>OLVZ01003354.1_pt1 | contig 10608 bp, 7 predicted proteins | sample 1673341 | NCBI WGS metagenome assembly OLVZ01 (sample SAMEA3178944, study PRJEB25190) | human gut metagenome | biome: human gut; feature: human-associated habitat; material: faeces | place: Austria | collected 2013
CAAAGACATTTTGATATGGGATTTCTTGGCATATCATAAACTGCCACAAAAGTAGTAAATCGCTGTGTATCAACGAAATTTATCAATATAAAAAATCATAAAATATCATCCTCTCAGACTCATAATCTGGAGGTCCTAGGTTCAAGCCCTAGCTGGTCCACATTTCTATTGCAGCGACTTACGTTTCAGCGTAGGCCGCTGTTTTTGGTTTCTGCGTAAACAATGCGTAAACAAACTGTTTGAGTTGTTGGATGTTTACGCTGTGATATTCTCTGAGTTCCCCATCATTCCATAAGATGTTATATCGTGTCTTGTTTTAATGTGCGATTGAAGTGTTTTGCTTCATTCCAATAAATTTGTCGTCGAAACATGATACATTGTCATGCAAAAGCCTTATCTTTGCGATGTTTATACTCATACCGAAAGCCCCGATGGGCAGAGGTTGGGCAGATGTATACATAATAAGGCGTAACTGTACGCTTTGGTTTTGACTTGTTAGAACTTCGCAAACTCTATGGATTGTCAAAAACAAAGCAACGGGAACGCCTCATGGGGTGTATTGTATACAGCCCTCATTGGCTTCGGACGGTTATACCGCTCGTTGTCAGGAGGGTGAATTATATACTTACACTAACGTGGGGCTTTTGGCGTTGCTCGTTTCGACAATCCGGGCAATGCGAAGGCCTTAACAAGTGGAACGAGTAACAGGACTGGCTCCACGCTTTTATATATGTATATAGCAAACTTAATAAAATAACTGACCTATTAGGGAGTCGTTGGTTTATTTGTACAACAACAATGAAAAAATTTTGTTTATTGATTGCTCTGTTGATGTCAATACAATTAGCATCAGCACAACGAAAGACAGTCATCGTAGAAACACCTACAAACCAAGTCCAAGATGATGGAATGGTATTGAAGCGTAAAGTAGCAATTGAACGTTTTTCAAATGAGCCCCAATATGCTAAAGGCATTTTCTACGACAAGGAAAACGATCCTATGGAAAACAAGCTTGGGATATTCTTTCAACAAAGCTAGCTTTTTCGGGAAAATTTATTCTTCTTGAACGTAGTGACCTTTTGGCACTCTTAGAAGAATGCCAGAAGAATGGTGGAGGTTCTACTACTATTGGTGCTGATTACATGATTATTGGCTCCATAACAGAATTTGGAAGAAAAATCACATGTAAAAATGGAGTTTCTTTGAGGTTGTTTAACTATCATACTTGTGATAAAAGCAGAAATAATACTTAACAAGAGTTGTACATGATGCTTTGCGCAGAAAAAGTGGCAATATTGCATAAAAATCCGCGCAAAGCGTATTTGCCGTACGCTTTACTTGATTATCACCAAAATTGAATATTACGCAAAGTACTTTGTTAAATATTCCTACTTTTGCTGCTGTTTATTCAAATATCTCACATCGATATTGTATCTTTGCAGAAATTATTAGTCTTATGGAAGATAAAAATTTCAATCGTATAAAGGTTGTTCTCGTTGAGCACAAGAGAACAGCCCGATGGCTATCAGAAGCATTAGGCAAAGATCCTGCAACTGTCAGCAAGTGGTGTACCAGCACTACACAACCATCACTTGAAACCCTATTCAAGATTTCAGAACTATTGCAAGTACCTGTACTGGAACTTATCAAGAAACAGAATATATAGAACATGACCGAACAAGAATTACAACAATATCTGCTTTCCAAATATCCAAAGGAAAACGAGGAGTGTGAATGGAAAGAATTCAAGAACATGAAGAATGACTTCAACGGCAAAGAGAAGGATGATGTCATTTCTTATGTTTCCGCCTTGTCGAATATGGAAGGCGGACATTTGGTTATCGGTGTTGTTGACAATACTTTGGAGATTGTCGGTACTAACACATACAACTACGACAGACAAAAAGCAAAGCTCAGAATGACTGATTTGTGCGCCAACTTGCCATCTGAAGGATTGCTGGTTGAAGAATTCATCACGGAAGACTCGCACAAGACGGTATGGGTAATTCATATTCCAAAACACATGAAGCGTCGTCCTGTATATGCACATAGCAAGGCATGGCAGAGATTGGACGATTCGTTGGTGGAATTGACAGATTCTCGCCTTAATGTAATACTTGACGAGCAAGATTCCGCATACGATTGGACAGCACAAGCCATCAAGGACGCTACGATAGACGACCTTGACTCTGATGCCATCATGCTTGCTCGCGAAGGCTATAAGCAACGCTATCCAAAGTTTGCAAAGGAGTGTGACTCTTGGAGTGATAAAGTGTTTCTTGACAAAGCGTGTTTGACCATAGACGGAAAGATTACGAAAGCCACACTATTACTTGTCGGCAAAGAGGAAAAAGCACATAAACTCAATCACATTGCGCAGATTGTATGGAAATGCTTTCAAGACGGACAAACCTTTGGTGACATCTACACTATACCATTCATACGGACCACGAGTGAGTTGCTGAACAGAATAAGGAATTATCGCTTCAAGATTTACCCGAAGAACTCGCTTATTCCTGCCGAGGTGTGGAAATATGATACGGAGAGCATTCTTGAAGCCCTTCATAATTCAATAGCTCATCAAAGGTACGAAAGCGACGCACGAATCATTGTTACGGAAGACAAGGACAAACTGACGTTCCTAAATGACGGTTACTTCTTTGAAGGAAACTATAGCCAATATATAACTGGTGAGAAAACACCAAGGCACTATCGCAACCCAGCACTGGTAAAAGCTATGGTAAATATCAAGATGATTGATACCCAAGGTTATGGCATTCACAAGATGTTTGTGAGCCAAAAGGAACGTTATCTGCCAATGCCTGATTATGACAAATCCACAGCATCAGAAGTGGTCTTGACCTTGCCTGGTACAGTTATTGATGAGAATTATAGTCTCTTACTATTAGAAAACAAAAATCTGTCTCTTACAGATGCAGTTCTGTTAGACTCTGTACAGAAAGGCAAGCGCATATCGCCAGAAGCTATTTCCATGCTCCGCAAGCGCAAACTGATAGAAGGTCGTTTACCACATATCTTCATAGCAAAGGATATTGCCCAAGTGACAGACCAGAAGATAGAATATTCCAAGCACAAGGGATTGGACGACAAGAAATGCGAGGCATTGTTGCTTGATTCGTTGAAGGATCATGGTTCGTTGACGAAACCTGAAATAGTGCGTCTGCTTTGGGATGTGCTGCCTGACCAGTTGGACGACAAACAGAAGAACAATAAATTGGATTATTTGCTTAAACGATTAAGGAAAGCAGGAAAAATATGGACTGAAAGAAATGAAGTTACTTCCGTATGGCACCTCACGGAAAAATAGTTAAATTCCGTGAGGTTATAAGCACTCTTCCGTGAGGTATAAGCCAAGTCTACATATGTAATATGTATTTGTGCTGACAATCAGTCTATTACAGTCACTGGTGAGCTTGCGGAAAATTTTTATTTCAGAAAAATTCCGTGAGGTTTCCGCACATAAACCCTCAAAACAGACTCTTATTATGGAAGACATTCAAGAGAAATACAACCATCTTCTCCAGCAGAATGAGGCTCTTCGTCAGGAAAACGAAGAGTTGAAATTGCTTCTACATGCGCACGGCATAGAATATAAGCCCAAGCACGCAGAAGAGAAGGATGGTGTATATTCACCCTTCACCTTCCCATCCGTCAAACTTTCCATAGAGGAGCGTGTCGCCATTTTTCATTCCTTGTTCAAGGGCAGAGAAGATGTGTTTGCGCGAAGATGGTTCAGCAAAACAACAGGCAAGAGCGGTTACCAACCTGTCTGTATCAATGAGTGGAGGCGAGGCGTATGCGACAAAAAGAAATTCAAATGTGCAGATTGTCCTAATAGACATTTTGCGCCACTCACTTACCAAGACCTCTATCGTCATTTGGAAGGCAAAGACGAGAACTGTTGTGATGTTATCGGACTATATGCCATAATGCCCGACAACAACTGTGCCTTTCTTTGCACCGATTTTGATGACAAAAGTTGCAAGCATGGCTATAAAGACGATGTCCTTGCATTTGTAGGAGTATGCAAAGAATGGAATATTCCCTATGCCATAGAACGCTCGCGCTCGGGAAATGGTGCCCATGTGTGGATTTTCTTTGAGGAACCAATACCGGCTTTCAAGGCTAGACGATTAGGAAGCTCAATCCTTACTGAGGCTATGCGACATAATGGTCGTATGTCCTTCAACTCATACGACAGATTTTTCCCAAACCAAGACCGAATACCCGAAGGAGGCTTTGGCAACTTGGTTGCCTTGCCATTGCAGGGACAGGCTCGTAAAAGGCGGAATAGTGTTTTCGTAGATGACGATTTCCTGGCGTACAAAGACCAATGGGCTTTCCTTTATAACATTAACAAGGTGAAGGATACAGAAGTTGACATGTTGCTAAACCTACATGTCTGTGAAGGACTTGGAGCACTCACCACTTCAAGTGAAAGCAAGCCTTGGGTTACTCCTATACCACAAGAAATTTCCAAGGGCGATTTTTATTCCGAAATAGAAATCACCAAAGGCGATAAGATTTATATTTCGCTAAAGGCTGTTTCGGCAAAAGTTCTGAATCACCTTAAAAGAATAGCATCATTCAAGAACCCAGAGTTTTATAGCAAGCAGGCACTGCGACTTTCCACATATTCCACACCTCGCATTATCTCGTGTTTTGACATCACAGACGACTATCTCGCCATGCCTCGCGGTTGCGAAGATGCAATTCTTTCTTTCCTCAATGAGAATGGAGTAAAGTATAATATTGTTGACGAGACCAACCACGGTACGCCTATATCTGTTTCTTTTCAAGGTAAAGAACGAGAAGAACAACTGGCAGCTATCAACGCATTGCTAATGCACAGTAATGGCGTGCTTCACGCTACTACGGCATTTGGAAAAACAGTTACAGCGGCCGCAATCATTGCACGAAAAAAGGTAAGCACACTCATTCTTGTTCATTCGAAGGCATTGCTTTCCCAATGGCATGAACGCCTGACGGAGTTCTTGAGTATTGACTATGTAGAACCACCAGTGCCGAAGAAGCGTGGTCGCCATAAGAAATTCTCTGCGATAGGTTGTCTCGACTCTACAGGCAACTCTCTTCATGGAATTGTTGATATCGCACTCATCCAATCATGTCTTGATGGCGATAGCGTAAAGCCTTTTGTAGAAAACTACGGAATGGTAATAGTTGATGAATGTCACCATGTGTCGTCTATAACATTTGAGAATGTACTGAAGGGCGTAAAGGCACATACCGTTTATGGCCTGACGGCAACTCCTATCCGCAAGGATGGACATCAACCTATCATATTCATGCAATGTGGCCCTATTCGTTTATCTTCTGATGCTAAAAGTCAGATAGCGAAACAATCATTTGAGAGGTGTCTCATTCCTCGATTCACATCATACCGTTCCATTACTGATGACAAACAGTCTATAACGACATTGTATCAGTTGCTTTCAGAAGACGAGATACGCAATACGCTCATAGTAGAAGATGTGTTTAAGGCTGTTGAAGCCGGAAGAACGCCAATCATTCTGACCAACAGAACTGCTCATGTCACTATGTTAGCCGAAAAGTTGAGGGACAAAGTGAAGAATGTTGTGACATTGACAGGGACCGGAAACGCGAAAGAGAAACTGGAGACGCTGCAACACTTGCATGAGATTTCCAGGGAAGAACCTTTGGCGATAGTCGCCACAGGAAAATATGTAGGCGAAGGTTTTGACTATCCTCGCCTTGACACCCTTTTCCTTGCTCTGCCCATTTCATGGAAAGGTCTTGTCGCCCAATATGCGGGCCGATTGCACCGCGAAAACGAAGGAAAGAAAGATGTGCGCATCTATGATTACATTGACATTCATGAACCTGTCTGCGACAATATGTACAGGAAACGACTGAAGGGCTACGCTTCCATTGGATATAAAATCATTTCCCGACATTCACCCACATTGTTTGACAATGTAAAAGATATAGGCATCCCTGTTTGTAAGGAGCAGATATTCAACGGTAGAACATATTACCTTCCTTACTCTTCAAGTATAGGAGATGCCAAGCGCTCCATCGTTGTTTCTTCACCCAAGTTATATAGGGTAGATCGTAATGTTTTGGTCAATCAGTTGAGCGAGTTGGCTCATATTGGAATCGAAGTTCTCATTATCACGACAGTAAGTAATCCTGAAACAGAATACCTTTTGCAAAGAGGATTGTCTGTAAGAATATTGCCAAAAGTAAAACTGTGTACAACTATCATAGACAAAGACATCGTATGGTATGGCGCTATAAATACTCTTGGCTATGCAACAGAAGAGGACAATGTGATAAAAGTGGTAGACAACAAACTTGCCAATGAATTGTTAGAAGTTCTGCTCACTTCCTAATTCCTGCGTAAACGATGCGTAAACCAACTGTTTGAATCATGGACATTCAATGGTATGCCACAAAATATCAAATAGAGATAACTCGCTGATTATCAACAAAAGTTTATAATAACGAAATATCACAGACTATCATTCTGTTGGTCTCATAATCTGGAGGTCCTAGGTTCAAGCCCTAGCTGGTCCACATTGAGCAAGGCAGTTACGACAAATCGTAGCTGCTTTTTTCCTTTTTCGGCATAATGATGGGAAAAAGCATGAATATAATGATGTGTAATAAAAAACCATGTCGTAGGGCCATAATTGCGGAAAATACAGTACTTTTGCAGGCAATTGAGCATGTGGGGCTCGCCTGCAAGCTGAAAGGATACTATTCAGTATAGCTTATGAATAAAGTAAAAGACGATTTCTTCCTCCATTCCAATAAGGTGGGACATATCAGCAAGGAAGATTATGACAAGATAGAACTGTTGGTGAATGCGGCAAAGGCTTTTGCCCGCAGCACCTACCAGTGCGTCTATATCATCGATTATTTTCATCAGGACTTCATCTATGCGTCAGACAACCTCGCTTATCTCTGCGGATTGGAACCCGAGCAATTGATGGAGGCTGGCTATCAGATGTATATAGACCATGTTCCGGATGCTGATCTGCAAATGTTGCTCGAAGTGAACAAGAAAGGTTTTGATCTTTTCAACGAATTGCCTGTGGGCGACCGTCTGGACTATACCATCTCGTACGACTTTCATCTTACCAATGGCAGACATAGCCGATTGATTCATCATCACCTCACTCCGATACTTCTTTCTGATGATGGAAGAGTCTGGCTTGCCCTCTGCACCGTATCATTGGCAGCAACCGATGAACCGGGACACATCATCATGCAGAAGAATGGTGAGCGTAGCTATTTTGAATATTCCACATTGCGCCATAAGTGGGAAAAGAAAGAAGGCATGACCTTGAGCGAGACTGAGAGAGATGTTTTGAGATTGTCTGCCCAAGGTTACACGATGAATGATATTGCCGACCGACTATGCAAGTCGGTGGATACGATAAAGGCTTGCAAGCGCAATCTTTTCGCCAAGATGGGCGTGAAGAACATTGCCGAAGCGCTGTTTCATGCCACGAACTATCAGATGATATAATCGCAATCATATATCTTCCAGCAATGGCGAGAGATAAAACTTGGGGAAGTATTTCACCTCCTTGCCTTCCGCAAGGTTCGCGAGAATGTTGGCACAATAGCCTGCGGCTATGTATGCCCCGATGCCCAGTTGCGGAAAAGACTCCTCAGAATAGTGCTTGATGGCTTCATCCACCCAAGGCACAGGCATCTGCCAGAACATACCGTACTGCGAGATATACTTGCCTAATGAGCAATGGAAATCATCCGAACCTTTTTTCACTACTTCGCTGAATGGATAGCCTTTCGGTTTCTCAACAGCGAGAAAGGCAGCCTTGCCAAGACTGACAGCATGGATAACGGTGATGCCCTGCTCCTTGCATTTCTCATCGAAAGCAAACGAGGCTTCGTTGTCATGCAAGGTTGCATTCACCGCATATCGGATGCCAGACAAGGGGCATGCATCCACATCTTCCATCGTCAGCGTATCCTTTTCTATGCGATAGATGTGAAATCTATCTTCCTGCCGAGAGCTTTCATGGAAGTCATGGCGCAAGGCCCAGGAGGCTATCAAGCCTCCCATGTCTGCGCCACTAATCAACAATTTTATTGGGTTGTTCATTTATATAGAAATTTTTTGTTATTACACCATTACTGGATGCTGCAGACAGATTACATTCTGTTCTTCTGACTTTTTCCTGCACCCGTACCCTTATACTTGCTTCTTGTTGTGTTGAACTTATACCGTACAGTAAGCGCCACTTTGCTGGTTGACTGTATATCAACAATCATGTCCCTCATTTTGCCATAATGAGCACTCATGTGGATGTCGTCTGTTCCAAACAAATCATAGACAAAGAGCTGGAACGACAACCGGTCTTTCAAGAAAGACTTATATACAGATACATTGGTACAAAATCTTGGCTTATACGAATATATATTTCTCCCATATCCTTTTGTGGTATACGACATCATCCACGTTAACATTGCCAACTTGGTGTTGAAGGTGTTATTAAAGTTGAATACCGCCATCGGATTGTTGGATATTTTGCCATCATGTGCATCCATATCAAGCCACTGTTTTACCACAGATGCCGTAAATGAAGGATACCAAATACCAAACGAAGGTTGCAAGTTGACGGAAGCTTCTACATGATTATATGCCTTTCCATTCACAGGCTTAAGCAGTCCTATTGCAGGATTGTCTTTGTAAGTCTCCACATTCGACATCATCGTATGCGAAGTATGGCTGTAGGTCATATCGAAAGTCAACCACTTGTAAGCCAATTCGTAGTTGAGACTTTTGCTTATCTCAGACACTAAGAATGGATTTCCCGTTTCATACATGTAGCGGTTGTCATACTGAATACCGCTGCGCAAGTAATGATAGGGAGGGCGGTCGATGTCGGTAGCATAGCTCAGCTGCATCTGTACCTTGCCTACAGGCATCGATAAGCTGATGGATGGGAACCAATTGCCGTACGACTTGCTTTGCTCAGGCACATACTTGCCATACTCATAGTAATTGAAGTCGATGTACTCGTATCTCAGTCCTGCCTCCATGCTCACGTTTCCGAAATCCCTTGAATATGCCAAGAATGAAGATGCCATGCTTTCTGTTATACGGCTGTTATCATCCGACACGAAGTTGGTTGGCACAACCTGATACTTTGAGGTGCGATGCGTGTTGGAATATTCACCGCCCAAAGATAACTCACCACCCAACAATGGGTAAGAAAGCACCAACTTGGAAGCCAACAAACGATATTTCTTATCAGTAAGGCTATGAACCGTCTGGCTCTGTGCGTTCATCCCCACCTCCTGATATTGCTCTTTGGTAACAACGTCCTCGTTATTCTTCGACCAAAGCCAGTCGGTATTGAAGTCGATGCCGAGCTTGCCAAGTTTTCCGACATAGTAAATGTTGCTTGAAAGAGTGCTCTTCTGCTCGAAGAAATTAGCGTGGCTGTCAGAGCTTTCCGTCTGCTCGTCGTCTTGCCATATAGCAGTAGTCATATTGGCTTCGCAGGTCTGTTTCGGATTTCTCAGAAAACCAAAGTTGGCACCTATAGAGTTGTTGGCATCTGGCATCCAGGCGGAAGTTTATGGCTTCTACTATACTTACTTGTCTGTTTTCACTCTTCTGGTTCCAGGTCTTGTCAAGATAAGTCTTCTGCTGTAAGTCTTGATTGTTTGGCTGGTATTGCTTTGCCCCAAAGGCGTATGCGCCCAGCTCCAATCCATTCTTGCGATAGCTCATATTCAATTGGCTATATCCACCGAAGTTTTCCTTTTCGTCATATTCACCAGTAGTCATCGCATCAAATCCGAAGCCCTCGCCTTGTATCTTCTTCGTTGTGATACGGATGACCGCCCTGGTGCTGGCTGCGTAACGGGCACCAGGGTTAGTGATGACTTCCACCGACTTGATGTTATCGGACTGCAAACGGTCGAGTTCGCTTCGGTCTCTCATCTGTCGTCCATTGATATAGATAACAGGTTCACCGCGACCGAATACCTCGATGCTGCCATTTTGGGCAGACACTTTAGGTATGCGGTCAAGCAGGTGCTCCATTGTTCCTGCCTTCTCAAGTACGGATCCGGCAACGGTTGTTGTCATTCCGCCATTCTTCAAGACAGTCTTAGGCAGGGATGATTTCACGACTACTTCGCCGAGCATCTTGCTGTCTTCTTCCATCTTGATAATGCCCACATTCTCGCCCTCGCAATCCTTGCAGACGGTCTTGTAGCCTACAGATGTCACCTTGATGATTCCGCCGTTGCAGGAAGTGTCGATGACAAAGCTGCCATCCTCTCCACTCACTGCGCCCTTGACGAAAGCCGAATCTGTTCTATTCAATAGTACTACATTGGCAAACGCCAAAGGCTCGCCCTTCGTATCCATCACCTTGCCGGTGATATTCTGCGCCATCATCTGCGTCATAGCCGAAAGGCACAGCGCCGTGGTAAAAATTACTTTTCCAATCATATTGCTACTTTTTTGTTTGCTTCAATTATTTCTCTGCAGCAAAAGTATAATATCCTTAATTCCGCAACTCTTTAGTTTAACGTTATTTATAACATCCTGAGCAA
>OLVZ01003356.1_pt1 | contig 10607 bp, 7 predicted proteins | sample 1673341 | NCBI WGS metagenome assembly OLVZ01 (sample SAMEA3178944, study PRJEB25190) | human gut metagenome | biome: human gut; feature: human-associated habitat; material: faeces | place: Austria | collected 2013
TTTTTATTATAACCGATCCCGCTCTGTTTTCCAATTAAAAAAGCAGAAGAAATGAAACCTTTTATCCCGTTTCCATTTCCTCTGCCTTTCTTACATTTCTTTCCTCTTCTGATTCCTCTTCTTCCGCAGGTTCTCTTTCTTCTGCCGGATTTCCCCCGCCTCCTGTTCGCTGCTGATGCGGATGGTTTTCACGACGAAGAGTTTTCCTTCATCCGAATGTTTCATGCGGGCTTTGCCTTTCAAATATCCGTGCTCCGGGCACCAGGCTACGCAGTAGTAGTTTTTCCCGCCGGCCGAAAACCAGCGTAAGCGTTTTCTTGCCGTTTTCCCGCAGATGCAGCAGTGCGTGCTGCAGACCTCGCGGTCGTGCATGGCTTCTTCTTTTGTGTCGAATTCGCGGGAGATGAATTTCGTGTAGCCATTATAGACGGCGTGGATCTCCTCTTTTTTCGATTTCGGGTTCTGATATACGTCGATCGAGTCGTACGCCAGCACAACATCCATATCGATGCGCGCAAAAATGTCGGCCGTATATTTTGCATCCGAAAGCGCCTGATGAAAATGCTCGTCCTTCGGGAGATGGAGGAAGTCGGCGGCGTACTCGAGCGCCCGGCGGCTCTTCATCGTTTCGTACTGGATCGCGAACAGTTTCTGTACATCGTAAAAATGAATCGGCCCGCGGATCAGCGACAGGAGGTTATAAAATTTCATGTTCCGCTGGAGCTCCGTCAGGTCTCCCGGTCCCCAGGTGCCGAACATGCACGCACCGCCGGAGAATGCAAAAAATTCCTGCACGGCCTGCGCAAATGGGATTCCGTTCTGCAGATCCTCTTCTGTCAGTCCGACGACCTCGCGCGTCCGGTGATGGAGATGCTGGTAGACCACCGGTTTTACAATCCGGTGAAACGTTCCCACCACATTCCGCTCACCATCCATCTTCACCGCGCCGATCTCAATAATCTCAAATGGCAGCTTCGGGTTCTCTTTTCCTTTTCCATAGGGACACTGGTTCCATTCCAGGTCAAAAATCACATAGTCCATTGTATTGTCAATCCTTCATTCTGTGTCGTCTGTCCCTATTATAAATGATTTTGATATAATGAGCAACTATCTGGCAATTCCATTCTCTGCCCATTCTGGCAATTTTCTTCCTGTGCATTACATTTCCCATTCATTTCATCCTGTTCTCTTTCAAACTTAACGCTTCTTTTATTGAAATCCCAGGGTAAATCCGATATAATATTTTTAACTCCGGCCTTCGTTTTTACTCAAAAAAATCACCTGAAAAAGCCGGAAATATTACGAATTTAGATGAGCATCCGATATGAAAACAAAATTAACGCAAAAACAGATTCGATTTCAGGCGCTTCTGCTGTTTTTTATTACATTTTTTCTTGTCGAGCTCTGCGCCGGTTTTCTGTATCAGAATCAGTTAAAGGAAGCAAAGCTGAAAGCTGACTATACCGCACAGACGACCATCGGCCGCGTGAAATCGCAGTTAAACCATTATCTTGCCGAATCCAATCTGATGAAACACATGATTGAAGCCGGTTATACCGTCAATGACGAAGAGTTTTCCGTCCTCTCCTCGCTGATGCAGGACGACCAGAATGTCATCAAAGCACATGAGCTTGCAAAGGACGGCATTGTCACACTGATTTATCCGATGCGTGGAAACGAAGCCGCTCTCGGACTCAATACGCTCGAAAATCCTGCCAGACGGCAGGAGGCCACTCTTGCCAAAGAGAGCGGTGAGTACACCATCGCAGGACCATTTGAACTGCAGCAGGGCGGCATCGGCGCACTGCTTTTTGACCCGATCTACACAACCGATGACAGTGGAAACAAGACCTTCTGGGGCTTTTCGCTTCTCGTTCTCGACTGGGAATCCTTTCTGGATGAAATCGAACTGAATACGCTGGAAGAAGCCGGCTATACCTACGAAATCTGGAAAATTTCTCCGGCCACCGGCGAACACGTTTCCATCGCACACTCCGGTAATTCCCGGCGTTCCGATGCCATGGAAGTTCTCTGCACCGTGCCGAACGACACCTGGCATTTTGAAATTGTACCGAAAAACGGCTGGCTCAGTCTGCTGCAGGTTTTTGTTTTCTTTGCACTCGGGCTCATCCTTTCCCTGCTTGCCTCTATTGGTTTTCTGCAGTTCCAGATGCGCCGCTATAAAGACGAGGTTCACGCAGCAGAACTGGAAAAAGCCGTACAGGAAGCGCAGTCTGCCAACGAAGCAAAAACACGTTTTCTGTTCAACATGAGCCACGACATCCGAACCCCGATGAATGCCATCATCGGTTTCTCGGATCTGCTGGAAAAGCACATCGACGAGAAGGACCGCGCGGTCGACTACATTGCAAAAATCAAGTCCTCCAGCAGTTTTCTGCTCTCCCTGATCAACTACGTGCTTGAGATGGCGCGCATTGAGAGCGGTAAGGCCTCGCTGAAAATCGAGCTCGGCAGCTACAGCGAGCTGATCCATTCCCTGAATGCAGTGTTTGAGCCTTCGTTAAAAAGCAAAAAGCTTTCCTATCTCTGTTACAACACTGTGGAACACGATGCCATCCTCTGCGACCGGACAAAAATACGGGAGATTCTGCTGAATATCATCAGCAACTCCATCAAGTATACGCCGGAGGGCGGAAAAATTTCCGTAAAAATCGAAGAGACACCGGAACCAAGGAAGGGCTTTGCCTCCTACCGCATCACCGTGAAGGACAACGGCATCGGCATGAGCAAAGAGTATCTGCCGCATATTTTTGAAGAATTTACAAGAGAACATTCCTCCACCGAAAGCCACATCACCGGAACCGGCCTCGGCCTTCCGATCGTCAAATCCCTCGTGAATCTGATGGGCGGAACGATCGATGTGGAAAGCGAACTCGGTGCCGGAACAATAACTACGGTCTGCCTCACGTTTGGACTTCCGACCGAAGAACAGCTTGCGGCTCACCAGCATAAAGACGAGATTCTCGGGCAGTCCCTGCAGACGCTTTCCGAAAAACGCGTGCTGCTTGCCGAGGATAATGACCTGAATGCAGAAATTGTACTCACCGTTCTGGAAGAAAACGGCATTCACGCCAAGCACGTAAAAGACGGCGCCCTCTGCTTAAAAGCAGTCCAGAACGCACCAGAAGATTATTACGATGTTATTCTGATGGATATTCAGATGCCGAACATGAACGGCTATCAGGCCGCAGAAGCGATCCGTGCACTCCCGGGAAAACGCGGGGAAATCCCGATTGTCGCCATGACGGCAAACGCGTTTGAAGAGGACCGCCGAAAAGCACTGGAATCCGGCATGAACGCCCATATCGCGAAACCCGTTGACGTTTCGGTTCTTCTCGAAACACTTTCCAGGTTTTCATGACCTTTACAGATCTGGAGTGCATATGAATACAGATAAAATGATGAAAGTAGCGGAGCATTCTTCCGCAGAAAAAACAAACTTCTGGCGCAGGATCTCCCGGACTTGTTAAATTCTGATCGCGCGGTATACCAAAAACAAATAATATACATGAAAAAAGGAGCGTTCCCGTAAAGAGAACAGCTCCTTTTTTCATGCGCCGCAGCGGACGCTTTTATTTCTCGTTTTTCAGCAGCTCCAGGTTTTTGGAGATCAGCTCGCATCTCTGTTTTACGCAGTCCGGGGATCTGTGCGGATCCTGCGGTGTGTTGAACAGATAGTCCTCGAGTTTGTCGATTGTGGTGGTTGCTACATGCATTCTTGTATCGCAGGATGCATAGTAGATGTAAACCTCTCCGTTCTCACGCGCAATCGCGCCGTTTGTAAATACAACGTTGGAAACGTCTCCAACTCTCTCTTTTCCAAGCGGAACCAGGAATACACCGGACGGCTCTGCAATGACTTTGGACGGATCGTTCAGATCGGTACCGAAGACATACAGAACGTAGCGAAGGCCTGCTGCTGTATTTCTTACACCGTGTGCAATGTTGATCCAGCATTTCTTACCGCGGATCGGCACTGCTCCGGCACCGTTTTTGGACTCGGTCAGGGTATGATAAATACGTTTGCTGATGATCTTCTCCTCGTCGATGACAGCGTGTGTGATATCATCGCAGAGTCCAAAGCCGATTCCTCCGCCGCTTCCGGTCTCAATGAAACCATCCATCGGACGGGTGTAGAAGGCATATTTTCCGTCTACGAACTCCGGATGCAGAACAACGTTTCTCTGCTGCGGAGAACGTAAGGTTTTCAGATTGTCCAGACGCTCCCAGGTCTTCAGGTCTTTCGTTCTTACGATGCCAGCCTCAGCAACAGCCGCGGACAGATCCGGATCGTTTTTGTCCTTGCTCTCAGAGCAGAACACTCCGTAAATCCAGCCGTCCTCGTGCTGGGTCAGACGCATGTCATAAACGTTGGTTTCCTCTGCGCAGGTATCCGGCAGCACAACCGGGTAATCCCAGAAATGGAAGCCGTCGATACCAGTATCACTCTCTGCAACAGCAAAGAAAGATTTTCTGTCATTGCCCTCCACGCGGACAACGAGATAATACTTTCCATTCAGATAAATCGCGCCGGAGTTCATCACAGCGTTGATGCCGAGACGCTCCATAAAGTACGGATTCGTCTCCTCATCCAGATCATATCTCCAGTGAACCGGAGCGAACTCTCTTGTCAGCACCGGATACTCATAGCGGTCATAAATACCGTTGTAAAAATCTGCTTTTGTGTTCTTTCTTGCCACAAGGCGGTCTACCTTGGCTTTTTCCACATAATACTGTTTATTCAGCATCTTTTAACCTCCCAATTACTTCCATACACATACGTCCATTGTGATACGGGCATTTCCACGGTTCTACAATCGGCTCATGAATCGGGCTTCCGTCTGCATTCACGCACCAGAACCACTCAGACCCCTCTCGTTTATCGATCACATATTCCTTGATGTAGCCCCAGATGTCTTTTGCCGCATCGAGATACTTTGTTTCCTCCGGTTTTTTCTGCCATGCATTTAAAAATCCAACGACTGCTTCTGCCTGTACCCACCAGACTCTTGTGGTATCATCCACACCGCGCTCGCACTCATTCATCAGCGAATGATTTTTGTATGCCGTATTGTAGATATTTTCCGCAATCTCTCCGGTGATCGGCAGCAGTTTTTCCCGGTAAGCCGGATCGCCGAGCACTTCTGTACCCCGGTCGATCAGCCAGGAAGTCTCGATATCATGGCCATAAGAATACAGATCAATCAGCGTATTCCATGTCCGGTCGAAAAATACTTCCTGACGGCCTTTTTCTTTGTTGTATACTTTATCCGCGAAGAGATCCATCATAAAGCGGAGACGGTCACCGGTAAACGGATCCTTTGTCACGCGGTACAGCTCGGTATATGCTTCGAAAACATGCAGCAGCGTATTCATGGTCTTCTCTGCCATGACGCCGTTCTCCGAGAGCTTTTCATTGCTCTCCGGCTTGAAATCGCGGGTAAATGCCTCGAGATAACCGTACTCGTCGGTGCAGTGTGTCTCGATGATCTGCTGCAGCGATTTTGCCAGCTCCAGCGCCTCGGTGTCGCCCGTCGCATCAAAATACGTAGACAGCGCATAAATTGCAAATGCCTGATTGTACGTATGCTTTGTCGTATCGAGCGGCTTTCCGTCGTAGGTGACAGACCAGAACACGCCACCGTACTCGCGGTCCACACACGCCTGTTTCATAAAGCGGTACGCATGCTCCGCATCGGCGCGCAGCTTCTCGTCCTTTAAGGTCAGGTACGCATTCGAGAAAAACCAGAGAATTCTGCTGTTTAAGATGCAGCCCTTCTCATACGTTTTCTGCACGTTCAGATCAAAGTCCTGATAGCCGTAAAATCCGCCGTATTCCTCATCTCTTAAGCCCTCCCAGAACGGAACAATCCGTCCAGTAAGCTCCTGATTTACTTCCTTTGCCAAAGACTGCATCTTTTCTTTCCTTCTTTCTTATCTTCTTCCGATTTCGGTGTCAGACTCGCGTACGACACTGTTTTTCTTGATATAATCTACAATCAGATCTACAGTTGTGAATGCCAGTCCTACATACGTATCGGCTGCGCCGTAGTAGATCGCGATCTTTCCGGTCTCTGCATCGTGAATGGTTGCGCACGGGAAGGTTACGTTCGGAACGAAGCCTCTCTCCTCATACCACTCTTCCGGTGTCAGAAGGAAGTTCTGGCAGCGGTATTTTACGATGGACGGATTCTCTTTGTCGAGGATTGCGCCGCCGATGCTGTATACATAGCCATTGCAGGTGCCGCTTACGCCGTGGTAGAACAGCAGCCATCCTTCGTTGGTCTCAATCGGAGCTGCGCCGCCGCCGATCTTTAAGGACTCCCACCACTCCGGGCTCTTGCTCATGACGTGGCGGTGTTTGCCCCAGTACAGCATATCCGGGCTCTCGGACAGGAAGATGTCACCGAACGGTGTGTGGCCGCTGTCGCTTGGACGGGACAGCATCACGAAGTTGCCGTTGATTTTTCTCGGGAAGAGAACGGCATTTCTGTTGAATGGAAGGAATGGATTCTCCACACGTACGAAGGTTTCAAAATCTTTTGTTTTTGCCATTCCGATGGCTGCACCGTAGAAGTCCTGGCACCAGATGATGTAGTAGGTATCTTCTACTTTTACAAGACGCGGGTCATATGCGTAAACCGGCATGAACGGTTTGCCTTCTTCGTCAACGAACTGGATTTTGTTCTCATCGAAATTCCAGTGGATCGCATCTTTGCTTCTTCCAAGGTAGATGTACGGGATTCCGTTTGTCTGCTCACCACGGAATACTCCGATGAACTCGTCGCCGTACGGCATAACGGCGCTGTTGAAGATTCTTGCTACTTCCTTCACCGGATTTCTTCCGATGATCGGATTCTCGCTGTATCTCCATACCGGTGCACCGGAAAACTCAGCCGGGCCTTCCTGCCATGGCATATTTTTGACAGCATCTCCAATAATTTTAACTTCGCTCATTTTTTGAAACCTCCATGAAAAATATTGTTTGTTTATGAGTTGTACTTTGTTTTTTTAAGTTTCTGTTAGTGGACAGAATCTTGTTTTTTAATTCTTTTTTCTCCGAACCGCCGTGTTTTATCACCCTCACGCCCAGTCCTTTAGCTTAATTTTAACATAGATGATTAATTTTTCAACTGGAAATTACTTAAAAAATAAGTTCCGTTAGATACTGTCAATTTTTAAGTGACTTTGTTGTGTAATATGTACAAAAACGGGGCATTTCAAAATGCCCCGTTTCTTAATTTATAATTCAGTTATAAAAATCAAAGCTTTACGCTCTCTTTCGGCACCAGCTGTCCGGAGACAATTTCCATATTTTTGCCGGATGCCGCGCCGCGGATCTGCTTCAGCGCTTTTTCGAGCGCTACTTTTACCATCGCCTTCGTATTGATCTCATACGAAGTGATCTTGAGATCCGGGAAACCCGGATACAGGTAATTGTCGAAGCCGACAACGGAAACGTCCTCCGGCACGGAGATGCCGCGTTTTTCCAGCTCGAGCATCAGAAGGCCGGCGGTCAGGTCGCAGTTGCAGACGAACGCTTCCGGCATCTGTTCCGGGAGATGAATTTCGATCTGACCCCGCTCATCACGGTCCTCCAGAATCCATTCCGCCGGTGTCACATCGCGGTGTTCCAGAACAGCCTTGGAAAAACCGCAGTACCGATCCATGATACTGCTGGAAAAATGAATCGAACCGACAAAAGCCAGCTTGGTAAGGCCATGCTCATACAGGTATTCCGTCATCAGATACATTCCGTGAAAGTTATCTGCGATCACGGCATCTTTTGCCAGCTCATTGTCGTAGAAATCCAGAAATACGATCGGAAGATCCACGTTTTTCTTCAGATAGTGGATGTAATCGCGGCTCGTGTCTCCCATAAGGATCAGCGCATCGACGGTCTGCTCCTTGGCGATGCACGGCACGATCATCTCATCTTCCATTTCCTGTTTCAGGATCTCCACGGTCACCATACAGCTCTTTTCCGTCGCCGCCAGTGCCATCTCCTGATACATTTTCCAGTAAAATGTCGTATACTCTGCCAGATACCGTTCCGGAATCACCACTCCGATGCAGCGCAGGCTTTTTCCCTGTGTATTTCTCGCTCCGCTTCCCGGCTGGCGGTATCCCATTTCCTTTGCAATTTCCAGAATCCGGGCGCGCATCTCATCGCTGACCCCTTTCTGTCCTGTAATCGCGTTATGCACGGTGACGGCGCTGACGCCCGCCACCTTTGCAATATCTGCCAATCTTACTTTTGCCATATATGTTACTCCTTAGTCCACTGCGATAAAGTGATACAGTCTGCTGACGAAATCGCCCCAGAAATCTTTCATGCGGAATCCGGCATTCATCAGCATCTCGCCGCTGTAAACCTCGTCGGTTCCTTCCAGACGGTATTTTTTCGCCGGATCGAAGCCGCGCAGGCGTACCTTGCGGGACGGCATATTTACCTGTGCCAGCACCTGTACGTAAGTTACAAGCACTTCGTTTTTATCCTCAGAAGCTACTGCCCAACAGTCGGATCTGTGGTTTTCACGGTAGGAAAGAATACGATAATACTCTCCATCGCGGATCAGTTCATGATATTTGTGATACATCGCGGTCTGCTCCGGAATCAGTTTTCTCTCCTCCTCCGGCAGCTTTGTGATATCGAGCTCATAGCCAAATGTTCCAGCCAGTGCCACATGGCCTCTCGTTGTGAATGGAGTCACACGGCCGACGGTGTGGTTCGGGCATACGCTGACGTGTGCACCCATTGAGCAGAGCGGGTAAATGAGGGCTGTTCCCTCCTGGATTTCCAGACGCTCAATCGCATCGGTGTCGTCGGAGCACCAGATCTGCGGGCTGTAGTAAAGCATTCCAGGATCGAAACGTGCACCGCCGCCGGAGCAGTTCTCCAGAAGCAGATCCGGGAACTCCTGTACCAGACGCTCCTGCATCGCATACATACCGAGCACGTAGCGGTGGAACAGCTCCTGCTGGGAATCCTCATCGAGATAGGTGCTGCCGAGATCGCTTAACTGGCGGTTCATATCCCATTTTACGTATTTGATGTTTGCGCTGCGCAGGATTTTTGCCACGCTCTCATATGCGTAATCCTGCACTTCCGGGCGGGAGAGATCCAGCACGTACTGGCAGCGGCTCTCGGTCGCTTCTCTTCCCGGAATCTGGATGGCCCATTCCGGGTGCTCTTTGTAGAGGTTGGAATCCGGGGAGATCATCTCCGGCTCAAACCAGATACCGAACTCCAGACCGATTTCATTGACTTTGTCGACCAGGTTCTTCAGGCCGCCTTTGATCTTCTCTTCGTTGACAACCCAGTCACCGAGGGAAGAATCGTCTTTATTTCGTTTTCCGAACCATCCGTCATCCATAACCAGCATCTCGATGCCGTCTTTTTTCGCTTCTCTTGCGATATCGAGAAGTTTGTCGGTATCGAAATCAAAGTACGTTGCCTCCCAGTTGTTGATCAGAATCGGGCGTTTTTTGTGGTTGTACGGGCTGCGGATCATGTGTCTGCGGTAAAATGCATGATAGGAACGCGTCATTTCGCCAAGTCCCTCTGCGGAGTAAACCATAACGACTTCCGGTGCCTGGAACTCATCGCCGGCTTTTAAGTTCCAGCAGAACTCGTCCGGATTGATACCCATGACCATGCGGACGGTGTCGAACTGGCATCTCTCGACCTGGCCGATGAAGTTACCGGAGTATACGAAATGCATCGCATAAACCTCGCCGCGCTCCTGATCGGTTCCCGGTGTTACCATTGCCACGAACGGGTGCTCCTGATGGCTGGATTCACCTTTTCCGGAGGAAACGAGCTGTTTTCCGTAGCGGAGTGCTCCCTGCTGGATATGGCGTTCTCTTGCCCAGGATCCGTGAAGGGAGATCATCTCGAAGTCTTCGTTGTCCATGTCGAGGCAGGCACTGTAGATTTTCTCTACTTTCAGTGTTTCGCTGCCCTCATTCTTCACACAGACGCTTCTGGTGATAACGTTTTCTTTTTCAAAAACAGAGTAGGAAAGAACAACAACGAGTCCAAGGATCGGATCTTTGCAGGTGATTTCCAGTGTCTCAACTTCCTCTTCGGTTCCGAAAGAAGCCGGAAGACCTTCCATTTTGCGTTTGCCTTTGAAGATCTCATAGGAATCAAAATGGATTTCGCATCCCATGCGTCCCTGTACATTTCTCACGTTCAGGCAGCTCTCCCGGTAATCACCGATTCCGCCGGTCGGATACTCCATCGGGAAACGGTCGAGGAAAGAAGATTTTTCTCTCTTGTTGACGGACGGGGTGAACGGCGGCTCGTCCATGCGGAGCGGGTACAGATCCGGCTCTCCGTGCAGAAGCGGTCCGTAGTAAACGTGTCCGACGTAGCCTTCCGGACTCAGACCGATCACATACGTCGTTTTCTCTGTATTTAACTGAAAAAGCTTTTTGTCATCATAATATAAAATCGCCATTTTCTTCTCCTTGTCTGAAGGCAGCCGCCATCCGCCGCGCCGATTTTCTGCCAAAAAAGCCCCCGCCCGCCGGGCTGAGGCCTTTTTTTGTTTCTATATCACACAGCGTTTAAGCAGTTA
>OLVZ01003363.1_pt1 | contig 10592 bp, 10 predicted proteins | sample 1673341 | NCBI WGS metagenome assembly OLVZ01 (sample SAMEA3178944, study PRJEB25190) | human gut metagenome | biome: human gut; feature: human-associated habitat; material: faeces | place: Austria | collected 2013
GTCGAGTATGGCTGTGCGGCAGGCTTCCATAAGCCATTTGGGCGTGGAGGTGGCCCCGCAGATTCCTACCGATTGGGCTTCGTTGAACCATGTGTAGTCTATGTCGGCAGGTTGCTCTATCATGTGTGCCCTGGCGTTTACGTTGCGGCATGCAGAAAAGAGCATGCGTCCGTTAGAGCTTTTCCTGCCGCATACGAACAGTATTACGTCGTGGCGTGCGGCAAAGGCGCGTATGGCTGGAAGTCTGTTGGCCACCTGGCGGCATATTGTATCGTGCCATTCGAAGGTGGCGGGAGGTTGAATGTGCGAGCCGATGTATTCCACTATGCGGCGGAAATCGTCGAGGGCGCGGGTGGTTTGTGAATACAGGCGTATGGGGCGGCGGAAGTCGAGCTTGCCTGCGTCTTCAATGTCTTCCACTACTATTGCGTTGCCGTCGGTCTGGCCTACGAGGCCGAGCACTTCGGCGTGCCCCCTTTTTCCGAATATTACAATCTGCTTGTCACCCGGAGTTTCGTATTCCAGGGCTATGCGCTTTTGTAGTTGTAGCACCACGGGGCACGTGGCGTCGATAATTTCGATGTTGTTGCTGCGGGCGGTGCGGTATGTGCTTGGCGGTTCGCCGTGAGCCCTGAGCAGGACGCGTGCGCCGACCAGTTTGCCGAATTCCTCGTGGTTTATCGTGCGTAGCCCCATCTTTCCAAGGCGTTCGCATTCCCTTCCGTTGTGTACGATGTCGCCCAGACAGCATAGCGGCTGCGGAGAGGTGAGTTTCTCTTCGGCCAGTTTTATTGCCCGCGTAACCCCGAAGCAATATCCCGAGCCTTCGTCTATTTCAACCTGTATGTTCATGTATCACGGCTTTTTAACATCCTGCGGCTTTGCGGTATTGTTCCATCAGCCACTCGTCCTGTTGCTCCAGGGTCATGAATGAGTTGTCGAGCACCACGGCATCGGGGGCTTGCGTTAGCGGGGATACCTCGCGGTGTGTGTCGATATAATCGCGTTGTTTCACATTCTCGATTATTTCCTCGTATGAAGCGCGTTCGCCCTTTACCTGTAGTTCGTCATACCGTCTGCGTGCCCTTACCTCGGCCGATGCGGTTACGAATATCTTGAGTTCCGCGTCGGGGAATACCGTAGTTCCTATGTCGCGCCCGTCCATGACGATACCTTTTTTCTTGCCGAGGCTGCGCTGCTGCGCGGTAAGGAACGTGCGTATGAACGGAAGGGCCGCTATTGCGCTTACGTGCGAGGATACTTCAAGGGTGCGTATCCTGCGCTCCACGTCTTTGCCGTTAAGCTCGGTTATGTTAGAGCCTGTTTCCTTGTCGGTGGAGAATGTTATTTTTATTTCATTCAAGCGTTTTTCAAGGCCGGGTGCGTCTACGCGCTCTGGGCGGGCATGGACGACATCTCCACCGTGCGCTTTGCCGCGGCCAGCGCGAACAATGTTACGGCACGGTACATGGCCCCGCTGTCGATGTAAGTGTAACCTATTTTTCTTGCAAGAGTCTTTGCCATTGTGCTTTTACCGCACGACGAATAGCCGTCGATGGCAACAATAATCTTTTTCATAATAAAAGTTTTTGCAATAAGGCATTGTGTGAATGCCTTGCGCCGCCGCAGCTTTCGTCTTTGCGGCCGCAAGGCAGGTCTATTTTATTCCGTATGATAAGTTTACGAGGATAGATGAGGCTGCCACGTGGTATTTCGAGTATGCCACTCCAAGTTTGAAGCGTGATAGTTTAAGTCCTCCGCCGAACGACCAGCCGGCTCCCTTTCCCGAACCGGCAGCCTTGAGCTCGTATGCGCGGCGTGCGTTGTAGCCAGCCGAAAGGTACAGGAATTTGGTGGGAATAACGTCTACACCGATTACGAAATGGTTGAACAGGATTCTTCCGAAGGAGCATTCCTTGCCGCTCTCGTTGAAATAATATTTTGAACTCCACCTCGTGAGGTCGGTGAGCGTAAGCGATAACCTTACCGGAGCGTGGGCCATGCTTTGTGTGAAGCCGACGTCGAGGTCGAACGGGAGGTGCTCCGTCCGGTCGTCAAAGCGCTTTAACTGCGCACCTACGTTACGCATTGTTATGGAGGCCGAGAAGTCGTTCTCTTCGTCAAAATAATTCAGACCCAAGTCGAAGGCTATCGCGAACGACGAATACTCTGCGTATTTCGAGAAGATGAACCTTGCAGTGGCTCCGCCTACCCACCGTTCCGAAAGGCTGTAGCTGTATTGCCCGGCCAGGCTGAAATCTTTTGCCGAGAGGTCGCCTGTCACGTTCCCGTTTTCGTCGGTTTCGTCCATGCTGCCGTAATTGAGGTATTGTGCGTTTATTCCCAGCGTGTGACGGTCTCCTATGGCTTTGACGAATGCGGCCGACGCAACGAGCGAGCCTTTCATGTACGACATGTAGTTCAGGTTTATCGTCTTGTCGCTAACCGAAGCGAGCATGGCTGGGTTGTTGAACGCCAGAGTGGCGTCGTCATCTATTAGCGATATGTTTATTCCGCCCAGGGCTGCGGCGTGGGCCGAAGCCGGGAGCTTCAGAAAATTAAACGAAGATGATTTCTCCTGGGCCAGCGATGTGACAACCTGGAGCATGGCTGCAAAGAAGAGTGCGAGTTTTCTCATCTAATCTCCACTTTTTGGGAACAAAGGTACATTTTTTCGATTATCTGACTTAATTTTGCACATACAAACAACATTGCGTTTCCGCAAGTTGGATAAAACGCTATGATTTCAGAACGTGCCGAAAGTAAATTTATTATCCAAGGATTGGTGTAATCTGGTTTTCGAAAACCGGAACAAAGAATACGGCGCATACGTCCTTAGGCGCGACGGAGGCGCAATGCTTACACGTGCCTTGGTGATAGTTCTGGTTGTGTTTGTGTTTGTTGCCGTGTTGCCTTTGGTTTTGTTCAAGTGGCAGGTTGACTTGGCGCGCAAGGAGGCTATGAATACCATAGCCAACCTTTCTAAATTGGAGCCGCCCAAAGTAAAGCGAATGCACGAGCTGAAAGCCGTCGACATAACCCAAAAGATGATGGCCAAGCGTGTGAAAAATTCCATTAAGTTCGTTCCCGAGATTTCCGAAGACGAGAATGCGGAGTCGCAGCTGCTGCTCGGCGTTGACGAGGTGGGAAAATCAGACGATACCAAGGCTTTGGTCGATGTGCCCGACAGTCTTCTTACGAACGATTCCGCACTTGCCGGCCCCAGGGTGTCGGACGCATATCCTTCCCCGGTAGAGGTTGTTGAACAAATGCCGCAGTTCCCGGGCGGATTGGCCGCTTTGATGAAATGGCTCGACAAAAACGTGGTCTATCCGCCGATATGCGTGCGCAACAAGGTAGAGGGCAGAGTGGAAGTATCGTTTTACGTGTCGAAGGAAGGCAAGGTGATAGAGCCTTCGGTTACGAAAAAGGTGCACCCTTTGCTCGACCGCGAGGCCATGCTTACGGTAATGAAAATGCCCAAGTGGGTGCCCGGGCGGGTTAAAGGCAAGGTAAGTATAGTAAGGGTTACAATACCCATTGAATTCTCTTGTAACTGAGCGGACCGCATTTGGCGGCTATTAATATATGCAGAATACTTTAACGATTTGATGTAATGTACACTTCCGAAGATTTGATAAAAATAGTGAACCGTTCGCTGTCGGAAATAAGCTATCCCGACAAGCCGGAAAACCTTTACGAACCCATACGCTACGTAATGTCTCTGGGCGGAAAGCGAATCCGTCCCGTTATGTTGCTGCTTGTATATAATATGTACGGCAAGGACATCGACGAGGCGCTGAAAGTGGCCATGGCTTTGGAGATATACCATAATTACACGCTGCTTCACGACGACCTCATGGACAATGCCGACATGAGGCGGGGGCATGCCACGGTGCACAAGCGCTGGAATACCAACACGGCGATACTTTCGGGCGATACAATGCTCGTGCTTGCCTACAAATACCTTATATCGATTGTGTTGACGAACTTGCGCGTATCTTCACGCAGACGGCCATCGAGATAGGCGAGGGACAGCAATACGACATGAATTTCGAGAACCGCCTTGACGTTACCGCGGCCGAGTATCTCGAGATGATACGCCTAAAAACGTCGGTGCTTATAGCAGGAGCGGCAAAAATGGGCGCAATAATCGGCGGCGCCCCGCGCGAGGATGCCGAAAGCCTTTACAAGTTCGGCGAAATGATAGGCATGGCTTTCCAGCTGCAGGACGATTACCTTGACGTATATGGCGACCCGGCTGTGTTCGGCAAGAAAATAGGAGGCGACATACTTTGCAACAAGAAAACATATCTGCTGATTAAAGCCCTGTCGAACGCCGACGGACCTACACGCGAGGAACTGTTGCAATGGCTTACCGCAAAGCAGTTCGACCCTGCCGAAAAGATACGCGCTGTTACCGACATTTATAACCGCTTGGGCGTGGCCGATGACGTGATGGCCTTGATTGATAAGTACTTCGAAAGAAGCAAAGGCCTGTTCGACGAAGTTTCGTTACCGTATGACAGGAAACGCGAAGTGTGGCGTTTTGTTTCATCGCTCATAGGGCGTAAAAGCTGACCGCCGTGCTGTTTATCGACACTCACGCACACATCGACGGCAGCGAGTTCGACGCCGACCGCGACGAAGTCATGGCACGCGCACGCGAAGCCGGAGTATGCAAAATCCTTGTGCCCTCAATCGATTTGTCTAACGTCTATACTGTTCTCGACGTGTGCGGGCGTTATCCCGGATACGCCTATCCCATGATAGGGCTTCACCCCGAGGAAGTCAATGCAGGGTGGGAGGACGTTCTCGACGCAATGCGCCGAACGCTGCTCTCACTGCCGGGGAGTTTTGTGGCAATAGGCGAGGTGGGGCTGGATTATTATTGGAGCCGCGAGTTCGAAAACGAACAGCTTGCCGCTTTCGAGCGGCAGGTGCGGTGGTCTGTCGAAACCCGGCTGCCCCTTATGATTCATTGCCGCAAGGCACAGAATGAAATGGTGCACATCCTGCGCAGGTACAAGGCACAACTGCCCGGCGGCGTGTTCCATTGCTTCACCGGGAACGAAAAAGAGGCCGCCGAACTTCTCTCTTTCGATAACTTCTTGCTCGGAATAGGCGGTGTGCTCACGTTTAAAAAATCGCATTTGCCCGAAGTGTTGCGTACAATCCCAATCGACCGCATTGTTCTCGAAACCGACGCACCATACATGGCCCCGGTTCCCATGCGCGGCAAACGAAACGAAAGCTCATTCCTTACATACGTAATAGAGCGTGCGGCAGAATGTTACGGCGTTACGCCGGAACGAGTGGCCGAAGCCACGAACGCAAATGTCGCAAAGATTTTCCCCCGCTGCTTTGAATAATTAAGAACCTCTTCCCGGTTGCGATGAATAAATATTACTACTCGGGAAAAACGGGGTAGGACTTTTTTGAAAAAGCAAGGGAGAAAATTAAAAATACAAGGCACTAATTTCAAAATATGTCAGACATATTTTTTGCCAAAAAAGGAAGCCTGTGTTTCAATCAGTTACAAAGGCCTGTTTTTCGCCCGATTTTGAATAAAATCCGGTAGCTTTCTGTATGATTATACGTCGCCGGTATTCCCCGAACGCGTGTGAAAACAAAACAACGCGGGAGGGCTTTGACAGTTCCCGCGTTGCCTGTAATATTGGTTGATAATGTTTGCCGCTGCTTGCCGTCAGATAGGAAACCACACGAAAACGGCTGCGTCCCACACGGCGTGCGATACGATGAGCACAGGCAGGCGTCGCGGGAACAGGCGGTAGAGCCCTCCCCAGACTATGCCGGCCACCAATGCCGCCATTATGAGCATGAAATTGCATGAGGCCGCGTGTACAAGAGCGTAAACCGCTGTGGTTATGGCGAACCCGGCATTCGGGTTCCAGCGGTGCGAGATGGTGCGCTGCACGTAGCCGCGCCAGAATATTTCTTCGGCGGGCCCTGTTACCAACAGCAGCAATAGTGTGAGGAACAGCGGGTTCGTGCTTTCTTTAAGGCCGTAAATCATGTCGACCTGCGGGCGCGCGAAGTCGAACAGCCACGCCGCCACCTTGTCGCCCGTCCAGAACACTCCCCACAGCGCGGCTGCCAGGGCTATGCCCAGTAGCAGGCTTTGAGGATTCCAGACGGATTCTTTCAACCAGCTGCGGTCGAACAGGCAGGCCAGCACTGCAAGCGTGAGCGCCGAGCCGGCCATCATCTCCCAGAAGTTTATCAGCGGCATGGTCTGTGGCGAGAACATCACTGCCCACAGCACTGCGGCCACTACCAGGGTGAAACACAGCTTTTTCATGACAGCGCTCCTGCTAAAGCGAACGATGTGGCGAGGAGAAGGCTGAACATAAGTTGCAGCTTGGCCGTAAGCTCGTCCAGGCGGGATATGCTTCCTGTGCCGCTACCGTTGTAGTGAGCCATAATGCGTACATTTCCGGCGGCAGGTATGAGGGTTACAAGCACCAACAGCGTCCACCATGGGAATATGCCTGCCGCAGCGCACCCGGCTATCCATACGAACGGAACTGTAATTTCCAGGCAGTAAACCACCACCGAAGCCTGCACGCCTATGGTCATTGCCAGGGTGTTGATGTTGGCGCGCACGTCGGTACGTATGTCGCGCGTGTTGTTGGCGTGCAGTATGGCAACGGTTATAAGTCCCACGGGTACGCCGGCCCACATTGTGCTCCAGTCCACTGTTCCCGTGGCCACGTAGGCCGTGCCCAGCATGGGCAGGAGGGCATAGGCCATGAAGATAACCACGTCGCCCAGCGCGCGGTATTTAAGCGTGGGGTAGAGCAGTGTGCACGTCGCTCCGCCTATACCTATATATAATAGAGGTAGGCCCGTGCGCAGGAGCAGGCATACGCCTCCCGCCACGGCTACTACAAGCAGCGAAAGCGACAGCCGCAGTATTTCCTGCGGGCTGAACATCCCGTCGGTGAGGGTGCGGACGCCGTATGTGTCCTTGCGGTCGACACTTCGCTCGTAGTCAAAGTAATCGCTCCATGTATTGCCCGCGGCATGGAATACTATGATGTTGAGCAAAGCCCATACACCGTTAAGCCAGTTTATTTCGTGCCCGGCCCAGTAAAGGTAAGCCAGCGTTACCGCCACGGGCATTGTCGAGGCGGGGAACGACCACGGGCGCACGGCCACTATCCATTCTTTCAGTGTGTGTGTTTTCATTTTTAGCGTCGATTTTAATTTTGGAGGACAAAAGTACGAAATATATGGCACGATAAAGAAGCGTTTTGCATAAAAGATGTAAGGCTATTCTTCGCGTGGTTATTTAACCCAAAACGGTCATTAGGAAATTAAGTAGTAACATCGAGTGCGGTTCCTTCGCCAACTTACGCACTTCTGCCGTCATCTGTCTTCCCGCCCGGCTTCGCCGTAGCCGCAACGCCTTCAGCGGGGCGTAAAGCTGTCTGCCAGGCATAAGCACGCAATTTGACGAAGCCTGACGACCGATTTGGGTTTTAAATTGGGGGTAAAATGTAAAAAGTATGGCTTTTTTGCTGATAATAGCGTGAGAAAGATTATTTTTGCAGTCGGTTTTGCGAAAGCATACGGAAATCCGTGTAGCGTAACGCATGGAGAGATGCTCGAGTGGCTGAAGAGGCACGCCTGGAAAGCGTGTAAACGGCGAAACCGTTTCGGGGGTTCGAATCCCCCTCTCTCCGCAGGGTTAAAAAATAAAGGATGAAAGGAAAATGGACTGTCTTGGAAACAAGGCAGTCCATTTTTATTCTGTTCCGTGCGCTTCAGGAATCTATTGGTTTTGGGATGTGGAATCCCTGGAGCGTGTGCCGCCTATGGGTTCGCGGCTCCCTACTAAATAAATCTCGCCGTTAAACGGGCAGGACGTTCTGATTCTCGTTACTTCCCTTTCTTCTTTTATCAGTTCCTTACCCCTTGCGCAGCTGTCCCGTTTTATTGTTTCGATGCTTTGGGGCTGGATGCCGATGGCGTTGTGCATTTTCCAGTTGTACGAAACATCGAGATACTTTACCGTCTTTGTATATATGAGTATTGACAGAAGGTTGTTTCTTGCGGCGTTAATCTGTTCGACGGGTGCGGTGAAGAGAATATTGCAGAAGCTGTTTCCTTGTATATTTATGTTCCTGATGTTCGGCAGTTGGGCCTTGGGAAAAACTACTTCAATGCCGTTGGACCATTTATCCTTTCTTGCTTTAAAGAGCGAATCGCAATAATGGCAGTTGCTCATGTCGAGCTCTACAAGGCTTTCGGGCAGCATGGCAATGAATCTTTCCTGTGTTGCCTCCTCTTTTGAAAGGTTGCTGAAATCGTTGTCTGATATGTCTAGCCTTATTATGTTGTAAGGGCGCAGTACAGGCAGTTTGGTAAGTCCTTGTCCTGAGAGGTCGCAAGTCTCTATCACGGTGTTGGGTGCAAGTTCGTACAGTGCTTCCAGGTTTTTTACCAGCTTTACGGTGTCGCGCCGGATGGTTTTGTTCGTGCCGGCGTTTGCGCGCACCTTGTTGACGATGTTCCTGCATTTGTTGTAGTTGGTATCCGCCACTTCTGTATATTCGGGTACTTTCAGTTCCCGTATTCTGTTGTACGACGCGTTTAGCTTCTTGAGGTGTGGAAAGTCTTTCTCTTTGAAATTGAGCTTTATCTTTACCAAATAGGTGGGATATATGTACATCCTTTCCCTGCTGAAGTCTTTGTGCCGGAATCTGCCTATGTTGCAGTAACTGATGTTCAGCTCCTCAATACTTTTGGGCAGAAGGAAGTCGTAGGAGTCGAAAAAGCGCAAGTCGTTATGCGAAAAATCCAACTTCTTTATATTGTACAGCCATACGGCGGGTATTTCCTTTAAGCCGAGGTGCGAAAGGTCGCATTTTTCTATTACAGTGTATCGGGGAGAATACGAATACAGCTCTTCGAGGCTGCTGACAAGTTTTACGGTGTCGGTTTTGGGCTTTGTTGCAACGCTGTCTTCTTGCGCTTTTATGTCCGGAGATTTTTTGTTGCCGCATGAAACGGCAAGAGTTAAACTGAATCCTGCGACGATGGCATAAATTAATGCCAACTTTAATTTCGTTTTCATGGCTTTTATTGTTCTTGGTTGGACGATTCAGGTTGTTGCAGGCCGCGCTTTATAAATACGCAAAAGCTATTCGGCCTACAATCATGTAACATCGTCGGTGCATGATTTATTGTTCCGGGTATGAAAAAATTGTCTTCGTGCGTTCGAAGGGTTAAGGCCTGCCGCAAAAAATATGTCTGACCTATTTCAAAATATGTCTGACATATTTTAAAATATCTCAGAGATAATTTTTCTTTGCTCCTTACACCCGTTTCGAACAAGGCACGAACCCCGTCGGGGAATTATGGAAAATTACAGTTCCGAGCACAAAAAGCATGTTCTTTCGCATGCGGCGGGCGAGTTGCCCCTGCAGGAGTTGGGAATGTCGGAAAGAATTAGTACTTTTGCATACAAATTACAAGGCTTTTAAACATGAATGTTTTAGAACTCAGCGAGCAAGAGCTCAACCGCCGCGAGAGCCTGGCGGAATTGCGCAAGATGGGCATAGAGCCTTATCCTGCAGCCGAATTTCCAACGAATGCTTTTTCAACTGAAATAAAAGAAAGTTTTGACGACAATGCCCCCGCCCGCAACGTCAGTATAGCAGGACGGCTTATGAGCCGCCGCGTGATGGGCAAGGCCAGCTTTTTCGAGCTTCAGGACTCGAAAGGCAGGATTCAGGTGTATGTAACCCGCGACAATATTTGCCCGGATGAAAACAAGGACCTTTATAACGTGGTTTTCAAACGGTTGCTCGACATTGGCGACTTTGTGGGAGTTAAAGGCGAGGTATTCCGCACGCAGACGGGAGAGATTTCCGTGCGTGCCGATGAACTGAAGCTCCTTTCGAAAAGCATTAAGCCGCTGCCGATAGTGAAGATGAAAGACGGTGTGGAATACGACCGTTTCGACGACCCTGAGCTGCGATACCGCCAGCGTTATGTTGACCTTGTGGTTAACTCTGGCATAAAGGAAACATTCCTTAAACGTGCGCAGATATACAAGAGCATGCGCGCACAGTTCGACGCAGACGGATATACAGAGGTCGAGACACCAATACTGCAACCTATCCCCGGCGGCGCGAGCGCCCGCCCGTTCATAACGCACCACAACGCGTTGGACATTGACCTGTACCTGCGCATAGCCTGCGAGCTTTATCTCAAACGGCTCATCGTGGGCGGGTTCGAGGGAGTTTATGAATTTTCAAAGAACTTCCGCAACGAAGGCATGGACAAGAACCATAATCCCGAGTTTACTTGCATGGAACTCTATGTTTCATACAAGGATTACAAGTGGATGATGTGCTATACCGAGAAGCTGCTGGAAAGGATTGCGCTTGACGTGAATGGTACGACCAAGGTCGTAGTGGACGGAAAGGAAATAGACTTCAAGGCTCCTTACCGGCGTGTTACCATGCTCGACTCGATTAAAGAGAAAACAGGCTACGACCTTACCGACAACAAAACAAAGTTGGCCGTATATCAAGGAATTGTTCGAGCGAACATGGGGT
>OLVZ01003364.1_pt1 | contig 10588 bp, 9 predicted proteins | sample 1673341 | NCBI WGS metagenome assembly OLVZ01 (sample SAMEA3178944, study PRJEB25190) | human gut metagenome | biome: human gut; feature: human-associated habitat; material: faeces | place: Austria | collected 2013
ACCATCGTGTAGCCCAGGGCGATAAGGGCGTAAACGCTCCCGAGCCTCAGGCCCACGAACAGGGTCTGCAGGAATTCACCCATGTTATCTCAACCTTTCGTTGGAATAAGTGTGGGGAGACGTCATGAACCATGACGTCTCCCCGGGATAGGGATGGGAGCGTTATTCAGGCGATTTCATCGGCGGAAATGGTCGTCACCAGCTCTGTGCCGAGTCCCTCGAGCCCGCCGACGGACTCGTCATAGACGAAGCTTATCACCGCGGCGCCCTTGACCGGGGTGCCGGTCTCGTCAAGGGTGAAGGTGCCGGTGACGCCCTCGTAGGTGACGGAGGTGTCCGCCAGTGCGTCGCGCACGGCGCTGGCCTCGGCGGTGCCGGCGGTCTCCATTGCCGTCTGCAGCATCATCATGCAGTCGCTGGCCAGAGCGGCGAAGCACAGCGGCGTGGTGCCGTAGCGCTCCTCGTAGGAGGTGACGTAGTTCTGTACGACCTCGCTGGAGTCGGTGGCGTCGTAGTGGTTGGTGTAGACCACGTTGTTGAAGGCGCTGTAGTCGACGCCCTCGGAGACGTAGTCGAGCGCTCCGTCGTAGCCGTCGGCGCCCATTATGATGCCGTCATACCCGGCGGAACGGGCCTGGGTGATCAGGAACGGACCGACCGCGTCGTAGTAGTAAACGGCGTATACCAGCTCGACGTCGGCGTTGACCATGGCGGTGAACTGGTTGGTGAAGTCCTGCGCGTTCATCGTCGCGGTGCTCTGCTGCTCAGCGACCTCGATGCCGCGCTCCTCGCAGGCCTGGGCGAAGGCGTCGACCAGACCCTGAGAGTAGGTGTCCGCCGAGCAGGCGATGGTGCCCACGCGGGTGATGCCCTGCTGATCCACATACGCCGCGGCGATGCCGCCCTGGAGCGTATCCTTGAAGCAGGCGCGGAAGACGTAGTCGTCCTCGGTAGTTATGTCGTCGGCCGTGGCGCTCGGAGTGATGAGCACGACGCCCTCCTCGTTGGCCAGGCTGGTCAGCGCGCTGGTGGCGCCGGAGGTGGCCGAGCCGATGATGAGCGTGACGCCCTCGGCTATCAGCGCGTTGAAGGCGTTCTGCGCCTGAGTGGCGTCGCCCTGGTCGTCGCGGTAGTCGAGCTCGACCTGCATGCCCAGGATGCCGCCGGCCTCGTTTATCTCGTCAATGGTCATCTGCACGCCCTCCAACATCGAGTTGCCGTAGGCGGCGTTCGTGCCGGTCATGGGCGCTATCATGCCGATGGTGATGGTGTCGCCGGAGCTGTTGCCGCCGGTGTCATCGGCCGCGTCATCCCCGCCGGAGCCGCAGGCGGCCAGCGCAAAGACCATGCAGAGCGCAAGCAAGAGCGCAAGCAGTTTCTTTTTCATGTGTTTTCCTCCTTTGATCCGTTTGTTCCCCCATATCCGAGGGGACACCCCCATATCCAAGGGGCTGAATATGCCGGCGGCGTTTCCCAGGCGCCGCCACTCCCCGGCTCCCATTCCGGGGATAAAAAGCGGTTTTCCAGGCCGCTTTTTACCGAATTGACGCACAGGCGCAGTTATAGCGCTGTTATTTATTTCCTGCTCCTGATTACAAAAAAGGCGCAGGGGCATAGTGCATTTCTTTGTTTTTATAAAAGAAATAAGTTTCAGTACGCCCTTGCACTGTATCTGCATTATAGCTCTTTAATACATTGCTGTCAACCGGTTTAAATGCCTAAAGATTTGGCCTTGCTGCACAAGCCATGTGTTGGAATTTACACAAAATGCACAATTCGAATTATGATGCAGAATGGATACAACTCCTATGCAAACCGGATACAACCGCGTGATAAAACGTATTCCGCACTGGGAAAGCGTGAATTTTTGCATATGGAGGCTTTACTATGCAAAATCAAGGGAAACATGCCGCACCGAGGCGCACCCGGCGCGGCGGACGCGGCACGGTGGTCGCGGCCGTATTGCTCTGCGTGCTGGTGCTGCTGACGGTCGCGGCGGCCAAGCTGCGCTCCGGCGCCGGCGGCGCAGGGACGTCGGACGGCGCGGGCGCGAGCGCGAGCGCCGATGAGGTCGGGGCGCTTTTGACCCGGCTGGGCGCGTCCATAACCGACAGCATGTATGTCGGCGAGTGCGGCGAGGACTACGCCGCGCAGCTGCGCGCTCTGGCGGCGGAGGAGCCGGACAGAGCCGGCCAGCTCAATTTTATTGCCGACCACATAGATATATACACCGAGGACTACGTTAAGACCGCGCTGCTCGGCGGGGATCACATAGACTTCGCGCTGGAGCTGCCCTTCCGCACGCCTGACAGCAGCGGGCTCGACGCGCAGGTGGGCTCCGGCGACGGGGCGATACCCTATCTCTCGCAGTACGACAAGCGCTGGGGCTACCACGCCTACGGAAGCTCCGTCATAGGCATAGCCGGATGCGGCCCGACCTGCCTGGCCATGGCCGTGGCCGGGCTGAAGGGCGACAGCTCCTGCAACCCCGCCAAGGTCGCCGACTTCGCGTCGGCCAACGGATACTACATGGCGGGCACGGGCACCATGTGGTCGCTGTTCACCGAGGGCGCGGCGGCCTACGGGCTCACCGGCGAGGAGATACCCCTCGACGAGAACGTCATGAACTCCTGCCTCGGCTCCGGCGCGGTGATAGTCGCCAGTATGCTCCCCGGCGACTTCACGCAGAGCGGGCACTTCATCGTGATATACGGCCTCGGCGACGGCGGCTACCGCGTCCACGACCCGAACAGCGCCGGGCGCAGCGCCCAGACCTGGACGTATGAGCGGCTGTCCGGCCAGATAGCCAACCTCTGGTCGCTCAGCGCCTGAGCCGCCAGGAACCTTATTCGGGGAGCTCCTGTCTAATAAAGCGCAGGACGCTCCAAAAACCAAAAAGCGGAGCCTGACCACGTAGGTCAGGCTCCGCTTTCGCATATCAGGCCGTCCGCGCGGCCGGAAATGTATAAAAAACTCACAAAATTTAAAAAGTGTATGATATAAGTCAAAAATGAACTGCTGCTTCATTAAAAAATCTTGCCAAAGGATATAGTATATATGTGATTTATAAGGTCAATACTGCCTCAAAATACTTGATTTAAGGAAGAATTTTGCTACAATGGAACTCGATATGAAAGCCCTTGGGCGCAACATTCGCTACTATCGCAAGCGCAAAGGCTGGAAGCAAAGGCAGCTGGCCGAAATCATAGACGTGACCGACGAGTACATCAGCCATGTGGAAAACGCGCACGTGCGCCCCAGTCTGGACAAGGCGGTGGCGATAGCAAACGCGCTTGGGATAGACATGAACACGCTCCTTGAGGACTCTCTTTCCGGCGCCAGGCGCGAAATTCTCAACCAGAGGCTGAACGAGCTCACCGAGGGCATGGAGCCGGACAAGCTGGCGCTGGTCGCCGATTTTTGCCGTACCCTGGAAAATTACGAAATAGAAAAGCAGCAGAGGGGTGATGCCGATTGACCAGCAACATGGATGAACAGATAGACGAGCTCTACAAGTCCATGCACAAGACGATGGAGGGCGTCGCCTACCGGTTGTTGGGAGACATCACCACGGCCGAGGACGCCGTCCACGAGACCTTCGCGGCGCTGATGTTCAACTGGGACACGCTCTCGAGCCACCCGAACCTGCGCGGATGGCTGATTGTGGCGCTGAGGCGGGTCATAAGCAACGAGCAGCGCAGGCTGGACTCGCAGACCGTGCCGCTGGACGAGGCCTACGCGCTGTGCGCAAAGGACGCGCCGGAGCCGCTGGAGAACCTGCTCCCCTCCGGATTGTCCGGCGAAGACAAGCAAATACTGATTTGGAGGCTGGAGGAACAGCTCAGCTTCCGTGACATTTCCGACCTGCTGGGCATAACGGAGTCCGGCTGCAGGAGCCGCTTTTCGAGGGCACTAAAGCGCTGCAAGGAGCTCCTGTCTGGTCGGAATTAAATTTTTTTAAAAATTTTTCTAAACCCTGAAACGAAACGCGCTTCTCGTTACATATATAAGTGAAGGGAGAAAGGAGGCTATCATGGTTCATCCTTCAAATGACCATCCGGACTTGCATGAAGGCATCCCCACCCGAGAGCAGTTGGACGCAATGTCCACGGCCGAGCTGCTCGAGGCGCTGGAGCAGACCCTTTTTTCCATGACAGAGGAGAACTATGACGGCGAGCTTTTGGACGCCTATCTGGACGAGCTGGACCGCAAGTCGCCCATGCCCGAGCACCCCGCCACGGATGAGTCATACGAGCGCTTTAAAGCCCGCGTGGGCAAAATGAACGCGGCGATAAACCCCCTCGAGAGCGCTCCGGCAGCATCCGCCAAGCCCAAGCCACGGCACACGGCGCTGCGCACTGCGCTGGTCGCCGTCATTGCCGCTGCGTGCCTGCTCTCCTGCATGGTCGTGGTCCAGGCCGCCGGCCTGGACGTGTTCGGCTCCATCGCCCGCTGGACGGACAGCCTGTTCGGCTTCGGCGCCATAGGCGAGCCGGCAGCCTCGCCCAGCCCCACCGGCACGCAGGAGGTCACCGTCGAATACATCGAGACCCTCCTCCCCACCGTCCCCGACGGGTTCGTCATGGGGGAACCGGAGGTGTTTGAGGACGCTGAAACCGGTTGTATAGAGTATTGGGTTGGCTACTTTAACGGCGATAAAATGATTGCTTTTAGCGCAGTCGAGCAATATGATGATGCTATGTCGGAATATCAAAAAGATGATCAAGATGTCCGCATCGTTAACATAGATGGTCAGGTATTCTACACTTTTATGAATAATGGTTTTGCAACAGCTGCATGGCGTGTTGCAAGCTTAGAATGTAATATCAATACTAATTTAGCACTAGAAGATTTAGTTCAAATAATCATGAATTCGTATCAATGAGAGGATTAGAAAATGAAGGTTAAAAGTGTTCTCGCACTTATATTAGTCTTTGCTTTGCTTCTGTCTGTTCCAGCTTTTGCCCTTCAAGATCGCGCAAGCGATCAAATTAGTAGACACGATATTAAAATCACTCCGCAGGAAGGGCGGATAGTCGTCAAGACCTCTATTTATGGCAACGGCTTTATGAACAAGCTGGGCTGTGAAAGTATATATTTTTATGAGCAGTACGGCTCAGCCTGGATCTCTGACGAGTGGCTCCTCGAGGACGACTACAACATGTATAACACCAACTCTGTCGGATACGCTGCCAATCATTATTTCGACAGCGAAGCCGGTGTCAATTATATGATTGTCATCACATTGTTCGCAGAAAATGACGCGGGTCGTGACACGATTACCCGTACATATTACGTGACCGGCAAGTAAATTGCCCCCAAATACTGCGCTCGCCGGGGCTTGGCGATTTTGCACATCAGCCCCGGCGATTTTTTGACTAAAACGACGAATTAAAACCTTTCTTCAATTTTGCGGGACAAAATCCCGCGCTGAACACATATAGTTATGTACGGGCATTGTACGCTCCGCGCAAAGGCCAAAAAATTTTTTGATTTCGGTCGAAAAATGGCGTTTTTGCGGAAGCGTGCTACATGGCTGCGTGCTTCATTGTTAGATAAGATTTCCATACAAATTTGAAACATGGAGGTCTTATCAATGAAACAGTACAAGAGTCTCGTGCGGACATGCCTGGCGGAATGGGCGCTGTCCTACCGCAAGCGGCGCAGCCTGACGCAGGAGCAAATGGCCGAACAGCTGCGCATCACCAGCCGCGCATACGGCGACCTTGAGCGGGGCAGATATTGCTTCTCCGCCATCGCCCTGCTCATGTTTCTGTCCATACTCAGCGCCGAGGAGCGCAACGCGTTCTTCATCGACTTCCGCTCCCGGCTAAGCAAGCTTGAACAATCCGAGGCCGTATGAGCCCCGGTTCCACCCCTCCAATAATCTCACCCCGCACAGGGCGCGTTTAAATCCCCGCGCGCCCGAAAAGTCCCTCCCGGCCACCCCCGGGAGGGATGATTTTTGTATGCGGTATACAGAATCGCCGCGTAATATTTGTGCATTATGTCCTATTTACAAATCCCGCGTCCGGGTGCTATGCTAAATGCGTGAAACCGATGACTGAGAGGAGTACCCGCGACACGAAGTCTTCAGAGAGCGGCGCGTATGCTGAAAGCGCTGCGGCGGACGGCTCGGGGAATGGACTCAGGAGGGGAGCGAAACTAACTCCCGGGATGGCGCCCGTTACAGCGCCGGCCGTGTGATGGCACGGAACGAGTGGGCTGCAAGCCAATTTGGGTGGCACCGCAGGATAAAGTTTATTCCTGTCCCAAAGACCTTCTGGGTCTTTGGGACTTTTTTATTTTCCCTGGCCGAAAACGGCTGCGCCGTTTTCGTGCCAACAGTCCCCCGGCTGAAGCCGATGGTGACCGGCGCTGCGTTCAGCGCACTCCCATCAGTGTGCGCACTGATGGGAGCACGTTCTCTCCGCGAGAGGTATTTTTGACGAGGCGGAGCCCCGCCAAAAATGATCTCAATTATTCGCGGCAGGCCGCGAACTCTGCGAGGCCGCATAACCTGTAGATACATCCGCACTGCGGGGTAGCTATATCGATAAAATGCAAGCATTTCATCGAAATAAATTCAGGAGGTTGTCATCATGACCGAGAAGAAGATCCCTTACAAAATCTATCTTGAAGAAAGCGAGATGCCCCGGACGTGGTACAACGTCCGCGCCGATATGCCCATAAAGCCCGCGCCGCTGCTCAACCCCGCCACGGGCAAGCCCTGCACCGCCGAGGAGCTCGGCGCCGTGTTCTGCGACGAGCTGGTGAAGCAGGAGCTGGACGACACCACCCGCGAGATCCCCATCCCGCAGGAGATACAGGACTTCTACAAGATGTACCGTCCCAGCCCGCTGGTCAGGGCGTACTGCCTGGAGGAAAAGCTCCAGACCCCGGCGAAGATATACTACAAGTTCGAGGGCAACAACACCTCCGGCTCGCACAAGCTCAACAGCGCCATAGCCCAGGCCTACTACGCCAAGAACCAGGGGCTCAAGGGCGTCACCACCGAGACCGGCGCCGGACAGTGGGGCACCGCCCTCTCCATGGCCTGCGCCTACCTGGGTCTGGACTGCAAGGTCTACATGGTCAAGGTCAGCTATGAGCAGAAGCCCTTCCGCCGCGAGGTCATGCGCACCTACGGCGCATCCGTAACCCCCAGCCCGAGCATGAGCACCGAGGTAGGCCGCAGGATACTCGCGGAGAACCCCGACACCACCGGCTCGCTGGGCTGCGCCATCAGCGAGGCCGTCGAGGACGCCACCACGCACGAGGGCTACCGCTACGTGCTGGGCAGCGTGCTCAACCAGGTGCTGCTGCACCAGAGCGTCATAGGCGTCGAGGCCAAGATAGCCATGGACAAATACGGCATCGTCCCCGACATAATCATCGGCTGCGCCGGCGGCGGCAGCAACCTCGGCGGCCTGATAAGCCCCTTCATGGGCGAGAAGCTGCGCGGCGAGCGCGACTATCAGTTCATCGCCGTCGAGCCGGCAAGCTGCCCGAGCCTCACCCGCGGCGTGTTCGCCTACGACTTCTGCGACACCGGCAAGGTCTGCCCGCTGGCCAAGATGTACACGCTGGGCAGCGGCTTCATCCCCTCCGCCAACCACGCCGGCGGCCTGCGCTATCACGGCATGAGCCCCGTGCTCAGCGAGCTGTACCACGAGGGTCTGATGGAAGCCCGCGCCGTGGAGCAGAGCAAGGTCTTCGAGGCCGCCGAGTACTTCGCCCGCGTTGAGGGCATCCTCCCCGCCCCCGAGAGCAGCCACGCGATTCGCGTCGCGATTGACGAGGCCCTCAGGTGCAAGGAGACCGGCGAGGAGAAGACGATACTCTTCGGCCTCACCGGCACCGGCTACTTCGACCTCTACGCCTACCAGAAGTTCAACGACGGAGTCATGAGCGACTACATCCCCTCCGACGCCGAGCTCCAGGCGAGCTTCGATAAGCTCCCCAAAATCTGATAGCTTCCACGCTCCCCACACTCCTGTCCGCCCTGCCGCCCGGCTCACGCCGGGGCGGCAGGGTATTTTTTCTCCGAGCGCGCGGCGCGCGCTTCGCGGGCGCGAGAGCCGGCTGCAACAAAGATTGCGTTTACACCCCGGCGCTACGGATGTTATATTTAGAGCGAAAGGGGGCGCAGAACATGACTTTTTCCGAGAAGCTTATAACCCTCCGCGCGGGTAGGGGCTGGTCGCAGGAGCAGCTTGCCCAGACGCTGGACGTCACCCGCCAGGCCGTCGGCCGCTGGGAGCGCGGCGAGTGTTTGCCCGACGCGCCGGGGCTCACCAGGCTCGCGCGCGTATTCGACGTCGACCCCGAGTGGCTGCTCGACGACACCGCCTCCGGCGAGCCGAAACCCCGCACCGCCCGACGCATACAGCTCGCGTGGTTCGACTGGGCTATGCTCGCCCTCGCCGCCGCATCGGTCATCGCCATGCTGTGCGGGCTGAATGTTGAAACGGCCGACCGGATATTTCAGCAGTCTTTACGTTACCCCGCCTGGATCTGGTGCGCGCTGCTCGCGAGATGTCTGGTGTGGCTTGGCGGAGGCTGGGCTGCCGTCGCGCTTGTATATAGCTTTTTCGCCTGTCCGCTGGCGTTGAAGCCGGGCATAAAGCGCTTGCTCCTCGCTTTGGGCGCTGCGCTGCTCGCGCTGTATCTGATCTGCATTTTTGTGACGTGGGGGCAAGCGCTCCGGTGGGTCGACCTCGACATATCGGTTCTGGCCTTTCTCAGGCTCGTCGATCACCCGGAGCTCTGCGCCATACCGGGAGCGTTATTCAGCATTTGTGTAAAAAGGAAAGAAAAACAGCCCGCGGCTCGTTAGTTGAGCCGCGGGCTGTCTGCTTTGCCGCGTTTATTTTGCTTCGGTCCATTTCCAGTCGGCGACTTCGGGGAGGTCGACGCCGTATTTGGCGATGTACTGCTTGTGCTCGACGAGCTTGTCCTTCATCTGCTGTATCAGGTAGCTGCCGCGGTTGCCGAGCTGGGGCAGGTTGTATACGGCGGTCATGACGAGGTTGAAGCGGTCGAGGCGGTTCATGACGCGCATATCGAAGGGCGTGGTGATGGTGCCCTCCTCGATGTAGCCGCGCACGTGGATGTTCTTGTTGACGCGCTTGTAGGTGAGCTCGTGGATGAGGCTCGGGTAGCCGTGGAAGGCGAATACGATGGGCTTGTCGCGGGTAAAGAGCACGTCGTAGTCTCTCTGGCTCAGGCCGTGCGGGTGCTGCTCCTCGCTCTGCAGGCGCATCAGGTCGACGACGTTGACCACGCGTATCTTGAGCTCGGGGAAGGCGTCGCGCAGTATGGTCACGGCGGCGAGGGTCTCCAGCGTGGGGGTGTCGCCGCAGCAGGCCATGACGATATCGGGCTCTTCGCCCTCGTCGGTGCTGGCCCACTGCCAGATGCCGATGCCCTGGGTGCAGTGCTTGACGGCCTGCTCCATGGTCAGCCACTGCGGGCGCGGGTGCTTGCTGGCGACGATGACGTTGACGTAGTTGCGGCTGCGTATGCAGTGGTCGAAGCAGCTCAGCAGGCAGTTGGCGTCGGGAGGCAGGTAGAGGCGCACGACGTCCGCCTTCTTGTTGGCGACGTGATCGAGGAAGCCGGGGTCCTGGTGCGTGAAGCCGTTGTGATCCTGCTGCCAGACGTTGCTGGCCAGGACGTAGTTGAGGCTGGCGATGTCCGCCCTCCAGGGCAGCTGGTTGCAGACCTTGAGCCACTTGGCGTGCTGGCTGAACATGCTGTCCACGATGCGGATAAAGGCCTCGTAGCTGTTGAAGAAGCCGTGGCGGCCGGTGAGCAGATAGCCCTCGAGCATACCCTGGCAGACGTGCTCGGAGAGCATGGAGTCAAATACCCGGCCGTCGGGGGCGAGGTGGTCGTCTATGTCCGTGGCCTCCGCGTCCCAGACGCGGTCAGCCTCGTCGAACACGGCCTGGAGCCGGTTGGAGGCAGTCTCGTCCGGATCGAAGCTGCGGAAGTTGCGCTCCTTCTCGTTGAGCTTGTAGATGTCGCGCACGAACTTGCCCAGCTCGGTCATGTCGCTGGCCTCGACGCTGCCGGGGAAGGGCACGTCCACGGCGTAGTCGCGGAAGTCCGGCATACGCAGGTCGCGCAGCAGCTTGCCGCCGTTGGCGTGGGGGTTCATGCCCATGCGGCGGTCGCCCTCTGGGCAGAGCGCCAGGATCTCGTCCACCGGGTGACCGGCCTTGTCGAAAAGCTCCTCGGGGCGGTAGCTGCGCAGCCACTCCTCGATCTGGCGGATGTGCTCCGGCGAATCCGGCTGGATGGGCACCTGGTGCGCGCGCCAGTAGTCCTCGACCTTCAGGCCGTCGACGTAGTCAGGTCCCGTCCAGCCCTTGGGGGTGCGCAGGACTATCATCGGCCAGCGCGGGCGGCTCAGGTTGCCGTTCTCGCGCGCGTCGGCCTGGTAGGCGAGTATCTTCTCTATGCACTCGTCCAGCGCGTCGGCCATGGCGCGGTGCATGGTCATCGGGTCGCTGCCCTCGACGAAGTGCGGCTCCCAGCCGCAGCCGTAGAAGAAGGCCTCCAGCTCCTCGTGCGGGATGCG
>OLVZ01003380.1_pt1 | contig 10542 bp, 7 predicted proteins | sample 1673341 | NCBI WGS metagenome assembly OLVZ01 (sample SAMEA3178944, study PRJEB25190) | human gut metagenome | biome: human gut; feature: human-associated habitat; material: faeces | place: Austria | collected 2013
GCTTCGATCTTCGAAATGTCGAGGATATCGTTTATCAGTTGCAGCAGCAGCTCGGAATTGACGTCGATGATATCGATGAACTGTTGTTTCTCCTCCTCGGTTTCCACCTCGCCGATGAGCTTGGCAAAACCCACGATGGCATTGAGCGGCGTGCGTATCTCGTGGCTCATGTTGGCCAGGAAAGCAGATTTGAGACGGTCGGACTCCTCGGCGCGGATACGCGCCTCGACGATCTCCAGTTCGGCATTCTTCATGTCGGTGATGTCCCACGAGACGCCGATGATGAGCGGAAGGCGGTTTTCGACCGGCACCAGCGACTTGGAAGTATTGACGATACGGGTCTCGCCCGTGGCCGAGACGTACTCCTCGATGAAGGTCTGGCGTTCACCCGTACGCAGCAGCGTCAGGTCGTCCTGGCGGAAATGCTCCGCATCCTTCGGGCTGGGGAAAATCTCGTAATCGGTATGCCCGAGCGCCCTGGAGGCCGGAATCCGCGAATATTCCTCGAACGCCCGGTTCCAGTAGAGGTAGCGGAACTCGTTGCCCGGGTCTTTCACAAACAGATAGACCGGAATGTTGTTGAGGATGCACTCCAGGATGGAGTTCATCTCCTTGACCTTGACCTTGTTCTCGTGTTCGATGCGCTGCGTCACGTCCCGGCCGAAGAACCAGACGATCTCGCGCTCCTGAAAATAGTCGTAGATGATGTAGGCCACGATGTCCCACGCCACGATACGTCCCTGCTCGTTCTTGAAGCGGACGGTGTATTTGTGCGAGCCGTTATCGCGGCGTATTTTCGCCAGCCGGGCTTCCCACTGCAAACGGGAACCTTCGTACGACCAGAAATCGTAAACCTTGTGTTGCGAAAGGTCGCCTTCGACATCGTGCCGCACCCTGAACTGCTCGTTGGCATATTCCATCGTACCGTCCAGGCTGCAGGCGTAGATCTCCTCGTCGACATTGTTCAGTGCATATTTGACCATCTCCAGTTCATGCTTGGCAGCTTCGGCCTCGGTGATGTCACGGCAGATGCAGAGGGCATGCTCCCCGTCGAGCGGGAAAATACGGTTTTCGTAGTTGCGGGTTCGGCCGTCGAGCGTAATGTCGTGGTGGGACGAAGAGCCGCACCCCGTCGCAAAAACATTGTCGAGGTTGTTCTTCACATTGCGGCAGGCCGCAGGCGAAAGCATCGTGCGGATGTTCTGCCCGGCGAGCTCTCCGCCCGGAACCCCGACATGGTTGGTCTCATCCGCGGAAACCAGTTCGACCAGCGTCCCGTCGCGATCGAGCACGGTCAGCATGTCGGGTATCGAATCGAGAATCTTACAGGCATAACGCTCCCGGAACCGGCTCCCGGAACCCTTCGGCGTATCGAGTTGTGCTTCGAGCTCTTCGATCCTGCGGAGAAGCTCCTCACGGGAACAGTTATCGTATCGGCTCATACCTTGTGATCATTATGCATAGATAGTTACAAAAGTAATATATTTTCCGAATGACGAACCATTTTCCGGCCGAAATCGGCGCCGTACCCCCAACGATTACGACCGGCACGGCAACGATCCCGTTCGGAAGGATGACTTCAGGCCGCAATGCGGCGCGATTACCTTTCAAAAACGGCGCAAGAAAAGCCCGCAAAGACGCTCTTTCAGCCCGAGGATGTATCGAGAGACCCTTTAAGGGCCGTTTCACACAGGGGTAAATTCCTGTGCCCGACCATAAAACACTCCGTCGGCACCCTCCCGTATCGCAAAACCGCTTTTTTATACCCCGATCGGGCTTCCACGCGTAAAAAAGGTGTGGAAGGAACGAATTTTGAACATGCTCCGAGACAGCAAACTAAAAAATCAAAATCATGACCGTCAAAAAATTACGTTACCTCGCATACGCACTCGTTGCAGTTGCGTTTTGCGCGTGCCAGAAAGAGCCCTCGACATCGGGCCTCCACAAAGACTATCTGGTCTACACCGCTTACGACACCGAAGCCGACTTCGGTGCGCTGGACACCTACTACCTCCCCGACAGCATCCTGCTGATCGGCGCCGCAGACAAGACGGAATACTGGAAAGACGACAATGCGCTGGAGATCGTCAACACGGTCGCCGGCCGCATGAACGCCGCCGGCTACACCCGCACCGATGACAAGGAGGCGGCCAATGTCGGACTGCAATTGAGCTACGTGCAGAAAGTGACCTATTTCGTGGGTTATGACTATCCCTACTGGTGGTGGTATTACCCCTACTACTGGACGCCCGGATACTGGGGCGACTGGCTGGGATGGCACTATCCCTACCGCGTATATTACGGTTATACGGCCGGTTCGCTGCTGATCGAGATGCTGGATCTGGAAGCCGACCAGCAGAGCGGCAAGAAACTGCCCGTCATCTGGGACAGCTACATCGGCGGCCTGCTCACCTCGTCGGAAAGCCTCAACCTGCAGCGCACGGTGGACGCCGTAGAACAGGCGTTCGACCAGTCGCCTTATCTGAAAAAGTAATTTAACCGTAAAAACACGTCCGATTATGAAAACATCGAAATACCAGGTTCTAAAAACCATCGCACTCTGTGTCGTCCTGCTCGCCGCCGCGCGCACGGGCAAAGCACAGGTCTTCCCGAACAGCTACATCAACGTCGACTGGCAGGTAGGCGTGCCCCTGGGCAGCAGCCTGGCCGACAAAGCCTCGGGCTGGGGCATGAACTTCGAAGGCGGCTATTTCATCACGCCGGCCATCGCCGTGGGCCCGTTCATCTCGTACCAGACCAACCTCGAAACGATCCCGCGCCAGACACTCGACCTGGGCAACGGTTCGGCCCTCACGGTCAACCAGAAGCACTCCGTATTCCAGCTGCCGTTCGGCGTCACCAGCCGTTACACCTGGCTTACGGACAGCGTATTCCAGCCTTATGCGGGCCTGAAGCTGGGTGCCAACTACGCCGAACTTTCGTCCTATTACTACGTCGTCAAGCAGTACAACGACACGTGGGGATTCTTCCTCTCGCCCGAAATCGGCGTGAGCATCTTCCCGCGCCCCGACTACCGTTTCGGGTTCCATGTGGCACTCTATTACAGCTATGCCACCAACAGCGGTGACGTCCTGACTTACTCGGTCAACAACCTCAATAATTTCGGCATACGCGTCGGTATATCATTCTGATGCAGAGTAGGAAAGCGCCTCTTGTGGAGTGCCCCGGTTCCTGAAAAGGGATCGGGGTTCCCTTTTCCCGGGAGCTCTTTCCCGGACGGATTTGCAGGTTCGGGAAATTGTACCTACCTTTACAACGACTAAAACCATTGGATGTTTAATTTGGATTCGGCATTGTAGGAATCCGTACCTCACCACGGATTCCGTCCCATTCTTCCCTCCCGGGGGCATTTCTGCCCGGGCGGACATTCATTTTGCCTTATTTTAAAAAATTCGCCATGCACGGGATTTCCCAATCCATCCCGCGCACGGCCTCAACTACAAACAACCATGGAACAGGAAAATAAACAGATTTTCGATTTCGATTTAAAAATGATCGCCGATTTCTTCAGGGAACTCGACAGGCAGGGGCCCGGCGGCGTGGAGCAGACGCTCCGCGCCCTGGAATTCGTGCCCGACAGGCCGGGGATGCGGATCGCCGACATCGGATGCGGCACCGGCGGGCAGACCATCACGATCGCCCGGAACAGGGATTGTACGATAACGGCCGTCGACCTGCTGCCGGAACTGTTGGAAGAATTCCGCACCCGGATAAAAAAGGCCGGGCTGGAAAACCGCGTCACGGCCATACAGGGCTCGATGGACGCACTGCCCTTCAGCCCCGGGGAATTCGACGTGATCTGGGCCGAAGGCTCGATCTACAACATCGGATTCGAACGCGGGCTGAGGGAGTGGCGGCAGTACCTCAAACCGGGCGGCATAATCGCCGTGACCGAGTGCTCGTGGCTCTCGGGCGCACGCCTGGCGTCGAAATTCATCTCGGACTATTTCCCCGACATCGACAGCCCGTCGGGGAAAGTGCGGATCCTCGAAGAGGCCGGATATGCACCGCTGGCGCATTTCGCGCTGCCCGAGCATTGCTGGACGGAAAACTACTTCGCCCATGCAAGCGCACGCATCCCGGGATTCCTCAAGCAATACGGGCACAGTGAAAAAGCACTCCTGCTGGCCGAAATGCAGAAAAACGAGATCGCCCATTACGAAAAATACAAAGCGTACTACGGTTACGTCTTCTACATCGGCCAAAAACCGGAAGAGTAATCCCCGTCCGAAAAGGCAGAATCCCGCTTCCCCGAAAGAGGCGGGATTCGTTTTTCCGGTTCAGGGAAAAATGCCCGGTCATTCCATCGAGGTGTAGACGAGCATCGTCTCGGGGGCCAGGCTGATCCAGCTTCCGGGCGCAAGCGCCACCCCGCGCTCCACGGGAAGCAACCGTTCGCCCTCGAGCCTGAGCCGCCCCGGGGCGTAGAGATAAAACACGAAGATCCGCAGTCCTGGGGGACTGCGGATCTTTTCATCCGTGCAGGGCGCTATTCCCGCGACAGGGCGTCGATTTTCGCCAGTTCGTCGTCGGAAAAGGAGGCGTACTCCAGGGCCCGGAGGTTATCTTCGATCTGGGCGACGGAGCTTGCCCCGATAATGACCGACGTGACACGTTTGTCGCGCAGCAGCCATGCCAAAGCCATCTCGGCAAGGGTCTGGCCGCGCTGCTGGGCGATTTCATGCAGGCCGCGGATTCGTTCCGACATCCTCTCCGTCAGCACGTCGCGCCGCAGCGAACCCTCCGCCGCCATGCGCGAGCCTTCCGGAATACCGTTCAGGTAACGGTCGGTCAGCAGCCCCTGTGCCAGCGGCGAAAAGGCCACGAACCCAGCCCCGGCCTCGGCATTGAGCGTCAGGATGCCCGACGTGTCGGGTTCGCGGTCGAACAGGTTGTAGCGATCCTGGAAAAGCAGGCAGGGTACGTCGCGCTGGGCCAGGTAGCGGAAAGCGAAACGTGCCGCGGCCAGCGGGTAGCGCGACAGCCCGACATAGAGCGCCTTGCCTGCGCGGACGATGTCGACCAAAGCCTGGAGGGTCTCTTCGAGCGGGGTCTCGGGATCGTAGCGGTGCGAGTAGAAGATGTCCACATAATCGAGCTTCATGCGCCGCAGGCTCTGGTCGAGGCTTGCCATGAGGTATTTGCGCGAGCCCCAGTTGCCGTAGGGCCCCGGCCACATGTCGTAACCCGCCTTGGTCGAAATGAAGAGTTCGTCGCGGTAGGGTCGGAACGACTGCTCCATCAAACGGCCGAAGTTCTCCTCGGCCGTACCGTAGGCAGGGCCGTAGTTGTTCGCCAAATCGAAATGGACGATTCCCCGGTCGAACGCGTAATGGGCCATCTGCCGCACATTGGAGAAGGTCTGCCCGCTGCCGAAATTGTGCCACATGCCGAGCGAAAAGGCGGGCAGCAGCACACCGCTGCGTCCCGCACGCCGGTAGGTCATGCCATCTTCGTAACGCGACGCGGCCGGCTGGTAAATAGGTTCGATCATAGCTGTCAGTTTATTTCAGTATCAAAACAAAAAATCCGCGAACATTGTATTTTTCCTGCCGCCTCCCCGTGGGACGCCGGAGCAAGACAAGCGTCCGCAAAAGCGCCGGGGCAGCACCGAAGAAGGAGGCGGCGGTGGCATCGGATATAACGGATACAAGGCATTAACAGGGAGTCTGCATATCCGATGCCGTCCGTTACTATATCTTGCAAACGGACTCAGGACGCGGTCAATGCGCCTCGAGCCAGTTGTCGCCCACGCCGTAGTCGACCACCAGGCGCACCTTGAGGGCGGCGGCGGATTCCATGCATTCGGTGACGATGGCCGCGACGCGCTCCTGTTCGGAACGGAGCATGTCGACGACCAATTCGTCGTGTACCTGAAGGATCACCTTCGACCGGATGCCTTCGGCCGCGAAACGGCGGTGGACATTGATCATGGCGATCTTCATGATGTCGGCCGCGGATCCCTGGATCGGGGCGTTCACGGCATTGCGCTCGGCCAGGCCACGCGCCACGGCGTTGTGCGAGGAGATGTCGTTGAGATAGCGGCGGCGGCCGAAGATCGTCGAGACGAATCCCTCCTCCTTGGCCTTGGCGACCACATCGTCCATATACTCCTTGACCTTGGGGTAAGATTCGAAATAACCGTCGATAATGTCCTTGGCCTCCTTACGCGGGATTTCGAGCCGCTGGCTCAGGCCGAAGGCCGAAATGCCGTAGATGATGCCGAAATTGGCGGTCTTGGCGCGGCGGCGCTCCTCGGAAGTCACTTCGCCGAGGGTTTTGTTGAACAGTTTGGCGGCCGTCGCGGCGTGGATGTCCTCGCCGTGGGCAAAAGCCGCGATCAACGATTCGTCGCCCGAAAGGTGCGCCATCAACCGCAATTCGACCTGACTGTAGTCGGCCGAGAGCAGCAGATGCTCCTCGTCGGAGGGGATGAACGCCCTGCGGATACGGCGGCCCATCTCTTCGCGCACGGGGATATTCTGCAGGTTGGGATTCGTGGACGAAAGGCGTCCCGTAGCGGTAACAGCCTGATTGAAAGAGGTGTGTATGCGTCCCGTGCGGCGATTGACCAGCTGGGGCAGCGCCTCGACATAGGTCGAAAGCAGTTTCTTCACGCCCCGGTATTCGAGGATCAGATCGACGATCCGGTGTTTGCGGGCGAACGACTGGAGGTAGTCCTCGTCGGTGCAGAACTGCTTGGTCTTGGTCATCTTGGGCTTCTCGGCAATGCGCATTTTCCCGAAAAGCACCTCGCCCAGCTGGCGCGCCGAGTTGATGTTCAGGTTCGGTTCGCCCGCCTCGGTGCGGATCGCCGCCTCCAGTTCCGCGAGTTTGCGGTTCAACTCGACGGCATAGACCGCCAGCGCTTCGGAGTCGATCCTCACGCCCGCCATCTCGATGTCGGCCAGCACGGCGATCATCGGCTCCTCGATCTCGAAATAGAGGTGCTGGAGGCCGATCTGCTCGATCATGGGGTAGAGCGCCTGCTTGAGTTGCAGCGTCACATCGGCATCCTCGGCGGCGTACTCCTTGACGCGTTCGACGTTCACAAGGTCCATCGTCAGCTGCTTCGAGCCTTTGCCGATGAGCGTTTCGATCTCGATGGGCTTGTAATTGAGGTATTTCTCCGCAAGGGCGTTCATGTTGTGGCGCGACTCGGGATCGAGCAGGTAGTGGAGGATCATCGTGTCGTACATGCGGCCCCGGATCGTGATGCCCAGCCGGCGCAGCACCATCAGGTCGAACTTGATGTTCTGCCCGATCTTGGCGATCTTCTCATCCTCGAACAGCGGCCGCACGATCTCCGCATACTCGGGCGTATCCTTCTCCAGGAAAGGCACGTACCACGCTTTGAACGGTTCCACGGCGAGCGACAGCCCGACGATGCGGTCGTTGAAGATGTCGAAACCCGTGGTCTCGGTGTCGAAACAGAATTCGGGGTATCTGCCGACCGCGGCGACCACCTCGCGCAGTTGCGCGGCGCTCTCCACGAGCGTGTATTCGTGGGGCGTCGTCTGGGCCGTCCGGAACTGCATCGCCTCGGCTTCGGCCTGGAGTTCGGCCACGGGAACCTCCTGCGCCGCAGGAAGCGGCACGACGGGGTCGCCGAACAGATTGCCCTGTCCCGCCAGCGCGGCCTTCTTCGCCGCGGCCGACTTGGCGCGGGCCATCTCCGCCAGCTGGGTCTGCGCCTCCTGACGCGGACCTTCGGGAAGCGGCTCGGCGGGTGCGAGGTTCGTCAGATCGTTCATAAAAGCCTTGAAATCCAATTCGGCGAAGATCCCGCGCAGCTGGTCGATATGCGGGTCGCAAACCGTGAGGTCCTCCTCGCGGAAAGGGATCGGCACGTCGAGGCAGATGGTCGTCAGGCGCTTGGCCAGCCGCAGGTTGTCGGCCCACCCGGCGATCTTTTCGCCCTGCTTTCCGGGAATTTTGCCGACATTCTCCAGAATGTTTTCCACCGTTCCCCACTCCCGGACCAGTTTGCAGGCGATCTTCTCGCCGATGCCCGGGACGCCGGGAATATTGTCCGAGGCATCGCCCCACAGCGCAAGGATGTCGCGCACCAGCTGCGGGTCGTCGATGCCGTACTTCTCACGGATGGCCTCGCGGTCGACGATCTCGATGCTGCCCTCGGCGCCCCGCTGTTTGTAGATGCGGCAGTTGTCGCGCACCAGCTGCCCGTAATCCTTGTCGGGCGTCACCATATAGACGTCGTAACCGGCTTCGACACCCTTCTGCGAAAGGGTTCCGATCACGTCGTCGGCCTCGTAACCCGCCACTTCGAGAATCGGAATGCACATCGCGTCGAGCACCCGTTTCACGTAGGGTATCGAAAGCAGGATGTCCTCGGGGGTTTCGGAACGGTTGGCCTTGTATTCCGGAAAGATGTCGCGGCGGAAGCTGCCGCCCTTGGGATCGAACGCCACGCCCAACAGATCGGGCCTTTCGCGTTTCTGAATGTCGCGCAGGAACTTCACGAAGCCGAACACCACGGAGGTGTTCATCCCCTCGCGGTTACGCATCGGACGGCCCAAAAAGGCATAGTAATACTTGAAAATCAACGCATAGGCGTCGACCAGAAAGAGTTTTTTCATATCAGATAAGTTGCGTCAATTAGAGTCACCTTTTCCCCGCTGCGGCCATTTTCACAAACCCGCCGCATCCGGAATCCCTGCTTGTCTTCTTACATATTGTCCTCGGCGAACCACTCGGCGAACGATGTCGCCGTCTCGTGCAGGCGCAGCGAGTGGAGCGCGACGCCTTCGGGAAGGCGCGCGGCGATGCGGGCGGCGAAATCGCCGAGCATGTTCTCGCACGTCGGCTGGTAGCCCACCGTAACCACATTGCCGAAGCGTTCGGCGAGCACGCGGAAAAATTCCTCCCCGGATTCCGAGGCGCGCAGCACCAGCGCATGGTCGAAACGCGAGACGATCTCCTCGCTGACGATCCGTTTCAGTACGCCGAAATCCAGCACCATGCCGCATTTCGGGTTGGACGCATCTTCGGCCGGAGGACCCTTAACCGTTACAAACAGACGGTAGGAGTGCCCGTGAATCTCGCGGCAAGGACCGTCGTATCCGTCGAGCGCATGAGCCGCCTCGAACGAAAATTCTTTAGTCAATCTGATAACTGCCATATTGCAAAGATAATGTAAAGCGCAAAATATTCACCCCGATCGGACGTTTCTCTTTAAAATTAGTTATATTTGCCCGACTATGAAGCAGATTCTCGCCGATATTACTCCTGTGGGCAGCAACAATTTATTCGTGACCCACTACTGGCCCGACAAGCAGACCGATCCTCCGCTCCATTACCACGAAGATTACATGCTCTGCCTGACGCTCCACGTGCGCGGCCAGCGCATCATGGACGACGCGGTCGAAGATTTCACCGAAAAGGACCTCGTGCTCATCAATCCCGGAACCCCGCACCGTTTCAAGCGCGACGCGGCGTATGCCGACGCCAAGTGCGAAACCGCCACGGTCATGTTCAGCCGCGAGATGCCCGACTGGAAGTTCCTCTCGCTCGAACACATGCGTCCCATCCGCGAAATGCTGCTCCGCCCTGCGGCCGGACTGCGATTCGCCCCGAAAACGATCGACACCGTGCTCGAACGGATGATATCGCTGCCCAAACTCGACGGCTTCGAAGCCGTCTCGCTCTTTTTCAGCATCCTCAACGACCTTGCCACAGCGCCGCCCGACGAGGTGCAGCAGATCGGTTCGCGTCACGACGGTTCCTACCAGGACGACCGGGTGCGCCGAATCGTCCGGTTCGTGGAGGAGAGCTATTCCCGCAAACTCTCGCTGGAGGAGATCGGCCGTTCGGTGGACATGTCCCCGTCATCGGTGTGCCGCTACTTCAAACGCCGCACGCACCAGAACCTGTGGGAATACATCAACAGCTTCCGCATCAACCGGGCCGCGCAGCTCATCGTCGAGACGCAGCTCCCCATTTCGGAAATAGGCCCCCGCTGCGGATTCACCAACGTCTCGAATTTCAACCATCTGTTCCGCGCCCACCTCGGAACCACGCCCAGCGACTACCGCAGCCGGTTCAAAACCTCGCCGCTCACGCCGGATACGACGAACTGAAAAGAGGCGCCCCCTTCATCCGGAGACGCCTCTTTTTCACGATACGTGCGGATCAACGCACTTCGACCTTCCAGGGCGAGTACATCAGGACGCCCTGCTGGTTCAGGGCCTCGCGCACGGTGTTGTACTCTTTCATCATCAGTCCCAGTTCCGAACGGGCGAAAGCCTCGCGGACGCTCACGTTCAGCGACGCGATGATCGCAGCGAAACCCGTCGGCTCCTCCTTCACTTCGACGACCCGGTAGCCGTCGCCCAGTTCCGCCTTGTCTACGGCCAGCGCAATGGCCGTTTTTAATCCGCCGTAGGTGTCGATCAGGCCGACTTCCAGCGCATCCTTACCCAACCAGACACGGCCGCCGGCGATGTCGAGCACCTTCCCGATCGGAAGATTGCGCCCCTCGGCCACATGGTTGGTGAAGGT
>OLVZ01003383.1_pt1 | contig 10540 bp, 5 predicted proteins | sample 1673341 | NCBI WGS metagenome assembly OLVZ01 (sample SAMEA3178944, study PRJEB25190) | human gut metagenome | biome: human gut; feature: human-associated habitat; material: faeces | place: Austria | collected 2013
TCGGCTCCTGATGCCAAGGCATTCCCCTTGCGCTCTTTTTAGCTTGACCTATTCGTAGAAAAATCCATTTCTGGTTTCTCTAGTTATAAGGATAATATGGGTGAAGTGCTGAATCAGGGATTCGAGTTACAGGTACGTGGTGAAGTACTTCGTAATCGTGACTGGTTAGTAGCTTTGTGGGGAAATATGGCACACAACAAAAACAAAATTATGAAAATCTCCGACTCGCAACGTGCCTATAATCAACGCGTGAAGGATTTTTATCAGAAAGCAATAAATGAACAAGCGTATAGTAGCTATGATCCTCAATACGGGGTGCCTATAGCTCAATATGAGGAAGGGCAGTCACTGACTTCTATTTGTGCAGTGAAGTCTTTGGGTATTGATCCCACTACGGGTAAAGAAATATTCCTGAACCGTGATGGCAGCGTGTCCGATACTTGGAATGCCACTCAAGAAGTGGTTGTTGGTAATACTGAACCTAAATTCAACGGCTCTGTCGGATTCAATGTTGCCTATAAAGCATGGAGCTTGTTTGCTGCTTTCCAATATGAATGGGGTGGGCAGGAGTATAACCAGACTTTGGTAGACCGAGTAGAAAACGCTAGAATACAATATCAAAACGTAGATTTGCGTGTGTTGACCGACAGATGGAAACAACCGGGAGATATTGCTCAGTTTAAGGATATTAAAGATGCCGATTATGTCACTATGCCGACTTCACGCTTCGTTCAGGATAAGGCTTATCTGCGTTTGAGCGCATTAACTTTGAGCTATGATTTCAATCGCGAATGGATAAAGAAACATTTGGGGATGAACATGCTTCGGTTGGAAGCAAGTACACGCGATTTTATTAACTGGAATTCTATCCGTCAGGAGCGAGGCTTAAGCTATCCGAAGTCATGGACAGTCGATTTTTCTATTAAAGCACAATTCTAAGTATACCATTATGATACAAAAAATATATAATACGTTTATTTCTTTTGCGTTTGCAGCCCTGACACTTGCTTCGTGTTCAGATTGGCTGAACCTTTATCCTTCCGATGAGATAAAGGAGGAATATTTGTTCTCTTCCGGTGATGGTTTCCGTACAGCGATGAACGGTATTTATCGGAAAATGGCTACTTTCGATTTGTATGGAAGTAACCTTACTTGGGGAATCCTGGATGCTTGGGCGCAGTCTTATTATATGGATCAAGCCCCAAGTACAGCTGGTGGAACTCCCATGAAAAAAATAGCCGACCTTGCATTTAAAAATACTGAATTGGTTCCTGTTACTGACGCAATGTGGAAGGCTGCTTGGAATGTGGTTGCTAATTGTAATGAATTGGTTCAGCAAGCGACTCAAGCTGACCCCAGTCTTTTCTATGGGCTTGACAGTGAACGTCAGATGATTTTGGGAGAAGCTATTGGATTGCGTGCATTTGTACAATTTGATTTGCTTCGTATTTATGCTCCGTCTCCTTCATCTGTTGGTTTTAGAGAAGATAACCGTACTTTTATTCCTTATGTCAATGTTTATCCCAGCTATATTAACGATCATCAGACGGTTAGTTATTGCTTAGGACAGATTATTGCCGATCTGAAGGAAGCGCAGCGTATATTGGAAGAAGTCGATAAAGAATCTAGTATGGGTACAAACTACAGATTTAACATTGCCGGGGTCTCGCAAACACTGTTTGCGGAGTCTCGAGGCTATCGTCTGAATTATTATGCGGTAACGGCAGAACTGGCTCGTGTTTATTTGTATGCGGGAAAAAATGCGGAAGCTTATGCGGAAGCCAAGAAAATCATTGATGAAGAAAGTAAAACTGGTTATTTTAAAGCATCAACCAATTCAACCGGTTTCAGGAATGGAAATATGAAGATGTATAATGATATTATTTTTGGGCTTTATTCCCCCAAGGAATTAGTGGAATGGGATCAGGAAATAAATCATGCTACCGATGGTGACAGTCAAGAATCTTATTTGTGCCTTGATAGTGATGTTGCGAAAGATTTGTATGGGGATGAAATAGACAGTGACTGGCGGTTTAATTATCAATTGGAAGAGAAATATTATGGATATTATTATCGTACGTTGAAATATTACAAGCAGACAGAAAATAAGGATGAAGGAAAAATAAGTAACAGGACGCTCCCTATGATACGTATGTCTGAGGTATATTATATTGCTGCTGAGGCGATTTTTGATACTAATCCCAAAGAAGCGCAAGGTTATTTGGAATTAGTGAAGAAGGGGAGAGGAATATCAAAGAAGTTCGATAATGTGACAAACAAATCGGAGTTTATAAATTTGTTGGTAAACGATGCCCGTCGTGAGTTTTTGGGTGAGGGGCAGATATTTTATATGTATAAACGCTTGAATCGGTTGATGCCCGCCAGCTCTTTTTATGATAGCGATGTTTTGCCGACTGATGAAAATATGGTGTTGCCGAAACCTGATTCGGAATCAAATATTTAAGTGTGACGAACTATTTCAGAATAATTACTTAAGAGGAAAGAAAATGAAGAAAAAATATGCTATATGGGGAGTGTTGGTTTGTAGCGTATGTCTGATGCTCGCTTCGTGTGAAGAGAAGGGATTGTTGGTCAGCAGTAACGATACAGCCTATTTGAGATTTGCTAACGATATGACAAAAGATACCACTACCGTATCTTTTAAAATGTATAATGAAGGTGAGGATGCTGAGATACCGATAGAGGTTTCTGTTTACGGGCAGATGCAGAATGAAGATTTACATTTTAATGTAAGTGCAGATGCTGAACGTACTACCTTGCCGGCTAATTTGTATGTATTGCCTGTAGATTGTAAGATTAGAAAGGGGTTGCTTACGGATACTATTTATGTAGCGTTGAAGAATGATCCGATGTTGAGGACGGAAACGAAGATATTGGCATTGCAGGTCGTAGAAGCAAATGCTGTGAAACAGGGTGATTATTTGTATTCGCGTGCTCTCATTTCTGTCACCGATCGTTTGTTTAAGCCCGACTGGTGGTTGGTGAACGATGCTGGTACGACAGAAAATCCCGGGAATTCAGTTGATTGGTATTATTTAGGTGAGTACTCAGAAAAAAAGTATCAGATGTTTTTGGACGAGTTGAAAAAAGATGATATGGTGTTCGACGGAAAGAATAAGCAAGTATTGCGTAAATATTCGTTGAGACTGAAGAATACCCTGAAGCAGATGAACGAAGGGAAAAATAAGGAAGATTGGGTGAAAGATGAGAAGGGGAGAGTGATTACAGTGGAAGTGGCAGGATAATTATAAAATTGCAAAGTATGAAAAGAATAGGAATATATGTGGTAATAGTACTTTTTGCCGGAATTGTAGTTAGTTGCTTGGATGATGATAATAACTATAACTACAAGCAGATAAATGAGATGCAAGGTGGTGCGTTTAATTTTGAGAACTTTAATTTGGATTATAGCGTGATAGAAGGAGAAGAATTGGTATTGGCACCTACTTTTAAGTTTACAATAGATAGTATTACACCCGATGTCAGCTATGAATGGTATGTGGATAAGAAGTTGCAGTCAGGCGAAACTGGTCCCACTTATACATTTAAAGCCGAAAAGAGTGGTACATATCAAGTGACATTCGCGGTAACAGATAATAAAACGGGAGTTCAGTTCGGGAAGTCTACAACCATTAATGTGAGATCTATCTATCAGCGTGGCTGGGTGATTTTGTCGGATGATGGCGGACGATCTGTACTCCATTTCATTGTGCCCACAACACAACGTTATCAGGCAACGTATGGTGGAGAGACGTTTACTCGTGATTCATTGGTCTACCATATAGTAAAACGTGATATTGTTCCCAATCTTGGTTCAAATCCGAAAGGGTTGATGAATAATATTGGTGATATGGATTATAGTAGTGAGTATGGAATTAGCGTGTATGACGAATTGGTGGTGAAGCAAGACCGCTGGGTTGAACTTAATGGTAATACGTTGGAACGTGAGGTGTACACGGATGAAGAATTTCACGGAGATATTCCAACTGGATTTTCTCCAGTAGAAGCTGCTATGACTTATTCGTCGAAGGCATTATTGGATGAAAATGGATTAATTTATTGGGAAAAAAAGGCAGATGTGACAGATTTTCATGCAGGTACTTATATGTCTATAGGATTGAATAATAATACTCGGTTCAGTCGTTTATTTCAAGCTTATAAGTTTAATTCCTATAAAACAGATGTAATGCTTGCATTGACGAAAGATGATAATTCATTGGTGGGTATTTTGGATATGGGATATGCTACTGAAGGTACGGTTATTACTGAAAATTCTAGTTATACAAGTGGAAATATGTATAATATCACTGATCCGAGTGGCGAAGATCATTTCTCAAATATAGAGAAAACTGTTGTGGATGCATTGCCATCTCCGTATGATGCTGGAAATGATATAACAGGGGCTGAACCTTTTTGGACAGTTTTGTTGAAAGACGAGGCAACATCAGTATATGAATTACGTTACTTCGGGCTGGAAGCTGAAAGAAGGTACGTTGGTTGTATGGAAGGTTGGTATTACGAAACTTCTTTGGGCGTTATCAATGATTATCGTGGTATGGCTAATTTTGGAAACAGGCGTTATGCGGTCATTGCCAATGGAAATCAACTTTATTATTGTCAATATGGTTGGGATGCTTATGGAGATGTGGAATATAGAGGTGAATTGATGCCATTGGGTGGACCGTTACCTGCTGCTGTCAAGGCTTTGACCGGAATAGATATAGCTAATAATTTATATTGGCAGAAGTATCCTTATGATGGGCAATTGGGAGTTGCTTTGGAAGACGGAAGTTTCTATATATTCGGTGTTGTAGAAACAAAATTGGAAGATGGTACGTGTACGGCAGTTTCTCTTAAGCAACAATTTCCGAATGAAACTACTTCGGAAGAAAACAAGACATTTGGTAAAATAGTAGATGTCCTTTATAAACTGGGACGCGGTATGGATTATATGTCATTTGCGTTCTAGAAGAGCTTTAAAAGCGATTTTTTGATAATAAATAACCATTATGGTATTAAAACAACTTTTTATTGCCGGCAGCTTGTCTTTTACTCTTGCATTGCAAGGATGGGGACAGGCTTCTACTGGGCATGATACAGTACAAGCTAATTATGAATTGGCGGAGAAGTTTCATGAATTTACATTAGGGGGAAAACTGTCTAATAATAGTATGTCCCTTTATCCGCATGAAATCAATGATACGGATAATTTCTGGTTTGATTTTACGACTTCGGCAGGTAAACACTACTATTATGTCAACCCCAAGGAGGGAAAGAAGGAGTTACTCTTCGATAACGAGGAAATGGCTATGCTGCTTTCCGGTTTAACTCATGAGGTTGTGAATCCGGTAAGGTTGGATTTGTCAGAATTAAAGTTCGCAAAAGATCAAAAGTCATTTGTATTCAGTTACAGGTCGAAAAAGTATGATTACAATCGAATTACCCGCAAATTGAAAGAGGTGCAGGAGAAAAAGGCAGATGACAGAGATGCCGAGCCGATATATTCATGGATGAATTTTTCTCCGGATAAGAAGTACATACTGTATGCGAAAGACCATAACTTGTATGTGAAGGGCAACAAGGCATTGGGAGTAGATACTACGGAAGTGCAATTGACGACGGACGGAGTCCCTGATTTTTCGTATGCTCGTGAGGATGATGCGGGGGAGAATGGTGAAGTTCCTTCTAATGCTCGTTGGTGTCCTGATAGCCGGCATGCATATATTGTGCTTGATGATAATCGGAAATTGCGTGACTTTTGGGTGATTAATTCGATTTCGGACAAGCCGGAGTTGAAGAAATATAAGTATGAATTTCCGGGAGATAAATATGTAACCCAGAATGAACTTGTAATCATTGATATTGTAGAACGGACTGCGAGAAAAGCGAAGATACAAAAGTGGAATGACCAGTATGTGATGCCTTTTAGTGTAACGTCGGATAGCAAGTATGTCTTTTTTGAACGTACCAAACGTACATGGGATGAGGTAGACGTGTGTTCGGTCAATACCTCTACCTTGGAAGTCAAAGAACTGATTCATGAGGTGGATAAGCCTTATCGTGATCCGCATGCGCGTAGCGTGGAAGTTCTGAATGATGGAAAAGATATTCTATTTCGTTCCGAACGTACAGGGTGGGGACACTATTATCATTACGACGGTCAAGGGAACCTGAAAAATGCGATATCTTCAGGACCGTGGGTAAGCGGACATATTGCCGCTATTGATACGCTGCAACGTACGGTTTATTTTTATGGATATGGAGATGACCCGAAGATCAATCCGTTTTACTATCGTTTGTATAAGTCCAATATGGATCGTGAGGGAGCAACTCTACTCACTAAAGAAGACGGGCAGCACCGGGTAATCTTTTTGAAGTCTAAGCGCTACTTTATTGATACATTCTCAAGAGTCGATATGGAACCGAAGATATTATTGAAGGACAATACCGGCAAGGTGATTATGGAGTTGGCAAAGCCTGATTTAAGTCAGGTATATGCCGCCGGTTGGAAGAAGCCGGAAAATTTTGTGGTGAAAGCTGCCGATAATGTTACGGATTTGTATGGAGTGATGTGGAAGCCGTCTAACTTTGATCCGGAAAAGAAATATCCGATTATCTCGGTTGTTTATCCGGGGCCATACTTTGGGTTTGTACCTACTAACTTTACGTTGGATGATAGCTATTGTACCCGTATGGCGCAGCTTGGCTTTATTGTAATTACTGTAGGGCATAGGGGAGATACTCCGATGCGTGGAAAGGCATATCACCGTTACGGTTACGGCAATATGCGTGATTATCCGTTGGCAGATGACAAATATGCTATTGAGCAGTTGGCTCAACGTCACTCGTTTATTGACGGTCAGAAAGTTGGTATCTACGGACATTCCGGTGGCGGATTTATGGCTGCAGCTGCTATCTGTACTTATCCTGATTTTTATACGGCAGCTGTCTCTTGCTCTGGGAACCATGATAACAGTATCTATAATCGTGGTTGGGGAGAATGTTACAATGGTGTAAGAGAAGTAGAGAAGGTGGTGAAAGACAGTCTGGGTAACGAGACCAAAGAATATGAATACAAGTTTAGAGTAAAGTCGAATGCAGAGATAGCCAAGAATCTGAAAGGACACTTGATGCTTGTAACCGGAGATATGGATAAGAACGTGAATCCTGCACATACATACCGTATGGCTCAGGCTTTGATTGAGGCCGGTAAGGATTTTGATATGCTTGTCATTCCCGGAGCCGGTCATGGGTACGGTTCTGCCGATAAGTATTTTGAGAAGAAAATGTACCGTTTCTTTGCCAAACATTTGCTAGGTGATGCCCGTGCAGACTATTGGGGAGATATTAACCGTAGTAAATAAGACAATAGATAAGATTTTATGAAAAACTCTCTCTTTAGATATTTGTGCCTGGTGGTTGCATTAGTATCATGCAACCTTGCCGGTGCGCAACAAAAAGCGAATTATCAGTTAGCGGAAAAGTTCCGTTTGTTGGAGCAGAACCCTATAGCTAAGTATTCTACAGAAGTCAGGCCGAGGTTTATCAATGATACGGATTGTTTTTATTACTCCTTTACAACACGTGAAGGGAAGAAATACTATTATGTTAATCCGAAGAAAAAGGAGAAACGATTGTTGTTTGATACGGATGAGTTATTGAGCAAAATTGCAGTATATACCAAGAAAGCCTATTCTTCGGCAGATCCGCATTTGTCTTTCACATTTATGGAAGACAACGAAACTATTCGTATTGATTTTGACAGTGGACTTTATACATACAATATCCATACGAAAGAATTGAAGCAACTTGATGAGAAGCCGACTTATAAGACTGGCGACCCGTATTGGATGAAATATTCTCCGGATAGCTTGTATTTTCTTTATGCCAGTAAGGATAACTTGTATTTCGTTGGAAACCCGAAAAAGGGACAGGATACAATCCCGGTTCAATTGACGACGGACGGTATGCCGGATTATACATTCAATCGTGAAGACGAAGGTAAGATGGAAGGTCGTTTCGGAGCCGAATCAGCTCACTGGATTCCGGGAAGCCACCGTTTCTATGCTGTCCGTGAAGACAACCGAAAGGTTCGTGACTTGTGGGTTATTAATTCTTTATCCAAGCCTTCTCCTGAACTGATCACTTATAAAGCTGAATTGGCCGGTGATAAAAATGTGACTCAATATGAATTACTGTTGGGAGATATAGACAAGCGGGAAGTTAAGAAGGTGGATATCAATCGTTGGCCGGATCAGTATATTGATGTATTGTATGCGTCAAAAGACGGAAAACGCTTGTACTTCCAACGTTATAACCGTACATGGAACCAGTCGGATATTTGCGAAGTGGATGTAGAGACCGGAAAAGTGCGTGTGGTGATTCATGAAGAAAACAAGCCGTATCTCGATTATCAGATGCGTAATGTTTCTTTCCTGAATGACGGAAAAGAAATCCTGTTCCGTTCCGAACGTAACGGTTGGGGGCATTATTATCTGTATGATACAGCAACAGGAAACCTGAAAAATCAACTGACAGACGGCACTTGGGTAGCCGGTCCGGTTGCGCAGATTGATACTATCGGACGCAAGATGTATTTCTATGGTTACGGACGGGAGAAAGGAATTGACCCTTATTACTATATTCTTTATGAAGCTCATTTGGATCGTCCGAATGCACTCCGTCTGTTGACGCCGGAGAATGCGTCACACGAAGTCAGTATCTCTCCGTCCTGTCGCTATCTGGTAGATTCATATTCTACCGTGTCGCAGGAGCCGGTAAACGTGGTTCGCAACCGGAATGGGAAGGTAATCATGACATTGGAGAAACCAGACTTGCAACCTGTCTATGAAATGGGCTGGAAAGCTCCGGAACGTTTTAAAGTAAAAGCAGCCGACGGAGTAACCGACCTTTATGGTGTGATGTGGAAGCCCGCCGATTTTGATTCGACGAAAGTTTACCCTATCATTTCGAATGTTTATCCGGGGCCGTTCTTCGAGTATGTGCCGACTCGTTTTACAATAAATGATGTTTATAATACCCGTTTGGCTCAATTGGGATTTATTGTAATTACCGTAGGGCACAGAGGCGGTACTCCGATGCGTGGAAAGGCTTATCACACCTACGGATATAACAATATGCGTGATTATCCGCTGGCGGATGATAAATATGCTATTGAGCAACTGGCTGCCCGCTATCCGTTTATAGATGCTACCAAGGTAGGTATTTACGGTCATTCAGGCGGCGGATTTATGTCGGCTGCCGCTATTTGCACTTATCCGGACTTTTATTCGGCTGCTGTCTCATCGGCCGGTAACCATGACAATCGTATTTACAATAAAGGTTTCGTGGAGATTCATTATGGTGTAGATGAGAAGGTGACAACGACTAAAGACAGTTTGGGAGTAGAGAGCAAAACGTATGATTATAGTGTACGTGTGCGTCCGAATCAGGAACTGGCGAAGAATTACAAGCATGGATTGCTGTTGTTTACCGGTGCCATAGACCAGACTGTGAATCCGGCCAATACTTTACGTCTGGTAGATGCATTGATTAAAGCGGACAAGGACTTTGATATGTTTGTGTTACCTAAATGTACTCATGGATTCTTCGGTGAGTCCGAGAGCTTTTTTGAGCATAAAATGTGGCGTCATTTTGCACGTCTGTTGTTACATGATAACTCGGCAGACTGTGATATTGATTTGAATAAAGATATGATAAAAGATGAAAGGAGAAGATAAAATGAAGCAGACAATAATGGGAATCGGATTAATAGTGGGAGTGTTAGTCGGTTTTGTCCCGAGTGTCGATGCTCAAACACAGAAGAAGCCGGTTGACATTGAAGCCTGCATGTCGTGGAAGCGTGTTGAATCGCCGGATATCTCCCCGACAGGACGTTGGGTTACCTACCGGATTGCACCTATGGAGTACAATCCTGAAAACACCGACGCAAAAACTGTACATCTGTTTGATACACGTACCCGCAAGGAGATTCTGCTGGATGATGTGGAAAACATTGAGTTTTATAATTCGGATCAAGCTCTTTCTTATCAGAAGGCTGACTCTACAGGAAATATGAAGACGATCCTGATGGAACTTCCTTCAGGTATCAAGAAAGAATGGAAATATAAGGAATCTTTCCGGCCGGTAAATGGAACTCCTTATTCAGTCTCAGTGACAAACGTTCCGAAAGATACGGTCAATCATGTCCCGTCTTTTAATCGTTTGGTGGTTCGCCATCTGAAAACCGGTACTGCTTTTCAGATTGATAGTATTGGCTATTATACCTTATACAATGAAGGACGTTCTATCATTTTTGTACGCAGGCAGGCAAAAGGAAACGCATTGTGTTATGGCCCATTGACGGGACCCTATCAGACTATCTATCAGAGTGCTGTAAAGAAAGAACCTGTTTCTTTCAGTTTGGATACAAAACTGATGACAGGAGAATTCAGTATTAAGGATTCGCTATGGTATAATTTCTCTTTAAAGAAGAATACCTGCGATTTGGTCTTCGACC
>OLVZ01003384.1_pt1 | contig 10537 bp, 7 predicted proteins | sample 1673341 | NCBI WGS metagenome assembly OLVZ01 (sample SAMEA3178944, study PRJEB25190) | human gut metagenome | biome: human gut; feature: human-associated habitat; material: faeces | place: Austria | collected 2013
CTGTACTTGCTGCGAATAGGTCATAATCATACTCTCCTTTTGACAAATTGATGCCGTGCGGCAGAAGCTTCTCTCCCCTGCCACCTTGCATTGACCGGGCCGTGCCGCTCTCTTTTCAGCGCCTTTCCCGGTACTACCACGCACAATTTTATTATAGAGGACGTTGGCCCAATTTGCAAGTCATTTCTGACAAATTTTTCGCAATCTTTTTGCCATTTTCGTTTTTCTGCGCAGGAGCGCAACTTCTCAATTCGGTTTTTTCTGCGGCTCCCGCCGCACCGGCGTGACGGCCCAGATGCAGGTGAAGCCCGCCGCCGCACCCGCGATGGCGAGGATGTGCCTCCCCTGCTCGAATCCCCAGAAATCAGCGATGCAGGGGAACAAAAGGCTTCCCACGCTCTGGCCCAGCGCCAGAAAGCCGTAGTTCACCCCGGCGTGGGGCAGGCCGAACAGATCGGTGGAGAGGGCGGGCAGCACCGCCGCCAGCGCCGAGTAGCAGAACGTCAGCCCCGCATACACTGCCACGACGGCCCACCCCCGGGCGAACAGGAACGCCGCCGAAAGCCCCAGCGACACGCCGAAGAGGATGAGGTCGGTGGGGCGGCGGCCGATCTTATCGCTGAGCAGGGGCATCAGCAGCCGTCCGGCCGCACTGCCCACGCTGCCCAGCACCACGGCCCAGAGGGCGGCGCTCTCGTCCAGTCCCCGCTCCATGCCAAGTTTCAGGATGATGGGGCTGAACAGCAGCACCGCCGGGGTGGAAAAGCAGACCGCTCCGGCGCAGAGCCAGTACTGCCGCGTGCCAAGCATCTGCCGGGGCGAGAGGTCGAGGGGCGGCGCGGCCTTAGCCTTTCCCTGCTGGCTGGGCTGAGGCTTTTCGGACGGCGGGTCGGTCAGCAATGCACTGCCCGCGAGGCAGACCGGCAGGGTCAGCGCACCCAGCGCCCAGAACGCGCCCCGGATACCCTGCACCGGCCCGAAGCCCCGCAGCGCCGTGCGGACAAAGACGGTCAGGAACGCTCCGCTCAACCCCACTGCGCCCCCGATGACGCCGGTGGCGAGGCCCTTCCGGCCCTTGTACCACTTCTGGGCGCAGGACTGGATGGACGGATAGAGAAAGGCTGTGCCGAGCCCTGCCGGGATGCTGAACACCCCGAAAAAAGCACTTCCCTTCTCTGCCGGGAGAGCCGCCGCCGCGAAGAATCCGCCGCAGAGCAGACCCGTCCCCCACAAAGCTGCAAAGCGAGGGCCGTGCTTATCCTGCAGAAAGCCGCCGATGACGCACCCGATGCCGAAAAATGCGATGAGCACTCCGAAGGCATAGCCTGCCCCCTGCTCGCTGAGGCCGTATTCCTCCATGACAGGTCTTTGAAACACGCCCCACGCGGCGGGCAGGCCTGTCAATACCTGAATGGCTACGCCCGCCGCCAGGATGGCCCAGGGTCTTGTTTTCTGCATTTCGTGCATCACCTCAGAGAATAGTGTGTCCTTTTCGATTGACAAAAAGACAGTATTCTTTATAATTAGAAGGGTATTATAAAAATCATCTCTTTCGTCACGTTGCTTCTGTGCCTAAACCTCTCCGTCACGGCTGATGCCGTGCCACCTCCCCTACCGAGGGGAGGCTTTGGCATTTCGGAACACTTTATCTCTTCGCCAGAGGCTCCCCTAGTAGGGGAGCTGTCTGCGAAGCAGACTGAGAGGTTAGGCTCAGTATCTGCCATCCGCGACTGAGAGGGCTATACAGAAAGAGGACTATATTATGAAAACTCAGGCCTTAAAAGGTATGCGCGACCTTCTGCCCAACGAGCAGACCCTGCGCGACTACATTCAGGGCAAAATTCTCGAGACTTACCGCGCATCCGGCTTCGAGCGCATCTCCACCCCCATGCTGGAGGATATGGAAAACCTCGACAAGTCCGACGGCGGCGATAACCTGAACCTCATCTTCAAAGTGCTCAAGCGCGGCGACAAGCTCACCGCCGCCCTGAACTCCGGCGACCCGAAAGAGCTCTCCGACATGGGCCTGCGCTATGATCTGACCCTGCCCCTGAGCCGCTTCTACGCCGCCAACAAGGACAAGCTCCCCCACCCCTTCAAGGTCATCCAGACCGACCGTGTCTTCCGCGCCGAGCGCCCCCAGAAGGGCCGTCTGCGCGAATTCGTCCAGTGCGACATCGACATTCTGGGCGACGAGAGCCCCAACGCCGAGGTCGAGCTCATCGACGTGACCACCCGCGCCCTGCTGGGCATCGGCTTCAACGGCTTCACCGTCAACATCAACGACCGCCGCATCCTGCGCGGGATGCTGGAGAGCATGGGCTTTGCCGCTGACACGCTGGATTCCGTCTGCATCACCTTCGACAAGATGGATAAGATCGGTGCCGACGGCGTGAAGGCCGAGCTTCTCGAGAAGCAGCTGCCCGAGAGCGCGGTCAACGCACTGGCCGACTTCATCGCCGCCGGCGAGGTGACGCTGGACGCTGTGGCCGCTCGCTGCGCAGACCCCACCATCGCCGACGACCTCAAGTACGTCCTCGCTACTGCCAACGCCATGGCCGCAGGCCGCTATCAGGTGACCTACTGCCCCAGCCTCGTGCGCGGTCAGGGCTACTACACCGGCATGGTGTTTGAGATCACCTGCCCGCAGTTCAGCGGCGCAGTCGCCGGCGGCGGCCGCTATGACAACATGGTGGGCAAGTTCCTCGGCACTCAGGTGCCGGCAGTCGGCTTCTCCATCGGCTTTGAGCGCGTCTGCGGCATCCTGCTCGAGCAGGGTTATCAGATCCCCGGCGCAAAGCAGAAGATCGCACTGCTCTACGGTAAGGACGCCGACTTCACCGCTGTCCTGAGCAAGGCCGCTGCCCTGCGCGATACCTACAACGTCACCGTCCTGCCTCAGGGCAAGAAGCTCGGCAAGCAGCTGGGCCAGCTGGAAGCAGCAGGCTTTGCCGGTGCCGCCTTCATGGACAAGGACGAGGTAAAGGTCTTTGCCGCTCAGTAAGGGCTGAACAAACCAAAAGCACTGCACTCCCCAAAAGCGGGCGGGTGCAGTGCTTTTTTGCGTTTATGGCTGCCGGGTCAGCCGGTTTTTTTGGCGTTGGGGTACACCCGCTCCATCCGGGCGTTGTCAAAATGTTCGTCGAGGAAGACGTCCAGCTGGTTCGCCGGGGCGAGGCCGCTGGTGCGGGCGTCGTACCGGGCCAGCGCCAGTGCCGAAAGCCCCATGTTCACGGCCATGAACACCGTCAGCACCACGGTCATCCAGGGCAAGATGTGCTTTTTCAGGTTTGCCATCAGCTTTGCGACGAGGGGGTAGCCGTACCGGATCCAGACCACCGCCGCGATGCCCCAGAAGAAGCAGTAGAGCAGGTTGACACGGCCTCCCAGATTGAACTTGAAGCCGCTGTAGTCCCAGAAGATGACGCCGAACAGCAGCTCACCCACGGCGCTGCAGATATACTCATATGCGCCGCCCATCACGAAGCCGAACAGGAAGATGGAGCGGTCGCTCCGCTCCTCGCTGCCCCGCAGCAGGACCGCCGCCATGACCAGCGCCAGCCCCCACACCACGCTGAAGGGTCCCCACACGAGGCTCGAGCGGCTCATCCAGACGCCCGCCGTCACCCGGCAGAACAGCGTCTCCACCACGTCGCCGAGGAAAGCCCCGATGACAAAGAGCCAGACGAGGTCGCCGAAGCTCAGAGCCTTTTCTTTCTGAACAGTCGGCTCGGGCTGGACGATGGTCGGGTAAGCCCGCTGGATACGCTTTTCCACATGGGCGACGAGCCGCTGGCGCAGCTTGTCCGAGTGCTTTTCCAGCTCGAGGTTGAGCTGTTCCAGCCTCGGATGGCTGGCGGCGTACCGGTTGACGGCCAGCGCTGCGCCCAGCTGGTCGAGGACGGCCAGCGTCATCGCCGCCCAGACGCCGATATGCAGCAGCCAGCCCGGCAGCAGGGCGCAGAGCCGCAGCAGCAGGACGTTGCCCCAAAGCACACTCGCCATGCCCAGCAGGCCCCAGAGCACCGAGTACTGCAGGCAGACGTAGCCGTCCAGATTGAACTTTTTATCCGAGTAGTCCCACCAGCGGCGGCGGTGCATCCTCTCGAGCAGCTTGGCCGTCACCCACTCCACCACGGTGGAGTTGGCCGCACAGCCGAGGAAGAGGGCCACCGGCGTCGAGCGCAGGTCGGCAAAGCCCACCGCCATCAGCACAGCCGCCGTGCCGTACACGAAGCAGAACGGGCCGGACGCCACGCCGCGGTTGACGAAAGCGCGGCCCTTGATGGTCGCCACCACTGTCTCGGCTACCCAGCCGAGGAACGAGTAGACCAGATAGATGACGCAGAGGGTATAAAAATTCAGCTCCATTGCGTGTTTCCTTTCCCATATAAACGGTTATAGGGCTATTGTATACAGTTTTGGCCGCGTCCGCAAGAGGGAGACGGGATTTTTACGCAAAAAGGCCGCTGTAAGAAACCTCTCCGTCAGCGCTAACGCGCTGCCACCTCCCCTACCGAGGGGAGGCTTTGGCATGACGGATAGCCTTGCCTTTTCGCCAGAGGCTCCCCTCGGTAGGGGAGCTGTCGAGCGAATGCGAGACTGAGAGGTTATTTTACAGCGGCCTGTATTTTTTATAAGGGTAAATCGCTCCGACTCAGCTTACAGCTGGCTCTTGTACAGCTCCACGATCTCCTCCACGCTGGTGTCGCGGGGGTTGCCGGGACGGCAGGCGTCAGCATAAGCGGACTCGGCGAGGAACTGGATATCCTCTTCCTTCAGGATGCCGTTCAGGTTTGCGGGGATGCCCACGTCAGCGCTCAGCTGCTTGACAGCGGCGATGGTGGCATCTGCGGCCTGTGCGTCGTTCATCTCGTCGATACCCTTCACGCCCATGGCCTTGCCGACGGCACGATAGCGCTCACCGGCGACCGTCTTGTTGTACTCCAGACCGACGGGCAGCAGGATAGCGCAGGCCACGCCGTGGGGAGTGTCATACAGAGCAGACAGGCCGTGTGCCATGGAGTGGACGATGCCCAGACCCACGTTGGAGAAGCCCATGCCGGCGATGTACTGGCCCAGAGCCATGCCCTCACGGCCTTCCGGAGTGTTCTGGACAGCGCCGCGCAGGTTCTCACTGATGAGCTTGATGGCTTCCAGATGGAACATATCGGAGATGGTGCAGTGGCCCTTGGTGATGTAGCCCTCGATGGCGTGGGTCAGAGCGTCCATGCCGGTGGCGGCAGTCAGACCCTTGGGCATGGAGGCCATCATATCGGGGTCAACCACAGCAATCTCGGGGATGTCGTTGGTATCAACGCAGACGAACTTGCGCTTCTTCCCGACATCGGTGATGACGTAGTTGATGGTGACTTCAGCGGCAGTACCGGCGGTGGTGGGGACTGCGATGGTAAAGACGGCGTGCTTCTTGGTGGGAGCGACGCCTTCCAGAGAGCGCACATCGGCGAACTCGGGATTGTTGATGATGATGCCGATGGCTTTTGCGGTGTCCATGGAAGAGCCGCCGCCGATGGTCACGATGCAGTCAGCCTCTGCGGCCTTGAAAGCGGCCACGCCGTCCTGCACATTGGCGATGGTGGGGTTGGGCTTGATCTCACTGTAGACGGTGTAGGCGAAGTTTGCAGCGTCCAGCAGGTCGGTGACCTTCTTGGTGACGCCGAACTTGAGAAGGTCGGGGTCAGAGCAGACGAAAGCCTTCTTGTAGCCGCGGGCGGTCAGCTCGGGAACGATGTTCTCGATAGCGCCGTGGCCATGATAAGAAATAGTATTCAGAACGATACGATCAGCCATTGGTAAAACCTCCTGATTTTGCGCCCCGCCGGGCGGCGGGTACGACTCTCTTTGCTTTTACTTTACCACTTTGTTAAAATTTGTTCAATATCAATTCTTATGATTTCCATGAAATTTTTATACTTTTTTGAGTTTTTGCAGAGAAAGTAGACAAAACCAGAGGTTTGCTGACAGCAAAGCGCCCTCCGGCGCGGGCCGGAGGGCGCTTTGAATGATTCTTTACTTTCCTGCGCCCTCGCCCGCGAAGAACTCCTTCGTGAGCTTTGCCACCGTGCCGGACAGCAGGAGCAGGGCCATGAGGTTCGGAATGCTCATCAGTCCGTTGAAGGTGTCGGCGATGCTCCACAGCAGGCCCAGATCGACCGTCGCGCCCAGAATGGACACGAAGGAGTAGACCACGAGGAAGGGGCCGACCACCTTGTCGGTGTGGAACAGGAACTCGATGCACCGGGAGCCGTAGAGGCCCCAGCCGATGATGGTGGAGAATGCAAAGCTGCAGAGCGCCACCGCCGTAAAGATGGACGACCAGCCGCCGTAGGTGGCCGTAAAGCCGGAGATGGTCAGTTCTGCGCCTGCCGCACTGCCATAGCCCACCGGCACGCCGCTGCACAGGATGACCATGGCGGTCAGGGTACAGATGACGATGGTGTCGGCGAAGACCTCGAAGATGCCGAACATCCCCTGCTTGACGGGCTTGCGGGTGTCGGCGCAGGCGTGGGCGATGGAGCCGGTGCCGAGGCCGGCCTCATTGGAGAAGATGCCGCGGGAAACGCCCTTCTGCATACTGAGGAAGATGCTGCCGATGGCACCGCCGGTGAAGGCCTGCGGGTCAAATGCACCGCCGACGATGGAGGCCAGCACCGCCGGGAAGCGCCGGTAGTTGATGACCACGACGCCCAGCGCCAGCACGACGTAGAACAGTGCCATGAACGGCACCAGCTTCTCGGTGACACTGCCGATGCGCTTGACGCCGCCCAGCAGCACCATAGCCACCATCATGGCCACCACCACGCCCACGACGAGGTTGACCGTGGGCAGGATGCTGTTCAGGCTGCTGCCGTAGGCCAGCAGGGCCGAGTCGATGGCTGTGACGATGGTGTTGACCTGGGTGGCGTTGCCGGTGCCGAAGACCGTCAGCACACCGAACAGCGAGTACAGCACCGCGAGGAACTGCCACCGGCTGCCGAGGCCGTTTTTAATATAGTACATGGGGCCGCCCACCAGCTCGCCGTTTTTGTTCCGCTCGCGGAAATGCACAGCCAGCGTCACTTCGGAGAACTTGGTACACATGCCCAGCAGAGCCGAGCACCACATCCAGAACACCGCACCCGGCCCGCCGATGGCGATCGCGCCCGCCACGCCGGCGATGTTGCCGGTGCCGACGGTAGCGGCCAGCGCCGTACACACCGCCTGGAACGGAGTCATCGCGCCGTCGGAGGCGTCCTTTTTGCGGAAGATGCGGCCAATGGTCGTTTTGATGGCATAGGGGAATTTCCGGAGCTGCAAAAAGCCTGTCCGCACACTGAGCAGCAGGCCCACGCCGATGATGCAGACCATCGCCGGGATGCCCCAGATAAAGCTGTTGACCGCCTGATTGACGGCTGTGATGGTTTCGAGCATACTTTTACGCCTTTCTTTTTCACTTTGACACAACGAAAATTATTTTATCGTATTTTAAGCGGCCTGTCAATTTACTTTGAACGTGAAATCTGCACGTCCCGGCTGAAAGTTTGTTAAAATAGCTTCACCTTTATTTTCTCTGCTTCTTTGCCGCTTTTTTGCCCGTCAAAGCCCTACACAAACCGCGCGGGTTGTGCTATGATAAGGGTGAAATTTCGGTTTGGCACTGCCAACCGCAAGGAGATGTCATGGATGTCTGAAACATCTGCTCTAATGGATACGCTGCGGCAGGAAGGGGTCTCCCCCGACCTGCTACGCGCTGTGGAAGAATACCGTACCGCCCACCCGCTGGCGGAGGCCCTGCGCCCCCGCATCCCCTCCCCTGCCTTCGTCTACTACGGCAGAGAGGTGTGGGAGCAGGCGCTGGCCGCCCTGCTCTGCGGCGAAAATCTGCTGCTGGCGGGCGGCAAGGCCACCGGCAAGAACGTGCTGGCCGAAAACCTCGCCGCCGCCTTCGGACGCCCCGCGTGGGACATCTCGTTCCACGTCAATATGGACGCGGCGTCCCTCATCGGCATGGACACCTTCGAGGGCGGACAGGTCAAGTTCCGCCCCGGCCCGGTCTACCGCTGCGCCCAGAGCGGCGGCTTCGGCGTTCTGGACGAGATCAACATGGCCAAAAACGAGGCGCTGGCCGTCCTGCACGCGGTGCTGGATTTCCGCCGCGCCATCGATGTGCCGGGCTACGAGCGCATCCCGCTGGCCGAGGAGACCCGCTTCATCGCCACCATGAACTACGGCTACGCCGGCACCCGGGAACTCAACGAGGCTCTGGCCTCCCGCTTTGTAGTGGTGGATATGCCCGCCATTACCACTGAGGGTCTGGTAAAACTGCTCAAGCGGGAGTTCCCCGCCCTGCGGGACGAATATGCCCAGCAGTTTGCAGGTCTGTTCCAGGATATCCAGAAAAAGTGCGACGGCGGAGAACTGTCCACCAAGCCGCTGGACCTGCGGGGCCTGCTGGCCGCCGTGCGACTGATGCGCACCGGGCTGGAGGGCAACCGGGCGCTGGATCTGGGCCTTGTCAACAAGTCCTTTGATGACTTTGAGCGGCAGCTGGTGCGGGACGTGATCCGCACCCGCCTGCCGGAGACGCTCCGCCGTGAGGATGTGTTTGACTGATGGAGATCCTGGACAGTGAGAAGCGGCGGGCCCGGAACCTGATCTGGAACGCCGCTGCGGATTACTCCTTTGAGCCAGACTTCAAGGCATACGACGAGGATGGCCGTGCAGACCTGTATTGGAACAGCATCATCGGCGCCGTGCGGAAGAATTACGGAGCAGAGACCATAGAAGGGCTGTTTGAATCTCTCCACGGCTGCTCCAAGGAACAGCTCTTTGAGCAGCTGCTGTGGCTGGGGCTGGAAAACGCCGTCTACCAGCGGGAGGCTCCCCGCCGGCCGGCGCTGCCCTCCCTGCGGCGGAGCTATGCCCGCCGGGCCGTGGCTCTGGACCAGCGGGCAGATCCCGGCGACCTGCTGGCCACGCTGGAAAACGCCCACTTCTGCCGGGCCCTGGGGCAGAGCGAACCGCCCCTGCTGCCCAGGGATCGGGAAATGCTGGATGCCCTGGAGTTCCCCGGAGACCTGGACGGCCCTGCCATTGCGGAGCGGGCCCTGGCATTCCTCCACACCTATTTCCATTTCACCCCCGGCGAGACCCAGGCTCAGGAGGCGGAGGAGCGGAAACGGCGCCGCCCCCTCTTCGCCTTCCGCCGCCGGTCCGAGGCGGACCTGCTGCCCGCCGTGCGGGCCTTTGGCCACGGGTTCGGGGAGCATCTGGTGAAGGGCCAGGGCGGTGGAGCCAACGCAGAGCCGGTCCAGCGCCGCCTGACGGACTACAACCTGGCCCAGACGGAGGCCGCCCTGCGAAAATACATGCGGGGCTACTTCGGCGCCCCCCTATACGACCAGTCGCAGCTGGAGAGCCTGGAGCGGGAGCTCTGCGTGGACGAGCACCAGGGCTGCCACCTGTACTACGCCACCGGAGACGACACTCATGAAAAGCTCAAGGGCTATGTGGCCGCCCAGCGGCGCAACGCCCTGCGACAGATGGAGCTGAACCGGGCCGCCTACGAAGCCGACGCCACCCGCCACCGCACCAGCATCCGCCGCCTCACCGCCCGCATCCGCAACGCCATGCTGGCTTATCTCCAGCCCACCCCTGTCCGTGCCGCCTCCGGCGCGCTGGATGCCGGCCGCATCTGGCGGGGCGTGTACTTGGACGACAACAAGGTGTTCACCCGTATTCTCCAGTCGGATCCCGGCGACCTGTCGGTGGACATTCTTCTGGATGCCTCCAGCTCCCAGATCGACCGGCAGGCGGTGGTGGCCGCCCAAGGCTATATGATTGCCGAAAGCCTTACCCGCTGCCACATTCCGGTGCGAGTATCCTCCTTCTGCTCCCTCAGCGGATACACCGTGGTGACCCGCTATCGGGACTACTATGAGACGGACAAAAACGACCGCATCTTCAATTACTTCACCACCGGCTGCAACCGGGACGGCCTGGCCATCCGGGCCTTGGCCAAGGGACTGGAGGACTCCCCCAGCGAACACAAGCTGGTAATCCTCCTCTCCGACGTGAAACCCAACGACGTGATCCAGATGAACCACAGCGGAAGCTTTGTGGAATACGCCGCGGACAACGGCATCCAGAACACCGCCATGGAGATCCGGTCCCTGACCTACAAGGGCATCAACGTCATGTGCGTTTTCACCGGGAATGACGACGACCTGCCCGCCGCCCACACCGTCTATGGCCGGAACTTCGCCCGCATCCGTTCCCTGGACCAGTTCGCCGACACGGTGGGTTCCCTCATCCAAAACCAAATCCGCAGTCTGTAAAGCACGCCGCCCTTTCGGGCGGCGTGCTTTACATTCATTCTTGGGCGGCGCTCAGTTCCGGGAGCACTTCTCCGCGTCGATGGCTAGCACCAGCATCAGTACGCACAGCGCGCTGCCCGGGTCCGCCACGTCGATCACGTAAGTGTCCGTCCAGTGGAGCAGCTCCTTTGAGATCGCCGCCACCTTTTCCCCATCCGGCC
>OLVZ01003385.1_pt1 | contig 10537 bp, 10 predicted proteins | sample 1673341 | NCBI WGS metagenome assembly OLVZ01 (sample SAMEA3178944, study PRJEB25190) | human gut metagenome | biome: human gut; feature: human-associated habitat; material: faeces | place: Austria | collected 2013
TCATCCGGCAAGCCGGACAGCCCACTCACCTCCCCGTGATTTGTAGTATACCGAGATCCCTATAAGAAGAATTATAAAGAAAAAAACTCAGGAAAACATTTTCATAACGTTTTTTGCCTGAGTGAAGCGAAAGGAATGGATATAAATATGAAAAAAATAGTACAAATATGTTTGATAATGACAGGAATTTTTTTGGGAGTTTTTAATGTTTATGGATCTTCGACGTATCAGATTCTAAAAGATCAACAAATCGAATTTACGGATATTCTGGTAGAGGGAGATAGTTTAGTTCTGGTAAGAAATGAAAAAAATGGTTTTTCATCAGAAGGAATATATTTAGGTGTGTATAACTGTGTTGAGAGAATGTGGACTGTAGAATATCAGGCCTATGATGAATATTTGGAATCATCCTATTATGCAGGAGATGGAATATTCGCTTTGTCGGATGGAGAGACCACTACGTTATTAAATACTAAGACGCAGGAATTTTTGAAATTGGATATAAATGTTAATTTTAATAATCTTCATTTTTATAATGGATGTGCGGTGAGCGGAGCCAGAGAATCCTATGGAGATCAATTGTATGGAATTTATAAAATCGACGAAGATGGAAATTACCAAAATACAGGTATTACAGATTTTATTACCGAGGATAAAATATTGAGACCTGATGATTTTGAATTTGTATATGCGGATGGAAAGCAGGCTGTTTATATTTATGATGGAGAAGAGTTTTATATATATGATGTTGCTGCAGCAGAAGTTTACGACATTTACAATCCGGATTATGCTGATAAGTTCTGGCATGGGTGGTCTGATACATTAAAAGTAAGTATATGTGGAGAAAAATATCTCGTTCTTTTAAATATGGAAGGTACTGACGGACAAAATTATTATGCGGTTATGGATTTTTATGGAAGTATGATTACGGAGGCAACGAAATGTGATTTGGCAATAGCAACGGAAAAAGGAAACATTGTAGTAAAAAACGGTGATGGATTAAATGAGATTGAGCTTGCTAAATTGGAAACACCAGAAGAACAGTCATTAAATTTGATGCCTTTATTGGAAACAAACCGTTCTTGGAGAAATGAGCAAACGGCTGGAATGGATATTCAGGGAAATACTTATGGAAATGCAATAGAGTATTCTTTTGTCACTGATCCGTTTGGTACAGAAGAATACAGTACGTGCGATGCGTGGTATTTAGGAGAAAATTATTCAAGACTTACGGGAACCTGGTATTTTCCTGCAGATCAGATTCAAGATGGATTTGCACATATAAGATTAATAGGCGATGGAAATGTAATATATGATAATTCAGAGTTAAATGCAGATAATTGTCGGATCGATTTTAATATAGATGTAAGCGGAATCAGAGAGCTTAGTTTTGAATATAACGGGATTTGTGATATGACGGATATTTTGTTTGGCATGTCTGATGCTAAATTATGTAGTTGAGAGATTTTTAAATAAATGATAAAGGGGAAGAGAAAATGACAAAAGTTAAAAGGTGTTCACAATGTGGAAAAGAAGTGTCTCAAGGTGGTTCGTTTTGTCCGTTCTGTGGAAACATTATAAATGAGAATGTGAAGAGTGAAAGTAGAGAATCAGCTATATATGGGTTAGATGATGATACTCAAAAGAAATATCAAACTGATATAAATAAAAAATTACAAAAACAAAAACATCTGGAATATCAAAAAGAAAATTTATTAAAAAAGAAAAAGAGTTTGGGACTGAAAATTGATAATTACAGCAAGATTATACAAAAAGAGATTCCGAGTTGTGAACGAAATAAAACGGCACCGAATATGCCAGTTATAAAAATTGAGAATTCTAAAATGGACGTCAAATGGTATATAAAGTGGTTTTTCAGCATACAGTGATTATTCTGTTGATGAACTGCGTAGTGCAAGATTCGCGAATTCGAATATGGTGATGTGTATAGAAAAAAATATCGGGAAAAATCATCAGTGCTGCTGTGGACAGGTGTATTCCAATAAAAATAATAAATGCCCGCTTTGCGGAAAGGAAAGAAGGGATAAGTAGTATGAATGATACAGAATATAGAGAAAGATGCAAAGAGTTAGAAAAAATATACATATGTTAGAATCTGAAGTCAATGTATTAAACAATGAATGTGAAAAGTTGTCGGATTTAAAAGAAAAGAGTCGAAATAGTCTGCAGATGTCTTCTTTTGGGAATAATCCGATATTTGTGGAAAAAGCACAAGTTAATATGGAGAAAGAAATTCCAACAATAGGTAAATCTCAAGATAAAAAAACTGAAGATAAAGGAGAAAAGGTATGAAGAAGAAAAGTGCTCTGTTTTTATTGCTGATTGGAGGAACTATGCTATCCGGATGTATTGGAAATCCAAAATTAGAAGAGGATACTATTGGGGAAATTATTAGTGAAAAAGATCCAGTATATGATTATCTGCAGGGATATGTGGATAATGTGTCCCTAGTAAAAGAAAAGGATGATGGCGATAGCAAAACAGTATGGGTAAAAACTACAACCGAGTTTGATAATTTTACATATGAAGGAAGTTACGTAATTGACTGTGGCTTGTATTCCAAGAATGGAAATAAGGAGTGGGACGTGAATAACTTTCAAATTGATTATGAAGACATACGTTTTATTCCAACGCAATATGATTATACGGGAACTTGGATGTCTGAAAATGCAGAATATTGTTTTTATATGAATCAATTTGATTGGGAGAATGGGAAAATAGGAGCGGTCGACGAATTACTATTACAAAATTTTTCCAGAGATTTAATAGGATATATTGATGATAGCGATAACATTTTACATTTTGGTATGAAGACTCGAAATAGTGATGAGCTTAAACTGGATTTTAATAGTGAAAAATATGATGAGAACTATATGGTAATACAGGCATTTGATGTGTATCATTTTGGGGAAAAATGTTATCACATTTCAAATGAGCAAATGGGGATTTCTGGAATCACATATACGGATTTCGCATCAGAGGATGGATATGAATATCGTGATGAAGATTATAATATGGCGAATTGTCTCCAATTAAAGACAAAAGATGGAGAAATGGTTTTAAATGCTTCGGCTCTGTTATATAGTTGTGGCGGAACATCGGAGGTTTGTGTGGATGAAGATGTGAATTACCAATTAGATTTTGCGTACGATATAGAAGATTATATGCGAAACTTTATTGGGCAGGAATTAGAGTTATATTCGTTTGATACGAAGCTTACAACATTATCTTTTTCAGAAGAAGATATATATCCTTTTTTTTCATATATTTATTCCGAAAGCGAAAAAGATAAAGTGGAAAAAGCGTATTGCATGTCAAATGCTGTAGATATGTATTGCAAGATTTTTAAACCTGATTATTAATAGACAATAAATTAGCTAGACTAATGCCTTCTTTGTAAACGGCAGGTTGCAAATTGACACAAAGTTTTTTAAAAAACTGTTCTACATGAAAAATTTATGTATTTTCGTTCAGATATTTTAGAAACTCTAAAATTACGTATCAAATTCGAATAAATCTTCGGAACAATACTTATTTTTTAATATCGTGATCCAGTAGTTTGCCATTGAAAACATAAAAAGGAGAAAAAATATATGATTGGTGTTTTAGGGGGACTATCACTTATAGTAGGTCTGTTTTCATTAATAGATACTAGTACTTCAACAAGTTTTTCAGTAACATATTTAGTAATTGGAATTGTTCTGCTTATTATATATTTTGCAAAAGAAATTATCCCTGAAACTAACTTTGGAAGAAAGAAGTTAATGAAGCTATCTTTTCAAACAAATACTACAGAAATCGGCTATAACCGAAGAGAACTAGAAGAAGAACTCAAAAAGTTTATAACTGATAAGGGAAATCTTTGGTATTTATATACTGATTTTCACAATGGAATTTCAACACATTGTACCATATGGATTGAAAATGATTGGAATAATCATTACGATTTTATCTATAGAGATTATGGATATGATAATGTAAACGCAACTTCTGCCAAAGAGATTTTTGAAATATTAGCAGATGATATAAACTGCTTGTATAAACCAGAAATCCAAAAAAAATTACTAGGGACAGATTCTGCTGAATATCTAGTATACCCTAGTTTTGATGGAGATTATCACATTGTTCCAGGATCAAGCCGTTCATCATATGACTACATACTAAAAAATATAGCTATATATAGCAATACCTCGTGGAAATGCAGACAACAAGAAAGAGCAAATAAAATTTCTACTTCCAGTGCCACAAATATCCATTACAAACAAACTTAATAATTTCTCTAAAAAAATAGAGGGAGCACGAAATGGACAACTTTTCGAACTCCCTCTCTGAGACGGAATATTACGGTGTGGCAGTCCGGACAGATGGTAAACGGTAGAACCTAAGTACCTTTTCATACCTGTAAACTCGTGCCATAATTATACTCAACAAAATCAAATAGTAAAAAAAGTTTAGTATTCAACTTTTTTAACTGGCTATGCTCAGGAGGAATGTTATGGCTACACAAACCAGCCTTGTGGCTCAGCAGGTCAGACTCCAACAGTGGGCGGAGCAGATCCGCGACTGCCAAAGTCGACCGAAAAGAATGGATGTTGAGACTTGGTGTGCCCAGAATAATCTTACAAAAGCAAACTATTACTACCGTCTTCGTCGTGTCCGTGAAGTATGTCTGGAGCAGGTACAAGGGACGGCTGCTACTGCTTTTGTAGAATTACCAGTTTCAACGACTGCTTCAGCCGAACTCCCCAAAATTCCGCAAACAGTTACTTCCGATGATACAGTTCCTTTAATACGCATTAAAAATACTAAGGGACTTTCAGCAGATATATTTTCTGGTGTGTCACCGGAAATGCTGCGTCATCTTATAGGGGCGTTTAGTCATGTTGAATGATGCGGATGCTTCTGGTTTCAAAAAAGTATATCTTGCCATGGGATTCACAGATCTCAGGCGTGGAATTGATGGCCTGGCAACAATCGTGTGCTTTCAGTTCAAACTTGATCCATATGATAAAAACACATTATTTTTGTTCTGTGGAAGAAGATCTGACCGCATCAAAGCTTTACTATGGGAAGGCGATGGATTCCTTCTTATGTATAAAAGGCTTGATAATGGTGCGTTCCGATGGCCGCGCTCTGCAGATGAAGCAATGTCTATCACTAAAGACCAGTATCGTATGCTGATGCAGGGACTTGAGATTGTTGCCCGGTATCCAATTGAAGAGTTAAAAGAAACGCCAAGTATCACGTAGTTTGTGCAGAATGCTGAAAATAAAAAAGTCAAAAAGATATCTGAACAGAGGCTGTACATTTAAATCTAAAGGTTGTCCATAAACAGGCAGACCAGGCAGGATGCATCAGCAAAGAACTGGTTTGTCTGCTGTGGATAATACAAAAAATCTGTTATAATCAGAACCAGTATAAAGACAGGAGTTCCGGTTATGGCATTTAAGTACACAGAAGAACAACTGAATAAACTTGACAAAGAATTGTTGATACATCTATTCCTGGGCATGCAGGAACAAATGGAAGAACTGACCAGACAGACACAGTCATTAAATGACAAGATGCAGCTTATGATGGAACAACTGATCCTTTCCAAAAAGAACCGTTTCGGAAGATCCAGTGAAAAGATGTCCGATCCAGAGCAGATCTGTTTTATGGAGGTTGATGGAACGATCGTGTTCTTTAATGAGGCAGAAGCTGTCTGCGATCTGGATGCACCAGAACCAGATGACCTGGAACCGAAAATGCCAAAGAAGAAAAAACAGCCTGGAAAAAAAGCTGCTGACATAGCATCCCTTCCTGTCAACCGTATCGATCATTACATGAGCAAAGAGGAACTGACAGCCGAATTCGGTGAGAATGGATAGAAACAGCTTCCAGACGCTGTCTCAAGGTGCTATAAATTTGTTTCGGCCCGCGTCGAGATAGAAGAACATCATATCGGTGTGTATTCAAGCAAGCTTGATGAACATATGGTAAAGGCTCCTCATCCTCGGAATCTGCTTCGTGGAAGTCTTGTTTCACCGTCCCTCGCAGCAGCAATCATAAACGGTAAATATGTAAATGCGGTGACTTTGTATCGTCTCGAAAAGGAATTCGAGAGGTATGGTCTTTCCATCACCAGACAGAACATGGCAAACTGGATGATTCGGCTGGGAGAAGAATATCTGGGAGTTTTGTATGACTATCTACATAAGCTTCTGTATGATTATCACGTAATACAGGCCGATGAAACTCCGGTCCTCGTCAATAAAGACGGACGTTCTGCCGGAAGCAAGAGTTACATGTGGGTCTACCGGTCAGGGTTTATGTATCCGGAGCGTCAGATCGTCCTCTATGAATACCAGAAGACGCGTAATGCATCACATCCCAGAAATTTTTTAAAGGATTACACTGGGATCTGTGTTACGGATGGATACCAGGTATATCATACGCTTGAAAAAGAGCGTGAAGATCTGAGGATTGCCGGATGCTGGGTTCACTGCAGACGTCGCTTCTATGATGCGTTAGAAGTCATCCCAAAAGCTCATCAGAAAGAATCTATCCTGCATCTGTTTATAAAACAGATACAAGCCATTTACCGGGAAGAAGGAAAACTAGCAGGTCTTTCATCAGAAGAAAGGCTTGCCCAGCGTCAACTGGTGGTGAAACCACTAGTGGATGCTTTCTTTGCGTACCTAAAATAAAATGAGACTAAAGCTCCAAAAAGCGGAAAAACAAGGGAAGCTTTTACCTACGCTTTAAATCAGGAACGGTATCTTAGAGTGTTTCTGGACGATGGTGATGTTCAAATCGATAATAACGCCAGTGAACGTGCAATCCGAGGTTTCTGTATTGGAAAGAAGAACTGGGAGATGATTGATACGATCAACGGAGCAACAAGTTCAGCAATCATCTACAGTATCGCAGAAACAGCAAAAGCGAATGATCTGAAGCCTTTTGCTTATTTTGAATATCTGCTGACAGAGATTCCAAAGCATGCAGAGGATAAAAGCACTGACTTTCTAACGGAACTTCTTCCATGGTCTGCGTCTTTGCCTGAACATATCCGGAAGTCTAAGAAAGCAGTTGAAAAATGATATGGCCGCTGAAAGCGGCCTAATATTTGTCAAGGTACTCAGATTCTATCGTTTACGTAAGCATTTACCGTATACGTAAATTAGTGTAATATCCTCGCTTTTATCAACAGAACCCGTATAGACCAAAACCTTTTCGGACAAGCTACCCTCATGAACATAAGAAGAAAATCAGAAAGCGCAGGAGATCATAAACAGTATTATTATTTTCAAGGAGGGAAAAACTTATGCTACGTTATCTGCCTGTTCGAAAAGTTCATGCAAGACAGGTCCTTGATTCCAGGGGGAATCCTACGGTGGAAGCGGAAGTGACGGTAGGTGAAGGAATTGTGGGGATTAACGGATACACAGGAAGAGCCATGGTGCCGTCCGGAGCATCCACAGGTAAATTTGAGGCTGTGGAGCTGCGGGACGGAAACCGGGAGGAATATCTGGGACAGAGTGTGAAAAAAGCAGTGGAAAATATCAATACACGTCTGGCAGATGCCATTATCGGAGAGAATGCCCTGAACCAGGCATGGATCGATCATCTTCTGATCGAAACGGACGGAACGGAAAACAAAAGCAGTGCAGGAGCCAATGCCACGCTGGCAGTATCTCTGGCAGCAGCCCGTGCAGCAGCCGGGGCCCTTCGGCTTCCTCTTTATCAGTATCTGGGCGGCTGTCATACCATGCAGCTTCCGGTACCGATGATGAATATTTTAAACGGGGGAAAGCATGCGGACAATACGGTAGATCTTCAGGAGTTTATGATCATGCCAACAGGAGCTTGCTGTCTGGAAAAGGGGATCCGCATGTGTGTGGAAGTCTATCAGCACTTAAAGCTTCTTCTCCGGGAAAAAGGACTCTCCACAGCGGTTGGAGATGAAGGCGGCTTTGCTCCGGATCTTACAGATTCGGAGGAAGTGCTTACCCTGATCGTTCATGCCATAGAAAAAGCAGGATATAAGCCAGGAGAAGAGATCACCATTGCCATTGATGCAGCCTCCAGCGAGCTTTATGATGAGGAAAAGGGCGTATACTTTTTCCCTGGGGAGAGCCGCATGAAAGGAGAAAAGATCTACCGGGATGCCGGTGAGATGACAGAGTATTATGAAAAACTGGTGGAAAAATTTCCCATTGTTTCCATTGAAGACGGTCTCTGGGAGGATGACTGGGAAGGCTGGAAATATCTGACGGAACACCTGGGGAAAAAGATCCAGCTGGTAGGTGACGATCTGTTTGTCACCAATATCAAACGGCTGCACTGTGGCATCGGACTTGATGTTGCCAATGCTATCCTTATCAAGGTAAACCAGATCGGAACTCTCACGGAAACTCTGGATGCGGTGGAGATGGCTCAGCATGCCGGGTATCGTGCAGTGATCTCTCACAGGTCCGGGGAAACAGGGGATTCCTTTATCGCAGATCTGGCAGTTGCCTGTGGGGCGGGACAGATCAAAACAGGCGCACCCTGCCGTTCGGACCGGAACGCCAAGTATAATCAGCTTCTGCGGATCCACGAACAGCTCGGAGCTCTTGGAAGATATAAAGATCCTTTTGCAAAAAAATCTCAGAAAAAGCCCTGCATAAAATAAACGGAAAATGGTTGAAATCCCGGTTTAGCTATGGTAAAATAACCTCTAGTTGATTAGGAGGTGTAACCGCGTGAACATTTTGAAGATTATTCTGACTGTAATTTATGCAATAGATTGTATCGCTCTGACTGTTGTCGTACTGATGCAGGAGGGCAAGCAGCAGGGTCTTGGCTCTATCGCCGGAGTAGCTGATACTTACTGGGGTAAGAATAAGGGCCGTTCCATGGAAGGTGGTCTCGTAAGAGGTACCATTATCATGGGAGTTATTTTCTTTGTACTGTCAATCGTACTGAACATTATCTGATCTGCCAGGAGCAGAACAGAAGTTGGGAACACTCTTGCTGCGTTAGCATGCAGAAGAAACTCGGATGGGGACTTCTTTTGTTAATCAGCAGGAGTGTTTTTGCGTTGATACAGGGGCACGGGTGAGCCTTCCTCCGGAATGATAACAGGGTAAAAATGAAATATAAATATGAAACAGGAGAAAATGTGAAAAGATCGAAAAATTTTGAAAAAAGAAAAAAGTTTATAATGGAGCTTCTGGGAGATCCGCTGTATAAGCCCATGCGCCTGCGTGAGATCGCATCTCTTCTTCAGCTGGATAAGAGTGAGAAAAAAGAGCTTTTTGACGTGCTGGACGAGCTTTGCGCCCAGGGCAAGGCTGAAGTAGATAATAAAGGAAGATACAGCAAGGTTTCCAGCAAGCGCAGAGACAGACGAAAGAATAAAGAAGCTCTGAAGGCAGAAAAGCCGGAGCGTGGCCGTAAAGGAAGAGAACGCAGAGAGAAGAATCATGAGGAATATCGTTTCTCCGAGAAGGACGGAACCCTCATGGAGGGGACTTTTATTGGCCATTACAAGGGCTTTGGCTTTGTGGAGGTGGAGGATCAGGAACAGGATATTTTTATTCCGGAAAATGACACGGGAAGCGCCATGCATCAGGATAAGGTGCAGATTCTTGTACGGAACGGACATAAAGAGGGAAAACGTCAGGAAGGCGTTGTGCTGAAGGTTCTGGAAAGGGGAATGCCTTCGATCGTGGGAACATACCAGAGCAGCCGTGATTACGGCTTTGTGATCAGTGATAACCCCAAATTTTCCAAAGATATCTTTATTTCCAGAAAAAACTCCATGGGAGCAAAGGACGGAGACAAGGTAGTTGCAGAGATCACAGATTACGGATCCAGAAACCGGAAGCCGGAAGGAAAGATCACAGAGGTGCTGGGAAACTTACGTTCACCTGGAACAGATATCCTTGCTATTGTGAAGAGCTTTAATATACCAAGTGTATTTCCTGACAAAGTACTTCGTCAGGCTGACCGTGTGCCGGATCATGTACAGGAAGCGGATCTGGATGGAAGACTGGATCTCAGAAATCTTGTTACAGTTACCATTGACGGTGAGGATGCAAAGGACCTGGATGATGCCATTTCCCTGACAAAGGAGGATGGAATCTACCATCTGGGTGTGCACATCGCAGACGTGAGCAACTATGTTCAGGGCGGCAGTGCCCTTGACAGAGAGGCACTGAAGCGCGGAACCTCCGTCTATCTTGCAGACCGTGTCATTCCCATGCTCCCGGAGCGGCTTTCCAACGGTATCTGTTCTCTGAACCAGGGACAGGACCGTCTGACCTTAAGCTGTCTGATGGATGTCAATGAAAAAGGTAAGGTGATTTCCCATAAGATCGCGGAAACAGTGATCCGCGTAGATGAGCGTATGTGCTACACCGATGTGAAAAATATTCTGGAAGATACTGACGATGTGGCGAAGAAACGTTATGAATCCCTGATTCCCATGTTCTTTCTGATGAAGGAACTTTCCGGGATCTTACGTAGTCGCCGTCATACAAGAGGTTCT
>OLVZ01003388.1_pt1 | contig 10527 bp, 7 predicted proteins | sample 1673341 | NCBI WGS metagenome assembly OLVZ01 (sample SAMEA3178944, study PRJEB25190) | human gut metagenome | biome: human gut; feature: human-associated habitat; material: faeces | place: Austria | collected 2013
GATGCCGATGGTGATCGGCGCGCTGAAGCGTCTGGAGCTGATCCGCAACCACCCCGAATTCCAGGAGAAACTCTGGGAGAACGTCCGTGCGCTCCAAAGCAGCCTGAAAGAGAACGGGTTCGAGATCGGTGTGACCAACTCGCCGGTGACGCCCGTCTTCCTGAAGGGCGGCATTCCCGAGGCCACGAATCTGGTCGTGGACCTGCGCGAGAACCACGGTATTTTCTGCTCGATGGTGGTTTATCCCGTGATTCCGAAGGGTGAGATCATCCTGCGCATCATCCCGACGGCGGTGCATACGCTGGAGGATGTGAAAGTTACGATTGAGGCTTTCAAGGCCGTTCGCGAGAAACTCGAAACCGGCGTATACGCTTCGATGCCCATTCCGGCACGTGCCGACGAAGGGTTTATGGTCCGCTAAAGGCGGTTTCCGATACGGATGTCCCCGGCTTTGCGGCCGGGGACATTTTGTTTTTGACAAAAGTAGCCGAAAAATTTTGCAGAATAAATTTTTCATTTTATATTTGCAGTCCCGAAACGCAGGAAACGAAGTTTTCCCGGGGCGGGGAAGATAGCTTTTGCGGAAATAGCTCAGTTGGTAGAGCGCAACCTTGCCAAGGTTGAGGTCGCGGGTCCGAGTCCCGTTTTCCGCTCATAGGAAACGAGTGATAATCAATGAATTATCGCTCGTTTTTATTTTTCTGCCGTGTGTTGTAGATGTCTGTTGTGTAACACGAAATAGCCTAAAATCGCCGTTTGTGATACAGAGCGTGATACATAAAATCGTGTAACACACGTATTGCATTTTGTTGTTTGCGTAATTTTTAAAGTTATGACAATCAACGCCGTATGTCGCAAAGGCGCTATCAACAGAAACCATTTAGCCCCTCTTGTCCTCGTATTCACCCATGACCGCCGCCGTAAGTTCGTCGGTCTGGGCATTTCGGAAGCTTTGGTGCATTGGGATTTCGACAAGCAACAACCTACCGCCGACTGCCCCGATAGAGCAGAAATACAGTTTCAAATAACCTCCAAGATACGTGAATACGAGAAGAAAATCAAAAAGTTGGAGGTGCTGGAAATTCCCGTTACATTCGATACGCTGTTTGAACAGAACGGCAAACGAATCAACTGCACGGTCGGGGAGTACTTCAAACAGATTATCGAACGCTTGGAAAAAGTCGAAAAGTACAGTTCCGCCAGCAAACATAAGGTAACGTTGGTCCTTGTGTCGCAATTCCGCTCGGTCAATATGCGTTTTGATGAATTGGATTTGACGTATTTAAGGGAGTTTGAAATCTTCTTGAGTCAAAAGGGTAATGTAAACAACAGCTGCAATTATGCAGCATTCCAATACTGCCGGTTGTATCTTATTGAAATTCTACATCAAACCACAACCGGCGGCCGGCATTTTCGTTATGAACTTCTGTTGTATCTTATCGAAATTCCACATCAAACCACAACTACGTTTGCAGCACAGTGTCGGTGCGACTAGTTGTATCTTATCGAAATTCCACATCAAACCACAACAACAGAACAGGACGTTGGTCGAGCCGAATGGTTGTATCTTATCGAAATTCCACATCAAACCACAACGACATATCCTATGTACGGGACTTCGAGCTGGTTGTATCTTATCGAAATTCCACATCAAACCACAACTGCGCTCGAGTTTTTTGACAATACTCTTGGTTGTATCTTATCGAAATTCCACATCAAACCACAACCTTGTCCGAACCAGCGACGTCCAGCGTAGGGTTGTATCTTATCGAAATTCCACATCAAACCACAACCTATCCAGCGAAAAAGTTTTAGACTGAATGTTGTATCTTATCGAAATTCCACATCAAACCACAACTATCCGCACAGATCGACGCGGTGCGTCAGAGTTGTATCTTATCGAAATTCCACATCAAACCACAACGTACGGCGTGTGTTCATGCCCGCATCAAAGTTGTATCTTATCGAAATTCCACATCAAACCACAACTTACTCCCCGCGGGACGGTTTGCCGTGACGTTGTATCTTATCGAAATTCCACATCAAACCACAACTTATTTCGTCTATTATTGCCGCTCTTGCGGTTGTATCTTATCGAAATTCCACATCAAACCACAACTGTAGCCACGCGGCGCGCCCAGTCTGAACGTTGTATCTTATCGAAATTCCACATCAAACCACAACCATGGCGCGAGCAGGTGAGCACGTTGCGACGTTGTATCTTATCGAAATTCCACATCAAACCACAACTTTGTTAATCTTCCCATTTCGGCTCTCGATGTTGTATCTTATCGAAATTCCACATCAAACCACAACTAGGGACGTAAGCGCGTGGCCTATATCCAGGTTGTATCTTATCGAAATTCCACATCAAACCACAACGCTCCACGCCATTTACGCACGATCTCCGTGTTGTATCTTATCGAAATTCCACATCAAACCACAACAGAAGAGCCTCCTCGTAATACTTCGGAGCGGTTGTATCTTATCGAAATTCCACATCAAACCACAACTCTGAAGGCAATATGCGTCCTTATTACCCGTTGTATCTTATCGAAATTCCACATCAAACCACAACACTTTGAGGCGTTAAATTTGGGGTATCGTGTTGTATCTTATCGAAATTCCACATCAAACCACAACGCGGGGTCGGGTCAGTGTATACGCACAACGTTGTATCTTATCGAAATTCCACATCAAACCACAACTTTAATCGTAGTAATATTTTCCTTCAGATGTTGTATCTTATCGAAATTCCACATCAAACCACAACGAGCCTCGTCTGCATTTTCACGGCTTTCTGTTGTATCTTATCGAAATTCCACATCAAACCACAACGTCGGGCCTCATATTGATTGATAAAGTGTTACTTACGGGCTGTCTGCCACTATAAAAATACGATCGGGTGTTCCGACGAAGCCAGTTTGATGCATTTTCCGTATTTCAAAGAACGAAAATAACGATTTATCAGAAAAATTCCAATTGTTGCGGAATTTCCGGTTTTGCTCGTTCGCTTTTACCCCAAAAATTTAATATGTCTCCATACTGTTTGTCCGTTACAGCAAGAATACTTGTAAATCCTGTCGGAGGCATCGATCGTCGAACCCGCTTAATGTGAACCTGCATATTCTCCTTCGATGCACAATGGCGCACATAGACTGAATACTGCATCATTGTGAAACCATCTTTTTCCAATGCCTTGCGAAATTGCGCCGCATGACGTCGTTCCGTTTTTGTATTGGTTGGCAAATCAAAAAAGACAAACAACCACATGATTCGATAAGCATTCAAGCGTACTTCTGACATTCGACTACTCCAATAAAGGATATGCAATCTTTTTTTGGGTTCCAGCAAAGCATTTAGCCAGGGAAGAGGCTGAAAACATAAGTCCTACTTCGAGAGGTCGCACAACCTTGTCGAAACGAGTATCGACAAACAGGAGCCGCAACAGTTCGCCTTTCACCTTTTTGGTCAGTTGTGTATTCCCGTTTCTGTAAAGTTGGTAGACCAATTCGTCGACATACGGTCGATAGGGTTCCATTACGTCATCGGCCAGCGGAAAGGAGTTGTAACGATTCCGATGGAAGATCCCGAATGCTGGGAACAGTCCGGAACCCATGATCGCACGGGCCACGGCGGCTCGCAGGATCGTATAGCCGTAATTGAGCAGGTTGTTGGGCGGCGAACCTTCGCGGGAACGGTAAAATTCGGCACCGAACAGTTCTGACCAGTAGATTCTCGCTGCTATGCCCTCCCGGTTGTCGGCGTCGGCGCTCTTGACATTCATGTAGCAGGGTTTCAGTTTGTCTCCGTCATATCCCAGCTTCCGCAGCAAGGCAGCCTGGTTGCGGATTTTGGTCTCGACGATCTGTTTCCAAAGGCCCTTCTTCAGCGGTTCGGATGCAGCGATCTGCATCCGATAATGTTCACCTTGCGTTCTGTTTGAATCCAAATTCGTCAACATGGCGTTCGGCATTCGGTTCTCTCCGCACAGGATAACTGCCACGTTGTTGTCCGACAGCGCATTCAAGAGCGGCAGCGTGATGGAGGTCTGCTGGTCCTCCAGCACCACGAAGCCGATATCCTCGATCGGGATGCTTTTCCGTTGGTCGGGGGCCTCGCGCGTGTGGATGATCATTTGGCCGTTGCGCAGGCTCAAACAGTAGGGTGTCGAAAAAAACAAGGTTCGTTTCAGCATGGCCGGTCATCTTTGAATTTTATCTCGCCCGTTACGGTCAGTTCGAAATCATAACCTTCCACCAACATGTTAAAATTGGAAACGCTGAGGCGCAATTTCGGTGATGGATTGGATTGGCAGAATTGAGAGGTCCCAGCTCCATATAAGGAGGTAAGTGTTTTCTGATCTCGGGCCTCCTGATGAAAGAGGAACTGTACCCGTCCTTCTGCAGCCATTGCTGTTACCTTGTAGAGTCGTTTTACCAACTCCTTGCGGGTACATTCATAAAGTTCTGCCGGGGTATTTTCATAAAACAGGACCATGGTCCCCGTTTTTAAGATGCATTTCAAGGGGAAACCGTTCGTGTCGGTCTGCGGTACCAGATCGGGGCGGGCTTCCCGGTCAGCGCTGGCTTTGAAATATTGGGCAGCTTCGAGGTTGCTGACGAGTTCAAAGGTGCGTTTCGTTTTGCCCTTTTTGTCCTGGCCCTCATAGATGACCGTGCAATAATTCCCCTCATTTACGACATGATAATCCCGCTTGTACTCTTTTGCAGATAGGTCGCGCTGTTTTTTTAGCGCGATCGGATGTTTGACACTCGGTGTGAAGATCCGCACCTTGCGGATGGGAATGCCCTTTTCACGGTTCATCCAGATCGTGTATTCATCGGGATTCATCGCCGTCTTGAATCCGACCTCGTCGATTGCCTCCCGTACGCGATCCCGGACTGCATCGTCGATAATCTTGTCGATGTCCGTCGGCTGCAACTGCGCGAGCGATTTGCGGATGACATAGCGGATCTCTCCATCCTGCTTAATAGCGCCGTAGAAGGTATCCTGATGCAACCGGCAGCGAGCCGTGTCTCCTTGCTGGTAGATTGGTTCCCCGTCGGCATTCAGCTTTATCCGGCCGCGAACCCGTAACTTCCTGCGCGTCTGTTTGGCCATGTTGTCGGGCGTGTGGTGGGCAACGAGCAGTTCGTCGGCCGCCGCCTTGACATCTTCGGTAAAGGTCGGCCAGGGTTTCTCGAAGCGGGGTTTGCCGCTTTCGCCGTAGCCGTATCGCTCCTCGTCGGCGACGTATTGCGCCCAGCGGTCGTACTCCCGGCGGCCGATACAGGCGATCGTGATGGCGTCGATGCAGTGGTGGACGTGGTTCGTGCGCTCCTTGCGGGCATACTCCTCCTGCAGTCCCCACATCTTGCGGAACGCGGCGGTCGTGGAACCCTTGACCGTATAGATTCGGTCAAAAACCGTCTTCAGATAGAGCCGTGCATATTTGCCGATGATGCCGATGTCGACTCCCTGCCGATTGCTGAATCCTTCGGGAATCTCGGCCATGGTGAAGCGTTCGTATTTCCCGCGCCAGTAGTCGAGCTGCATCTGCAAATAGTGGCGGCGCTGAATGGCGTCGTCCTTTTCGGATTTAATCGCTGCGCTTTTGCTCCTGCGAACCTGGGCTTCAATCTGCTTTTGCAGACTCTCCATTTTTTCCCGCCAGCCAAACGATTCGATCCGCTCCATGATCTCGACATGATTGGACAACTCGGCCGGCAGTTTCGCCCGTTTTGTCTCCCGGTTGAACCGGTTTTCGCAGAGCGTCTTGTTCATCTGCGAGTCATCGCCGCCGCGAGCCTGCGGGAGCGTGTGCTCGATGTCGAAATCCGGAGCCGACCCGACGAAGTCCGAAATGCGGATTTGCCGCCCGGTATAGGGACAGACGTGCTGCTGTTCTTCCCACAGCCGGTATTTCAGCACTTCGTCGTCCGAGGGTTTTATCTCGCGGCCGGTTTCGGCGGCATACTGGCTGTGGATCTCTTCGGCATATTTCCGATTCTCAACCTCCCGTTCCCGCTGATACTGCTCGATGGCCTTCCGCCTGTTCGCATCATTGAGTCCGCGGGCGAATTCAATCCGGATCTTCGTGTCTCGGTCGATCCTGCCTTCGCGTAACAGCGTGTTTATTAGGTTGCGCAATCGGAACAGGGCCCGCATGGCCATCGGGTTGCGAATGGTCGCAGTACGTGGAGAGCCGAGTTGCAGAATGCCATTTGCCTTGGGTTGCGCATCCGGATAGGTCTCGATTTTCGAGGGATGATAAAGACGCATCAGACGAGAGGCATCCAATCCATGATCGCTGAAATAGTCGGCAATGCGGTGCTCCTTTGAATCGAACTTGTTATACGGATTTCGCTTGTAGTCAAGCAGCAGCGAGGCGATGTCCTGTTCGATTTCATGCCGACGGCTTTCGTCGGCATAGACCTCCTTCGGAAGTGCCGCCCGCAGGTTGGCCAGGAATACCGCCTCGTCGTACCGATAGCCACAGCGCAGATAGACCAGAATCTTGCCGATGGCATTTAGGCTCAACGCCGCATAATCCTGCGGGAGTTTGATGGCTGCAAACGCTTTGGCTTGTTCATCCGTGAGTTGCAATTTTTCGCAGGCCCAGCTACGCAGCCGACCTTCGTCGTTGAACGAAAAGAGGGCGTGCCATACGTCATTCAACATCTGGTCCTCGTTTTTTCCTGCTCCAAGCAGGTAAAGGCTGCGAATCTCCGTAATCCAGTCGTCTCCGAAGATCGCTTGCAGCGATGCCGTGACGGGGCATCCCGATACGGTGGCCGTGCGGGCGAAATTGAAACGATAAGGAGCTTCTGTACGCTCCTCTTTGCAGGCATATTTCCCTTTGCCGGCGATTCTGCGGGCGATCTCTTCGAAATCGAAATAAGGCTTGCTTTTCCGGAAGAAGAGCGAACGAATCGTCTCGAACTCTTCCTGTGTCAAAGGTCGTGGAGCATTGTCGCCCGGTCCTGTAATCCGGATGTTGTTGACGAACGACAGCATCCGGAACTCCTCAAAACGGGGATGCGAAACGGGGCACCGACTCTTCGTCGGCTCGAAGGTGCATCGGCCGACTGACCCCTTCTGCGATTTGAGGTCGCGCTGGAAAAAGATTGCCCGATGCAGCGCCTTACGCCATTCGTCGGGCAATTGCTGCCGGTCGCAGATGGCATTGAACTCGGCCAGGTAGTGTTCGTTGCGCGAGGTGTATTTGTCGCGGATTCGTTCCTTGTGTTGGTACAGTCCGTAGAAATATTCTCCGAGGTACCGACACCCTGCCGCTGCTATTTCAGCCGACAGATTTTTGATACACTCCTTGACCGTGCCGTCTTCTTTCTCATTTCCTGCTTCCTTGCGATTGCTGAGGAATCCGCGTCGCTGTGCCAAATGATAAAGCGCCCGGCCAAGCAGCCAGCGCTGTGTGCGATTCCCGAGATCGAGCCGCTCGGACAGGGCTACATAACGATCGTGGTAAGGATTTCGATCCCCATTGTCGTCGGTTCGCTGCCAACGGAGGAATTCATTGTCCTGCGGGTAACGTTTCTCTTTTTGCCAGGCGGTCAACAGCTCCTCGGGCAACGGCGGGCAAAGGTCGTAACGGATGAGTATTTTGAGCAGTTCGATTTTTCGCAGACGCCGCCGGAAATAGCGGCGGCGCAGCGCCCGGGCGCTCGTCCGATCCTGAACGGCAGGTTTTTCATTGTTTTTGTCGCGGGCAACTCCCTCCTGGAAAATATCTACACCTTTGTCAATCAGCGTATATTCGTTCTCCGATTCATCGACAAGGGCCCATCCCAGTGAGTTGGTGCCAAGGTCCAAACCCAATACTTTTGCCATATGAAGAAAGTGTTTTCTGTAAAATTAAATAAAAAATTGCAGAAATTCATCTTTTTTTACTATATTTGTGGTGTAAGAATTCTACATCTTATCACAATAAGGCTATATGCCGAAGGTTTTCAACCTATTGTCTCCGCGTACTCCGTGGAGACTTTTTATATTTCGTGAATAATTTAAAAACCGTCGGTTGCTATTGTGGAGTGTGCCGGCGCTGTGGCTTTTTGCCTTCGGGAGTTCATGGTGCCGAAAACAGAAGGTCGCATGTCGGACCGTCCGCCACTCGCCGTGCGACGCACCGACATGAAGCATCCCCAATTGCAGCGTTCATCAAGGGTATATCGTTGAATATGCAGGAATACTTTATATCGAGACTCTGAAACCGGGAAAACACGCGAATGGAATGCTTGAAAAGAAAGATAGAGATCGACTGTAAATTGTTTGGTTTTGACTGGAACCAATAGTCCCGTCTCTGTGTAAAAACCATAGTGACCGGAAAAGTGGTGTCTATCTGCCGGATAAGTCAACATTCCCCGCAAAACAGTTCTGACAGTTCGAGATTTCAGGAGCTTTTCCCATTACAAGAAGGAATGCAACAGAAAGGGCGCATTATTGTCCATTTGGGCAATATTAACGTTTTGGGACAGATATAAATACTTAATTCAGAGGCTGTTTTTTGGAGGGGGGGGGATTTTTCAGCATAAGATTTAGACGAAATAGTTTGGTCGTTTAAACAATATTCCATACTTTTGTGTAGTAAAAGTATGGTTTCTTACACAGAACCCGTATCTGCAAACAGGTTTACGGCCGAGTATTTGGATTAATACCGGTTGGGCGAGATACAACAGTCGGTTGAATATCAAGCGTATAACCTATAAATGCTTCGTGTCGTGGGGTGAAGATCCCGGATGCGGAGGAATACAAAGAATACCCATACGTGAACGATGTCAGACGACGCTCCGGTACATTGGTATGCCCTCAAGGTTTTTTTCAATAAAGTCTTCGAAATAGAAGAACTGCTCAAGAAAGATCTTAAGGAGAGTTACATTCCCTGCCAGACCGTCAATGTCATTTCCGACGGTATCCGGAAAACCGAGCGCCAAACGATTATCCCTTCATTGATGTTTTTCCGCTCCACGGAGCAATATGCAAATGAATTGCAGACTGCTCTCCGAGGTCGGGTGATGGTCTACACGTATTTCGACGAGAATAAAAAACGCCAGCCGGCCGCGATCTCCGACCATGAAATGAATATGTTCATACTGGTTACATCGGCCGGGGATAAGGGGTTGGAGTTTTTTGCTGATGATTGTCCGGAATATCAGGTCGGCGAACGGGTCCGGGTGATCGACGGACTTTTCAAGGGAGCCGAAGGATATATCAAACGTATCAAGCACAACAGGCGTCTGACGGTATCTCTCAAAGGCGTATGTATGGTGGCAACCTCATTCATTCCGCCCTGCTGTTTGGAAAAAATAGAGTAACATCTCCGCCGCACGTAAAACCATGACCGTATCCGAGTTAAAAGCGATATTGCCGCAGCTTCAGTCGTTGAGATTCCACACCGTGAGTGACGAGGGATTGATCGTCTATACCCGGAGTTATGCGGCGCTGTACAATATGGTTTCCGTGAATGCGCTGGATGACGAGTTCGGGGCGCGGGAAATCTATCGCAAAAAACTGGATTCGTTATTTGCAAGTTTGTCACGCCGTTATGGGAACCTGCAAGGCATTGGTCTGCGCGCGGAAGCCGTTGATGCCATGCTCCATATTCTGAATGATACGGGATGTATTGTCGGACGGCAGAAACGCGATTTGTGTTTTGGGCTGTTCGACGAATTGACCAAATCCTATTTGTTCGATTTCGACGAAACGGCTTGCGATCACAATGCGCTGTATGGCGTTATGCGTCTGATCTATCAGTTCCTATGTTGGCTGGTCCCGGAAGACGCGGAGAACGATCCCTGGCTTGGATTTGCCCGGAACCGGGTTGCCGCATGGGCTACGGAACTGCATGAAAACGGTGAATGGAAAGGAATCCGTGCAGAGGAGGCATTGCAACGCATCATTCTGATGAGCATGAACTCCTATATGCTGCTTGACAGTCGTCACGATGCGATCATTCAGAAAGCATATTCCTATTATTGCATAAGCCGCCAATTGCAATTCTGCCGAACGACGGAATTGACTGCCGATGAGATTCGCTACTATATTCTAATATACGATGCGATTCAGCAAAGTGCCGTCAATGACCCCGGGAGTCGTAAATACCTGAATGATATTGCCGGATTGCTGGAAGTGCAGAGGATGCCAAAAAGCAGCGTCGAAGCCCTGTTTTGCCGCAGCATAGCGATCGACAATCTCTGTGATCAAATCTCCAACGAAGCCCAACGGCGGATGTGGGCGAACGTCAAATAAGTTCCGAACTTTTATCTGAAGGGGTTAGTCCCGAAGCCGTTGTCGTCATTTGTCGGCAACAAATAAAGTCTCGTCTGCTGTCGGGACATATTTCCTACGATAATTTCTGGAAACATCGCATAGTACGCGTCACTGCAATTAGCAAATTATCCGGATTTAACTTCGCCTCCGTATGCTTCAAATTATCATGTCCCGTTTTGGGATTGAAAAATACCTATCGTCACGGTATTTTTCGTCGTGGCTGATCTTGACGATCGA
>OLVZ01003389.1_pt1 | contig 10521 bp, 7 predicted proteins | sample 1673341 | NCBI WGS metagenome assembly OLVZ01 (sample SAMEA3178944, study PRJEB25190) | human gut metagenome | biome: human gut; feature: human-associated habitat; material: faeces | place: Austria | collected 2013
AGAGCAGGGCGCCGCTGACCGGTGGACGGCTCCGCGTCGTATCCCGACGCGGGGGAGGGCCCCGGCCGATGTGCGGCCGGGGCCCTCCTTGTGTTTAACAGGTCGTCCGCCATCCATCCATTTGGCTTTCATCCGATCGGCGTCCCCCGGTCAATGTCTTTTTCTTCGGCCTCTCCAATTTTGGGGAGGTTATTTTATTGAGCCTGTTTCCCCTTTATCCCTTTCCGTGCGTTTCCTTAACACGGCAATCTATTATTTCTTCTGTTTTTGGCTAACGCCCCTCATTCTCCCCGTGTCAGAACATCGCGTTCTGTCCTCCCGTTCAGTCTCATTGCAATCAAATTAATCGCCCTTTGATTTAGACTGCAACTGGCACCTGAAGCGAGTTACTCTCAACGACCCTTCGTATCTTGTGGATACTTCTTCGCTCCATAACTCTGCATGACATTGGGACTACAATTGTCGTTTCGTAGGTTGGTCTGTCTTTTTTGAAACGGAGTGCAATGTTTACGATCTTTCTCATTGGCAACATTGCCTCTGGTAAATCGACTGCCGCGCGATATCTTGAGTCAAGGAGCGCTTATCGTATTGATCTTGATGCAATGGTAAAAGACCTGTATATACCTGGTTCCGACCTTGTTGCTTCGATTGCTGATGAGTTTGGTTGGGACGTGCTTGATGAGTCTGGATCCGTACGTTTTCCTGTGCTCGCAAAACGTGCTTTTGCCTGTTCTGAGCAGACGGAGTGTCTCAACGCACTTGTTTACCCCGTTCTTCTTGAACAGCTAACGCGCATTCTTTCTCCTTCTCCCTGCTGTGGTGCGTTTGTTTCGTCGCATGAGTTTACGGTTGTAGAAGTGTCCGTTGCTGCGCAATTCACCGAGGCTTTTGGGCTGGCAGATGAAGTTATTGCCATCACTGCGCCTTTGGATGTGCGTCGAAAACGAGCCATTTCTCGCGGCATGTTACCTGAGGACTTTGATGTACGCGCTGCGGCTCAGCCCTCTGAGGAGGAGCTTTGCGCTCTTGCCTCGCGTGTGATTATCAATGAGGGCGATAATGATGCGTTGTTTGGTGCCCTCGATAATCTTTTGGCGGAACATGGCTTAATTCAATCAACACGTGGAGGTGAGTATGAATAGACGCGTGATATTTTTGACGTGGTTTCGCGTCTTGCCCCTCGCTGTTGTTTTGCTTTTCGGCGTGATTTCCTATGTGTACTCTTTTGGGCCTTCGCTGTTGTTCAAGGCGTGGTACCCGCTTGAGCATGAGGAAAAAATCACCGAAGCCGCGAGCAAATATGGTGTGGATCCGTATCTTGTTGCTGCAATCATTCGGACCGAGTCTGGCTGGGATTCAGAGGCGGAGTCTGAGCGCGGGGCGCTTGGTTTGATGCAACTTATGCCAGAAACTGCCCAGGATATCGTTGTCAAAGGTTACATAGATGGCACGGTTTATTCTGCCGATAACCTGCGGGATCCTGAAACCAATATCGAGTTTGGCTGCGCATACCTCTCGTTCTTGCTGTCTTATTTCAACGGCGCGACCGACAAGGCGATTGCCGCTTATAACGCCGGCATGGGAAATGTTGAGACATGGACGCAGGAGGGGGACGCGCTGCATAAGGTGATAGCGTTTCCCGAGACACAGGCGTATCTCGTGCGTGTGAACATGGCACAGTCACGATACCGCGAGTTGTATCCGGAGGCTTTTGCATCCATGTAGCGCATTGCCCTAGACAGTGCGGTACTGATTGCGTACAATAAAATATCCAGAACATATGTACGATTTTTTCAGTGTTGTTGGATTTGTTTCTTCGGCCTGAAATCAAAATGCGTGGATGTGCGAGCGGGATGGTGCACTATGGCGGAAATTGAAGTTGAGCGCGTGGGCGGAGAGCTCAAGCGTTTTGGTGTGTCGGGAAAAACCGCACCCTTTGAGGTCGTTTCGCCTTTTGAACCGTCCGGAGACCAACCTGAGGCCATCGAATCGCTGGTAAAGGGCGTAGAGAACGGCGATCGATATCAGGTTCTGTTAGGTGTGACGGGCTCAGGTAAAACATTCACCATGGCAAAGACCATCGAGGCGTTGGGTAAGCCCACGCTTGTCATGGCGCCAAATAAAACACTCGCCGCTCAGCTCGCCAGCGAGCTCAAAGAATTCTTTCCGAATAACGCGGTCGTGTATTTCGTGTCCTATTACGACTACTATCAGCCCGAAGCCTACGTTCCTTCGAGTGATACGTACATCGAAAAGGACTCCTCGATTAACGAGGAAGTTGAAATGCTTCGCCATCAGGCAACTGCTTCGCTGCTCTCGCGACGGGATGTGATCGTGGTTGCCTCGGTGAGTTGCATTTACGGCATCGGTTCGCCCGAGGATTACGCAGGACTGGCTCCAAACGTTGACAAGAAAGTGCCGCTAGAACGCGACGAGTTCATTCATGCGCTCATCGATATCCAATACGATCGCAATGACTACGACCTTGCACGCGGTACGTTTCGCGTGCGCGGAGACGTGGTTGATGTGTACCCTCCGTATGCGGAGCATCCGCTGCGATTCGAGTTCTTCGGCGATGAGGTTGAGCTCATTGCCGAGATCGATGAGGTTACAGGTGAGATGCTTCGCGAGTACGACGCGATCCCCGTGTGGCCGGCGTCGCACTATGTTACGGAAAAACCCAAGGTCACGGCCGCTTTACAGACGATTGAAGAGGAACTTGAGGAGCGTGTTGCCGAGCTCAAGGCCTCCGATAAACTGCTTGAAGCGCAGCGTCTTGAACAACGGACGAGCTATGACCTGGAAATGCTCGAGACGATGGGCTTTACCACGGGCATCGAGAACTATTCGCGTCACTTGGATGGCCGTAAACCGGGAGAGCCGCCGTTCACGCTTATCGATTATTTCCCCAAGGATATGTTGTGCATCATCGACGAGAGTCATGTGACGGTGCCGCAGATTCGCGGCATGCATGAAGGCGACCGTTCACGTAAGGTGACACTCGTTGAGCACGGATTCCGTCTGCCGAGTGCGCTCGATAATCGCCCCCTGCGTTTCGATGAGTTTGAGGCGCGCATTCCGCAGTTCATTTACGTGAGCGCGACGCCGGGCGATTACGAGTTGCGCGTGAGCGAGAACAACGTTGAGCAAATCATTCGTCCGACCGGCCTGCTCGATCCCAAGATCGATGTGCGTCCGGTTCGCGGGCAGATTGACGACCTGCTGGACGAGATTCGTTCACGCGTGGCGAAGAAAGAACGCGTGCTGGTTACGACGCTGACCAAGCGCATGGCGGAGGACCTGACGGATCACCTGCTCGATGCGGGCATTCGCGTGAATTACATGCATTCCGACACCGCGACGATGGACCGCGTCGACATCCTGCGCGACTTGCGCCAGGGCAAGATCGACGTACTTGTTGGTATCAACCTGCTTCGCGAGGGTCTGGACCTGCCTGAGGTTTCGCTTGTGGCGATTCTCGATGCCGATAAAGAAGGTTTTCTACGCAATCGCCGTTCGCTCATTCAGACAATCGGTCGAGCCGCCCGTAACGCCGAGGGCGAAGTCATCATGTATGCCGATCGTATTACGGATTCCATGCGCGAGGCGATTGACGAGACGAACCGTCGTCGCGCCATTCAGATGAAGTTCAACGAGGATCACGGCATCGAACCAAAGACGGTACGCAAGGCGATCAACGACATCTCGAGCTTCATCGCCGAGGCCGAGGACAACGTGGGTAAGAAGAGCCGTTCGCGTGGCGACTCGCTCGGCCATGGTGCGTTCTATTCACCTGCGGGATCTGAAGGCGAGGAAGGCGCGGCGGGTGACGCTCGCTCGACGGGCGAGCGCCTTGCGGCTGAATTGGCGGATCTACCTCGCGACGAGGTTGCGCGCATTATCGCTACCATGGAAGATGACATGCGCACCGCTTCGGAGGCGATGGACTTTGAAGAGGCAGCGCGTCTGCGCGATGCGGTGGTGAGTCTCAAAGCCATGCTCGAGGGAACGAGTGAGAGTGACGTTATTGAGGCGTTGCGCAGGGACGCGCGCAAGGGCTCGAAGTTAGCCGGCTCGCGCCAACGCAAGGGTTTTACGCCGCACATGAAGCACTAGGTTTGTCGTATTGCGGCGCCGTTCGCTTTGTGCATATGGGCAAGTTTGCTAAGTGTTACAGGGTGCGGGCGCATATCACTCCGTGCTCAAGCAGTCCGGTTTTTTGAATGAAAATGATCAGGCACAAAACGTGTTTCAAGCGCACGAAATTTCAAATGATGCGGCTTGCTTGTAACATGCGTCTGTGTGAAGGCCATTGATTGCCGTTCCTTTGTTTGAGATGCATATCGTTTGAGCGCGTTTGCTGAACAATCGATTCTTTGTTCGGGGCACATATCGCTCCGCGCGCAGTTCCGCACGAACAGAAGGCGCCAGTAGCGCCTTCGTCGTGAGCAGGACTGCCTGAGCACGGAGAGATATGTGCTGCCTCGCAATTAAGGGCGTTTATCAGCTGGTCATCTGCTCGATGACTGCGGTTGCGCAGCGGATGCCGTCGGTTGCGGCGCTCATGATGCCGCCCGCATAGCCCGCGCCCTCTCCGCACGGATAAAGGCCCGGGGTATTAACGGAGGTGCACGTGCTGCGGTCGCGAACGATGGTAACAGGCGAGCTGGAGCGGGTTTCCACGCCCGTGAGGACCGCCTCAGGGTCGTTGTAGCCGCGAAGCTTACGGTCGAGCAACGGTATGCCTGCACGCAGCGTCTCGATGACGTGGGGTGGCAGCGCACTGTCGAGTTCCGTCCACGTGACGCCACGCGGATAGGTGGGTTTGATGCGTCCCGCGCCAGTACTGGGGCGTTTTTTGAGGAAGTCGCCGAGTAGTTGAGCGGGGGCGCGGTACTCGCCACCTCCCAGCTCAAAGGCCGCTTCTTCACAGGCGCGTTGCAGGCGTAAGCCTTCAAGTGGATCGGTGCCGGGAAGATCGTCTTCGGTGATGTTGACGAGAAGCGCGGCGTTTGCGTTGCGACCGGCGCGTGCATTGAGGCTTGCACCATTGGTGGCTACGCCGCCGGGCTCGGACGCTGCGGCGACCACTTCTCCTCCCGGGCACATGCAGAAGCTAAACAGGCTGCGTCCATTAGGCAGATGTGCAACCAGGCTGTAGGGGGCGGCTCCTAACGCGGGATGGCCCGCAGCGGTTCCATAGAGCGCGCGGTCGATATCTGCCTGCAGATGCTCGATGCGCACACCCATGGCGAACGTCTTGCGCGCGAGTGTGATGCCCTGATGCTGCAGGAGCTCGAATACGGGTCGCGCGGAATGCCCGCAGGCAAGGATGACCTCATGGGTTTCAAGGCGCTCCTCATGCCCCTCGTGCTCGATGAGGATGGATTTGATGGCGCCTTGATTGTCTCGCTCGATGTGCGTCAAGCGCGTGCGAAAGCGAACTTCTCCACCGAGTGATTCGATGCGAGAGACGATGTTGGTAACGACCTCGGGCAGGATATCCGAGCCGATGTGCGGTTTGGAGTCCCAGAGGATATCGCGCGGGGCGCCCGCATCGACAAACGTCTGGAGAACGAGGCGATGTGCGGGGTTCTTGGTGCCCGTGTTAAGCTTGCCGTCCGAAAACGTGCCGGCGCCGCCCAGTCCAAATTGAATGTTGCTCAGGGTGTCGAGCTTGCCCGTACGATTGAACTGCTCGACTGCGTGGGCTCGGCGCGTGGCATCGTCGCCCTGCTCGATGAGCAACGGGTTGAGTCCCGCTTCTGCCAGGGTGAGGGCGGCAAAGAGCCCGGCACACCCCGCGCCCACGACGACGGGTCGAGGACGTGGATTGATGGCGGGAGCGACACGCGGGGGTAACTCCATCTCGTTAGGATCGACCGCGCGTACGCGACGGCATTCACGTGGGTCAACGTGTTCAAGGAGTTCGAGCTCGTCGATCGAGGGTTCAAGTTCGACGCGTACGCTCAACATGAAATGGACATTGGTCTTTTTGCGGGCATCGATGGATTTGCGCCGCAGAGCGATGTGGACGATATCGTCGGGTTCAATTCCCAAGAGGGGACAAATCGCGCGCACGGCGCTATCAAGACAACCTGTTTCCGTTGCCCCGCGTTTGAGCGTGCAGGGAATTTCGGTTATTTCGAGCATGATTTCCTCCCTAGGCGCGATGGGCGAGCGCGGATGCCGCAGCGTTGCCTGCGCACATGCCGGAAATCCAGGCCCATGCGAGGTTGTAGCCTCCGCAATCGGCATCCATATCGAGTGCCTCGCCACAGACGAAGAGCGCCTCATGGTGGAGCAACGCGAACGAATCGAGATCGACGACCTCGAAGGGGATGCCTCCGCGTTGCACTTGCGCCTGTGCATGTTCGGTCGTACCGGTTACATGCAACGTAAGGCGATGGAGCAGCGAGGCGCATGAGACAAGCGGTTTGTTCGCAGGCCTGAGCAGTTCACACACGACGCGCGCGAGCGGACGGGCAAGCAAGCCGTCAAACCACGCAGGATCGTCCTCGAAGGGGCCGAGCAGTTTCTCACGCTCAATGAGTAGCTGGTGAAGCTGTGCGTCATTGAGTGCGGGGAAGAGGTCGAGTTGGATGGAATCGTTCGGCTCGATTTTTCGGGAGAGGTTGAAGGCCGCAATGCCAGAAATGCCATAAGGTCGGAAAAGCACCTCGCCCTCCTCATAGGCGACGACGGCGCCTTTACGGACGAGTGCCAGTGCCGCCTCCACGCGCAGTCCATCGAGTGCGGAAAGTTGGGGGGCGTTCGGATAAGCGAGCTCGCAGGCGATGGGGCAGAGGACCGGATTCGCTTCGATATGCGGGACGTCGAAAATGTCGCACAGATCGTTCGAGGCGCCGCCGGTCGCGATGATAACGCTATGCGCGCGCAATACGCGTTCGGTGCGCGCAGCTTCCGCTGCCGCTTTGCGGGCACGTCGCAGCTCGGTTTTTCCGTCTTGCGCATGCTTGAACGAAAGAGGTTGTGCTGGTTCGCTGATTGTAAGCGACCAGCGCCCGCCGGCATATTCGGCGCGGATTACCTCGCTGGAGCAGTGCAGCTCAACACCCGCGCGCGAACAGGCAGCAAGCAAAACGTCGCGTACGGATTCGGCACGTCGCGTAACAGGGTAAAGGCGCCCTTCTCCCTCCTCGGCAAACATCAGACCGAGGGATTCGAAAAATTCAGCGATCTCGCGTTCAGGTGCCGTGCCCAGCACGCGGGCAGCTACATCGGGGTGACGGTAACGCCGTGATTCGAGCGTGGCGTTGGAGACATTGCAGCGGCCGTTGCCGGTGGCAAGGATGGAGAGACCCGATTGGACGTCTCGCTCGATTACGCACGTCCGCGCCCCTTGACGCGCGGCGGAAACGGCAGCGGCGAGGCCACTGGCTCCACCGCCGATAACAACAACGTCATAGGCGGGGAGTTCGCCTACGGTGCGCACTAGGCCTCCTCAGAAGGCTCGACATGCTCGGGAACAGCGGTGACCTTGTCGAGCGCGAGCGGAACCATGCCGCTGGGAAGCTCGGTTTCGATGGTGCCCGCATCGCACATGGCGGCGAAGTCGGGGTTGATGGGCAGACGGTCGAGGATATCGAGGCCGTACTGCGCCGCTACCTCGTCGAGCTTGCTCTTGCCGAAGACCTCGATTTTCTTACCGCAGTCGGGGCATTCGAGGTAGCTCATGTTCTCTACAATGCCAAGCACAGGGATGTCCATCTTGGAGGCCATGTTCACGGCCTTGGACACGATCATGGACACGAGGTCCTGCGGGCTTGTGACGATGACGATACCGTTGACCGGCAGGGACTGGAAGACCGTGAGCGCGACGTCCGCGGTTCCCGGAGGCATGTCAACGAGCAGGTAGTCAAGCGGACCCCAGGAGGTCTCGCTCCAGAACTGGCGGATGGCGCCCGCGATGACGGGTCCGCGCCACAGCACCGGGTCGGTTTCGTTTTGCAGCAGCAAGTTGGAGGACATGACCTTCACGCCACGCTCGGAAATCTCGGGAAGGAGCAAGTTGCCCAGGCCCATGGCGTGGCGTCCACTCATGCCGAACATCTTGGGAACGGAGGGGCCGGTGATGTCGGCGTCGAGGATGCCGACCTTGTGGCCCGCGCGTGCCAGCTCGACGGCGAGGGAGCCGGTGACGAGGGACTTGCCCACGCCGCCCTTGCCGGACAGCACGGCGATAACGCGCTTGACCTCGGAAAGGTTGTTTTCTTCAAACTCCTGCGGAGTAGACTGTCCGCCGGCGGCTTCTGCATGCTCGCAGCTCATGCGTACTTCCTTTCACGTTTCCCCACGCTTGCACGTAGGGCGGATATTCAACCCTTTCATTGTACTCGCCAAGTTCATGCTGAGGGAGTGCGTGGTGGGAGATATCGAGAGCTGGTGTTGGAGGCAAGTTCCAGCACGAGTGCGAGTGCAAGCGTCGAGGGCCCGCGTTATGGGGCATGTGAGGTTGGCTCGAGCGCTTGTGCTAGCGCTGCGAAATCCTGACGGCGAGCGCCGTGATGATGAGTGCGGGGATGGAGAACAGCGCGCCGACCAGGCCCACATAGCCCATGCCGGGGTCTGAAATGACCATGCCGCCCACTGCCGTGCCAAAGGCGATACCGATGTTGAAGGAGGTGGGTTCAAGCGAGCTTGCCAGGGTAAGTGCCTGAGGGTACTTCTCAGCAGCGGTGGTCATGAACATCGAGACGCACGGCGTGCTCACCACATACATCGTGATGCCGAGGGCGAGGACGACACCGAGTGCCCATGGCATGGCGGGACCGACCGCCCACAAGGCGAGCAGCAACAGCCCTTGGACGGAGAAGCTCACCAGCAGCGTTTTCAGGCCGAAGTGCGTATCGCCCCAGCCCGAAATCAGGTTGGAGATACAGCACATGGCGCCATATGCCATCAAGGTGCCGCTCGCCTCGACGGCGCTCATACCGAGAAAATCCTCGAGGTACGGGGTGATGTAGCCGTAGAACACATACATGGAGCCCACGCCGAAGAAGAAAATCGCCATGCCGCTCAGCATACGGGGATCGCGCAAGAGCGGCAGCTGATCGCGCGCGGTGGCGGGCGCGTCGGTGGCGCCGGTGCGCGGGAGTAGGGCGACGAGCGCGCTGCACACGATGACCGTCATAGCGAACGTGCCGATCATGGCGAGATGCCAATCCCATATTGCAGCGATGTAGTGGCAAACGGGCGTGCAGATGACGAGCGCTACGGAGAACGCGGCGTACATGAGCGAGACGCACCAGGAAATGCGGCTCATTCCGGCGACATCGGGAATGAAGGTGGTGCCCACGGCGAGGAGACCGCCCGAAACACCGCCGATGAGCAGGCGCGCCGCAAGAAGCATCTCAAAGTTGACGGCGAGCACCGACAGCCCGTTTCCCAGGCAGTAGAGCACGCAATACGTGACGAGCAGCGTACGGCGGGAAAAGCGGCCCGTGGTGAGTGCCAGCAGCGGCGTGAGCACGGCATAGACGATGGAGAACATGCTCATGAGCACACCGGTTTGCGCGAGCGAGACATGGAAGGCCTCGGCGATCTCGGGCTGGATGCCGATGATGATGAACTCGGAGCAGCCGAGCGAGAATCCGAGTGCGGTGAGCAGGCCTACGCAGAACTTGGCGTAGCCAGACATGCGCTCGGGTTCAGTAGACGTGGTGCTCTCGGGGTTCGGGGTCGACATGGACACGTACTCCTAGGGACGGGATGTGCTCGCTTGCGCATTGACGAAAAGTGCGAACTGCATTCGGATTGGGTGCGGGGCCAGCGGTTTGCTTGTTCCGTGCCATCCGGCGTCTAGCGCTGTGCTAGCGGTTGATTCGGCGCAGACTGCTCTCCATTATGCCATGCGCATGGCGCGCATCGCGTTGAGAATGGCGATGATCGCCACGCCCACGTCGCCAAAAACCGCGAGCCACATGCCCGCGATGCCGACGGCCGCGAGAACGAGGATCAGCAGCTTGACGCCGATGGCGAAGACGATGTTTTGCCACACGATGCGCATCGTCTTGCGTGAAACGCGGATGGCCCGCGCGATGTTGCTCGGCTTGTCGTCCATGAGCACGATATCGGCGGCTTCGATGGCGGCGTCGGATCCCATAGCGCCCATGGCGATCCCCACATCCGCTCGTGTGAGCACGGGCGCATCGTTGATGCCGTCGCCCACGAAGGCGAGATTACCCTGAGCGTTGGCAAGGAGCTCCTCAACTTTGCTGACCTTGTCCTGCGGCAAAAGCTGTGCATGCACCTCATCGATTCCAAGACGCTGTGCCACGTCGTTTGCCACATCTGCGCGGTCGCCGGTGAGCATGATGCAGCGTTTGACACCGCTTGCGTGCAGATCGCGTATGGCCTGCGCAGCATCCTCTTTGATTGTGTCGGAGATGACGATGTGGCCGAGGTATGCGCCGTCACACGCAACGTGGAGCATCGTCCCCGTGAGTTTGCACGAAGGCTGCTCAATACCGTGTTCTGCCATGAGCTTGTCGTTGCCGA
>OLVZ01003390.1_pt1 | contig 10520 bp, 10 predicted proteins | sample 1673341 | NCBI WGS metagenome assembly OLVZ01 (sample SAMEA3178944, study PRJEB25190) | human gut metagenome | biome: human gut; feature: human-associated habitat; material: faeces | place: Austria | collected 2013
GCGGGCTCTTGGCGCAACGGTTAGCGCAGGGGACTCATAATCCCTGGGTTCTGGGTTCGAATCCCGGAGGGCCCACCAGGAATGAACAAGGCTCCAGCAATGGGGCCTTTTCTTGTTTGGCTTACTTGTATGGATTCGAACCCTGTTCCCGTTACCTATGATTTCCTGCAATTTCAAGAAGCCAAACGGTCGAAAATCATAGGCAATGGCAAGTGACCGCAGACAATGGACGCTTTTCATGTTGAACGAACGCTCAGAAATTCCCTCTTGGCTCAACGTGATATCCGTGGTACTATCTTCCTTGCTGAAAAGCACGGGCGATTGGCTCAGGGGTAGAGCATATCCTTCACACGGATGGGGTCACAAGTTCGAATCTTGTATCGCCCACCATCACACAGTAGAGGCTCCAGGCAACTGGGGCCTTTTTGCTATCACTCGGGTGTTTCTCGCATAGTACAGAAGCACCTGATATTTCCAGTACGTCTGAAGTGTGGATTGGATTGACGGATATGATCCTTCTGCTCGACAAGATTGAGAAGTCGTTTGGTGTGCGCACCCTCTTTACGGGTGCCTCTTTGCAGGTAAATGCCGGCGAGCGCTACGCGCTGGTTGGTCCCAATGGCGCGGGCACCGCAAAAAGAGCGGCGAATATCTCTGCGACGGGCACGGTCACTTTTGCCAAAGATGTGAACGTCGGCTACCTGGAGCAGGAAACCAAGCTTGCAAGCGACACCTCAATCTTGCAGGAAGTCATGGATGCCGCTTTGGAAATCCGACATATGGGCGAGCGCGCCGAAGAGCTGCAGCTTCAGATTGCCGAAGCGGGAGAGCAAGGAGAGGTACCTCGAGTGCTGCTTGAAGAATACGGTCATGTGCAGGATCGTTTTGAGCGCTTGGGCGGCTATGAGCTTGAAAGCAACGCGCGACAGATTCTTGCCGGCCTGGGCTTCCATCCCTCTGATTTCGAAAAACCATGTTCGGAGTTCTCGGGTGGTTGGCAGATGCGTATCGCGCTTGCCAAGCTCTTCCTGCGTCATCCCGATGTCCTGCTGCTTGACGAGCCTACCAACCATCTGGACCTCGAAAGCGTTCAGTGGTTGCGTGGCTTTATCGCAAACTACGAGGGCGCGGTCGTCATCGTTTCGCACGACCGTGCGTTCATGGATGCCTCGGTCGATCATGTTGCGGCTATAGAGAATCGTCGTATCACCACCTACGTGGGAAATTATTCTTCCTACCTCAAACAGCGTGCCGACAACCTCGAGCAGATGCGCGCCAAACGCGCCGCTCAGGAGCGTGAGATCGCCCATATGCAGGTCTTTGTCGATAAGTTCCGCTATAAGCCGACGAAGGCTGCGCAGGCACAGGAGCGTATACGCCGCATCGAGCAGATTAAAAGCGAGCTCGTCATCTTGCCCGAAGGCCACAAGCACGTGAATTTCACGTTCCCCGATCCTCCGCGTTCAGGTGATATGGTCATTCAGCTTAAGGACTTCGCCAAGCGCTTCGGTTCCAAGACGCTTTACGAAGACGCCAACCTAACCTTGTATCGCGGCGACCGCGTTGCGCTGGTCGGACCCAATGGTGCTGGAAAATCAACGCTCCTCAAGATGCTTATCGGACAGACGCCGCTTGACGAAGGCACACGCACCCTTGGTACGCACGTGGGTGTGGCGTATTATGCGCAGCACCAGCTTGAAGGCCTCAACGAGTCCAACACGGTACTGCAAGAGATCGACTCGGTCGCCCCAACGTGGACCGTTCCCCAGCAGCGCAGCCTTCTCGGTGCGTTCCTGTTTTCGGGAGAAGACGTCGACAAACGCGTACGCGTCCTTTCGGGCGGCGAACGGGCGCGTTTGGCGCTTGCAAAGATGCTCGTGGCACCCGAAGCCCTCCTGTGCCTCGATGAGCCTACCAACCACTTGGACATCGACTCGGTCGATATGCTCGAACATGCACTCAAGCGCTTCCCGGGCACGATTGTGCTCATCAGCCACGACGAGCATCTGGTGCGCTCGGTTGCAAACCGCGTTGTCGACATCCGTGACGGCAAGATGACCGTAATTGATGGAGATTACGAGTACTACCAGTTCAAACGTGAGGATCTGGCACAGCGTGCCGCCGTGGAGCAGGACGCGATGGCACAAGGTACCGCTCGCAAGGAAGCCGCCGGCTCCGCGTCAACAGAGCATCGCGTTCCCCGTACGCATGTCGATGCGTCTGCTCCTCGTGAGGGTAAAAAGACCAAGGAGCAGCGTCGCGCTGAGGCCCAGGCCCGTGCGGAACTCAACCGCCGTCTTAAAGGAACCAAAGATCGCCTCAAAAGGGTCGAAGTGGAGCTTGAAACCAAGCGTAAGCGCTATGACGAGCTCATGGAGCTTATGGCAAGCGAGGAACTCTATGCCGACCAAGACAAGTTCAACGCCGCGCTTGCCGAATATAACGAGTTGAAGCAACAGCTCCCCGCGCTCGAAGATGAGTGGCTTGAGCTGTCCACCACGATTGAGGAGGAAACCGCACGTGGATGCGCGTAAGGCAGGTGCCATTGTTTTTAATGTGCTGAGCTATGCGTGTCGTATTCTCGCGCTTCTGCTGTGTGCGCTCACGGTCTTGCTGTGCTTCAGCGGTGTTTCGACCAGGCTCGGCATCGTATCGTTTGTCATCGAGCTTACGCAATCGCTGCCTGATGTCATTGCCGGTTATGGTTTGATTCCCACGCCGTTTGGCGGCGTGTTCCGTTTTGATTTCATGCTCATGTCTGTCGTGCTATTCATAGTCGACTACCTGTGCGCACGTCTTGCGCGCAGCCTTCGTTAGCTGAAAGGGGAGAGCTGCGTGTACGATCTGCTTTCCATGATCACCAGCGCCATTGCCGTTGCGTTTGCCATTGTTGTACATGAAAGTGCACACGCTCTGGCTGCCTATCTGCTGGGTGACAACACGGCGCGGGAACGCGGACGCATCTCGTTCAATCCGCTCGCCCATATCGATCCTTTTGGCACGGTTATCTTGCCTCTATTGATGATTGCCGCCGGTGGACCGGTGTTTGCCTTTGCCAAACCGGTACCTGTGTATTTGGGCAACCTCAAGCACCCCAAGCGCGATGAGATCTTGGTGTCGCTTGCGGGCCCCGCGTCGAATATTCTTCTTGCATTACTCGCTACCTTGCTGTTACACGCATTTGGCTCGATGCCCGCCTCGATTTATGTGACGATGGGAACGGGTGCGATCGACTTTGCGGTGCTGCTCTTCGTCAGCTCGATTTCTGTCAACCTGTCACTCGCCTTCTTCAATTTAATTCCGATTCCTCCGTTTGACGGTTCGTCGTTACTCGTTCCGTTTCTCAAGGGCAAGGCGCTTCGCACGTATTACGAGCTTCAGCACTACACCATGCCCATCTTGGTCGTTGTGCTGTACCTGCTTCCCAGTGTGCTGCACATCGATTTGATTGATATGTATTTCAGCGCGACAGTCGATCCCCTGTTCTTTATGCTTCTTCGTTTCGCGCTGGGGTAGGAGTGCGCTACACTAGCCCACGTCCGTCTATTTGCACATTTGCGTTTGGTGAGGAGGCCCGCGTTGTCATATCGTGTTTCCACGCAGGTCTACTCAGGACCGTTTGACCTGCTCTTGCAATTGGTGAGCCGCCAGAAGGTCGACATCGGCTCTATTTCCATCTCCGAAGTGGCAGAGCAGTATCTGTCTGAGGTTGAGCGTCTTGAAGCTCTGGACCTTGATGTTGCGAGCGATTTCTTACTCGTTGCCGCTACGCTGCTCGACATCAAGGCAGCCTCTCTGGTTCCTGCGGACGCTCCCAAGCAGCGCTTCGACGAAGAAGACGAAGCAGATGAATATGAGGGACTGGATGGCGACGCCCTGCGCGAGGTTCTAATCCAGCGCTTGATTGCATACAAACAGTTCAAAAGCGCCGCCGCGGCTTTGGGCGCGCGCATGGAGGCCGAGAGCCGTATGCATCCACGCGTTGCGGGACCTGATCCGGAATTCCTTAATCTCATGCCCGACTATCTATCTGGCATCACGCTGCGTGGTCTTGCGGTTATCTGCGCTGACTTGGCAGGGCGACGTGAGACGTTCTTGCTTGAAGCGGAGCATGTCGCACCGCATCGCGTTCCCATCGAACTCACGGTGGCCTCAGTCGACCGTGTGACGATTTCCAAACCTCATACCACCTTTCGTGAGCTTCTTGATGGTGATGCCACGACCGAACAGATCGTGTCGACGTTTTTGGCCATCTTGGAACTTGCCAAACGCGGTTCCCTCGTGCTTTCGCAAGATGAGAATTTTGGCACGATACAGATTGATCGCGTTGAAGGTGCGCCTGAATACCACCCCGGGGATGGCACCCTTTTTGACGAGGAGGACTCGTGAACAACCTTTCAACTCTCGAGACTGGTGAGCTCAAAGGCGCTCTTGAAGCCATGCTGCTCGTCTCTAGCGACCCTGTGAACGCCAGTCAGCTCGCTTCGGTGCTCAATGTGGCCCCTGGCGAGGTCGCGTCGTTGCTCGCCGAGCTCAAGGTCGAGTACGAGGAGACGAACCGCGGCTTCCAACTCCGCGAAGTTGCGGGTGGATGGCGTTTGTTCACCCACCCCGCCTATCATGAGCAGGTTGAATCGTTCGTGCTGTCGTGGGACACGCAAAAGCTCTCTCAGGCGGCTCTCGAAACACTTGCCGTCATTGCGTACCACCAACCTGTTACCAGGGAGATGGTCAAGGGTATTCGCGGCGTGAACTCCGACGGTGTTATTTCCTCACTGGTCGATAAGGGGCTTATTCGCGAGATGGGGCGTGATGCCGATCGAGGACAGGCTATTCTCTACGGAACCACGAACGCCTTCTTGGAAAAGTTCGGTTTGCGCAGCGCGCGCGATCTGCCCGATTTGGAGCAATTCGCCCCCGATGAGCAATCGCGCCAATTCATTCGAGAGCGTCTTTCGGGCCGTTCCATTCAATCTACGCTCGACGAGGTCGATAACGATTTAGCCGAGGAACGTGACTTGATCGATACCGAGGAAGACGACGTCGACGATGACTTGATGATTATCGGAGATGCCTCTGATGAGGACTTCGATGTCTGAGTTTCCTCGCGACAATGGTATGAGGGTTCACCCCGATGACGCGATGTTGGTCCCCATGCGTCTTCAACGTTTTTTGGCACGCGCAGGTGTTGCAAGCAGGCGTGGCTCCGAGGATTTGATGACCTCAGGGCGCGTATGTGTGAACGGCGAGGTAAAAACCGAGCTTGGCACCAAGGTCGATCCGGCTGTCGATCTCGTTACCGTTGACGGCGTTCCCGTTGTTCTCGGTGCTGGTGCGTCCTATTTGATGCTCAACAAACCTGCAGGTGTATTGACGACCATGAGTGACCCCTATGGGCGCACTACGGTTGCCGAGCTCATGCCACTTGACCGGTACCCCGGGCTCTTCCCTGTGGGCAGACTCGATAAAGATACGACGGGCCTTTTGCTCTTCACCACCGATGGTGATTTGGGGCAAATGTTGCTGCACCCCTCGCATCATGTTTGGAAAACATACCTTGCGCTAGTTAATGGCGTATGCTCCGATAAGGAACTCGACGCACTGCGTCGGGGCATTGTGCTTGATGACGGCCCTTGTCAGCCGGCGCGTTGCCGCGTACTCCCAAATCGAGAAGCGCATGTCGTTGCACCACATGGCGCGCGATCCGGAACCACCGCCGTTGAAGTTGTGATTCGCGAGGGTCGCAAAAATCAGGTAAAACGTATGTTGTCAAAAATCGGCCACCCCGTGTTGCGCTTACATCGCAGCAAGTTCGGCGAGCTTGAGTTGGGAAACTTGAAGCCCGGCACTTGGCGTGAACTCACGGAGCTCGAAGTACGTACACTTAAGGAATCGCCTGCTCAGCAGGATAGGTAGGAGGAACGATGATCATTGCAATCGACGGTCCGGCGGGTTCGGGCAAGTCTACCATCGCCCGAGAAGTTGCCGCCCGCTTTGGTTTTGCCAAGCTCGATACCGGTGCGATGTACCGTTCCGTTGCTTTGACTGCTTTGCAGCGGGGTGTCTCCCTTGATGAAACCGATGCCGTCGCCGAGCTTGCACGCACCATTTCCATTACCTTCGGGTCTGAGCAGCATGGCAACGTTTCGGTGTTTGTGGACGGTGTGGATGTGAGTGATGCCATCCGTACCGCCGAGGTCGATCGTAATGTATCTGCCGCCGCGGCCAACCCTGGCGTCCGTGCGGCGATGTTGGCGCCGCAGCGTTTATTTGCGCAAGATCGCGATGTCGTGGCAGAAGGCCGTGATGTGGGGACCGTGGTATTTCCTCATGCCGAGCTCAAGCTGTTTCTCACTGCCGATCCACGTGAGCGCGCTCGTCGTCGCGTTTTGCAACGCCATGAGGGTCAAATCGTTGACCCTGCGGTGTTGGAAACCGAGATCGATGAGACGCTGGCCGATATCGAACGACGCGATGCGTTGGACTCTCAGCGTGATACCGCACCGCTTACCTGCGCGGACGATGCTATGCGTATCGACTCTACGAGTTATACAATTGATGAGATCGTTCAGCAGATTGGCGAGCTTATCAACGAACGGAGGTAGCACATGGCGGCAAATACCGCAGTGGATGCTTCGCACGTCGAGAGTAATCCCCACTATGACAAGGGAATGAGCTCATTTTCTCTTTTGGATCGCGCTATCTATGCGTTTGTTATGGCTGTGCTGTGGGTGTTCAGCAAAATCATGTGGCGTTGGAACTTTGAAGATGCCGATAAACTCCATGACGGCGTGAACGGATCGGTCATCATTTGCAATCATACTTCGATGGCCGAGGTGCTACCCATCGTCACGCACTTATGGGCAATGGGCCGTCGTGTGCGACCCATCTTTAAATCTGAATTCAACAAGACGGGTATCGTGCGCTGGGCTTTCGCATTGGCGGGAGGCATTCCGGTCGACCGTGGAACCGCTGATTTGAGCGCTCTGCGTGCTGCCCAACATGCTCTACAGCGTGGCGAGGATATTTTGATCTTCCCTGAGGGTACCCGTATTCGCAGTGATGAGCAGCCCGTTGAGCTTCACGGTGGCTTCGCACTGATCGCCCAAATGGGCAAGGCCCCTATCGCTCCCATGGCGGTATGCGGATTCCGCGATATCACACCGCTTGGCAAAAAGGTGATGCGACCGATGAAGTGCTGGATGCGCGCCGGCGATCTCGTTCGCCTTGAGGACGCGCCAGAGGGTATGAAACGCCGCGAGCGTACCCAGTGGGTTGAAGATGAGGCGCTACGTCGCATGTTCGAAATTCGAGACGCGCTGCGTGTTGAGCATCCGGGACGGCATTAATGGGGATTCCGTGCATCGAAGTCGCTCAATATGCGGGCGTTTGTTATGGCGTTGAACGCGCGCTGACGCTTGCCAAAGAGGCTGGATCCACTGCAACTGGTCCAGTTTGCACCATGGGTCCGCTTATCCATAATCCCATCGTGGTACACGAACTGGAACAGTCCGGCGTGTCTGTGGCCAACTCTGTTGAGGACTGTGTCGAGGGAGCGGTGATTATTCGCGCACACGGGGTTGTTCCACAAGTGATCGACGAGTTGCAAAACAAGGGGCTGCAAATCATCGATGCCACATGCCCGTTTGTAAAAAAAGTCCATGTTGCTGCCGAACGCCTTGAGCGAGAAGGTTATCAACTCTTGGTTGTAGGGGAGAGCGGTCATCCCGAGGTTGAGGGCATCATGGGTCATGCCGGAATGGATGCGCATATCGTTTCCTCTCCTGAAGACTTACATGAACTTGAGCTCGGGCGCAAAGTAGGCATCGTTGTGCAAACGACACAGACCGCCGACACCCTTAATGCTGTCGTTGCTTCGGTGCTTCCACGCGTTTCGGAATTGCGTGTTGTCAATACGATTTGCACCGCCACGCAGGAGCGCCAGGCGAGTGCCGCCGAGCTTGCATCGCGTGCCGATGTCATGATCGTTGTTGGTGGAAAAAACTCGGGCAACACACAGCGGCTCGCGCAAATTTGCTCTGAAAGATGTTCAAGGACCTACCATATCGAGCAGGCATGCGAGCTTGATCCTTCGTGGCTTGAGGATACGCAGCTCATCGGTGTGACTGCGGGTGCTTCGACACCTGCCGCTCATATCGAGCAAGTCGTCGAAGCTTTACGTAACGCATCGAAAGCATAGGCGATGTCCATGGGTTTTGAAGAGGCGGATACCATGCCGCAATCCAGTTTGCCAACCGTTCCACAATATGCCGCCAGCATTGCAAACTATGGCGCAAGTCGTCACCTCGATGCTGAGGGTGCGCTTGTGACTTCCGTCGTACCTGAGTCTCCTGCTGATGACTTAGGCATCGAGCCTGGTATGCGCGTCCTTTCCGTCAATGGGCATGAACTCACGGACATGATCGTATGGCTGTGGGAGACTGATGATCTTGAGGCTGACCTTGAGGTGTTCGATCCGCGTGATAACACGGTTGCACGTGCGACAATCGAGCGCTTCCCCGGGGAAGGATGGGGCATCGAGGTTGATGGTGCGGTGTTCGATGGCATGCGCACCTGCGTGAACGCTTGCATTTTCTGCTTCATGAATATGTTGCCCAAGGAGAGCCGAGATTCGCTTTCCATTCGTGACGACGATTATCGTTTGAGCTTTTTACAGGGCAATTTTGTCACGCTTACCAACATGAGTGATGCCGAGGTCGACGATGCCATCGATAAGATGCTGTCGCCTATGAACGTGAGCCTTCACGCCATCAATCCGGAATGTCGTCGTAAGCTCATCGGACGCAACGCACCGCGCGGCATCGAGGTACTCGAGCGGTTCCTCGACGCTGGGATTGAGATTCACGCGCAAATCGTTTTGTGCCCCGGTATCAACGACGGTGACGAATTGCTTGCCACGCTTGAGTATGTGGAGCAGCATCCCGGCATCACGAGCCTTGCAATCGTGCCTTTGGGCTTTACCAAGTATCAGAAGCGCTTTACCTCTTCGTATTCTGATGACGTCGAGGCATCTCGTGCCGTGGTCAAGCTTTTGGAGCCATTTCAAGAGCGTGCACGTGCGACGCGTGGTTGTACGGTCTTTCAGCTTGCCGATGAGTTTTACGTCGATGCAGAATTGGATGTTCCGCCTGCGGAGACGTATGACGGTTTTCCACAGTTCTATGATGGCATCGGCATGCTCAGGAGCTTTCTTGATGAAGTCGAGGAGCTGCGTTGTTCCCACATGGATGATGTTGAGCGAGTGGGGGAGTGCCTTTCGCAGCGTGATGCATCTGTCATTGTTGTCTGTGGCGAAGCTGCGCAACGTACGTTTGACGCGTTCTGCGCATTGTTCTCTTCACATGCGCAGGTGTTGACACAGGCGATTAAGAACGAGTACTTCGGTGGCAACGTCAACGTAACGGGCTTGATTTGCGCCTGTGACTTGCTCGCTCAATTGCCCGAGGACCTGTCGAACGCGATTGTGCTTATCCCCGAAGTCATCTACAACTACGATGGCCTAACCCTCGATGGTGAAACGCGTGAGTTCGTCGAAAGGTCGCTTGCGGCGCGCGGTGCCTGTGTTAAAACGTGTGTTTCAAGTCCCTACAAGATGCTTGACGAACTTGGCGAATAGCCTGGGTGTTTGGAACTCGGGGTAATCCGTACATGCACATCGCCGCTGTTCCTCCTGCAGGACAATACCTGCGGATTGAACCAAGCGCATGGCTACAGAGATTCTGTCCAGACGCTTGCCTGAAGACGGACGCATAACCTGCGCATGGTAGACTGACTTCAGCTATGACAACACAAGGAGAACCTATGTCTCGACCTATCGTTGCGATTGTCGGCCGTCCGAATGTGGGCAAGTCGACGCTCGTCAACCGTATTGCACAAACTTCCGATGCCATCGTGCACCAGAGCCGCGGAGTCACCCGTGACCGCAGTTATCATATCGCCGACTGGAACGGTCGCGAGTTCATGCTCGTTGACACGGGCGGCATCGAGCCCATGAAGAGCGATGATGTATTCGCCACGTCCATTCGCGACCAAGCGCTTGCCGCAGCCGAGGAAGCCGCCGTCATTTTGTTCGTGGTTGACGGTTCGGTGGGCGTTACCGAAGAGGATGAGAGCGTTGCGCGCATGGTGCGCAAACTCAAGAAGCCTACCTTCCTGCTTGTAAACAAGCTCGATAACCCTGACCGCGAAAATGAGCGCCTTTGGGAGTTCTATAGCTTGGGCGTGGGCGACCCCGTTGCGGTCTCTGCGCTCCACGGACATGGCACGGGCGACTTGCTCGATGACGTTGTTGCCCTGCTTCCTGAAGACGACGGCGAGAACGAGGACGATGAGCCCGATACGCTTCGCGTCGCCATCATCGGGCGTCCCAACGCCGGCAAGTCTTCGCTGTTCAACAAGATCATCGGCTCCGATCGCTCCATTGTGAGCAACATCGCCGGTACCACGCGCGACGCCATCGATACGGTGGTCGAGCGCAATGGCAAGCGTTACCGCATGGT
>OLVZ01003393.1_pt1 | contig 10508 bp, 8 predicted proteins | sample 1673341 | NCBI WGS metagenome assembly OLVZ01 (sample SAMEA3178944, study PRJEB25190) | human gut metagenome | biome: human gut; feature: human-associated habitat; material: faeces | place: Austria | collected 2013
TGAGGGGGCGCACGGTGTCCTCGACCGTCTTACCGTCGGGGCGCGGGCGATCGGTGGCGTCGATGGCGACGATGTCGGCGCCGGCCGCAACGCAGGCACGGGCATGGCGCAGCGTGGGCGTGATGTAGACGCCCTCATGGCCGTCCTTCCACAGGCCGATGACGGGGATCTCCACACGACCCCTGATGGCAGCGATATCGGACAAGCCCTGGCAACGGATGGCAGCGGCGCCGCCGAGCTCGCACGCGCGCGCCATGGCGGCCATATGCTCGGGCGTGCGCAGCGGCTCGCCCGGGTATGCCTGAACGCTCACCACGAGCTTGCCCTTGAGCGATTCGATAACGGGATGCACGGACATGACGTGCTCCTTTCTCATGGGAAAGGGGCGAACGGCATCTCCGAGCCGCCGCCCCTTACGTTTGCTAGTCCTCAAGCCCGACGTATGCCGAACACAGGAAGTTCTCGGCCGCACCGATGAGCGGCGCGTCTCCACCGAGGTCGCCGCCCACAATGGGCGTCGCGGCGACCGGAGGCATCGCCTGCCCCCTGAACGCCTCGTGCATGGCGTCCGACCAGTGGGAGCCGCACTGGGCAACCGATCCGGACAGAATCACGCACGCAGGATCGAACATGTTGCACATACTGCCGAGCACCTCGCCCAGCGCACGACCGGCACGGTCCTCAGCGGCAATTGCCGCCTCGTCACCTGCGGCGGCGCGGCGATCGATCTCGGCTCCATGCATGGGCGTACCATCGGAAAGCGCTTCGTCGCCGCCCAAACGGACATACTCGCGGATAATGCCTGGACCCGCCGCGATGGGCTCCAAGTGGCCGGTGGCACCGCACGAGCACGGCACGCCCGCGGCTGCGGGACAGCACACATGGCCGATATGGCCGGCCTCGTCGTGTGCGCCGAGCATGATGTGCCCGTGCTCCACGAACGCGCCGCCGATGCCCGTGCCCACGGCCACGACCAGGCAGCTGTCCGCATCGCACCCGCCGCCATGGCGAGCCTCGCCCAACGCGTGCGCATGGACGTCATTGAGGACACGGCAGGGCAGGCCCGTGGCGCGTGAGACCTCGGTGCCAAGTGCGGTACCGCCCCAACCGGGCATGAGCTCGTTGGCAAACGTGATGTCGCCCGTGCGGGGGTCGACCACGCCGGCACTGGAGATGCCGACACCCGCAACTTCGATCCCGGCTTCGGCGATCACCTGCTTCACCTGGGCGATCACCGTGGCGAGAACGTGCTCGCCGCCTTTCATCGCGTCAGTGGGGACCTTGTGGACCTCCCCGATCTGCGGTGCATCGCCGCCGAGCGTCACCAGAGCGCAGGCGATCTTGGTTCCGCCGATATCCACGGAGACAATCGTCTTGGTATCCATGAGAACCTCCGAACGGACTTACAGCAGGCCGGTATCGACCAGGACCTTGCGAATGGCCTCGACGTTCTCGCCCTCGAGCGGCTTAACCGGACGCGGCATCTGCGGGGAATCGAACACGCCCATGAGATGCAGGGCAGTCTTGAACGCGCCCACACCGCCGGCATAGCCCTGAACGCCCGTCGTCACATCGAAGATGTGGCTGACCTCATTCAGACGATCCTGCTCGGCCTTGACCGCGGCCCAGTCGCCCGCCTGAGCGGCCTTCCACTGGCGTACGTAACCTTCGGGATCCACGTTGGCGAGACCCGGCACGGAGCCATCGGCGCCACCCAGATACGCGCCGTCGACCACGATCTCATGGCCCGTGAGCAGCGTGAGCGGATGACCGAGCTTCTCGTTTTCCTGAACGAGGTAGCGGAATGAGACGTCGTCGCCCGAAGAGTCCTTCACACCGGCGAGCACGCCCTCGGCGCCGAGCTTGGCCAGGAGCTTCCAGGGTAGTTTGGTGTGCACGCATACGGGGATGTCATAAGCGAAGATAGGCAGGTCAAGCTCCTCGTGCAGGATGCGGAAGTGCTCCTCGACCTCACACATGCCGCCAAGCGCGTAGAACGGGGCAGTTGCCACGAGGGCGTCGGCGCCGAGCTCCTGGGCCACGCGGCCATGCTCGATCACGCGATCGGTCTCGGTGTCGATGATGCCCACGAACACCGGGACGCGGTGGTCGACGATGCGGATTCCTTCCTTGATGACCTCATAGCGGCGCTTATCGGTGGAGAACACGACCTCACCTGAAGAGCCCAGGAAGAACAGGCCGTCAACGCCGGCGTCGATCATGCGGTTGATGCTACGCTCAAACGAGACGAGATCGAGCTCGCGATCGTCGGTGTCGGGAACGACGACCGGAGGCATGACGCCGGAAAACTTGGTGGTTGCCATGTACAAACTCCTTTGTATCTACGCGGACCCGTTGTCCGCATCCGTCTAACTATAGTGACGGGCGGTTCCGTCACTCAGATGCGAGGAAGCTCAGCACCTTATTTTCAAATTCGTTGATACGTTCATGTGCATGCTCGGGGTACGCGATGAGCTGAGTGTCCCCGCCCGTGCGGTGCGCGAACCCGATGCACGCCTCCGTGGGGGCGACTTCGTCGCGCAGGCCCGTTCCGAGCAACACGGCGCACTGCACGCGGGGGGCCCAGGCGACCAAATTGACCGCGGAGGAACCACGCGTGAAGTCGAGCGGCATGGGGTTGCACGCCGCACAGCGCGCGATACGGTCGGGCATGATGGCCGCCACGGCGAGCGCCAAGGCACCGCCGAGACCCTCTCCCCAGGTGTACACGCGAGCGGAATCGATGCCGGGAAGTTCGCTTCCCACACGCACGAGGGCGAGGGCGGGTACGATAAGCGAGCTGAACGCCGCTTCGGCATTCTCAGACGCATGCTCTCCCCCGTCGAGCGCCAAAACGGCGCAGCCGATGGCGGCGAAACGCGTCATGTGATGCCATCCTCGCACAGGACGTCCTGCATCGTGAAGCATCAGGACCAGCGGGACTTCCGCCCTGGGACGGCAAATCCCCTGCGGCTCGATCAGCGTGCGGAGACCTTGAAACCATCGATGAGGGTGAGCTCGACCTGGTGATACGTCGCGCACGGATTGCCGAAATCGACCTCGTGCGTCTCCACCGACTCGACCGCGGCTGAGGCGAGCAGGCAATCGGCCTGCTCACGCGCACCTTCCGGAACGGTGATATCCACGGGCGGAGCGAGCAACGGCGCCAGACGCCCGGAGGTCGTCCCGGGCATGTCGATGGCAACGGGCGCGATGAGCGCCTTGAGATTGGACGTGCTCAGCATGCCTGCCGCCCCCTCTCGCACAGGAACGAAATGATCCGGTCGTCGAACTCCTGGATCTCCTCGTGTCCGAAACCGGGATAGAGATGATGCTCTTTCTCGCAGGTCAAATTATTGTAGACCGCGAACTGCGTGGGCACGGGGACGACTGTGTCCTCCAAGCCCGTGCCGAACAGCACGGGACAGCGCACAAGATGCGCGAAGTTCTTGCTGTCGAAATACGCGAGCTTGCCGAGCGCCTCATCCATGCGCTCCCCCGCCGCGGAGAACCACCGCGAGAAGTAGCCGATGCCCTCGTATGCGACCACATCAAGCCCCAGGTCCCAGACCATATGAAAGTCCGAGAGGAAGGGGTAGAGAATCGCCGCGCGGACGATGAGGTCGGAGTTGAGGGCGCACGTGGCAATCCCGAGTGCGCCGCCCTGAGAGGCGCCGTTGACATAAACGCGCGAAAGGTCGATGCCGGGAAGTTCGCGCACGACGTTGCACAGGATGCGGATGTCCTGGTGCAGACGCACGTAATAGAGCTCCTCGACCGGGCCGTCGATGCCGGCGACGATATGGCCGGCGACCGTGGTCCCCAAGAATCCACCGGGGTCCTGCGAGGGACCACCCTGCCCGGGGCAGTCGAAGGCGATGAGCGCCATGCCCATCCCTGCGAACGAACACTGCTCGAACCAGCTGCGCGACGCCCCCGGATACCCGTGGAACTGCAACACGAGCGGAACCGGGTCATCGGTGCGCGGACGGAGATACTTGGCATGAAGCTCGGCGCCCCTCATACCGGTGAACCACAGATCGAACAGGTCGCACGCGCTACCCGACGGCATCGCCGCGCGCTCGACGCGATAGCTCACGGGAACGGCGTCCGCCTCCCGCACCCGGGCATCCCAGAATGCATCGAAATCTTCAGGACATGCGTCGATGCCCCGATAGGAGCGGAAACGCTCCAAAGTTGTATCGTCGAACATCGTCCTCCTCAAGTGCTCCCAGGTAGGAACGCGCGCCCGGAAACCCCCGAGCGCGCGTTCGAACGAAAATCCCTACTCGCCCAGGTTGGGGTGAAGCAACGAGGGCGCCGCGCCGAGCAGCAGCTTGGTGTAATCGTCCTGCGGGTCGTCGAAGACCTGCCTCGCCGGGCCCTCTTCCATCACCTGGCCATGGTTCATGACGATGATGCGGTCGGAGATGTAGCGCACGGTCTGGATGTCATGGCTGATGAAGACCATCGCCAAGCCGAGCTCCCTCTTGAGGTCCGTGAGTAGGTTCAAGATCTGCGCGCGCACGGACACGTCGAGGGCAGACGTGGGTTCGTCGGCGATGATGACGTCGGGCTGCAGCGAGAGCGCACGGGCGATTGCCACGCGCTGGCGCTGGCCACCGGAGAGCTGGCCGGGCAGCGCGTACATCGCGGAGGACGGCAGACCCACGAGTCCGAAGAGCTCGCAGATGCGCGCCTCACGCTCCGCATCCGAGCCCACGCTGTGCACAATCAGCGGGTCGAGCAGCTGGTCGTGGATGGACATGCGCGGATTCAGCGCCGTGGCGGGATTCTGGAACACCACGGAGACCACGCGACCGATCTTCTTGCGGAGGTCCGCTGTGCGCTTGGTGACGTCCTCGCCCTTGAAGTACACGTGACCGTCGGTGGGCGACTGCAGGCCGCACATGACGTTGGCGGTCGTGGACTTGCCGCAGCCGGACTCTCCCACGATACCGATGGTCTCACCGGGCATGAGCTTGATGGTGAGGCCATTCACGGCCTTGACGAGGTTAGGATGCAGGATGGAGCCGGTGCGGGTCCTGAACGTCACGGAGATGTTGTCGAGGAAGATGACCGGCTGCTGAGAGGTATTCTCTGCCATTTACCTCACCTCCAAACGGGAGACGAGACCGTTCTTGGCGAGCTCCTCGTCGGGGATCTCCGCAACGAGGTGATCGGGGACGCCGGGGACGGGCTTGAGGATCGGATGCACGTCGAGGCCGACCGTGGGATGGCTCGAGCGCGGGGCGAAGCGGTCGCCCGCGGGGAAGTCCGCCGGAGACGGCACGGAGCCCGGCACCTGGTGCAGACGGCTACCGTCGTGCGCCTCGATGGAGAGCACGGAGCCCAGCAGGCCCTGCGTGTACTCGTGGATCGGGTTGGTGAGCAGCTCCTTGGTGGGAGCGGACTCGACGACCTGGCCAGCGTACATGACGGTGATCTCGCTGGCCACCTCGGCCACGAGCGCAAGGTCATGGCTCACGAAGATCATGGCGAAGCCGAGTTTCTTCTGCAGGTCGTTCAACAGCTTGATGACCTGTTTTTGCACAGTCACGTCGAGAGCCGTGGTGGGCTCGTCGCAGATGACGAGTGACGGGTCGCGCGTCAGTGCCATGGCGATGATAACGCGCTGGCACTGACCGCCGGAAAGCTCATGCGGATAGCTCTCAAGCGTGCGCTTGGGGTCGAGGCCCACGAGCTCGAGCAGTTCCTCGGCCGAGCGGGTGCCGCCGCGGCTGGTGAGCTGCTTCATCTGAGCGGAGATGAGCATCGAGGGGTTGAGCGCGGAAAGGGAGTCCTGGTAGACCATCGCAATCTCTTTGCCCAGGAGCTTACGGTGCTCTTCGGAGCTGAGGTCAAGCAGGTTGGTGCCCTTGTACAGGAGCTCGCCCGTGATACGCGCCGTGGGCGGCAGGAGGTTCATGATGGTCTTGGTGGTAATGGACTTACCGCAACCGGACTCGCCCACAAGCGCCATGCACTGACCGGGACGCACGTCGAAGGAGACGTTGTCGACCACGTTGACGTCACCGTGCCGCGGGAATCCGATGCAGAGGTTCTTGACCTGCAGCAACGGCTCCACCGAGTAATCGGGCACGCGACGGTCCGTACGCGCAAGTTCGACCTCGCGCAGAGCGCCCAGACGGGATGCCAGGGACTCGGCCTGTTCCTTATAAGCGCGGACCGGGTCGGCGACCAGCAGGTCGGCCTCGCGACGGGAGGAGGAGTTCTCGGTGTCGACCGGCGCGGAGGGCGCGGCGGCCATGGCGTCGGTGATACCCTCGGAGAGGATGTTGAGCGCCAGGCAGGTCAGCATGATCGCGATGCCCGGATAGAGCGCCTGCCACCAACGGCCGGAGAGAACGCCGGCACGGGCATCGGCGAGGATGTTGCCCCACGTGGGAGTGGGCTCGGCGATACCGGCGGACAGGAACGTCAGGGACGCCTCGAAGATGATGGCGTCGGCGACGAGGGTCACGGTGAAGACCATGATGGGGGCCGCGCAGTTGCGCAGGACGTGCTTGATGAGAATCCACGGGGCGCGAGCGCCGGAGACGATGACCGCGCGGACATAGTCCTCGCCGTACTCGGACACGATGTTGGCGCGCACGATACGGGCGATCTGCGGCATGTACATGAAGCCGATCGAGAAGATGATGGCCGGTACGGATTTGCCTAGGATGGTCACGAGCACGGCCGCCAGCGCGATGCCCGGGACCGACATGATGACGTCGAGCACGCGCATGATGAACTCGGAGATCGACTTGCGCGTCACCGCGGCAAGAGCGCCGATGATGGAGCCCGTAACCAGCGCGAAGAGCGTCGCACCGAAGCCGATGACGAGCGAGATGCGGCCACCGAAGAGAATGCGGGACAGGATGTCGCGGCCCTTATCGTCGGTGCCCATCACATGCATGGCGTCGGGAGCCTGGCGGGCGACATCGATCGCATACGGGTCATACGGCGCGATGAGCGGAGCCAAGATGGACACAAGTGCCACGGCGACCAGGATGCCGAGCGCGATCTTGGAGGAGAGCTTCATGTTCTTGAGACCCGAGAGCTTGAAGCCGCCGGACTTCTTGGCCATGCCCTCGAGCTGCTCTGCGCCCTCTTTTCTTTGAGTCAGCATGGCTACACGCTCCTAATCCTCGGGTTGATAAGCAGGTAGAGCATATCGACCACGATGTTGATGATGATGAAGGAGAGAGCGACGACGATGACGACGCCCATGACGAGCATGGGCTCGTTACCGGCAACGCCATCCTGAATTGCCATGCCCATGCCAGGGAGGTTGAAGATGACCTCGATGACGACGGCGCCGCCCATGAGGTAACCGATCTTCATGCCGAGCGTGGTAACCGGCGTGATCAGGGCGTTGCGCAGCACGTTGCGGGCGATGATGACCTTCTGGGGAAGGCCGGAGCCCTTGGCGGTCTGCACGTAGTCCTTATCGAGTTCCTCGACCATGGCGGTACGCACGATGCGCGTCATCTGGCCGGTAAGAGGAACTGCCAGGGAAATCGCGGGCATAATCATGCGCGCCATGTACCCGCCGAAGTTCGTGGCTGGATTGGGCAGCGAGCCCGATGCGGGCAGCAGGTGCATGAACGACGAGAACACCAAGATGAGGAGGACTGCCAACCAGAACGATGGCGTCGCAAGTCCTGCGATCGAAATAAAACGAATCACTTGATCTGGCCACCGGTCGCGATACAGCGCCGCGATGATGCCAAGCAAGAACGATACGACGGCTCCGATCAACAGGCCGAAGAACGTGAGCTGCATGGTGACGGGCAGTGCCTTGGTGATGCGCTCGGCAACGGAGTTGCGGCGTGCGCTGTACGTGCCCAGATCGCCATGAAGCAGGTCGCCCAAATACCGGACATAGCGGACGGGCCAGGGATCATCCAAACCGTAGTCCTCGTGGTATTTCTGGATTTGCTCCTGTGTTGCCGACTCACCCAGCGCCTTATAGGCGGGGTCGATCGGCGAGAAAGACATGAGGAAGAAGATCAAAAACGTCACGGCGATCGCCATGAACGGCAGCGCGATCAATCGTCTTCCCACGAGCCTTAGGAGATTATTCATTACACTCCCCCTCGATGTACCGACAGTTTCTAAAAACCAAACGGGGCAGGGTCGCCATGAAGCTCACCCTGCCCCGCAATGGCCTACCTACGCGTAGGGCGTCTTATCCCGCAAGCGTGGGAACCGACATTAAGCAGTGACCGTATTCACGCCGACAACCTGGACGCCGGTGGTGCCGATACCTTTGAAGTTGTCGCTGACGGCAACGCCATCGGGGTTGGGGTTCTCGCGCCAAACGCCCGTGGGGGTGACGACTTGGAGGACCGGGTACAGGACGACGTTCTCGGCGAGAATGTCGAAGCACTGGTTCCAAGCTTCCTGCTGGCCAGCCTCATCGGCAGCGAGAGCCTCGGTCATGAGACCGTTGAGGGTCTTCCACTCCTCGGAGGTGTTCCAAGCGCAGCGGGTGCTCATCCAGATGTTGTCGCCGAACCACCAGTTGAGCAGCAGGTCGGTATCGCCGCCGAAGCAGGACGGATCGCCCGGGGCGATGAGGATATCCCAAGAGTCGTCGGCCTGGTCGATGGCGGCATAGGTTGCCGGGGACTGGTCGGAGACGAGATCGACGGTGAAGCCGAGGGCCTGGAGGTCCTGCTGGGCCTGGGTACCCATGGAGACGACCTGGGCGTTGTCCGTGGTGCGCAGCACGATGGAACCGGGGGTCACGCCGGCCTCGTCGAGCAGGCTCTGGGCCTTGTCGGCGTCATAGGTGTAGGTGACGGAGGCCTCATGATAGTTGGTGAAGGAATCCGGCAGGTAGCAGGTGGGGATGGAGGCAAGGCCGGAGAAGGCGTTGGCAACCATCTTCTCGGTGTCGAGCGCGTACATGATGGCCTGACGCACCTTGACGTTGTCCCACGGAGCCTTCTTCACGTTGAACATGATGAAACGGGTACCGAAGCCGTTGACCTGGTCAACGGTGACGCCGGCGGCCTCGAGCTGCTCGATGGACTCGGGCGGCACGGATTCGGTGATGAGGGTGGTGCCCTCCTCCTGAGCAGTGGTGCGGGCGGTGGTGTCGGTCAGGACGTCGATGCGCATCGAGGTGTCCTGTGCCGGGAACTCGCCGTTGTAGTTCTCGTTCGGCAGAAGCGTGACATAGGTGTCGGACATCTCGTCATACATCCACGGGCCGGAGCCGACGGGCTTGGCGGCCGCGTCGTCGGCGGACTGGGAGGCCGGCGTGATGCGGATGATGGCCAGGCGCTCCTTCAGCAGGCCGAAGTTGGCGATATTGCACTTGACGGTGACAGTGGTGTCGTCCTTCTTCTCGATGGCATCGAACATGGTGAGGAAGGAGACGTACAGGCCGCCCTCGGCGTTGGCGCGCTCGAAGGAGGCGACGACGTCATCGGGGGTGACATCGGTGCCGTCGGAGAACTTGGCGCCCTCACGCAGCGTGACCTCGTAGGTGTTGTCGTCGATCTTGGCAGGATCGCCTGCGGCGAGACCGGAGATGACGGAGTAATCGGTGAAGTCGATGTTGTACAGACCCTCGACGACGTTCATGTTGGCGCTCAGGCAGAAAGCCGAAGAGCAGTTGGCCGGATCATAGGAGGACGGGGAGTAAGCGGAGCCGATGGTCATCGTGCCGCCACCCTCACCACCAGCGGGAGCGGAACCTGCGGGCTCCTTGTCGCCACCACCGCAGCCGGTCAGGCCAAGGCCCGCCACCGCAGCCGTGGCACCCGTGAGGGTGAGGAACGAACGACGAGACATACCCTTTGACAATGCTTTCATGAGCTCTCCAATCATGCGCTCACTTGGTATGGAGAGCACTCCGCACTCCATACACCTTACATGCAATTTAAAGGTAACGCCTGCGTTTGCCTGCGGCTCGAAACGCTCGGCGAACGGTTCCGCCGCCGTCCAGACGGAAAATCGACCGTTCGGGTTAGTTGTTGACAACGCAAAATATTAAGGTTCTACATTTAGATAAAGTGTATGCTCTACATTTGTTGAGAATACGTCGCATCCTCGTTACTCGACTCGCGCGAAAACGCATGGAGTGCTTCATAGATTTCTCGCGCTAATTTCATATTTACCGTATCAACAGCAGAAATATCTTCCACGCTCGCTGCGCGCAAACGTTTCATGGACCCAAAATGGCGCATGATGGCGCGCTTGCGCTTGGGGCCGACGCCTGGAATCTCGTCCAAAATCGAGACGGTCATAGCCTTTCCGCGCAGCTCGCGGTGGAAGGTGATGGCGAAGCGGTGACTCTCGTCGCGGACCTGCTTGATGAGGTAGAGCGACGCCGAACCGCTCGGCAGCACGATGGGCGTGTCGTCCCAGGGGACGAACACCTCCTCGTCGGCCTTGGCCAAACCGCACACCGGGATGTCGAGCCCCAGCTCCCCGAGCTGACGCATGGCGGCGGTGAGCTGTGGCCTGCCGCCATCGACCACGAGCAG
>OLVZ01003395.1_pt1 | contig 10505 bp, 7 predicted proteins | sample 1673341 | NCBI WGS metagenome assembly OLVZ01 (sample SAMEA3178944, study PRJEB25190) | human gut metagenome | biome: human gut; feature: human-associated habitat; material: faeces | place: Austria | collected 2013
ATATGTAGCCGGACAGGGGGCTGATGTTTACGTGCGCATCCACGCCAATGGTGCTGAGTCTTCCTCTGCTGCCGGTGCACTTACCATTTCCCCCTCCTCTTCCAATCCTTATGTATCCCAGCTCTATGATGATTCCAACAGCCTTTCCCAGTGCATTCTGGATGCCTACTGTGACGCAACCGGATTTGAAAACCGCGGCGTAACATATGCCGACAATATGACTGGAATCAACTGGAGCACCATTCCGGTAACTATTGTGGAAATGGGATTTATGACCAATGAATCTGACGATCTGAAAATGAGCAATCCGGATTTTCAGGACACAATGGCATCTGGAATCGCTGATGGGATTGATGCATATTTTGCGGAAAAATAAATCTGGATTTATTGCCATAACATAATGTCTCTTCCAGATATTTCATTGATTCGAAAGGAGAACTTATGAAAAATAATAGAAAGAAACAAACATCTTCTTATCTGCTGATTTTTCTTGGCATTGTCGCTGCTTTACTAATTCTTATCATTCTTTACCTTACTTTCTTCAGAAAGGACAGCCAGAGAAGTATTAATCCAGCAAAAAACGGTTCAGCAACAGCCCAGACTGAAGATTTCACTGACGGTGAAACTTCCGGATTTACCTCTAGTGATGAGACTTCTGATGACGCCGACCAGAGCGGCTTTGTTTCTGATGATGGAAGTTCCGACAGCGAATCTTCTACAGATGATTCTTCTGTCCAGGGACCTTCCCAGAGAGAAAGTGCAGGTCCTGTACAGTCTTCTCCAACTCCGGAGGAAGTAACGGTTCCTTATCAGACTCCTGCTGCCAATGCAGAACCAATAGGTTCTTCCCAGTCATCCGGTTCCGACTCCGCTCAGACAACAGATGGCACTTCCCAGGGAAAAAAAGATTCTACCATGGCTGCTATTACCCCCGAACTTTCTGACGATGATGGCACCATCTCTCCCTCCCACGGAAGTTCTGCTTTTGACAACAAATCCGATGAAAAGATGGATACTCTGGTCACTCAGGTCCAATCCCAGCTTCCTGGTTCAAACGGTTCCTGGAGCGTTTATATCTGTGACCTTTCAGGCGGCTCAGAGGCTACGATCAATGATTCCCCAATGCAGGCAGCCAGCCTGATCAAGCTTTTCATTATGGGTGCAGTATATGAGAATTATGATTCTTTGTCCCAGCAGTATGGTTCTGCCACCCTGGATTCCTATCTGACACCAATGATCACCGTCAGTGATAATGACGCGGCAAACAGTCTGGTTTCCTGCCTGGGAGGTGGCGACAGCACTGCAGGTATGCAGAAAGTAAACAGTTTCTGTCAGTCTCACGGCTACACAAATACTTCCATGGGACGACTGCTTCTTGCCAGCAACGAATTCGGAGATAATTACACTTCTGCCTATGACTGTGGAAAATTCCTGAAAGAAATTTACCAGATCTGCTCTGGTACTACTCAGACGCCAAGCCTTTTACATGCAGAAGAAATGTATTCCCTTCTGAAGCAGCAGCAACGTACCAACAAGATTCCGGCAGCCCTGCCAGAGGGCGTCAGCGTTGCCAACAAAACCGGTGAGCTTTCCAATGTAGAAAATGATGCCGGAATCCTGTACAACGCACAGGGTGGAAACGATCTGGTTATCGTCTTCCTTTCCCAGAACCTCTCCAGCCCGGGAGAAGCCCAGAATACAATTGCACAGCTTAGCCGCAGTATTTATCTCTACTATAATGATTAACCTTAATTGCTATTAAAAATGCGCAGTGCCTCCAAACAACACTGCGCATTTCTATATTAAGAAACTGCTTACTCCTCGTCCCCATTCTCTTCATATGACATTTCCCATATCTCCGAAAAAACAGCCAGCGGACAATCCGTCAAAAGACACATCAGCAGGAAACATTCGTATGGGTTCACAATATAAATCTCGCTCATTCCACACTTCTTCAGAATTCTCTGCGCTTCCTCTATGAAATGATGGTATCTGTCATAGGGATCATCATCCTCCATCTCCTGAGACACAATAAAGAACTCCAGCGTAAGAAGATCAAACCGCTCTACCGGGAACTTGTGATTCAGAATATTGGTAATTCTCTGTCTGCTGAACCTCTTCTGGCTGAAATGTTTCGCCAGGATAGAGGCTGACATTTTTTTCAGATTTCCCATTTTATTGATAGGAATACCATTGCAGATTACCTTCTCCAGATCAGACGGAGTAATATTCTCCGGTTTCCAGACCTTAGCCCGGCCTTTCTCCTCCTCATCCTTCTGATACATGGCCGCAATGATCTGCTTCGCATGTTCCAGAAGGCGCAGGAACTCCTGAAATGCCTGACTCTTCTCATTCATTGGATCATCCCAGCCAGCTTTCAGGCATGCCAGATATTTCAGCAATTTTTCCTCTGTATCTATGGTAAAATCGCAGCTGATTACTTCCGCCACTTTTCCCTTATCTGCTGCAGGTTCCATGGATTTGTAATTCTCTTTATATTCCTCTGCCTTGCTGTAAGGAAGCTGCTTACTATAACAATACCAGTAGATCACTTCCTCTGGATTATGGAAATCAAAATCCTGCTCCTTCAGCACCCTTGTCAGAAAGTCTGAAACATCCTCCGCGCTCATGCGAAGCCCGAAGCCCAGCAGAAATATAGTCTCGCGCTTTACTGAGGCCTGTGTAAGCCAATTGTTCACCAACGCAGGAAGCTTAGTTGAAGTAGGATTCATAGACTTGGGTGTATAGGTTTCCCGGAAAGAATCAACTGCAATATCTCTGTATACCTCCTGGGGCACTTCTCCAAACGGTTCCTCAATCCCGGCTCTTTCATAGATATATCTCTTCAAATGATCTCCGAACGAAACCAGCTCCATCTCTTTATATAAATAATGAAAAATAACGTCAGCATCTTCATCCTCAAATCCATCCAGACTGACTACCTGACGAAATCTCTGGGCAGCCCTTCTGGTAAATTCAAAATCCTTTACGGAATCAAATGCCACTGTCTGTTCAAAATCAAGATCCTGCATACGATTTTTCATCATAAATCACCTTCATTTTCCTATAATCAACTACTTAAATTGTGAAAAATTTTGCCCTCTGATTTATCCCTTCTTCTGCAAAAGCCAGGTTTTGAACGGCCGATTCTCTGCTCTTACCTCGCAGAGAATGATCGTAGTATTATCTCTGGCCCCTTTATCCAGTACCCTTGTTAAAAGAGCATGGGCAATATCACGAATTGAGTCCTCCAGCTTCATAATTTCTTCAATCTCGCGATCAGATAACATATCTGTTACCCCGTCTGAGCAAAGCAGATAACGGTCCCTATCCTGATAAGGAACTGCCGCAATGGCAGGTTCCAGCTTCATCTCGGTCTCCTCCACTCCCAGAAACTGAGTCAGTGGTGCTTTCCCAAATCTGCAGCTTTTCAACACATGATCTCTGGAAATCTGTGAAAAATTCCCCTTGGAAAACCGATAAATCCTGCTGTCTCCCAGATTACAGATATACGCTTCTTTTTTTCCAAAAGCAATCATCGCCATAGTAGTTCCCATGGCACTGATCCGTTGTTCCCGACCATAATCACATACAGCCTGATTCATATTCTTACAGGCTTCTGTAAGAAAAAGTTCTGGTGCTTTACGAAGCATCCCCTTATTTTCCCTATAAAAATGCTCCAGGCTGTCAGAAGCAAGCCAAGCAGCCATTTCCCCCTGGCTCTCCCCTCCCATGCCGTCAAAAACAGACATTACCGGAAGGCTCTCCCGAAGTCTGAGACCAGTACGGATTTCTTCTGTTCCATGATTACTCACTGGAAGGTGCTCTCCGCAGCACCAGAAATTGTCCTCGTTATTTGGTCGCACTTTCCCTGCATGGCAGGTATATGCATAATCAATATGATATGTCATTCTATTCCTCTTCGTCTGTCTGTCGATATTCCAAAGAATCACAGCCACTTCTTATATGACCGGTATCATCATTCATCTAACTGCTCCAGCGCATTTTTCCAGTATTTCTCGCCACGCTTGGTGTACTCAGTACTGTCATTCTCCTTATCGTGGACAGTTCCGTCTGTATCGATCCAGCGGATCAGTTTGCCACGCTTGTCATAATAATATAATTCCTTCTTATTACCAGTCCATACATATGCAAAAAACAGACGTTCATCCCAGTAATAATACTCCTCATAAACTCCATCTTCGGATGTCTCCGGATAAATCAGCGCTTTTACCAGTTTCCCATTGCTGTCATAGTAGCGAAGCCGATCGCCTTCCTTGCCAACTTCCTTGCAATCCGGAAGTTCGCTTACAATTGTATTCGCCTGCTCCTTAATTGTCTGAATTGAAGTAGAAAATTCATCAATTTGAGCAGTACTGTTATCATTAGCTTCCAGAACTTCCATAACGTTCTCCGTATTTTGAGCCTTGCGATCCTCATCATGGATTAATTTCATATAAACACCAATAATAATGCATGCCGCAAGCGCCACTACAATAAGGGAAACTGTCCATGGTGAAATCTGTCTTTCCTGGTCCCACCCGCTTCTCTGCTGCTTCTTTCGCTTAGTGGAAGAGGCATTTACTGACTGTTTCTCATAATTTTTCACTGCATTTTTCGCAGGCTTTCTGAGCTGTGCCTCTTCTTCCCGGACAGCTTTCTCAATCTGAGGGTCTTCTGCCACATGGGTCCGCTCCATACGGTCTTCCGGCTCCTGAGGGGCATATCTTCTCTGATCCCGCTCAAGTTCTGCTGAATTTGTCAGCTCCCACTGGGACTTCTCCCACTCTTTCTCTGCATTCACCGGTGCCAGACGAAGCTTCTCCAAATCCCGCAGCATATCTTCTGGTTTCCTGTAACGTTTCCCCGGCTCATATGCACATGCTTTTAGTATAATGTGGGAAAAAGCAGCACTGGCATTAACTGGTGCCGGCATTTTCTCCCCTGCCATTCTCCGTGCAAGGGCAGTCTCTTTATCTCTGTATGTAATCAACTGCTTATCCAGTGAAAGAAAAGGCAGCCTGTTCTGATTCATCAATTTATATAATACAATTCCAAGGGAATAGATATCAATACTGCTGTCGTACTTCTCACCCTTGTAAATCTCCGGTGCCATGTAGGAATAGGTACCTTTCTTGGACATATTGCTCATAGTATGTGCCTGTTCCCTGGCAATTCCAAAGTCACCCAGCTTAAAATCACCGAATCTGGACACAAAAATATTCTCCGGTTTCACATCACGGTGAATAATATTCAATTTTCTGCAATAAATCAATGCCATAGCCAGGTCACAGCCAAGCTTGATCACTTCCTTCTCAGTAAGCTCCTTGCCTGTGCAGTAATCCATAAAACTGGTAAGATATTCCATTCTTATGGAAATGTCCCAGCCGATCTCATCCAAATATTCCACCACTTTGAAATCTTCAAATGAAACCACATGGGAATTTCCGCAAAAATGCTCCATAGTATATATTTCCTGAATACAGTCTTCTACCAGATTTCGAAAATATCCCCTGGTAGACTGCTCATTATTCATCTCTGAGCGTACGCTATCAAGTTCTCCCTTACTTGCCGGTATGGATATAATCTTGATTGCGGAGTAAAAAGAACGGCCTCGTTCTGTCCGCTTTGCTTTATACACTTTCCCAAAGGATCCTTCGCCTATTTTCTCTATAAGTTCCCATTCTGGCCAGACGGAAACCGGAACATCTTTATCCATGTATGTTCTCCCTCCTCGAACGGGTAATGACTTTTTAAATGGACTGGCAAGTCTTCCCCGTCGCGATGCACAGAAATCATGGTTTACGTGATTTGGCACCGCTATTCTCGGGTTTTCTGTGAACTACGTTCCACCAAAACACCTCGCGGAATACTGCCTTCTGAATAGTTACAAAAACATTATACAGGAATCTTACCACAAATGATAGACCAGGTTGTATTTTCCTCTATCCATATTTTTCCTTACCCTCGCCTACGGCAGATTGTCTCGAGCAGCATTTCCCTTGCTGCTGCAGTGTGTTCCTGCCGGGCTGCACTTTTTTGTGTAACAGTAAGTTCCATAGAATTCTCTGTTACACAAAAATCCCCCAAAGCAACATTTCTGTCACCCTGGGGGATTTCATATTTTATCGTTTATTCTTCACTGTCTTCAGAAGAATCCTCATCCTCAAATGTATCCTCATCCTCATCCACTGCAAGATCTGCCTCATCAGCAGTCTCCAGCTCTTCTGAGTCTTCCGCTACATCCAGCACATCCTGATCCTCGTCGTCCATTTCAGCGAATTCGATTTCTTCTGGCTCTTCCGGCATTCCTGTATCAAGCTCTACATCGCTGTAGCACTTCATACCTGTACCAGCTGGAATCAGTTTACCGATGATTACATTCTCTTTCAGACCGATCAGATGGTCAACCTTACCCTTGATAGCAGCTTCGGTCAGAACCTTGGTAGTCTCCTGGAAGGAAGCATCTGGAAGAATCAGAAATCGTATGATAACCAGAAAAAAGAAAACGGAATCCCCAGTCATCCATGGCATCCCCGTGTAGCCCCCTGTGTGCCCCTGTGTCGGGCTTTGGACAGCTAGGTGGCATCGGGGTACCCATACGAGGATTTTAAGCGGTGTTGGGCAAATGTGAGAGAAGGTTATGGAAACAGCAAGAACACGGGGGGATACGGGATTCCTGAGTGGTTGGCAGGGTCGAAACGTGTGCAGGTTAAAGGGGGTATGCTGCTTTTGGCAGCCCACCCCTGGAAAACACCGACCGGCAAAGCCGTTCGGGAAATTTGGTTTGAATACTTTTGGGAAAGGCGGTCGAAAGAATGGTGCTGGATTTTTGAAAGTGGCAGGATTTTGGAGGAAATGAGAGAGATTTTGTGAATACCTGGTAAGGAGGGAACGATGGGGAGCGAAAATGCGAAAGTCCGTGTGGGGATTTATATCGAGAAAGCAATATTAGAACAGGCAGACGGGTTGTTGGAGACTGCCAATGTGCGTTCCAGAAACGAATTTGTAGCAGAAGCACTTAAATTCTATATGGGGTATCTTCTTGCAGGAAAAGCAGAAAATTATTTTCTGCAGTCATTGGCTTCTGTGCTTACGGGAACCGTTCAGGATAGTGAGAACCGTCTGGCCAGGATGGACTTTAAGATAGCAGTGGAATTGTCCAAGCTCTCACAGGTAATTGCCTACACCCATGATGTGGATGAGGAATCTTTAAACAGGCTGCACGCAAAATGTGTTGATGAAGTGAGGCGGATCAATGGAACTGTGAAGTTTGAAGATGCGTATCATTATCAAAAGCGGGATGTGTAGATGTTGTTAAAAAAGTAAACGTAGAAAGCAAAATTTATTCGTATTTTCTTCAGTTTATGTGATGATTTTTTAGAAGAGGTATTTCATAATTTGTTTATATCGTTTTGCAATTATGAATTTTTAATTATTTTTATAATGCTCCTTATTAATTTATGATATAATTGTTTAAAGTAATTCAAGGAGGTTAAAAAAAATGGTCGATGGTATTATTGCATTGGTGATTTGTTATTTTGTAAAAGAATGGAGTCAACCATGCATGGAAGTGTTTGTTCAGTACAAAATTTCTCAAGGATATCCTTTGGAATCTATTCAATCGGGTTTAAGCTTAATGGAATTAGTTATGCAGATAGTAGCATTTATCATTGTATATACTATCATTAATATAGCTAAATACTTTATGTTTAAACATTGAAAATTGACTAATGATAATAACAGTTATGGAAGATGATATGATAAAAAGTAAAAGGAGCCATGGTGTGATAAGCCATAGGTTCCTTTTTGTTTTAAAAAAAGGAGTAACATGCCAAAACTTATTTTTACTTCCCGATATTTAAAAGATGCAAAGCCATCTCAGAAAGAAAATTATGTCCATTACATTGGAACGCGGAAAGGGGTAGAGAAAATTGATGCGAGTAAAAAGCACCTCCCAGCAACGGTGAGTCAAAAGAAGTTGGTGCATCAGCTCCTGCAGGATTTTCCGGCGACAAAAGAAATGCTGGAGTATGAAGATTATCAAAGAAGACCAACAATCGAAAATGCCTCGGAATTTATTTCCTGTGCATTGGAACGAAATCTTGATATAGCAGCGACGCGAAAAAATTATGTGGATTATCTGGCGCATCGTCCCCGTGCAGAAAAGATTGGGGAGCATGGTCTGTTTACAGATGAGGGAGAACCGGTGGTTCTTGGACAGGTGCAGAATCAGGTGGCAGATCACGAGGGAATTGTGTGGACACATGTGATTTCCCTTCGGCGCGAGGATGCAGCCCGGTTAGGGTACGACAGTGCTGTTCAGTGGATGGCATTGCTGCGTTCCAAACGGGCAATGCTGTGTAAGCATATGAAAATTGACAGCGCCAATCTGAAATGGTACGCTGCATTTCATAATGAAAGCCATCATCCCCATGTTCATCTATTGGTGTACTCAGTAAAAGATGGAGAAGGGTATCTGACAAAGCAGTCGATTGAGGCCATGCGTTCTGAGCTGGCACATGATATTTTCCGTCAGGATTTTGCAAATATTTATGAGGAGCAGGCACAGTCTCGTATGGATTTAAAGGAACGGTCGGAAGTTGTAATGAAAACATGGATAGATGAAATACGGGCGGGGACGCTTAAGAGTTCGGAAATTGAAACCAGTATGATGCAGCTTTCTAAACGGCTGCAGAATACAGGCGGGAAAAAGGTTTATGGCTACCTGAAGAGAGATGTGAAGGATCTGGTCGATCATATCGTAGATGAGTTGGAGAAAGATGACCGGGTGTCTGCCCTGTACCGGGAATGGGGGCTATGGCAGGATGAGATTGTGAAGACCTACCGAAAACAGACGGAAGAATTACCGCCTTTATCAAAACAGCCTAAATTAAAAAGTATCAAAAATATGGTGATTGCAGAAGCATTGAGGCTTGGCAGTCATCATTTTTTGTTTGAAGAGAATGAAGATGGATACTCAGAACCAAAGGACGATTTTTTTATACAAGAACCAGATCCGGTAGCAGAGCTGACAGGGGAACTAGATTCGGACTATGCGGAGGAGGAACTCAAGCAAGAGCTATTTTCTAATGGCAGAAAAGAAAAATCCAGTTCCAACTGGTGGACAGATGGATATATACAGGCTAGGAATTATTTGTATGGCAGCGATTCTACATTACAGGATTTTGAAAAGGCATATCAGAAGTTCCTTCAGGAAGCAGAGCTGGGGAATGGGTTTGCCATGCACGACCTTGGCCGGATGTTTGGGGATGGCTTGGGACGGGATGCGGATGTGGGGCTGGCACAGAAATGGTATGAGAAAGCATTGGAAGCATTTCTTGTAAGAGAAGAATCCGTAAAGAAAAAGAAGAAACCCTATCTGCAATATCGTATTGGGAAAATGTATGCTTCTGGTTTGGGAGCAGAACAAAATTATGAAAAGGCGGCACACTGGTTTTCTCAGGCGGCTGCAATGGATCATAAGTATGCCCAGTATTCTCTGGCTGGGCTTTACCGGCGGGGCCGGGGGGTGGAGCAAAATGATATACGGGCGTTTTCTCTATATATGAGTTCAGCAGAGCAGGGGAATCCTTATGCCAGCCTGGAACTGGCGAAGATGTATAGGGATGGTTTTGGTACAGAGCCGGATTTACAGCAGGCAGAGTGGAGATTTCAGAATGCGTATTCCGGTTTTGTGGTTCTGGAAGAAAAAAGTCATGATGATAAACTCCAGTACCGGATTGGTCAGATGCTTCATACTGGAACGGGAACCAGCAAAGATGATGAGGGGGCGGTCAGGTATTGGGAAAAGTCTGCAAAGCTGGGGAATATCAATGCTCAGTATGCACTTGGAACACTTTGGCTGGAAACGGGAAGTGGAGACAGCGGCCAGGCAGTGGAATGGCTTACAAAAGCAGCAAATGCAGAGCACTCAGCTGCCCAGTATGTGTTGGGGAAATTATACCAGGATGGTGTGTATTTTAATAAAAATATGGATCAGGCCATGAAATGGTTCCGCTCTGCAGCGGAACTTGGAAATGAATATGCTGCATATCGGATGGGATGTTTGTTGCTTTTGGGGGAGGAAATACCGAAGGATGTGGAAGCGGCTGTGAAGTGGCTCAGCCTGTCAGCGGAAAAAGGAAATCCGTATGCGCAGTATCGGCTTGGAATGTTATATCTCAAGGGGGAAGAGTTTTCTCCTCAAGTGGAAGTGGCAATGAAATGGCTTCAACAGGCAGCGGAGCAGAAAAATGAATGGGCCTTTTATCAGTTAGGGAAGTTATATCTTTCAGGAGAACATGTAACGAAAAATGTGGAAACAGCAGTACATTACCTAGGACTATGTGCGGAAAAAGGAAACCAGTATGCTCAGTATGTATTGGGAAAGTTATATCTCTGTGGCAGAGATGTTTCCCGTGATCGGGAAAAGGCAGTGGAATATCTGACAGCATCGGCAGAACAAGGAAATTTGTATGCCAGTTTTTTACTGGAACATCTGG
>OLVZ01003399.1_pt1 | contig 10498 bp, 9 predicted proteins | sample 1673341 | NCBI WGS metagenome assembly OLVZ01 (sample SAMEA3178944, study PRJEB25190) | human gut metagenome | biome: human gut; feature: human-associated habitat; material: faeces | place: Austria | collected 2013
GATGCCGTTGATGATATCCCGTTTGTCAGTGTCCAGAGACAGCTGGCTGATGACCTCGCTCTCGGCAAAGACAGTGCAGGTAGAGCTGATGGACACGTTCTTGGTGGACTGCGCCCCCAGCGTCCCCAGGTCCTCCACCTTCACCTCCAGCACCCGGGCCATCACGTCCAGGAACCGGCCGGTGCCGGCAGCACACTTGTCGTTCATGACAAAGTTGGTCATGACCCCGTTCTCGATCTGGAGCACCTTCACATCCTGGCCCCCGATGTCGATGACGGTGTGGACTTCAGGAAAAAGGAAGCTGGCTCCTCTGGCGTGGCAGCTCAGCTCGCTCATCTGCTGGTCTGCGATCTCCAGCATGGAGTTGCGACCGTAACCTGTGGCCAGGACATAGCCCATGTCCTCCCGCTTCAGCCCGGCGTTCTCCAGTACGTCGCTGATGGCCCGCTGGGGGCCGCTGGTCCCCGCTCCCACGGGGATGAGGGACTTGCTGACCAGCTCCTTGCCATCCGCCAGGATGACGCACTTAGAGGCGGTGGAGCCGATATCGATGCCCAGCGTGTAAATTTTATCCATGGTTTCGCTCCAATGTCAGAAATTGTGTGGTCCCGCCGGAGACTGCTTTCTCCAGGACCCCCGGCGCTGTCACACCTGCGCCGGGCCGCTGCTCTCCCCCTCCGCTGGGACCGGCTGTGGCCCGGGCGGAGGGGGCGCATTTGTGTGGGAAAGGCCCTTACTTCTTCAGGTTGTCGTAGTCCCGGATGGTACGGGGCAGCAGCATCTGATGGAAGGGGCAGATGGACTCGGGGTTCTGATAGACAGCATCAGTGAAGGCCACGATGTAGTTGCGCATCATGGGCATGTCCACGATCTCGTCCACCAGGCCGGCCTGGGCGCAGAACAGAGGCTTGGACTTCACATCGTAGTCGTCGATCAGGGCGTTCATCTTATCGATGGTGGGCTGGAGATCCTTGCCCGCCTTCTGATCCTTGGCCAGACGGCCGGTGTACATGGCGTTGGCGGCGGTCTTGCCATTCATGACATTGATCTCAGTGGCGGCGGTGCCCAGGGAGAAGGCGTTGTTGTCGTTGCCCTGGGGGCCGCCCAGCACATAGTGAGCGGCGGCAGTGCCGCGGCGCAGGGTGATCTCCATCATGGGCAGCTTGCTGGTCTGGATGGAGTAGATCAGGGACTGGCCCAGGCCCAGCAGCTCGGCGACCTCGGCGTCATCGCCTACGTCGATGCCAGTGGTGTCCTGGATCCAGATCATGGGGATGCGGTCGCGGGCGCACAGGGTGACGAACTCGTTCATCTTGATCAGGCCCTGGCGGTACAGCTTGCCGCCGGCGCCCATGGACTGGCCGTACTTCTCCATCTTGTACTCAGGGTAGTTGGGGAACACGCCCTGCTGGTTGGCCACCACGCCCACCAGCAGGGAGACCCGTCCGCCGTAGAGGAGGCGGGTGAAGGTGTCCCGGCCGAAGTTATCCGTTCCCAGCAGGTGCTGGGCGGAGGGGGGCAGGAACTTCTGCACGGTCTCCACGGCGATGGGGTCGTGGGGGGACAGGGGCGCCAGCAGGGCGGCCAGAAGGATCAGCAGCAGCACACCGCCGCTGAGAACCATGGAGAGGGGCAGCTTATGATTCTTTTTCATCGCTTGTCACCTCGCATGGCCTTGATGCGGGGATCGGCCAGACAGTAGCACAGATCCGCCAGCAGATTTCCGCCCACCAGCAGCAGGCACGAGAGCATGGTGGTTCCCATAATCATGTTGTAGTCACGGGAGTAGATGGCGCTCATGCCGGTGGTACCCAGCCCCGGCCAGCCGAAGATGGTCTCCACGATGTAGGCACCGGACACCAGACTGCCCAGATTCATGCCCACCAGCGTAATGACCGGCAGCAGGCAGTTCTTCAGCACGTGGCGCAACAGGATATAGCCCCGGCTTGCCCCCTTGGAGATGGCGAAGAGCACATAGTCCTCCGACAGCTGCTGGATGGTGGCGGCCCGGACGTACCGGGCGTAGATGGAGATCTTCCCGATGCTCAGCACCAGCACCGGCATGATGGCGTGGCGGGCCAGATCCCAGAAGGTGTGTATGCCGGTGGTCCGCATCCCGGAGCTGGGCAGCCAGCCCAGGTTCAGGGAGAACAGGATGATGAGCATGATGGCGAACCAGAAGGAGGGGATGGAGATGGCCACATAGTGCAGACCGTTGGTGATGCGGTCGAACCATGAGTTTTCAAAGTAGCCCGCCAGCATCCCCAGTGGGATGGATACCAACAGGGAAAAGACGATGGAGGCGGCCATTAGCCCCACGGTGGCCGGGAGTTTGGCCTTGATGAGGGGCCACACGCCGGAGTGGCTGCTGGTGGAGACGCCGAAGTCCCCGTGGAGGACGTTCCCCAGCCACCGGCCATACTGCACGATGACCGGATCGTTGTAGCCCAGCTCCGTTTTCAGCTGCTCGTACTCCTCGTCGGTCATCTCCAGCGTCCGGTACTGGGCGGCGGGGTCGCCGGGGGCCAGAAACACCAGCGCAAAGGAAAAGACGGATACCAGCAAAATCACTGGCAGGGCCAGAGCCAGTCTGGTCAGAAAGTATTTTTTCATGTTTTTCCTCATACCGCCGTGAAAGGCAATTGCGTGGAGACCGGCTCCACGCAATTGCACTCTCAGCGGCGGTGTCAGCCGATGAAGTAGATCTGAGTCAGGTCAGTGAGACGGTCGCTGGCCTCGAAGCCGCCGATGTTCTTCTGGGCGGCGCAGACATAGTTGGTATCCAGCACGGGTACGCAGGACCAGCAGTCCTTCAGGGCCTGCAGGCCCTGATTCATGATGTCCTGACGGACAGCGGGATCCATCTCACGATCCAGCTGTACCCACAGGTTATCCACCTCGTCGGTGGTGTACATATTGGCGCCGGAGCGGGTGTGGGCGAACAGGCCCACGAAGCCGCTGGGATCGTCCAGCATACCGTTGCCCATAAGCGCAATGTCATAGGAATCGGTGGCATAGAAGTAGGACTTGAAGTAGGCGGCGGTCTCCATGGAGTCGATCTGGGCATTGAGGCCCACAGCGTCCAGCTGGCTCTTGATCATGGTGGCCAGCTCCTCCTGACCCACACGGGCGGAGTTGTAGATGATCTTGATGGTCTTGTCCTTCAGACCGGTCTGCTCGATGAGCTGGGCGGCCTTGTCCAGATCCTGCTGATAGTTGGTGATCTCGGGGTTATAGAACATGGAAACGGTGGACAGGATGCTGGTGGCGGTTCGGCACAGGGCCTCGTCGCCGTAGGTGCCGTACACCAGAGCGTCCAGATCCAGCGCATAAATCACAGCCTGACGGGCCTCCATGGTGGACATGGCCTCGCTGTTGGGGTTGATCTCCATGAAGGTGATGCGGCCGTCGGGGTAGGACACCACCTGATACTCGTCGTTATCCTTATAGTTGGCCAGCGTCTCGGCGTTGCTGATGGTGAAGATGGAGAGTTCCTTGTTGCGGAAGGCGATCTCCTGCGTGCTGGCGTCAGAGACGCAGCGGACCTCGAAGCCGTCAATGTGGGCGGCCGTGCGGTAGTAGTTGGGGTTCTTCAGGCACACCAGCTTCTCGCCCACGCTGAAGCTATCCACCATGAAGGCACCGCTGGTGGCGATGTTGGCGTTCTGCTCACAGGTCAGTACCTCAGTGGCGGGTACACCCTCGAAGCAGTGGGCAGGCAGGACATACAGGGCGCCCAGAGCCTTCTTGAACAGGTTGGAGGCCCGGCCGACCTTGAACACGATGACGGTATCGCTCTGCTTCTCATAGGTGCAGAACTCGCCGTCCACCTTGTAGGCGGCAGCGGTGCTGGGAGCCACCTCGGGAACAGTCAGCGTATCCAGAGTGAACACGATGTCATCGGTAGTGATCTTCTCACCGTCGCTCCAGTAGATGTCGTCCCGCAGGGTCAGGGTGTAGGTGGCACCGTCCTCGCTGATGTCCACGCTCTTCGCCAGACGATAGTCCAGAGAACCGTCGGTGTTGGACTTCCACATGGGGTCATACAGGTTCTGGAACACCTGCTTGCCCAGATCCGTGGAGCTGTTGTTGTACCAGTTCAGGGAGGTGATGGGTTCCTCGATGGCGTAGACGAAGGTGCCGCCCTCGATGGGCTTACCCTGAGCATCGTCCGCTCCGCCGGCCTGCTTGCCGCAGGCCGCAAGGCTCAGCAGCATCAGAGCGGAGAGGACGAGGCAAATGACTTTGGAAAGCTTCTTCATGTCTTTTCTCCTTTTGTGATTTTGATGATTATGATGTATAGAAGCCCGTTGCCGGGAGATCTATCAGATGAACACGTATTCCTTCAGCCGATCCATGGCAATGACGACCTTCTCCATGGGCAGGGCCAGATTCATGCGGATGTGGTGCGCCCCGTGGAAGGGACGGCCGTCCTGCCACACAACGCCCACCTCGTAGCCGGCCTTTTTCACCTCGTCCAGGGTGCGGCCGCTGCGGCGGCAGTACTCCTCGCAGTCCAGAAACAGCATATAGGTGCCCTCCGGCTGCTGCACGCTGACCCCCTGCAGGTTCTTGCGGATGAACCTGCAGGCGTACTTGACGTTCTCCGTCAGCACCTCCCGCAGCTCATCCACCCACTGACTGCCCTCGTCGCTGTAAGCGCCGATGAGGGCGTGCATGGACAGCACGTTCATGCTGTTGTAGTGGCTGAGACTGCTCTCCTTCTTCATCCGTTTGTGGAGAGTTTCGTTATACACGATGTGGTAGCTGCCGATGAGGCCTGCCAGATTGAAGGTCTTGGAGGGGGCGTACAGGGCCACGGTGCGTTGCCGGGCGTCATCGGACACGGATTGCAGGGGGATGTGCCGGTGACCACGGAGGGTCAGGTCCGACCAGATCTCGTCGGAGATCACCGTTACATTCAGCCGCCGGGCCATGTCCATGAATTGCTCCAGCTCCTCCTGCTCCCATACACGGCCCGTGGGGTTGTGGGGGGAGCAGAACACCACCGCACGGATGTCGTTGCGCTTGATCTTGGTCTCCATGTCGAAGAAGTCCATGCGCTGCACACCGTAGCGGTCCGGCTTCAGGGGGCTGGTGATGACGTGATAGCCGCCGTTTTCGATGGAACGGGTGAAGCCGATGTAGGTGGGGGAGTGGACCAGCACGTTGTCGCCTCTGGCGCACACAGCGGCCAGGGCACTCATGAGCCCGCCCAGTACGCCGTTTTCGTAGCCGATGTGCTCCTTCTCCAGCCCGGTGACGCCATTGCGGCGCTCCTGCCAGCGGATGATGGAGTCAAAGTACTCATCGCTGGTCATAAAGTAGCCGAACAGAGGATGCTCCAGCCGCTTCCGGATGGCCTCCGTCACGGCGGGGGCCGTGGCGAAGTTCATATCTGCTACCCACATGGGGATGGCGTCGAAGCCCTCGTTGGGCTGGAATACAGGGATTTTCTCCACGGCGTCCACCGCCATGGCGTCCCTCCCACGGCGGTCATAGATGGTGGTAAAGTCAAATTTCATACGCCGCTCCGCCTTACAGCATCTCCACGAAGGCGGCCATGCGGGTCTGGATCTGGCCTACGTCGGCCTGAGAGTAGTCGGTCTCCACCACAGTGTAGGGGATGCCCTTCTTCTCCTTCACCAGCTTGCCCACCAGCGCTGTCTCCACGTTGTAGGTATGGCAGGCCTGCAGGATGATATCCACCACACCGTCCACATGGAACTCGTCGATGAGCTTATCCAGCATGGCCATGCGGTTGGGGTTGGGGGACATACAGGAGCAGCCGATGCCCAGATACCGCCGGGCCAAAGCGTCGTAGACGTCGGGGTTCTCCTCGTCGGTGAGGAGCATGGATTTCAGGCCGCTGCAATTCTCAAAGGCCACCACCACAGCGCCGGCGTCCTCAATGGCCCGGATGACTTTCAGGGCTGCGCCGCCGGAGGGGGAGCCCGTCACCAAGATACGGGGCTTCTTGCCCTCGTTCTTGCCGGCGGCGTACTCCGCCTCGATCTGGTCCGCCAGATCGTTGATGCGGGCAGGCAGGGACTCCACGTCCATGTTGAAGCCGCTGCCGTAGGCGGTGTTGACGATGTTCAGACCGCTGACGGGGGCGGGGTCGTTGGCCATGAGGTACTGCAGCCGCAGCAGGGACTTGGTGATCTCGTTGTTCAGGTGGATCTCGTGGCGGATGGCCTCCTCGGTGATGGTGGTCTCGAAGCGCCGCTCCAGTTCCTCCTTGAACCGGATGATCTCCCGACGGTACATGGCGATGCCCTCCTCGGACTGCCGGTTGGGCAGCTCGATGACGTAGACGGGCTTGAACTCAGCCAGCATCTCATACATCTTCTTCTTGCCGTCGCAGGTGGTCTCGCCTACCACCAGATCGGAGAAGTAGAAGAAGGGACACTTGTCCGTCTTGGCGAAACCGTAGCTGGACTTGATGAGGGGACACAGGTTCCGGGGCAGATCCTTCTCGGCGTCGGGGATGGTCTCATCCGATACGGAGCACAGGCCCACCACCGCGGCGCCCATGGCACGGGGCAGCTCCTTGGGGAGGTAGGTGCAGAAGGCACCCACCACAGGCACGCCCTGCTCCTTCAGCTTCTTGATGGCCAGGAAGGAGTTTCTCCGCTGATCGGCAAACTCTTCAAAAATTTCCGGTAGATCCTTTTTCAGCTCAACCATACGCTTGATCCTTTCTTTTCACATATATCTTGACCGGTGGAGGCCGGCCCTTTCCATTTATCGATTGACCCGCTTCCAGCCCAGCACCGCAGCGCCGATGGCACCGTTATACTGGCACAGGGGATGGGCGGCGACGCTCTCTACGTCCAGATACCGGGCCAGCACCTCCCGCACCACCTGCGACTGGGCCAGTCCGCCGGAGAAGAACACCTTGGGATGCTCCGGAGCCAGCTTTTGGGCAAAGATGGCGGTGCGGCGGCAGATGGAGTAGATGCACCCCAACGCAATGCTGCCGGGAGGTGTCTCCTGCGCCAGCAGGCCGATGATCTCGCTCTCGGCAAACACGGCGCACATACTGTTGATGGTCACCGGCTCCGCCCCCTCCACAAAGGTATCGATGGAGGTGATGTCGCTGCCTACCCGGCTCATGGTCATTTCCAGAAACCGACCCGTTCCGGCGGCGCACTTGTCGTTCATCAGGAAGTCCTTTACCTGCCCGCCGGAGGGATCCAGCAGGATCACCTTGCTGTCCTGCCCGCCGATGTCGATGACCGTGTCGCAGCCGGGACAGAGAAAAGCGGCCCCGGCCCCGTGGCAGGTGATCTCCGTGATGGACTTGTCCGCCTCCGGCAGCAGCGCCCGGCCATAGCCGGTGGCCACCACAAAGGCGGTGTCGGGGGTCCTCAGTTCCTCATAGAGCCGATGGATGACCCGGCCGGGGGTGGAGCCGCTGGGCTCCATCCGGAAGTCCACGATCTCCTGTCCGTCAAACAGCACCGCCTTGGTCATGGCGGAGCCGGAATCGATTCCCATAGTGAGCAATTTTGCCTGCCTCCTGTTGTGCCTTGACGGCACGATATCTTCAAAGCTTCGGAATAGCCGTCCTGATCGCATGGTTCACCCACTGGCAGCGATCTGTCGAAGCACTTTGCAACAGAGATTCTACCATCAGCCTCCACTAGTGGCAAATAGCGATTTCAGGAGATAAGGGCGTACGATCGGCGTTTTCGATTCAAATAATGTATACATAATTGTAATAAAATAAAACGGGCGAAAACGCTGCGCCGCAGAAAGAATAGGGAGGGGGAAGCGGGAGATGGGGGAGAACGCAAGAAAGCCCACGGTTGCGCCGTGGGCTTTCTTGCGTACCATTTATTTTTCTGCCTGCGTCTCGCAGTAGATGCAGCGATAGACCCGCTTTTCCCGGTCGGTGAGCACGAACTCCTGGGGCAACTCCTGCTCCACGGAGGTGATGCACCGGGGATTCTTGCAGCGCAGCACGCCACGGATGCGCTCCGGCAGCTTCAGGGTGCGCTTTTCCACCAGCTGGCCGTCTCGGATACTGTTGACGGTGATGCTGGGGTCCACGTAGCCGATAAGATCCCAGTCCAGCTCCATCTCACGGTCGATCTTGATGATGTCCTTGCGGCCCAGCTTACCGCTGGTGACGTTTTTCAGGATGGCCACGGTGCAGTCCAGCTTGTCCAGCCCCAGAATGCGATACAGCTCCATGGCCTTTCCGGCGGAGATATGGTCGATGACGATGCCGTTCTGAATGGAATCAATAATCATGATGATGCCCTCCCTTTCAAGCGATGTTCAGCAGCTTCAGAATCAGCGCCATGCGGATGTACTTGCCGTACTGTACCTGCTTGAAGTAGCAGGCACGGGGGTCCTCATCCACCGCCACGGAGATCTCATTGACACGGGGCAGGGGATGCAGGATCCGCAGGTCCGGCTTGGCGTTTTTCAGCTTCTCCGGGGTGAGGATGTAGCTGTCCTTTAGGCGCAGATAGTCCTCCTCGTTGAAAAACCGCTCCCGCTGGACACGGGTCATATAGAGGATATCCAGCTCCGGCATCACCTCATCCAGAGAGGTAGACTGGATGTAGGGGATGTTCCTGCTCTTGATGTACTGCTCCTTGACGTAGCGGGGCAGCTTCAGCTCCTCCGGAGAGATGAGCACGAAGCGGATGCCGGTATAGCGGCTCATGGCGGCCACCAAAGAGTGGACGGTGCGGCCGAATTTCAAGTCGCCGCACAGGCCGATGGTCAGATCGTCGAAGCGGCCCTTCTCCCGGTGGATGGTCAGCAGGTCGGTGAGGGTCTGGGTGGGGTGGTTGTGGCCGCCGTCACCGGCGTTGATGATGGGCACCTCGCTGTACTGTGCGGCGGCGTAAGGCGCGCCCTCCTTGGGGTGGCGCATGGCGATGATGTCGGCGTAGCAGCTGACGGTGTGGATGGTGTCGCCCACGGTCTCGCCCTTGGCGGTGGAGCTGGAGCTGGCCTCAGAAAAGCCCAGGGTGCTGCCGCCCAGGGCCAGCATGGCGGACTCAAAGGAGAGCCGGGTCCGGGTGGAGGGCTCGAAGAAGAGGGTGGCCAGCTGCTTGTGAGCACAGACGGACTGGTACTTGACGGGGTTTGCGATAATGTCCTCGGCGGTGGCGATCAGCTGATCGATTTCCTCCACGGACAAGTCGGTGATGTCAATGAGGTTTCTAGGCATGGAGTTCTCCTTTCGGAATATGATCTCGCCCCATAGGGCGGGGAAAACGGTTGTGGCAGGCACACTCCTTCTCCCCGCCGCACAAGTGTGGTGGGGAGAAGGAGAAATAAACGGAGCGGATGGAGCTTTCGGCGCCAGCCGGAAGCGGAATGAGTGACGTTTATTTCGACGTGATCCAGCTCTCGTCAGAGGGATCAGCCCGGAACTTCTTCAGGCGATCGATGTCCTCGGGGCGGATCTTGCCCTCCTCAGCGGCCACCTCGCAGACGGCGTCGAAGTTGGAGAGGGAGTAGTTGGTGACGTTGGCGGCCGCCAGGCGGTCCAGGCCCTTCTGCAGGCCGTAGGTGAAGATGGACACCACGCCCAGCACCTGGGCGCCGGCCTCCCGCAGGGCCTCCACCACTTCAATGCAGCTGCCGGCGGTGGAGATCAGATCCTCCACCACAACCACCTTCTGGCCCGGCTCCAGCTTGCCCTCGATGCGGTTGCCGCGGCCGTGGTCCTTGTTGCCGGAGCGGACGTAGCCCATGGGCAGGTCCATCAGGTGGCCCACGATGGCCGCGTGAGCGATGCCGGCGGTGGACGTGCCCATCAGCACCTCCGCATCCGGGTAATGGGTGCGGATCAGCTCCACCAAGCCCTTCTCCACGGCCGTGCGGACGGCGGGAGCGGTGAGGGTCAGGCGGTTGTCGCAGTAGATGGGGCTCTTGATGCCGCTGGCCCAGGTGAAGGGCTCGTCCGGCCGCAGGAACACCGCGCCGATGCTCAGCAGATCGTGGGCGATTTCACGTTCTAAGTTCATGGAAAAATCCTCCTTATCCAAATGTGCGAAGATGGTCAGTGCTTTCGGCCGACCCAGAAAGCACTTGCGGCCACAATGGCTGCAAGGTACAATAGCGCCGACTCGGTATAACCGAATGGCAGGGCTTTGATCCAGATTACTCCGAATGCCAGTACCATGAAAAAGACAGCAATGACAAGGGCAAGTTCCATCAAATCAAATTTCATGCAGACGTGCCCCCGTTCCGCTCAGCCCCAAAAGTCCTTGACCGCTCTCCGATAAGCGGCCACCGGGTCCTCCGCCTGGGTGATGGGACGGCCCACCACGATGTAGTCGCAGCCGGACTTGCCCGCCTTCTCCGGAGTCATGATGCGCTTCTGGTCTCCGGCGGCGGAGTCGGCAAAGCGGATGCCGGGGGTGACGGTGACGAAGGCGTCTCCGCAGCGCTCCTTGACGAGAGCGGCCTCCAGAGGAGAGCACACCACGCCGTCCAGGCCGCTCTTGGCGGCGTTCTGGGCGTA
>OLVZ01003411.1_pt1 | contig 10472 bp, 9 predicted proteins | sample 1673341 | NCBI WGS metagenome assembly OLVZ01 (sample SAMEA3178944, study PRJEB25190) | human gut metagenome | biome: human gut; feature: human-associated habitat; material: faeces | place: Austria | collected 2013
CGGTGCTGGTGGTGAAGCGGGAGAAAACGGCAGACGATATCGGAAACGATACGGTATCTGCGAAAAAGGATTCTGAGAATTCTGTTATGGGATCTTACTGGCGGGAGCGTGCAAAAACACATGGTCCCGGACTTTTGGATGACTGGTTTGTCCGGGGAGAGGTTCCAATGACAAAACAGGAGGTGCGTGCAGCTGCGCTTGCAAAGCTCGGGGCGGCAGGCGCGAAAGTCCTTTATGATGTCGGTGCAGGAACCGGTTCTGTTTCTGTCGAACTTTCGCTGATGGCAGGACAGGCAGACGTGTATGCGATTGAGTGTGAGGAAAAAGCAGTAGAATTGATTGGGAAGAACCGGGAGCGGTTTGGCTGCGGGAATTTGCATGTGGTTTTTGGAAAAGCGCCGCAGGCATTAGACTCCCTTCCTGCGCCGGACGCTGTGTTTATTGGCGGGACGAAGGGAAATCTGCCGGAAATTATATCCATCCTTTTTGAAAAAAATCCGTCCGTCCGGATCGTTGTGACCGCGATTTTGCTGGAAACAGCACTGCAGGCATGTGAAAGTCTGGAAGCGTTTACCTTAAAGCCGGCAGAAATCATGCAGCTTCAGGTTTCGCGGTCGAAAAAGGCAGGAAAAGGTCATATGCTTTGCGCCAATAATCCGATCTTTTTAATCAGTGCCGGAGGATGTGCAGATGAATAGGATTTTATTTGCAGGTCTGTCCAGCGGAAGCGGGAAGACGGCTGTTACCTGTGCGTGCCTGCGGGCATTGCAGAAAAAAGGAATCTCTGCGGCTTCGTTTAAGTGCGGACCGGACTATATCGATCCGATGTTCCATCAGCGTGTGCTCGGCATTCCGGGAGAAAATCTGGATCTGTTTTTTGCAGATGCAAAAACACTGCAGCGCCAGATTGCCTGCTATGAACAGCGGTGTAAAATTGCAGTGCTGGAGGGCGTGATGGGATATTATGACGGTCTGGGCGGCGTGTCGGACCGGGACTCTACATGGGATGTTGCGTGTGCAACAAATACTCCGGTAATTCTTGTTGTGCGTCCGAAAGGTGCGAGCCTGACGATTGCCGCACAAGTTCAGGGAATGCTTTCTTTCCGGAAAAGAAACCAGCTTGCAGGCATTTTGCTCAATGGCTGTTCGGAAGGGATGGCGCGGCTGCTTGCACCGATGCTGGAGGAACAGACCGGACTGCCGGTGGTTGGTTTTTTGCCCTATGTGGAGGATGCTTCTTTTGAAAGCAGACATCTAGGGCTTGTGACAGCGCAGGAGGTCGGAGCGCTGTCGGAAAAGGTGGACAGGCTGGCAGATGCTTTTTTACAACATGTTGATCTGGAGCAAGTGCTGCGGATCGCAGCGACAGCGGACAGCGTGGCAGAGACAATAAAAAGCGAAGCAGCGTTAAAAAGCCCGGATTGTCCGGATTCTCCACAGTTTCCTGCCCCGGATAAAGAGTGCCTTCGAATCGGCATTGCACAGGACACAGCATTTTGTTTTTATTATGAAGAAAACAAAAGGGCGCTGCGGCAACAGGGATTGGAGCTTGTGGAATTTTCGCCGATGGAAGATAAAAAGCTGCCGGAAGGCATCTGCGGACTGTATCTGGGCGGCGGATACCCGGAGCTGCACGCCGGGAAGCTTTCTGAAAACAGTAGGATGCGTCATGCAATTTTTGAGGCGGTCCGTCATGGAATGCCGACGATTGCGGAATGCGGCGGCTTCCTGTATCTGCAAAAGGAACTGGAAGACGCTGAAGGACAGGTCTGGGAGATGACAGGCGTTTTGGATGGAAGCGGATTTCGGACGAACCGTCTGCAGCGCTTTGGATACGCGGTCATGACAGCAAAAGAAAATTCCATGCTGTTTGAAAAAGGGGAAAGCATTCCGGTGCATGAATTTCATTACTGGGACTGTACCCAGAACGGGACAGCGTTTGAAATGAAAAAGCCGGTCGGAAACAAAACCTGGGAGGGAAGCGTAGCAGGAAGCAGTCTGTATGCAGGCTTTCCGCATTTATATTTTCTGGCAGAGCCAAGGCTGGCAGAACGGTTTGCCAAGGTAGCGGCAAAATGGCAGGAAAAGCAAAGGGAGAAGGCATTGTGAATTTGGAAAGGTTATCAAATCAGCTGAATCAGATATCGGAGCCGGACAAAAAGGCAGCGTCGGAAGCGAAGCAACGATGGGACAGTGTGGCGAAGCCCCTGGGAAGCCTTGGGCTTTTGGAGGATGCGCTGATTCGGATTGCAGCGCTGACTGGGAGCGCGGACATTGATCTGTCGGTGCGCAGATTGTATCTGATGTGTGCGGATAACGGCGTAGTGGCACAGAACGTCACACAGACCGGAAGCGAAGTGACCGCGCGGATGGCAGACAGCTTTGCCGCCGGAAAAAGCAGCGCCTGCAGGATGGCAAAGGTGGCGAACTGTCAGGTAGAGGCGGTCGATCTCGGAATTTTAAATTATCCGGGAAATCCTGGAGTCCGAAACTGTCGGATCGCCAACGGGACGGCGGATATTACACAAAAGCCGGCGATGACAAAGGCAGAGCTGTACCGCTGTATCGAAACGGGAATCGGGCTTGCAAAGTGCGCAAAAGAGGATAGGGTAAAGCTTTTGGTGACCGGAGAAATGGGAATTGGCAATACGACGACGTCCAGCGCGGTTGCTTCGGTTCTGCTTGGCTGTGATCCGCTGCTTGTGACGGGACGCGGTGCAGGCTTGTCTGACAGCGGGCTTTCCCGTAAACTGGAGGCAATAAAAAAAGCGATAAAGCTTCACCACCCGGATCCGGAAGATCCGCTCAGTGTGCTCTCTATGCTTGGCGGGTTCGATATTGCAGGAATGGTCGGCCTCTACCTTGGCGGCGCGCTGTATCAGGTTCCGGTGCTGATTGATGGTGTGATCTCTGCAGTGGCGGCACTTTTGGCGGTAAAAATCTGCCCGGCTTCCAAAAAGGCAATGCTGGCAACTCATGTATCTGCGGAACCGGCCGGATGCATGATTCTGGATGCAATCGGTCTGGAACCGATGATCACGGCGGGCATGCGTCTCGGAGAAGGAACCGGTGCGCTGTGCGCAATTCCGATGCTGGATATGGCGTGCAGCGTCTATCAGGGTTCTACATTCGGAGAGCTTTCGATCGAGGCGTATGAAGAGCAGGGCAGCCAGCTGTAAGAAAGCAGAAAACGGAAAAGAGGAAGGATATGCTGACATTGATTGTGGGCGGAAGCGCGAGTGGAAAGAGCGCTTTTGCGGAAAATTACGCGATGGAAGCCGGAGAAAACCGTATTTACATCGCAACGATGCAGCCGATGGACAACGAATGTCTGGCACGGATTGAAAAACATCGTGGGATGCGCGCACAGAAAAATTTTCAGACAGTGGAATGTTATACCGGTTTAAAACAGGTGCGCGTTCCGAAAGACAGCGTCGTTTTGCTGGAATGTATGAGCAACCTGACTGCGAATGAAATCTACGCGCCGGAGGGCGTCGGAGAGGATCGGTGCAGCGAAGAAATTCTGGCAGGCGTAAAAGCTCTGGAAAACCAGTGCAGGCATCTGATCATTGTCAGCAACGAAGTGTTCGAGGGCGGGACAAATTATGATCCGTCTACGGTGCGGTATCTGGATATCCTCGGAAAAATCAACCGGGAAATTGCAAAAATGGCGGATGCGGCAGCGGAAATTACAGCAGGGTGTTGGATCTGGCATAAGCAGGGAGGAAAAATCCAATGATTTCGACAGTGATCGTGGCATTTTCGATGTTTTCGGCAATTCCGATGCCGCAGACAGAATGGACAAATAAAAGTATGCGCTATGCGTTGTGCGCGTTCCCGCTGATCGGCGCAGTGATCGGCGCGCTGGTGTGCCTGTGGCGTTTTGTGTGCCTGCGGATGGAGTTTTCGGAATGGATACTGGCGGCGGGAATCTGTGTACTTCCGGTACTTGTGACCGGAGGCATTCATCTGGATGGCTTCTGCGATACGGCAGATGCGCTGGCAAGTCATCAGGATACAGAAAAAAAACTACAGATTTTAAAGGACCCGCATATGGGCGCGTTCGCGGCGATCTGGCTGGGCTGTTATTTTATCGCCCAGCTTGCTCTTGCAGTGACGGCAGCACAAATGCAGGCAGATCTGACGGCGCTGGCGTTTGGCTATTGTATCAGCAGAAGCCTTTCCGGGCTTGCAGTTGCGAGCTTTCCTCTTGCGAAAAACAGTGGTCTGGCATATACTTTTGCAGAGTACGCGGATAAAAAGAAGGTGCGAACGTTTCTTGCTGTCCTGGCAGCAGTCCTTTGTGTCCTTTGCTGTATTTGCTGCGGAAAAAAAGGCATTGGCGTAAGCATTGCCGCAATCGGGACTTTTTTGTATTATCGGTTCCGGCTGATTGGAAAATTCGGCGGTCTGTCGGGGGACCTGGCAGGATGGTTTGTCCAGATGTGCGAACTTTTCATGCTGGCAGCAGTGGTACTGACAGAGTATCTGTAGTGCGGCAAAAAAACATCGCAGATGCGATCTTGTAAATGGCGCTGGCGAAGGGTAGTTTTTGCAGGAGAAGGGAAAAAAACAGGCATGATTTATATTTTTGGACCATATGCGGCCGGAAAACGGGAGTATGTCCGGGAAACTTTCGGCTATACGGAAGCAGATTTTTCGACAAAAGCAGAGGATAACTGCAGGGTGCTTTACGATGCACAGCAGCTGGCTTCCAAAGTCGGAAATCGGCCGGAAGAGCTGGAAAAGCTGGCGGAGCAGCTTTGCAGAAAAGAAGTCGTCATCGCAACGGAAACCGGGTGCGGTGTCGTGCCGATAGATGCTGCAGAACGGGAGGCAAGAGAAGCAGCCGGACGGCTGTCGATTCTGCTTGCAAAACGGGCGCAGAAAGTCATTCGTGTCTGGTGCGGCCTGCCGGAAAGCCTTCGATAACAGATGTCTGGACCGGACGTCAACAGGGGAGGTGTGGCAGAAATGAGAGGAAAATATGGAGCAGAAGATAGAAATTTGGCTGATCCGTCATGGAAAAACGCCAGAAAATGAGCAGCACCGTTATATCGGGTGGCTGGATTCCTCCCTCGGAAGTGCTGGAAAAGCGGAGCTTATCCGCGCTTCGGAAACCGTTTCCAAAGTATGGGTGACGAACAGACGCAGGACACAGGAAACGGCGCAGATTCTGTTTCCAGGAGCAGAGCAGATCCTTGTTCCGGGGCTGGAAGAAATGAATTTCGGCAGTTTTGAAGGAAAAAATTTTGAAGAGATGCAAAATGACAGCGCCTATCGGAGCTGGGTGGAGAGCGGCTGCCTGGATGTCTGTCCGGGCGGGGAAAGCAAAGCAGTTTTTTGCAGCCGCGTCTGCAGCGCTTTTTTGGAGCTGACCCAGGGATGGCAGCAGAAAGAACCGCAGGCAGTTTATCCGGTTGTGGCCCACGGCGGCACGCAGATGGCTCTGTTAGAACAATTCGGAGAACCGAAAAGAAGTTATTATGAAGGACAGACGCAGGCCGGGGACGGCTGGAAGCTTGTCTGGGAAAACGAAAGGCTCTGGATAAAGGGGCAGCTTTCGTTTCGCAGGCAGCAGGAAAAGAGAGGAAAAAGATGAGAATAGCAGCAGCCGTTTTATGCGGCTTTTTCATGGATTTATGCCTGGGGGATCCGGACTGGATGCCGCACCCGGTTATTTATATGGGAAAAGCAATCAGCGCGCTGGAAAAATTTCTGCGCAGGAAGTTTCCGGATACCCAAAAGGGACTTCTGATGGCGGGAGCAGCCCTGGCAGCGATTCTGCCGCTTGGAAGCTTTCTAATGGCGGCAGCCGCAATTTATCTGGCAGGTCTGGTGCATCCCGTGCTGGCATTTTTGCTGGAAACGCTGTGGTGTTGGCAGGCGCTTGCGGTGAAGGGACTGTATACAGAGAGCATGCGGGTGAAAAAAAAGCTGGAAGAGCAGGATCTGCCCGGCGCCAGGAGCGCGGTGGCAAGAATTGTCGGAAGGGATACGCAGAATCTGGACGCAGCGGGAGTTGCAAAGGCTGCGATTGAGACGGTGGCGGAAAATTTTTCGGACGGTGTGGCAGCACCGCTTTTTTATCTGGTGATCGGAGGTGCGCCGTTGGGACTTTGCTATAAAGCGATCAATACGATGGACAGCATGGTCGGCTATAAAAATGACCGGTATCTGTACTTTGGACGCGCGGCAGCAAAGCTGGACGACGTTGCAAACTATATTCCGGCGCGGATTTCAGCTTTTTTGATGATGTTTGCAGCGCTTCTGACCGGACAGAACGCAAAGCATGCGTTTCAAATCTGGAAGCGCGACCGTTACAATCACGCAAGCCCGAATTCCGCCCAGACAGAAAGTGTGGCGGCAGGAGCACTGGACATCCTGCTTGCAGGGGATGCATGGTATTTTGGGAAGCTGGTAAAAAAGCCGACGATTGGAGAGGATCTGCGGCCGGTGGAAGCAGCAGATATTATGCGGATTAACCGGATGATGATCACAGCGAGCCTGATCGCGCTCGTGTTGTTTCTTGCGGTCAGATGTGTACTGTGTATATTGTTATAGAATATATAGATGGCTTGCGGGGAAGGTGCAGAAGAATGCACAAAAGAAAGCTGTGTAATCTGTGCGCAGGCAGAGGGAGAAAAGAATGGAACTGATTCATGGCGGAGACTGGGCAGGACAAGAGGAGCGTCTGGGAAACCGCAGCATCCGGGATTTTTCTGCAAATGTCAGTCCGCTGGGCGTGCCGGATGGCGTCCGGGAGGCGATCTGCCGGGCGGCAGGGAAAATAGACCGTTATCCGGATCCGTTATGCAGAAAACTGATTCAAAAACTCTCGGAGGAGCTTTCCTGTCCGGAAGAATGGATTGTCTGTGGCAACGGGGCAGCGGATCTGATTTATCGGCTGTTTCAGGCGGAAAAACCGAAAAAAGTGCTGCTGACAGCTCCGGCATTTGCGGAGTATGAGCAGGCGGCAGGACTTGTCGGGAGCAGGATTTATTTTTATGAACTAAAAGAAGAAGATCAGTTTCAGATTCAGGAGGATATTCTGGGACAGATTACGCCGGATACAGATCTTGTTTTTCTGTGTGAACCGAATAATCCGACCGGGCAGTGCACAAAACACAGTCTGCTGACAGCAATTCTGGAGCGCTGTCGGGAATGCAGTGCACTTCTTGTGCTGGATGAGTGTTTTCTGGAATTTTTACCGGATCGGAAGGAGCGGACGCTTTTGCCGTATCTTGGACAGTATCCGAACCTAGTGATTCTGAGGGCGTTTACGAAGCTCTATGCGATGGCGGGGGTCCGGCTTGGATATTGCGTGTGCAGTGATGCAAAGCGAAAAGAACAGCTGATGGAAAGCGGACAGCCGTGGGGAGTGTCGCTTCTGGCACAGGAAGCCGGAGTCGCCGCACTTTCGGAGCAGGCATATGCAGACCGGGTGAGAAAACTGGTGGAACAACAGCGTCCGATTCTGGTAAAGGGTTTGCGGCAGGCAGGATTTACAGTCTGGGAGGGAAAAGCCAATTATCTGTTGTTTCGCAGTCACGATGCGACGCTTGGAAAAAGAATGGAAGAAGCAGGATTCCCGATGCGGGACTGCTCCAATTATCATAACCTGCAGCCCGGGGACTACCGGATTGCAGTGCGCACAGAGGAAGAAAACCGTGGGTTTCTGGAGGCACTTTTTTTGTGTCAGGGAAAAAAACAGCTTTGAACCCGATTGCGTCGGAACTGTTTGAAGGCGTTTGCGGAAATGGAATGGGGAAAAACAATGAAGCAAAATATTATGATTCAGGGCACGATGTCGAGTGCCGGAAAGAGCCTGATCTGCGCGGCACTGTGCCGTATTTTTACGCAGGATGGTTTTAAGACTGCACCGTTTAAAAGCCAGAATATGGCGCTTAACAGTTTTATCACGGAAGACGGGGCAGAGATGGGGCGCGCGCAGGTCATGCAGGCGGAAGCTGCGAAAATCAGACCGGATGCGAGGATGAACCCGATTCTGTTAAAACCTACCAGTGATGTGGGAAGTCAGGTTATTGTCAACGGGCATGTGCTCGGAAACATGCCTGCAGCGTCTTATTTTAAATATAAAAAGCAGCTTGTCCCGGAAATCATGAAAGCTTACCGATCCCTGGAAGAGGAATATGACATCATTGTGATTGAGGGCGCGGGCAGCCCGGCAGAGATCAATTTAAAGAAAAACGATATCGTCAACATGGGCATGGCGAAGATGGTGGACGCGCCGGTGCTGCTTGCCGGAGATATTGACCGGGGCGGCGTTTTTGCGCAGCTTTACGGGACAGTTGCCCTGCTGGAAGAGGAAGAAAGAAAACGGGTGAAAGGACTGATTATCAACAAGTTCCGGGGAGACGTTGAGATTTTAAAACCCGGACTTGCAACGCTGGAGGAGCTGACGAAAATTCCGGTAGCAGGTGTCATTCCGTGGATTTATGCAAAGCTGGATGATGAGGACAGTCTCGCGCCTCGTCTGTCCCGGGTACAGGCGGGGGCAGGCGTGGATATCGCAGTGGTTCGCCTGCCGCATATTTCGAATTTTACCGATTTTAACCCGTTGGAGCAGCAGCCCGGAATCAGTCTGCGTTATGCAGGGGATGTAAAAACGCTCGGGCAGCCGGATATGGTGATTGTACCCGGAAGCAAAAATACGATGAGCGACTTGAAATGGATGCGCCAGAATGGTATGGAAGCCGCCATTTTGAAGCTTGCGGCAGCAAACGTGCCGGTGCTGGGAATCTGCGGGGGCTATCAGATGCTGGGCGAAAGCATCGAAGACCCGGATGGGGAAGAAGAGGGCGGAAGCCTGCATGGAATGGGGCTTTTGCCGGTTAGAACCGTTTTTGAAAAAGAAAAGGTGCAGACGCGGGTGACAGGAGAAATTCTTCAAAACCCGGGCGCAGGAGACGGACTGTTCGCTGCGCTTTGCGGCAGTGTATTTTCCGGTTATGAAATTCATATGGGACATACAACAGGAAACGGAAAAAACTCGTTCTCCAGAATCCGGACGCTGACAAACGGAAGCACAGAAGCAGAGGAGGACTGGCAGGCAGACGGCGCAGTCTGCGGCAATGTTGCCGGTACTTATGTGCACGGACTTTTTGAAGACGGGTCGCTGACAAAAAATCTGTGCGGCGCGCTGCTTTCCAAAAAGGGAATCTGTGCAGATGCGCTGACACAGGATTATGCGGCATTTAAGGAAAGTCAGTATGATCTTCTGGCAGCTGAAGTCAGAAAAGCACTGGATATGGAACAGATTTACCGGATGATGGAGAAGCAGGAGGGCGACAGATGAGCTATCAATATGTACTGCCGGGTGAAATTGAAAAACGTAGTTTTGAGATCCTTACGAAGGAGCTGGGTGACCGGAAGCTTTTACCGGAAAACGAGCCGGTTATCAAACGGGTGATTCATACGACGGCTGATTTTGACTATGTAGACAACCTTGTTTTTTCGGACGGCGCGGTAACAAAAGCTGTGGAAGCATTCAAAGCCGGGGCTGGAATTGTGACAGATACGCAGATGGCCCTTTCCGGCATCCATAAAAGCACTCTGGAGAGCTTTGGCGGGACCGCACGTTGTTTTATGAGCGATCCGGAAGTGGCAAGGCTTGCGAAAGAAAGACAGACGACCCGCGCGTGGGTGAGTATGGAGGAAGCGGCCAGGCTTCCGGGCAGATGGGTTTTTGCGATCGGGAATGCGCCGACCGCGCTGATTCGCCTGCATGAGCTGATCCTGGAGAAAAAAGTGGATCCTGTGCTGGTCATCGGGGTTCCGGTGGGCTTTGTCAATGTAGTGGAAAGCAAGGAAGAAATTCTGAAGGATCCGGTGCCGTATATTGTGGCGCGTGGACGAAAGGGTGGTTCGAACGTAGCGGCGGCAATCTGTAATGCCCTGTTATATACCGCCGCCGGAAGGACGCTATAGGCAGATACGGACTGTATTTGGCAGCTGTAGGCATCCCGGCAGCCAAAGCTGCGTCAGTGAAAAAAGGAATCGGAACGGCACACGCCTGGGCGCTTTTGCCAACCGGAGCAAAACCGGTTGCTTTGGCATTTCATAAGCCCGAGCTTCCATAGAAGCAGGCGTTCGATGTCCTGTCTGGATATGCAGGAAGCGCCGGGACGGCAGGCGGTTGGCAGCGTGCAGGCCGGACGGCCGGAAGCAGGGCAGGCGGTTTGCGTACAACAGCCCGGAGAATCACCGCTGCAGCGGCTGGAAACGTTGTCTGCACGGCAGCAGGAAGAACAGAAAGCCATCATGGAAGTCTCCTTACAAAAGACGGGGAAGACACTGCCTTTTTTCTTATCTTATGAAGAGGAAAAACAGGGGGTGACAAAGCGGGAAGCAGTTTCACCTGCCGTTTACATGAGAGCTGTTTTTGTGTTATACTAAAAAAAACGGATGGTATAGTCCGTCTGTAAAATACGAGTGATGAGGGGAGAAAA
>OLVZ01003427.1_pt1 | contig 10433 bp, 7 predicted proteins | sample 1673341 | NCBI WGS metagenome assembly OLVZ01 (sample SAMEA3178944, study PRJEB25190) | human gut metagenome | biome: human gut; feature: human-associated habitat; material: faeces | place: Austria | collected 2013
GGGGTGGGCATGGTGTTCCAAAACTACGCCCTGTACCCCCATTTGACGGTGATGCAGAACATCCTGTTCCCGCTGGAGAATTTAAAGGGCAAGGAGCGGCCCTCCCGCCAGGAGATGCGCCGCCGCGCCCTGGAAACCGCCAAGCTGGTGCAGATCGAGGAGCTTTTGGAGCGCAAGCCCCGGGAGCTCTCCGGCGGCCAGCAGCAGCGGGTGGCCATCGCCCGGGCCCTGGTGAAGATGCCCCGGGTGCTTTTGCTGGACGAGCCCCTCTCCAATCTGGACGCCCGGCTGCGGCTGCAAACCCGGGAGGAGATTGTGAAAATCCAAAAGCGCACCGGCATTACCACCTTGTTTGTCACCCACGACCAGGAGGAGGCCATGAGCATCTCCGACCGGATTGTGGTGATGCGCAATGGCCTGCTGATGCAGCAGGGCGCCCCCCAGCAGGTCTACGACGACCCCCAGAACCTGTTTGTGGCGAAATTCTTGGGCACGCCGCCCATCAACGTGTTTGAGGGCGAGGTGAAGGGCGGCGTCCTCCAGCTGGGCGGCCAGCCTGCCATGGATGTGCCCGGCGCCCCGGACGGCAAGGTCTTTGTGGGCATCCGCCCCGAGGGCTTTGAGCCGGACCCGGCGGGGGCTGTCACCTGCGGCCTGGACCGGGTGGAGGTGCTGGGCCGCGACACCAGCATGGTGTGCACCCATCCCGCCTGCCAGGCCGCCAGCCTGCGGGCCATTGTCCCCTCCGGCCAGGAGGCGGACCCCCGCAGCGCCACGGTGCGCTTCCGCCTGCGGCCGGACAAGGTCTTTCTGTTCCACCGGGAGACGGAAGAACGCGTCCCCTTTGACACCACGGCCAAGGCCTAAAGCTGGGAAGGAAGGGAAGATTCCATGGACCGCAACTCGAAAAAAGCCTGGCTGTACCTGCTGCCTGCGCTGGTGCTGCTGGGGCTGTTCTTAATCTACCCGCTGGTGGACGTGCTGATTTACTCGGTGGAGGAGTGCTACAACTTCGCCTCCCAAACCTACCAGGGGATTGGCTTGTACAACTACTCCTATGTGCTCCACGACCCCTATTTCCTCCAGGCGGTGGAGAACACCTTTGTGCTGGTGATTATCACCGTGCCCACCTCCACGGTGCTGGCCATTGTGATAGCCACGGCCCTTTCCTCCATAAAGCCGCTGCGGCAGCTGTTCCAGACCATCTACTTTCTGCCTTATGTGACCAACACCCTGGCGGTGGGGCTGGTGTTTATGGTGCTGTTCCAGCGCACGGAGTACACCGACGGCCTGATTAACCTGATGCTGGCCTGGTTTGGCGCCGGGCCCATCGACTTTATCAACGGCCCCCACTGGGCCAAGATGTTCGTGCTGTGCTTTTACACCATCTGGGTGGTGCTGCCCTTTAAGATTCTGGTGCTCACCAGCGCTTTGGCCTCGGTCAACGACGAGTACTACAAGGCCGCCCGGGTGGACGGCACCTCCCGCACGCGGACCTTCTTCCGCATTACGCTGCCCATGATTTCCCCCATGATTGTCTACCTGGTCATCACGGGCTTTATCGGCGCTTTCAAGGCCTACAGCGACGCGGTGGCCCTGTTCGGCACGGATCTGAACGCCGCGGGGATGAACACCATTGTGGGCTATGTCTACGACATGCTCTACGGCGACAGCGGCGGCTACCCCTCTTACGCCTCGGCGGCGGCCATCATCCTGTTCGTCATTGTGCTGACCATCACCTGCATCAACCTGCTTGTCACCCGCAAGCGGGCCACGGACTGAAAGAAGGTGCCCCTGTGGAAGCGAAAACCAACCTGGAAAAAAAGGAGAAGGCCATCCAGCGGAAAAACGGCCTGCTTACCGCCCTGACCTACCTGCTGCTGAGCATTTGGGCGGTGGTGGTGCTGTTCCCCTTCTACTGGATGGTGCTAACCTCTTTTAAGAGCTACGGCGCCTACAACGGGGAGCGCACCCCGGTGTTCTTCACCCTCTCCCCCACCCTGGAAAACTATGAGAACGCCTTTACGGCGGTGCCCCTGCTGGGCTACCTGCTGAACACCCTTATCTTCTCTGTCATCACCACGGCGGCCATGGTGGTGGTGAGCACCTTGGCGGCCTACGCCTTTGCCCGGCTGAAGTTTAAGGGGAAGAACCTGGTGTTTGGGCTGTTCCTCTCCATGATGATGATTCCCACGGAGCTGGTGGTCATCACCAACTTTGTCACCATCACCAACTGGGACATGCGCAACAGCTTTTTGGGGCTGATTCTGCCCTCTATCACCTCGGTGTTTTACATCTACCTGCTGAAGGAGAACTTTGAGCAGGTGCCCGAGGAGCTGTACAAGGCCGCCAAGGTGGACGGCACCTCGGACTTGAAGTACCTGTGGAAAGTGATGATTCCCATTTGCAAGCCCACGCTGGTGACCATCACCATCCTAAAGCTGATTGAGTGCTGGAACTCCTACGTGTGGCCCAGGCTCATCACCGACGACCCAGCCTATTACCTGGTGTCCAACGGCATCCAAGAGATACGGGAGAACGGCTTTGGCCGGGAGAACATCCCCGCCATGATGGCCGCGGTGGTGGTCATCTCCGTGCCGCTGATTCTGCTGTTTCTGGCCTTCCGCAAGAAGATTATGGAGGGCGTTTCCCAAGGAGGGACCAAAGGATGAGAAACAAATGCCTTTGCCTGGCGCTGGCGGTGCTGCTGTGCTTCTCTTCGGCGGGCTGCCACGGCAGCCAGGAGCGGGCGGCCTTTACCGTGCCCGACAGCCTTTCCCAGGACAACTATGAAATCACCTTCTGGGCGAAAAACGACACCAACAAGCTCCAGACGGACATCTACCGCCAGGCCATTGAGGAGTTCCAAGGGCTGTACCCCAACGTCACCGTGAACCTGCGGCTGTACACCGACTACGGCGACATCTACAACGACGTCATCACCAACATCTCCACCGGCACCACCCCCAACGTGTGCATCACCTACCCGGACCACATCGCCACCTACCTCACCGGACAACGTGGTGGTGCCCCTGGACGGCTTATTCACCGACCCCCGCTACGGCCTGGGGGGCAGCGAGGTGCTCTTTGACGCCCCCACCCAAGAGGAGCTTGTGCCCCAGTTTTTGCAGGAGTGCAGCCTAAACGGCCACACCTACGCCGTGCCCTATATGCGCTCCACCGAGGCCTGCTACGTGAACAAGGACATGGTGGAGGCCTTGGGCTTCACTCTGCCCGAGACGCTGACCTGGGATTTTGTGTGGGAAGTCAGCGAAGCCGCGGCAGCCACCTTGGGGGCGGACGGCGTCTACGGCGCCAACGGCCAGGAGGTGCTCATCCCCTTCATCTACAAGTCCACGGACAACATGATGATTCAGATGCTGCAGCAGCTGGGGGCGGGGTACTCCAACGCCTCGGGGGAAATCCAGCTGTTCAACGACACCACCACCGGCCTGCTGCTGGACATTGCCAGCCACGCCGCCAGCGGGGCCTTCTCCACCTTTAAAATCTCCAGCTACCCGGCCAACTTCTTAAACGCCGGGCAGTGCATCTTCGCCATCGATTCCACCGCCGGCGCCACCTGGATGGGCACCAACGCCCCCCTGGTGGACATTGCCGAGGAGGAGATCATCGACTTTGAAACCGAAGTGATGATGGTGCCCCAGTTTGACCCGGAGCATCCCCAGATGATTTCCCAGGGGCCCTCCATCTGCATCTTCAACAAGGAGGACCCCCAGGAGGTGCTGTACTCCTGGCTGTTCACCCAGTACCTGCTGACCGACGGCATTCAAATTGCCTACTCCCAGACAGAGGGCTATGTGCCGGTGACCACCAGCGCCCAGGAGAGCCCGGAATACCAGGACTACCTGGCCCGGGCGGGGGAGGACAACGACACCTACTACCAGGTGAAGATTGACGCGGCCAAGCTGCTGCTGGACAACCTGGACAACACCTTTACCACCCCGGTGTTCAACGGCTCCACCTCCCTGCGGGACGCGGCGGGCCAGCTGATCGAGGACGTGACCAAGGCCGAGCGCCGCCACCAGGAGGTGAGCGAGGAGAGCATCCAGCAGCTGTACGCGGACACCACCGCCCTGTACCACCTGGACAGCACCTCCGCCACCGGCGGGGGCAAAACCGAGCTGGGCCCCCTGCCCTCCACCGCCGTGGCGCTGCTGGCTGTTCTGACCGCCGCCTGGGTGCTGATTTTGGCCTATGTGCTGGGCCGCTGGCTGCGGGGCAAAAGGAAGAAGAATCCACCTGCATAAACCGAAAGGCGCTGGAAAAGCGCCTTTTGTTAAATCCTCCGCATTTTGGCATTTTCATTGACTTTTCCATGGATACGCAGTATAATAGGCGCGTTTGAAAGCAGGGCGTTTCCCCCGGGCTTGGGGGCAGTTTGCCAAACCCAAGGGCACCCTACAAAAACGATGTATGCAAAGGAGAAAACCGCTATGAAGAAACTCATCGCCGCATTCCTTGCCCTGTGCCTGGCCTGCTCTATGGCTGCCTGCGCTGGCGGCACCACCTCTGAAAGCTCTACCGCTTCCACCTCCTCCACCTCTTCCGAGAGCTCTGTGGCAGAGGAGAGCGTCGCCTCTGAGGAGCCCAGCTCCTCTGACGTGAGCGAGGCTTCCTCTGAGGGGAGCGACACCGCCGAGGCCACCGTGCTGTCCCACGAGGAGTACATGGCCGCCGAGCTGGACACCGAGGTGACCATTCAGGCTTACGTACAGGCGAAGCAGTCCTACTACGCCGAGCAGGGCACCGCCACTGTGTACCTGCAGGACCAGGACGGCGGCTACTTTGCCTATGACATGGCCTGCACCCAGGAAGAGTATGACGCCATGACCGAGGGCACCTGCATCCAGGTGACTGGCTTTAAGAGCGAGTGGTCCGGCGAAATCGAGATTATGGACGGCCAGCTGGACCAGATTGTGGAGGGCGACACCTTTGTGGCCGAGCCCCTGGACGCCACCGAGCTGCTGGGCACCGATGAGCTGGAGCAGCACCAGAACGAGAAGGTCAGCTTCACCGGCCTGACCGTGGCCCCCAGCACCGACGCCAACGGCAACGAGGCCGCTTTCCTGTACAACTACGACGGCTCCGGCACCCAGGGCGACGACGTGTACTTCAACGTCTCCTACAACGGCCAGACCTACAGCTTTGTGGTGGAGTCCTACCTGTGCGGCAGCGACACCGAGGTGTACAAGGCTGTGGAGGCTCTGGAAGTGGGCCAGACCATCGACTGCGAGGGCTTCCTCTACTGGTATGAGGGCGCCAACCCCCACATCACCTCTGTGACTGTGGCTGCGTAAAAACAATACCGGCAAACCCGGAAAAGCCCCTGGCGGCCTATGGCTGCCGGGGGCTTTTTTGCGCGCGAAAAGAGGCTGCCGCGGCAGCCTCTCCGTTTTCTTTGTATGGGGTTTTAGCCCACCACGGCGCGGCGGTAATCGTAGCCGCGGTCGCCCTGGAAGGCGGCGGGAAGCAGCTGGAAGGACACCACGGCGTCCTCTTTCAGCCGCAGCGTGAAGGACAGCTGGCCGTCCTCCGCGGTGAGGCGCTGGGTGGCCACCAGGGGCTGGGCGCTCTCCTGGAGCAGGGCCGTCTGGGCGGCGGTGAGCTGGCGGGGCTCGCCCAGGTCATGCCACACCTTCAAGGGGTTGGCGTGGTCCTCGTCCACGGTCTTGGTGAGCAGACACCACTCCCCCTGGGCCGGGAGGGTGAAGGTGAGGGAAGTCTCCCCCTTTGTCTCCTGGGACATATTCCAGGCCACGCCGGCCACGGTGCCATCCGGACGCTGGACCGCCACGGCCTCCCGGTTGCGCAGCAGGCACTGGCCCTGGAGCTCCTTGAAGAAGGCGAACGTCCAGAAGGTGGGCTTGGGAATACACCCATTGGCCACCAGGCCAAAGCCGCCGTGGAAGGGGGTGAAGGGCACGCCCTTCTCCTCGAACACGTCGCCGAAGGTCCAGTAGGAGTAGGACTCGTTCATCTCCCCCAGGCAGGCCAGCAGCCGGGCGATGTAGGCGGCGTTGCGGGTGGTGTCGTGGACAGGGCTGTCCGGCGAGTAAGAGGTGTTAAACTCTGTGATGTGCATGGGCAGGCCCTTGTACTCCGGGTAGCTGTCGATGATTTCCCGGGAGCGGCGCAGCTCCTCCAGGCTAATTTCGGGGTCGCGCAGGCCGCCGTAGCTGTAGCGGCCCACAAACTCGGGGTCATCGAAGGTGTAGAAGTGGCGGGTGACAAAGTCCAGGGGCAGGCTGTTCCGGTGGCAGTACTCCATAAAGTCCTGCATCCACTCCACGTCCTTTACGCCGCAGATGGCCGGGCCGCCCACGGTGAAGCGGCTGTCCACCTCTTTCACGGCGGCGATGGTCTCGGAGAACAGGCGGAAATACTCCTCTTTATCGGCGCCCTTCCAGAAGCCGGGCAGGTTGGGCTCGTTCCACACCTCCAGGGGCCAGGCCAGGGCGTCCTGGCCGTAGCGCTCCAGCAGGTGGCGCAGCAAGGCCTGGACCAAGGCGCGCCACTGGGCGTAGTCCTTGGGCGGGGTGGTGTTGCCCTTCCAGTAGAACACGGTCTGGTCGCCGGAGGCCATCTTCTCAGGCATAAAGCCCAGCTCCAGGAAGGGGCGCAGGCCCAGCTCCTGGTAGCTGTCCAGCACGCGGTCCAGGTAGGTGAAGTTGTATTCCGTTACCGTCTCCCCCTGGGCGTTTTTGTACTCCTGGTAGATGGCCATGTCGTCGCAGAACAGGCCGTGGCCCCGGATGTGGGAAAAGCCGATGTGCTCCTGCACCAGCTTTAGCTGGTCGTAATACTCCTTGTGCAGGGCCAGGCCCATGCGGCCGGTGCCGATGCAGTAATCGGCCTGGTTGTAGAACTTCTCCCCGCAGTCCGGGGAGAGGGCGTAGGTTCTCTCTGTCATAGCGAAATCCTCCTCGTGATGGTTTACCAGATGCGGTACTTCCCGCTGAGCGCCAGCAAGGCGAAGAAGTACAGGCAGTTGTCATAGTAGCGGCGGTCCCCCTGGCGCAGGGGCGTCTCCCAGAAGCGGCGGACCCACTCCTGGGCGTAGGGGCCATCGCTGGCCAGGGAGGCCTCGGCCAAGGTGGCCAGCAGGCCCACGGGGTGCAGCGCTTTCCAGCCCGGAACGGGGGTGCCGTCGATGAGGAACACGCCCTCGGTGGAGCCCTTTTGCTCCTCGCTGAAGAACCGCTGGATGTTGGCGGCAATGGCGCGCTGGCCCTCGTCCGCGGCGAACCAGGCGTAGTCCAGGCCGATGTTGGCGGCGGTGCGGTAGGCGTCGCTGTAGAACCAGTCGTGGCGGCCGCCGTACTGGCCGGGCGGGGTCACCTGGGGGGCGCCGTCAAAGGCGGCGTACTCGGCGCACAGGCCTGTCTTGGGGTGGCAGGCCTTGTGGAGGTACTCCCGGCTGGCCTTGGCAGCGGCCTCCCAGAAGGGCCTGTCTTCCTCGTCGGCCCACAGGGCGAACAGCTGGTAGAAATGGGGCAGGTGGTAGGAGGGGTCGGAGAAATCCTGCTCCGCCACAAAGCGGATGAGCTTGTTCTCCGGGTCCCACACGGCCCGCCCTGTGCCGGGGGCTTCCCCCTTGTGGACGCAGTCGTGGAGAAGCTTTCTGGCCTCTTGGGAATAGGCGAAGATGCCCTCCCCATCGCCCCACCGGTGGGAAGCGAAAAACAGCGCCATGGCGAAGTACTCCTCCCCGTCCGGGGCGGCGCCCCAGGCGTTTTTGGTGCCGTCTGTCTGGCAGGACCAGGCAAAGTAGCCGGCGTTCTCCCCCTCTGTCATGTACATGTAGGTCTTGGCCCACTTCCAAATGCGGTCGAACTCCTCTTTTCTGTCCATCTGCACGCACATCATCATGCCGTAGGACATACCCTCGGTGCGGGCGTCGTGGTTGCCGGTGTCCTCCAGGTAGCCCATGTCCTCCCCGGCGGGGTGGTAGAACCGCTGGTCCTCCGGGCCGTAGAAGATGGTCTGGAAGGCCTCCTCCACCTTGCGGTCGATGTCCTCCTGGGAATAGCCGCACTGGGCGAACAGGTTGCGGTATTCCTTGGCGGCAAACGCTCCTTGCATGTTGTCAACACTCCTTCCCTTCGGGAAGCCTGTTTCGGCGGCTTCCACCTTGTGCATTATAGGCCCTATCGGGCGGATTGTCAAATAGGAAAAGGGCCGCCGCGAAAGGCGGCAGCCCTTTTCCGTAAAACTTGGTTTATCCCTCTTGGGCGAAGCCCTTGTCAAAGTTCATCAGGATGCTGGCCGCCTGGGCGCGGATGGTGCTGCCCTTGGGGTCCAGCCGGCCGTCGTCGTGGCCGTTGATAAGCCCGTTGCCATTGGCCCAGCCCAGGGCGGTTTCCGCCCAAGAGCTGACCTGGCCGGAATCAGGGAACTTGCCCAGGTCCGCGGAAGCGGAGAGGCCGTACCCCTTGCACTTGGCGTAGTTGTACAGGATTTGCGCGAACTCCTCCCGGGTGACGGCGCGGGTGGGACGGAAGGTGCCGTCCTCGTAGCCTGCCACCACATCGTTGGCGGAGGCCCAGGCCACGGCCTTGGCGTACCACTGGCCATCCCGGATGTCACTGAAGCCGGAGTCCCCGGAAACCTGGGGCTGGCCCTCCAGGTTGTACAGCATCTGCACCACCTGGGCGCGGTTTACGGTGGTGTTGGGCTCGAAAGTGGTTTCGCTCATACCCACCATAATGCCCTGCTGGTAGACATAGGCCACGGCGTCGTAATACCACTTGTCCTCGGTGACGTCCACAAAGGGCCAGTCCTCGGGGATGAAGGTCACATCCACGGTGATGCCGCCGCTGCGGATTTCGCCGTTTTCTATGTAGTTTTCTGGGTCAGATTTGGCATAGGCTGCCAGGTCCATGGTGATTTGCCCCGCATAGGCGCCCTGGTCGATGGCGGCCAGGTCCGTTGTGGAGTCGATGGTGAACTCCGCCCCATTGGCGCGGGTGGTAGCGCCCACAGGGCAGAAGCTGGCGTACTGGCTTTCGATAGGCATGGTGCACTCGGGGTCGCTGAACAGGCCCACCTTCACCGTCCGGCCGGAGTTTTCCAGCTGGGCGGCGCTGTTGTTGTACAGGGAGAACCGCAGCACCCGCTTGCCGTCCTCCTGCTGGACTGTCTCAAAGGTGGAGACGCCCAGGTTGGGGACGTTGAGGTTGATAGTGCCGGTGCTGGCCGCAGCCCTGGCGGTGGCGCCGCTGCCAAAGGTGGCTGTGACGGTGTAGTCAGGGTTGGCCAGGACGCCGTTGCCCTCTGCCGTTTCCACCACGGTGTAATTCGTGGTGACAGTGGCGCTTTCGCCGGGCTGGATAGTCACAGGGGCCTGCTGGCTTTCGCTGCCCACCTGGAAGTCAATGCTGGTGATGGGCTGGGTGCCCAGGTTGGTGACGGTGGTCTGCACAGGGACAGAGGCGCCCACGGCCAGGGCCTGGTAATCGGGGACAGGCACTTCCGCGGCGATGGCGTCGGTGTAGCTGCCGGTGACGGAAACCAGGTTGGTCTGGCTGTTCTGGATGGCCACTGCTGTCAATTCTCCTGTGGAATTGCCCTCATTATCCACGCCGGGAACCAGCTCGATGTGGTAGGTCAACTTTGTATCCGGGTCAACCACACCGTACTCGGTGCTGAGGACCACCGCTTTCAGGGAGCCGTCGCTCTGCACCCAGCCGTCGAAAGCCTCGATGGTCTTGGAGGTGGTTTCCTGCTCCTCTAGGGCGGCCAGCTGGATGGGGGCGGTCAAGCCGATGGTGCCGTTGTCCACACGGCAGCGCACGCCCATGAGCACGTCGGAATCGGCTGTACCCAGGTTGTTTTCGAGCGTGGTGCTTTCCTCATCCACATCCATGGTGGGCTGGCTCCACAAAATGGAGAGCTCACTTAACGTATCGGCGCCCTTGGCGAACCGGAAGTTGCTGGTGATGGAAGAACCCGTCTGGCTGCTGATGGCGGAAATGCTGTCCACCAAGTCGCCGCGCAGGGTGCCGTCCTCTGTAAAGGCCATCAGGCGGATGTCGTTGTTCTCCTCGCCATCGGCGCTGTGGACGCTGTGCCAGCCCAGGATGAAGCTTTCCTCCGTCTCGCCGTCAAACTTTACGGCGGTGAGCTGGGGGTTCTCGTTGACGTCTTTATCGTCGGTCACCTGGACGTTCTTGGCCACTTTGTAGCCTTCTGTCGCGTCCGGCTGGATGAGGGCGAACACGGTTTGCAGGTTGGACGTGATTTCCGTGGTGCCGTTCTCTAAGGTGACGGCCCGGGTGGTGGAAGAAGTGGAGCCCTTCTCGATGGTGTAGGCCACGGCCATGGCGCCGGACTCTGTCATCTGGGCCTCCATGCCCTTCACCGCGCCAGAGGTGCCGTTGTACAGGGTGTAGGGGCCGCTCCATTTCTCTGTA
>OLVZ01003428.1_pt1 | contig 10430 bp, 7 predicted proteins | sample 1673341 | NCBI WGS metagenome assembly OLVZ01 (sample SAMEA3178944, study PRJEB25190) | human gut metagenome | biome: human gut; feature: human-associated habitat; material: faeces | place: Austria | collected 2013
CTCGAGCAGACGGCTGGAAATGGCCTGCTGAGCCGCGTCGGTAGCGCGGGTGTCACCAGAGGCGACGCCGATGCCCATCATGGCGGTACCGGCCTGCTTCATGATGGTCTTGACGTCGGCGAAGTCGAGGTTGATGACGCCCGGAACGGTGATGAGGTCGGTGATGCCCTGGGTGCCCTGGGAAAGCACGCCGTCGGCCGTAGTGAAGGCCTCGAGCATGGTGGTCTTCTTTTCGGCGATGTCGAGCAGGCGGTCGTTGGGGATGACGATCATGGTATCGACGGACTCGGAAAGGGTCTTGATGCCTTCCTCAGCGGACAGCTTGCGCTTGCGGCCCTCAAAGGTAAAGGGCTTGGTCACAACGGCAACCGTCAGCGCGCCCACGTCGTTGAGTGCGATATCGGCCACGATGGGAGCAGCGCCCGTACCGGTACCGCCGCCCTCACCGCAGGTGATAAACACCATATCAGCGCCGGCAAGCGCCTCGGAGATGTCGTCACGGGACTCCTCTGCGGCCTTGCGACCGACCTCGGGGTTGGCGCCGGCACCCAGGCCACGGGTGATATCGGTGCCGATGTGCACCTTGATGTCAGCGTCGGAAATGGCGAGTGCCTGGGCATCGGTATTGATGGCGACAAACTCGACGCCGCGGATGCCTTCCTCAATCATGCGGTTCACGGCATTGGTACCGCCGCCGCCCACACCGACGACCTTGATGACAGCAAGGTAGTTGTTGATCTCGTTCTCGTGCATGTGCGGTCCTCCGAACGCCTCGTTTAAACCTGTATCAGGCGGCACTACAACATTAACCCTCAAGTTGAGATTAAAAGTCGAGGTAAACCGCCCTATGTTTGCACAAAATCGTCCATTTAGTCAAATAGCTTCACATAGAATGTGGAGCTGGCGGGGTTTTCGCAGGTAAGACGGGGAACCGTTTACCATACGCAAACGGTAGCAGCGGTTTTTCTCTCCCGTGAAACGGCGCGGAGCACGCGTGCGTCAATCCCTTACGTCTGCTGCCAGGTGCACTAGAAGGCGCTCGGCAAGCCGAGGACCATGCGCGCATCCGGGCGTCAACCAAACTGCAGCGCAACGCAAACGCCTCGCGATGATGCTCTCGCGCAACTCCCGCAATCCAAAACTACTGCGGCGCCGCACGGAACGTGTAGGCACCCGGTTCTCGAACATTGATGTACGTGACGCCCTCGCGCTCTTCAAGCAACTTAGTGACCACGCGTTCCTTCTCAACGATGTTCTCAGGCTCGCCAAGCGAAACTTCCACCCCAGAAGTGAGATTTGCGGCGATGGACTCAACCGATCCCACCGAAAGGCTCTTAATCTGCGCGACGAATTCAGGAGAAAAGCCCTTGGCATACGCGAGACCGGCAAGCACCACCTCGTAATTCACCGTTTCACCGCTCTTGGGATTCACATCCGATGGCACGTCAGTCAAAATGAGAGCTCCCGCTTCCTGCGCAAGGCGCAGAGCGGCATCTGAGGGAGAAAGCTGCGTCGCCCCCTCCGGCGCCGAGCCGTCATCGTTAAGTGCGACCTCGTTGCCATCGGCATCCACCGCAATGGCAAGCGACAAGGGCGCAATCCACGTTCCGTCCTCCGAGATACCCCAGGCGATCTCGTCGGCAGTGATGTAGGCAATCGCCTGGACTTTGTGCTCGACGGGCGTAATCACCAGCGTATGGGGCCATTCACGCTGGATATCCACACCGGCGACCCATGGGCTCGCTTTGAGCGACTCCAGGATGGCGGACTCATTGACATTAAGCAACGTGGTTCCATCGGGAACTTCTGCCAGCGCACTCACCGTCTCCTGCTCAACGTGGGCGCTTCCCTTCAACTGGATGTCGGTTGCGGCGAAGATGGGCGAGTTCGCAATGACAAACGCAGCGAGAATCGCCAGCAGCGAGCCGCCGAGCAGGCCGAACACCAACCCACGACTTACATGCGGGAGCGGAATGCGGGAGAAAACCGACGCGATGGCGCGACCTACGGCGGAGAAAACCGATGCGATGGGTTTCAAAAAGCCGGGGATCTTTATGGAGCGACGACGCTTGGCGACCTTGTGCGGGACTTGCGCCGCACGCAAGGTGCTCTTTTGCGAAACGGTCGAACCACCCGCCTGCAAAGGCGAACGTCCTGCTTTTGGAGTCGCAGGCTGCTTGAGCTTGGACGCCTGCGCGGGCTTAGAGGCAACAGGCCGTTTGGGCTTCGACGCCTGTACTTGAGGCGAAACCTTGGATGCGCCTGCCCGTTTGGGAGTGGCAACGGGACGCGACGAACCGGCGGCCTTAGCCGTCCCCCGCTGTTTTGCAGAGGCGGTGGGTTTTTTGGAAAAGGGCTTCTTGCTGGGTTTCAAGCTCGGCTTTGCCGCACCGGACTTCGCCGACGGACGCGCCTGCCCTGCGCTCGACGCACGGCGATAGGTGGGCTTGGGAGCCTTAGAAGCCGAGGAATTTGACTTCGGGCTGGAGCTCAACGCCATACGTTTCCTTAATCTTGCCGTGGACGTGCTGAATCACGGCGACCACATCAGCGGCAGTCGCGGTTCCCTTGTTCACGATAAAGTTAGCGTGAATTTCGGAGACCTCGGCCCCTCCTTGCGAAAATCCCTTCAAACCGCATTCCTCGATCATGGCACCGACGGAGCGATCGGGCGGATTGCGGAACACAGAACCGCAGGACGGCACCCCCATGGGCTGTGTGCGACGGCGACGCGTGAGCGAGCGCTCCATCCTGGCTCGAATCTCATCTTTGGACGCGGGCTTGAGCGAAAGGGTGATCTCGAGGACGATCTCGTCGCGCGGCAGCCCGCAGGTTCGATAGCCCCACACGATATCATCGTGGGCGTAATGGCGAATCCCCTCGCCCGGCTTATACGTGACCACGTCTTCGATAAGGCTTCCGATCCAGTCGGTACGCGAGCCGGCGTTCATGGATACGGCACCGCCCACCGTGCCCGGAATGCCCACGGCGAACTCGAGGCCCGAAAGCCCGCGCGAAAGCGCCTCGTTCACCAGGCGCGCGAGCATGGCACCGGCGCCGACCGTAATGGTGCTGCCGTCCTCACCCACCACAAAGCGGGAGAACTCCGTGCCCAACGTGACGACGGCACCGCGATACCCATCGTCCGCGACAAGCAGGTTCGACCCCTTGCCGATGATGACCCAGGGCACCTGCTCGCGGGCGAGCACCTCGATGGTGCGGCGCAGCGAATGGTAGCTGTGGCATGTCACGAACAGGTCCGCCTTGCCCCCGATGCGATAGGACGTATGGCGAGCGAGCTTTTCCTGCTCCGTGACATCCGTGTCGATCATGCCCGAAAGCGACATGAACGCGTTGAAGACTCCCATGGCCTAGCGAGCCTCCGCCTCGATGTGCGCAACGTACTCGATGTACTCCGGGCCGACCGTTGTGACATCGCCGGCACCCATGGTGATGAGCAGATCACCCGCATGGACAGCCTCGTCCAAACGCTGCATGAGCGCGGGGTGATCGGACACGTAGTAGACCTCTTTTGTGGGATGGGCGGCTCGAATGCGGTCAGCGAGCATCTTGCTCGTAACGCCGGGGATGGGCATCTCACCGGCGGGGAACACGTCGATGAGGATCAGCGTGTCGGCATTCTCGAACGCCTCGACGAAATCGTCAGTAAGCGCCTGCAAGCGCGAATAGCGGTGCGGCTGGAACACCACATCGACATGAGGGAAGTCGAGCGTCTTTGCAGCAGCGAGGGTCGCCTTGATCTCGGTGGGATGATGGCCGTAATCGTCCACGATCGTGACACCGCGCACGTCGCCCACGTGCGTGAAGCGACGGCGTGCACCCTCGAACGTCGAAAGTGCTTCGGCAGCCTGTGCGGTATCAACGCCGAGCACGTATGCTGCGGCAAGCGACGCGGACGCGTTGAGCATGTTGTGACGCCCGGGATTGCTCTTGATGGAAACCTCGTGCGTAGTGCCATCAGGCAGCGTCACGTTGAAGGTAGAGCCGAACGTGTACTTCGAGGCAACCGGAGTGCACGTCACATCGTGCCCCTCCCCTTCGCCATAGGTCACAACCTTGCGACCCGTCGAACGTGCAAGCTCCACCAGATGCGGATCTTCGCCGCACACGATCACTGTGCCGTCCTCGCCAACCAGACCCATGAACGTGCAGAACGTCTCCTCGATTTGCTCGAGCGAATCGTAATGGTCCATGTGGTCGGCCTCGATATTGGTGACGATGACCACCTTGGGGCTGAGGTAGAGGAAGGAGCTGTCGGATTCGTCTGCCTCAACGACGAAGTACTCGCTCGAACCGCAGCGGCCGTTCGTATCGTAGCCCTCAACAATGCCGCCGATAAGGAAGCTCGGGTCGAGTCCCATGCGGTCGAGCATGGTGGCAACCATGGATGACGTGGTGGTCTTTCCGTGCGTTCCCGCCGCGGCAATCGTGGTAAAGCCATAGCCCAGCGCCGAGAGCATCTTGGCGCGATGCCAGACGGGAATACCAAGCTCGCGAGCACGAGCGAGCTCGGGGTTGGTCTCGGGGATGGCCGTGGACACCACCACGACATCGGGCATGATCTCATCGATGGTCTCGGCCGTATGACCGATATGGATGGAAACGCCGGCACGCGTAAGCTGGCGAATGTAACGCGACGTCTTGAGGTCGGAGCCGGTCACGTCGAAACCGCGCTCGTGGAGCACGAGCGCGATGCCGCTCATGCCCGCACCGCCGATGCCGATAAAGTGCGCGCTCTTAAAATCGGGCGCAGTAGTTGCTTCAGGAACAGCGATGGTCGCCATGACGTCTCCTCGCGTATCTCGCAGATAAAGTGTAATCAGCCGAAGGCTAGTATACGACATTCACCTTGCAACGCGCGAAAGCTCACGCTTCATTCGCACACCGATGTGGGAAGATTTGACACGTCTCCCCGTGCTTTTCGACTTGAAAAGCAAGCAAACCTTCCCAAATTCGTCTGCAACCCGCGCTTTCCGCATGCCGGCTGCCATTTACGAAAGCCCTCCAGCAGGCCGATCAAGCAATCTGCCGCCCAGGTGCTACGCGAAGTCCTCTAACAAGTCTGCCAAGCAATCCGCTTTCCAAACGTTACGCGAGACCCTCCAGCAGGTCGGCCAAGCGATCTGCCGCCTTGTCCTGGGCAAGGCCGCGAGCGGCTTCGTGCATGGCAGCCCGACGCGAGGAATCCCGCAGCAGGTCCATGAGCTCCTGCTTGAAATCATCGTCATCGATATCCGCATCGGCAAACACCACAGCTGCGCCCGCATCGGTAAGCAGGCGGGCATTGGTCGTTTGATGGTCAGCCGTCGCAAAGGGATAGGGCACGAGAACCGCCGGTACGGCAAGCGCCGCAATCTCGGCAACCGATGAGGCACCCGCACGCGACAAAACCAGATCGGCGGCAGAGAGCACATCGCCCATGTTGTCGATGTAGTCGCACACACGCCAGCGCTTTGCCTCGTCTTCCGTAAGGTTGAGTGCAGCACATGCGTCCTCGTAACCGCCCTTGCCCGTGGAGTGGACCACATACAGCCCCTCTACACCCAAAAGCTCGTCTTTGAGTGTGGCGAGGCGCTCGTTGAGATGCTTGGCGCCCAGAGAGCCGCCAAACACAAGGAGCATCGTGGCATCCTCGGGAATGCCCAACGCGGCACGTCCCTGCGCGCGATTTCCGTTGAGCACACTCGTGCGAACGGGGTTGCCCGTGAACTCGACGCGCGTATTCGCACCGGCATGCGAGCGCAAAACGTCCTCAGCCCCCGGCTGCCCCATCGCGATGAGGCTTGCAAGTTTCGCTGACTGCTTATTCGCCAAGCCGGACACGGAGTTTTGTTCGTGCAATGCCACAGGGATTCCCAGCTTCGCCGCCGCGCGCACGAGGGGAAGCTCCAAATACGCGCCAAAACCGATTGCGACGTCGGGCATAGGGATGGAGCCGTTTTTGAACTCTCTGACCAGGCGATGCTCTTCCTTCGCCAAACGCACCAGTGCGGACACCAGTGTCCAAGGGCGCTGGCGATCAAACCCTGTCACGTGGATGGGATGAAATGGAAAGCCCGCCTGCGGGACGAGCGTCCCCTCCAAACGACGCGTCTCACCAAAGAAATGCACCTCATGGCCACGATCGCGCAACGCATCGGCAAGCGCAAGCGCCGGATTCACATGTCCCGCAGTTCCCCCAGCGGCAATGGCGACGGTAAGCTTCTTATCGGTCATAGCGATTTCCTCTCGATGATGAACCCGAACGATTGTCGCCCGAGCGGCGCGGACGGGCGGAACGGGTGATGTCGCTGTAATCGACGCGTGTTCGCATACCATCATGACGCAGGCGACCCGATCCGTCACCATTCAAGTTGATGCGTTCGTACGGCCCCTCCCGCCGCGGGCTTGAACGGCGAAGGCCATCGTCACCCCTGCGTCCGTCCCGAAAAGGCGGAGCGTCAGAGCGTCCGCCGTCAAACACACGGAAACCCGAGGGCCTCCGGTACGTCGGTTCCGCCTCATCCGAACGCCGCATGGACGCGCGGCTTGAGCGCGTTCTCACGGTACCTGCGGTGCTGCGACCCAAATGTGCCGAAACGTCCTCCTGATCATACGGGTCGTCCCGCATAACGGAGAAACCAGCACGGCGACGATCCGCCGTGGTCTCCACGTTGCTTTCCAGCGACACACGTATGATCATGCCCGCCAACATCAAAGACGTTATGACCGACGAACCGCCGTAACTGACAAACGGAAGCGGCTTGCCCGTCATGGGCAGCCAACCGACGATGCCCATGACATTGACGAAAAACTGAATCGCATTCACCAGCGCGCTTCCCATTGCCAGCATCTGCCCATAAAACGTCGGGGAACGCATGGCGATCCTGAAAGCCGCATAAATCATGAGAAGGTACACCGCGATGAAGATGAGGGTTCCCACGAAACCGAGTTCCTCACCGATGATGGCGAGGATGTAATCGTTATGTGCTTCGGGAAGATAGTTGTATTTCATCGTGGAGTTGCCGATACCGCGTCCAAACACTCCGCCCGAAGCGAACGCCATGATGGCGAGCGTGGGCTGATAGCCCAAGCCATACGGATCACTCCATGGATTGAATGCGATCATGAAGCGATTGAAACGATACGGCGCGGCAATGACCAGGATCGCGATTGCGCACAATCCCAAAACGATGGTACCGATAGTCCACCGCCACGAAAGACCGGCAATGAAGAGCATGCAGAACACCGCGGCGAAAATGATGAACGACGTGCCCAAATCAGGTTCGGCAAGAATCAGGACAAGGGTGGAGGCCAACACGATGAGGCCCCGTACGACAAACTCCTGAACCGAAAGCGTCCCGTCTTCATAATGGCTCGCAAAGAGGTTCGCCATGACGAGGATAACCGCGGGCTTCGCCAACTCGGCGGGCTGCAGGTTAAAGAACGGCAGCGGGATCCATCGCGACGCGCCCCAGCTGTCACCACCGGTGCCGATAAACAGCACGGCGAGCAGCAGGACGAGTGTTGCCAACCAGAACGTGCGCGAACCGCTGCGATACATATTCCAGGTGGGGAATCCGCCAAAACGACCCGACATGAATACGACCAACAGCCCACCAAGCACCATGAAAATGCTCTGGCGAATGAGGTAGTAAAACGCGTTGTCGTTCTCTTTTAGCGACTCGACCGCCGAGGCGGAAAAGACCATGAGCAAACCGAATAGGCAGATACTCACCAGGCAAAAGATGAACACCAAACGGGGGCGCATGATACGTGCGGGCACACCGGCGATGAGCTTTTCACCGATTTCCGAATGGCCCGTGGCGGTGGCATGCAAACGCGAACGTTTCGAAGGACGAGGGGCGCTCTTCGAAGCCGCAGTCGCGGCCTGCTGCTTCACACGCGCCTTCTGCTCTTTGGTCACCTTGCGCTTGGAAGGCTTGGGCGCTTCTACCTGCACGCCTTCCGACGTTGCAGGCGCGGTGCCCTTCTGTGCCTTCTTAGGCGTTTTGTCGGTCCGTTCTGCCACGACGCCCTACTCCTCTACCGCGGACGCAAGCTCCGCCACGTAGGAGCGGAACGCATCCCCGCGCTCTTCAAAACCGCTGAACTCGTCAAACGAAGCGCAAGCCGGCGAGAGCAGCACAAGATCCCCGCGCTGGGCGAGCGACCGTGCAACGTCAACCGCATCACGCAGGTCATCTGCCTCGGCGATATCGATCTCGGAGGCACCGGACGCCTCCTCGAGTGCCTTGCGGAAACGTTCACGTGCGGCGCCGAAGCATACGACACCCGAAACGTTCGCGGCGACACGCTCCATGAAGTCCTCAAGCGGAGTGTGCTTATCGGCACCGCCAAGCAACAACAAAATACGGCAGTCGGAGAACGCCTCCAGCGCCTTCTCGACCGCATCGGTATTGGTTGCCTTGGAGTCGTTGATGTAGCGCACACCGGAAATCTCGCCCACCGGTTCCAAACGGTGCGGAAGCGGCGCGAATGCGATAAGGCCGGCGCGCACGCCCTCCAGAGAGGCGCCGCACACGAGCGACGCCGATGCTGCGGCAAGTGCGTTCAGCACGTTGTGGGTGCCGGCGATCTTGAGCTCGTCGACGTGAACAAGCGTGCTCTCCCGATCTGCAAGGCGAACCACAAGACTGCCGTCGCGCACAAAAGCAGCGTCGGTGCCACCGGCATCGGCAAGGCCGAACTTGAGCACGCGACGACCTGGCATGTAGATGCGCTCGGAAAATGCCGCGATGCCCTCGTCCTCGGCATTGACGATAGCGACATCATGCTCGTCCATATTTTGGAACAGGCGAATCTTCGCCAAAGCGTAGTTCTCGTGCGTATGATGCCATGCAAGATGATCGGGCGTGATGTTGAGCAAAACCGCTGCACGCGGATGCAGCTCACTCGTCGTCGCAATCTGATAGCTGGAAAGCTCGGCGGCAAACCATTCGCCCTCTGCACGATTGTCGACCTCATGGATCGGTGCATTGCCGATGTTGCCCACGGCAACGCACGGCAATCCACCCGATTGCATGAGCCTTGTGATGAGACTCGTCACCGTCGTTTTGCCGTTGGTTCCCGTTACCGCACACCACCGTTCGGGCGACAGACGATACGAAAACTCGGGCTCCCCCATGATCTCGCCGCACGCCGCACGGGCATTGCGGAAAAAGTCGGAGAACTCCGAGATGCCGGGGCTCGCCACGCAGATGTCGTGGCTGCCCTCGATCTGCTCGGTTCCGTAGACGAACGTCGCGCCCGCACGTTCAAGCTCACGCGTGCGCTCGGTAGGTTGCGCTTTTGCCCCGCCGTACATCGTCACGGAGGACACGCGCTCACCCAAATGCGCAACGGCCCACGAGACGACCTCGAGGCCCGTCCCGCCCTGGCCCAACACCAACAACGTAAAGCTATCGGGCAACGGCATATAAGCTCCTAACCCAACTGGAAGAATAGGGCGAGTCCAAGAGCCCCGCACGCTGCGGACACAATCCAAAAACGAATGACGACGGTCGTTTCAGCCCAGCCCTTTTTCTCAAAATGATGATGCAGCGGCGCCATGAGGAACACGCGCTTGCCCGTGGCTTTGAAGCTCACGACCTGAATCATGACCGAAAGGGTCTCGACGATGAACAGCGCGCCGACTACGAGCGAAATGACCTCGGTGTTGGTAAGGATGGCAACGGCCGCAAGGCCACCTCCGAGCGCGAGCGAACCGGTATCGCCCATGAAGATGCTCGCCGGAGCGAAGTTGTAGCGCAGAAACGCGAGCGTCGCGCCCAGCAAAATGATGGACAGCATCGCCGTCTCTTCCAAACCGCGCCCGAAGGCGATCAAAAACAGGAAGAACGACGCGATGGCCGCGATGCCCGCCGCCAGGCCGTCCAGGCCGTCGATGAGGTTGATGACGTTCATGAAGCACACGAGGTACAGCACCGTCAGCGGATAGGACCACCAGCCAAACTGAATGAACCCGGCGCCCAGAGGGTTCGCGATGCTCGACAGCAGAAGCCCCGAGGCCGCGATGATGGTCGCCCCCAGAATCTGCCCGGCGAACTTCACGCTGGGCTTCAGCGAGTACACATCGTCCATGGCGCCCACGCACACGATGGTGAGCAGCCCGCACATGACGCCGGCGTGGTTGATGGCCCGATCGGTGCCGTGGATGTAGAACCCGGCCCAGCCGAAGAAGTACTCTCCGGCCACCTCCACGATGAGCGCCGCCGCGATGCCCGCCGCCATGGCGACGCCGCCCATGCGCGGCGTGGGCTTCTTGTTGACGCGCCGGGCGCTCGGGTAGTCGACGGCATCCAAACGCAGGGCGAGCCTCCGTGCCAACGGGACGCACAAATACGTCACGACGAAGGCAAGGAGGCCCAGCACCAGGAAATGTCGCAGAGTTACTCCCACGCGGCGCG
>OLVZ01003435.1_pt1 | contig 10411 bp, 9 predicted proteins | sample 1673341 | NCBI WGS metagenome assembly OLVZ01 (sample SAMEA3178944, study PRJEB25190) | human gut metagenome | biome: human gut; feature: human-associated habitat; material: faeces | place: Austria | collected 2013
GGAGAAACCCTCCTCAGAGAAGTCCTCTTACTTCAGCGCGTCGGCCATGGCGTCCATGAAGGCGGCGCTGGTCATCGTGGCGCCGGCCACCACGTCGACGTCGCCCGTGCCGGAGGCGACGGCCATCTCCACGAGCTGGGGAAGTGCCTTGCCGCCGTACTCGGGGGTCTCGGTGGACTTGATGACCTCCACGTCGGTCACGGTGTCGCCGTCGAGGGTGAGAATGTAGCGCGCAGAGCGCAAAAGCTGAGCGTTGCCGCAGCGCGTGTTCAGCTCGCTTTTATCGCCGCACATGAGCTTTGCAAGCTCCAGCAGCGCGCCGCGCTTGCGCTCAAAGCCGGAGTATTTTCCGCGCCCTTCGTCGAGTGTTCGCTCGCGCGTGAAAAGATAAAATCCGCCGCCGTATTTTCGGTTCAGCGCATCGATAGCGCACTGAGCCGCTGCAATGATTGCCTTGTCCTCAGGCACGGTTTTGGTTTTTGACTCTTTTAGGTCGGCAAGAATGCCCATGAGCAGATTTTTTCCGCAGTCGCGGTTTGCAAGATAAAACTCCTCCAAAATCGCGGCAAAATGCCTGCCGCCTTCCTCGTCCGTGAGCAGCGCCGATATCACGCACATCGTCCGCCCCTCGTCGGGAACGCCGCCGTCAAGCTCAAGCCTCGGCAGGTGCCGCGGCGGAATGCACAGCAGAATGATGTAATCGAGCATGACCTTCGTAAGCTCCGAAAGCGGCAGAAGCAGCAGCGCCGCGGCAATGGCGCTGCGCGATAAAAAGCCGCACAGCAGCGTCAGAAACAGCGTTATCAAAACATTTGCGGATATATATGCCGCCGCGCGTCTTTTCTCATTCGGCGCACTGAACAAAAATGCGCCGACGTGCTTTTCGCGCCCCCTTGCGGCACGGCATTGCTCGATGAGCTTTTTGGCAAAAATGTGCTCCTCGAGCCCCTCGCGCTTGGCAAGCTTGGATAGCCTTTCGCGGTACTCGGCGCGGCTCTGCTCATCCATGCGAGGATAAACTCCGGCAGGGTCTGCCGACAGCGACTTTTCGACGATGTCCGCGCGCTCAAGCAGACTATGCATGTCAAGCTCTGATATCAGCTGCACAGAGCCGAAAAGCGCGGCAAACTCCCCGGCAAGCTCTTCCGGCTCCGCAGTGGTTTTAAGCTTGCGGCAGGCGTCGGCCAGCGAGAAAGTCAGCTGCACGAGCAAAACCGCCGGAAGCAGATAAAGCTCTGCCTGCGGCAGCGGCGAAACGCTTTGAAAACCGGCCAGATATTCAAGCATATTGTCCTCGGATAGCTTTCCCGAGCACACTTTTATCATATCCCGGCACAGCACGGACAATATCACACCGTCGCCTCCGGCGCGCAGCCGGCGAACATCTCTGAGCGCGCCGCCTGCACGCTTTGCTTCGCGCAATGCAAGATAGCGGTTATCCAAAAGCCAGCGGCAGCTCGACGGCATAGATGCCGCGCTGCCGAAGCGCGCCTCGATAAGCCGGTAGACCGCGTTTATTTCCGTGCAGCTTTGCCGGAGCTGCGCGCGCAGACTGCTTGCCGGGGCTGTCGATGTGCATTCATTGAGCCTTGCGCAGCTTGCCGCATGGCCGAAAACGGTGTTCTTATTCTGACTGTCCATGTTCATTCTCCCGTCAGTTTGTTATAAATGTCAGTTTTGCCGCAAAATTTGAAATATATTCGGCGTAAGCTGACGAGAGCCGAACCCATATCGCCTGTCAGTACCCTTCCGATTGCTTTTGCCTTGATGGGCGCCGGCCCACCTGCACCAAAGAAAGCCAAAAATATCTCGAAAAGCACAGCCAACAGGTGCCCGTCAAAACCGATATGTGTTCGACTCTCGTCAGCTCAAGTTAAGTGACAAGAATAAACCCTTGACAGCGGGCGGAGATGATGCTATACTCTGTAAAGCAAAAAACGTTTACAGGGGAGGGTACGCCGTGGAGAACAGTGCAGTGATGCGTTCAATGCTGTTTGATTTTTACGGCGAGCTGCTCACGGATAAGCAGCGTGAGTATTTCGACCTCCGCTATAATGAGGATCTTTCGCTTGGCGAGATCGCCGAGCAGTGCGGCATATCGCGCCAGGGCGTGTGGGACATAATCCGCAGAGCCGAGGCCGCGATGACCGAGATCGAAGAAAAAACCGGGCTTATAAAGCGCTTTCTCGAGCGCAACGCCCAGATAGACGAAATAATCCGGGAGCTTAGGGATAAGGGCACAGAGCCGGGTATCCTCAAGCAGCTGGAGGAACTTAAGATTTAGGAGGCAGAGAACATGGCATTTGAATCATTGTCCGACAAGCTGTCCGCTGCCTTTAAAAAGCTGCGCGGCAAGGGCAGACTGACCGCGGCAGACGTCAAGGAAGCCATGAAGGAAGTGCGCATGGCGCTTCTGGAGGCCGATGTCAGCTATAAGGTCGTAAAGGAATTTACAAAAAGCGTTACGGAGCGCGCCTCGGGTGCGGATGTGCTTGAAGCGCTCTCGCCTGCTCAGCAGGTCATCAAAATAGTCAACGAAGAGCTTGTAAAGCTCATGGGCAGCGAAAATCAGCGCCTGAGCATCGGCTCAAAGTCGCCGAGCGTGGTTATGCTCGTCGGCCTTCAGGGTGCCGGTAAAACGACAAACGGCGCAAAGCTTGCAGCCTACATGCGCAAGCAGGGCAAGCGTCCGCTGCTGGCCGCGTGCGATATCTATCGCCCGGCTGCAATAAAGCAGCTCGAGACTGTCGGCAAGCAGCTCGATATCCCCGTGTTCCAGATGGGAACTACAAATCCCGTCGATATCGCAAAGGCTGCCGTCGAGCATGCGAAAAAGCACGGCAACGACCTTGTGTTCCTCGATACGGCAGGCCGCCTGCACATTGACGAGGAGCTGATGCAGGAGCTTCAGAACATCCGCGATGAGGTCGAGCCGAGCGAGATACTGCTCGTTGTCGATGCGATGACCGGCCAGGATGCCGTGAACGCGGCAAACGCATTCAACGACGCGCTCGGTGTCACCGGCGTCATGCTCACGAAGCTTGACGGCGATGCGCGCGGCGGCGCGGCGCTTTCGATAAAGGCAAGCACCGGCAAGCCTATCAAATTCATCGGCGTCGGCGAGAAGCTCGATCAGATCGAGCCGTTCTACCCCGACCGTATGGCCTCGCGTATCCTCGGCATGGGCGACGTGCTCACGCTTATAGAAAAGGCCGAGCAGAGCTTTGACGAGAAAAAGGCTCTTGAAATGGCCGAGCGAATGAAGGCAAACCGCTTCTCGCTTTCCGATTACCTCGATCAGATGCGCTCGCTCAAGGGTATGGGCGATATAAACGACCTTGCCGGCATGATTCCCGGCGTTGACGCAAAGGCGCTCAAGGGCGCAAAGGTCGATGAAAAGGGCATGGCTCGCATCGAGGCGATAATCCTCTCGATGACTCAGGCCGAGCGCGACGATCCGTCGATACTCAATGCCTCGCGCAAAAAGCGAATTGCCGCCGGCAGCGGCACATCGGTCGTTGATATAAACCGCCTGCTCAAGCAGTTTGACGCGATGCAGGGCATGATGCGCCAGCTTTCCGGCAAGAACATGAAGAAGCTGCAAAAGCGCTTCGGCGGAATGGGCGGAGGCGGCGGTTTCCCCGGCCTCGGCGGATTTAAACTTTGATTACTTTCGCAAACGCGTTTGTAATATATGAAGAAATAATATGGAGGTGAAAGATAAATGGTAAAGATCAGACTTCGCAGAATGGGCGCAAAGAAGGCACCTTTCTACCGCATCGTCGTTGCTGACTCCCGTTGCCCCCGTGACGGCCGCTTCATCGAGGAGATAGGCACTTACGATCCCATGGCAGAGGGCGAAAACATCAAGGTCGATCTCGAGCGCGCAAAGTACTGGATATCCAACGGTGCTCAGCCTACCGAGACCGTACGCGGCCTGCTTACTAAAGTCGAGGCCTAACAAGGAGAAGCTACCGGCATGAAAGAACTTTTGACCTATATCGTACAGAGCCTCGTTGAAAAACCCGAGGAGGTCTCTGTGACCGAGCGCGTTCACGGCGGCGAGACCGTATATGAAGTACGCGTAGCTGACGGAGACATGGGCAAGGTCATTGGCCGGCAGGGCAGGATCGTAAAAGAGATCCGTATACTCATGCGGGCTGTCGCCCAGAGACAGGGCAAAAAGGTTTCAGTCGATATCATGGACTGATTAAAAAGCAGAACGGAAATTACCGTTCTGCTTTTTTGTTGTTCACAAAGTACACAAAGTGCATTTTTAGTGCCGCCGCGCTTGTTAAATCGTGAGTATTGTGGTAAATTATATACTGACCAACTATGGAGGTTTTCACATGGAAAAGCAGCAGTATATCGAAGCGGGCAAAATCGTGAATACACACGGCGTGCGCGGCGAGGTCAAGATCCAGGTGTGGCTTGACAGCCCGGAGTTCATGCGCCGTTTTAAGACTGTATATATTGACTCAAAGCCGGTCGGGCTCCTCTCATCGCGCGCGCATAAGGGCTTTCTTATCGCCATGCTCGACGGGGTGGAGGATATAAACGCGGCCATGAGTTTGAAGAATAAAACCGTTTACATCGACCGCGCGGATGCAAAGCTCAAAAAAGGAGAATATTTCCTGTGCGATATCATCGGCTCGCGCGTCGAGAGAGAAAACGGCGAGCTTGTCGGTACACTTGAGGATATCCTCGAAACGCCGGCATCGTCTGTTTACATCGTTCGCGGCGAAACAGAGCACATGATCCCGGCGGTCCCTGAATTCGTGCTCAAAACCGATGCCGAAAACGGGATAATAACCGTGCGCCTGATAGAAGGCATGTAATATATTATGTTAACTGACAATAAGGAGAGCTTCCCCGGAATGAGAATAGATATTATGACGCTGTTCCCGGATACGATGAATGCGATAATGCATGAAAGCATCCTCGGACGGGCGGCGAAAAAGGGGATAATCGAGATAAACTGCGTGCAGATACGCGATTATACGGAAAATAAGCAGTGCCAGGTAGACGACTATCCGTATGGCGGCGGTTGGGGCTGCGTTATGATGGCGCAGCCGCTCAAGTCCTGCCTTGATGACATTATGTCAACTGCGCAGGGCAAGCGCAGCCGCGTTATCTACATGTCGCCGCAGGGCAAGCCATACGATCAGGCAACGGCAAGGCGACTTAAAAACGACTATGACCATCTCGTGCTCGTGTGCGGCCATTATGAGGGCATAGACGAGCGCTTTATCGAGCAGTGCGTCGATGAGGAGATATCGCTGGGCGATTTCGTCCTGACAGGCGGAGAGCTTGCCGCGATGGCGGTTGCCGACTCCGTGTGCCGCCTCGTGCCGGGCGTTCTGGCCGATGAGGAGTGCTTCACCGGCGAAAGCCACTGGGACGGAGTGCTCGAATATCCGCAGTATACGCGCCCCGAGGTCTGGGAGGGCAGGGAAGTGCCGAAGGTGCTTCTCGGCGGAGACCATGCTGCCGTTGCGCGCTGGCGGCGCAAAAAAAGCCTTGAGCGCACGATGGACAAGCGCCCGGATATGTTTGAAAAGCTTGAGCTGACGGATAAAACCGACTTGAAGCTTTTGGACGAGATAAAGAAAGAGCGCAGCCGCATGCAGCTCACAAAGCCGATAGAGTGCCGCAAGGCCGTGCCGGAGGATATGGATGAGATAATGCTCATCGTGCGTCAGGCCCGCAATTACCTCAAAAAGCACAGGGTTGATCAGTGGCAGGGCGAGTATCCGGCCGAGGCAAACTTCCTGCCGGATATAAATGCCGGAAGATGCTTTGTTATGACATATGGCGGCGCGGTCGCAGGCTTCTTCTGCCTCGGCGAAGAGCCCGAGGCGGACTACGACGGCATAACCGACGGCCGCTGGCACGGCGAGGGCAAATACTGCACGCTGCACCGCGCGGCGGTAGCTGCCGAATTCCGCGGAACGGGAATGAGCCAAAAGCTCATGGAAACTCTTGAATGGCATTCAAGAGGTCTGGGAGCAAGGTCTGTGCGCACCGATACGCACAGAAAAAACAAGGCTATGCAGCAGCTTCTGCGCGCAAGCGGCTTTGTCTATCGCGGAAATATGCTCTGCTCGGCCGAACCTGGGCACGACCCTGCGCGCCAGTGCTTTGAAAAACTGCTTTGACGGAGAAAATGATGGATCTTACGAACATAAACGATATAAAGGCGCTGCTTGCGCGGCACGGCTTCCGCTTTTCCAAATCCATGGGGCAGAACTTTTTGACCGCCGCGTGGGTGCCGGAGGATATCGCCGACGCAGCCGGGCTTGACGAGCGCACCGGCGTTTTGGAGATCGGCCCAGGCATAGGCTGCCTCACCGAGCAGCTTTCAATGCGCGCAGGCAAGGTCGTTTCCGTCGAGATTGACAAGGCACTCAAACCGGTGCTTCGGGAGACTCTCGGAGGCTGTGAAAATGTCGAGATAGTTTTCGATGATGTGCTCAAGGTCGATATTCCTTCGCTTTTGGATGAAAAAATGCCGGGAATGCGACACGTTGTGTGCGCCAATCTGCCGTATAATGTGACGGGACCTGTGATATCAAAGCTTTTGGAGAGCGGCTGCTTTGACTGCGTGACGGTCATGATCCAGCGCGAGGTCGCGCGCAGGATATGCGCAAAGCCCGGAACGGGCGATTACGGCGCGTTCACGGTGTTTGTAAACTGGTTTGCACAGCCAGAGCTTCTTTTCGATGTGCCGCCCGGCTGCTTCATTCCTCAGCCCAAGGTGACCTCGAGCGTGATACGCCTGACAAAGCGCGCAGAGCCCCCGGCAGAGGTAAAAAGCGAGGCAATGTTCATGCGCGTCGTAAAGGCTGCATTTGCTCAGCGGCGCAAGACTTTGCTGAACGCTTTAAGTGCAGGATTTGGCGAAATGAGCAAGGAAACCGTCGAAAAATGCCTTACAGATAGTGGTTTTGACCCAAAACTGCGCGGAGAAGTCCTTTCAATTGGTGAATTTGCAAAAATCGCGGATGCTTTTTGCGCTGTTTTAGATTAATTTTTGTAAGCAAAATGCATTGATTAAGAACTATCAAAGATGGTAGTCTTAATTAAGGTGTTATTGGTAATAATTTTTATGAAAATATGGAGGAAAAGATCATGAAACTGACCGATAATGTCCACATTCTCAAGTGGGTCGATGAAATGGCCGCACTCACCAAGCCCGAGAAGATCGTTTGGATCGACGGCTCTGAAGAGCAGCTCGAGCAGCTGAGAGCCGAGGCTATGGGCACAGGCGAGCTTATTAAGCTCAACGAAGAGAAGCTCCCCGGATGCTACCTTCACCGTTCGGACGTAAACGACGTTGCGCGCGTCGAAGATCGCACCTTTATCTGCTCCAAGCGTCAGGAGGATGCAGGTCCGACCAACAACTGGATGGATCCTCAGGAGATGTACAAAAAGCTGTATGAGATATTCGACGGCTCGATGAAGGGACGCACGATGTATGTCATCCCCTATTCGATGGGCGTTGTCGGCTCTGACTTTGCTAAGTACGGCATCGAGCTTACCGACAGCATCTATGTCGTCGTATCCATGGCAATAATGACCCGTATCGGCACCAAGGTGCTCGACGCTATCGGCGACAATGCCGACTATATCAAGGGCCTGCACTCCAAGGCTCAGCTCGATCCCGAGAAGAGATACATCGTCCACTTCCCGGAAGACAACACCATCATGTCCGTCAACTCCGGCTACGGCGGAAACGTTCTGCTCGGCAAAAAGTGCTTTGCTCTGCGCATAGCCTCCACCCTCGGCAGAAAAGAGGACTGGATGGCAGAGCATATGCTCATCCTCGGTGTTGAAAATCCGCAGGGCGAGATCCGCTACGTCTGCGGCGCATTCCCGTCCGCATGCGGCAAAACAAACCTCGCAATGCTCATTCCGCCCGAGGCTTACCGCGAAAAGGGCTGGAAGTGCTGGACGGTCGGCGACGATATCGCATGGCTGCGCATCGGTCCCGACGGCAGATTGTGGGCAGTAAACCCCGAAAACGGCTTCTTTGGCGTTGCTCCCGGCACCAGCGCAAAGTCAAACCCCAACGCACTTGCCGCAACCAAGAAGAACACCATCTTCACCAACGTTGTCCACAATCTTGACGACAACACCGTCTGGTGGGAAGGCATGGATAAGAATCCCCCCAAGAACGCTGAAAACTGGAAGGGCGAAAAGTGGGACTGCACCGACGGCAGCAAGGGCGCACACCCCAACTCCCGTTTCACCGCTCCGGCAGTCAACTGCCCCTGCATCAGCCCCGAGTTTGAGAGCAAGACCGGCGTTCCCATCTCCGCAATAATCTTCGGCGGCCGCCGCGCAAAGACCGCTCCTCTGGTCTATCAGTCCCGTGACTGGGATCACGGCGTGTTCGTCGGCTCCATCATGGCAAGCGAGACCACCGCAGCTGCAACCGGCAAGGTCGGCGTTGTAAGACGTGACCCCATGGCAATGCGTCCGTTCTGCGGCTACAATATGGGCGACTACTGGCAGCATTGGCTCGATATGGGCGCAAAGCTTTCCAATCCCCCGAAGATCTTCAACGTCAACTGGTTCCGCACCGATGACGAGGGCAACTTCGAGTGGCCCGGCTTCGGCGATAACCTGCGCGTTGTCGAGTGGATACTCGGCCGCTGCTTCGGCGAGAAGGACGCAGTCGAGACCGAGCTTGGCTATGAGCCCAAGCCCGAGGACATCAACCTCGAAGGCGTTGATGTCACTCTCGACACCGTTAAGGATATCCTCGGAGTCGATAAGGAGCTATGGCTTGAGGAATGCAAGGGCATCCGCGAGTATTACGCACAGTTCGGTGATAAGCTGCCCAAAAAGCTTGCACAGGAACTCGACGACCTCGAGGCAAGACTTAAAAAGTAAAAAAACGCGCGCTTTTGCGCGCGTAAGCATAGAAAGGATGATTACCCAATGAGCAAGAAGTATGTTTATCTGTTCTCCGAAGGCAACGCAAAAATGCGTGAGCTTCTCGGCGGTAAGGGCGCAAACCTGGCGGAAATGACCAACATCGGTCTGCCCGTACCCCAGGGCTTCACCATTACCACCGAGGCATGCACGCAGTACTATGAAGACGGCCAGAAGATCAATGATGAGATCATGGCAGAGATCATGGAGTACGTAGTGAAGATGGAAGGCATCACCGGAAAGAAGTTCGGCGACCTTGAAAATCCTCTCCTCGTATCTGTCCGCTCCGGCGCACGCGCATCCATGCCCGGCATGATGGACACCATCCTCAACCTCGGCCTGAACGAGCAGGTCGTTGAAGTCATGGCTAAGAAGTCCAATAATCCCCGTTGGGCATGGGACTGCTACCGCCGCTTCATCCAGATGTACTCCGACGTTGTAATGGAAGTCGGCAAAAAATACTTCGAGCAGCTCATTGATGAAATGAAGGAAGCTCGCGGCGTAACTCAGGACGTTGAGCTGACCGCGGACGACCTTAAGGAACTTGCAGGCAAGTTCAAGGCAGAATACAAGGAAAAGATCGGCGAGGACTTCCCGACCGACCCGAAAGAGCAGCTTATGGGCGCTATCAAGGCAGTTTTCCGCAGCTGGGACAACCCCCGTGCAAACGTTTACCGCCGCGATAACGACATCCCCTACAGCTGGGGCACCGCTGTCAACGTTCAGATGATGGCATTCGGCAACATGGGCGACGACTGCGGCACCGGCGTTGCATTTACTCGCGACCCCGCAACCGGCGAGAAGAAGCTCATGGGCGAGTTCCTTACCAATGCACAGGGCGAAGATGTCGTCGCCGGCGTCCGTACCCCGATGCCCATCGCACAGATGGCAGAGAAGTTCCCCGAGGCATTTGCCCAGTTTGAGAACGTCTGCAAGACCCTTGAAGATCACTATCGTGATATGCAGGACATGGAGTTCACCGTTGAAAACGGCAAGCTCTACATGCTCCAGACCCGTAACGGCAAGCGCACCGCACAGGCCGCGCTCAAGATCGCATGTGACCTCGTTGACGAGGGTATGATCAGCGAAAAAGAAGCCGTTGCAATGATCGACCCCAGAAACCTTGACACTCTGCTGCACCCCCAGTTTGATGCTGCCGCCCTCAAGGCTGCAACTCCGATGGGCAAGGGCCTTGGTGCATCCCCCGGCGCTGCATGCGGCAAGGTCGTTTTCACCGCCGAGGAAGCAAAGGCATGGAATGAGCGCGGCGAAAAGGTCGTTCTCGTCCGTCTCGAGACCTCTCCCGAGGATATCGAGGGCATGAAGGCCGCACAGGGCATCCTGACCGTTCGCGGCGGCATGACCAGCCACGCTGCCGTTGTTGCTCGCGGCATGGGCAAGTGCTGCGTCTCCGGCTGCGGCGACATCAAGATGGACGAGGCCAACAAGAAGTTCGTGCTCTCCGGCAAGA
>OLVZ01003446.1_pt1 | contig 10363 bp, 9 predicted proteins | sample 1673341 | NCBI WGS metagenome assembly OLVZ01 (sample SAMEA3178944, study PRJEB25190) | human gut metagenome | biome: human gut; feature: human-associated habitat; material: faeces | place: Austria | collected 2013
AACGCACGAAGGCGCTGCCGTCATGGACTGGATGGTTCAGGAGCAGGAGCGCGGCGTTACCATTCAGTCCGCCGCCACCACGTGCTTCTGGAAGAAGGATGACAAGACCTACCGCGTCCAGATCATCGACACTCCGGGCCACGTCGACTTCACCGCTGAGGTTGAGCGCTCCCTGCGCGTTCTCGACGGTGCCGTCGCCGTGTTCGACGCCGTTGCCGGCGTTCAGCCGCAGTCCGAGACCGTGTGGCGCCAGGCTCGCAACTTCAACGTCCCCCGCATCGCGTTCATCAACAAGTATGACCGCGTGGGCGCCGACTTCTTCCACGCTATCGACACCATGAAGGAGCGCCTCAACGCCAACGCTGTGGCCATCCAGGTCCCGATGGGCGCCGAGGACAACTTCTGGGGCGTTATCGACCTCGTGACCATGACCGCTTGGGACTTCAAGGCCGACGACAAGGGCATGACCTATCCCGAGCCGATGGATGAGATCCCCGCCGAGTTCGCCGACATCGTGGAGGAGAAGCGCGCCGAGCTGCTCGACGCCGCCGCCAACTACGACGACGACCTCATGATGATGGTTCTCGAGGACGAGGAGATCCCTGTGGACACGCTCAAGGCAGCTATCCGCAAGGGTACGCTCGCCAACGAGCTCAACCCGGTTCTCGTGGGCTCCGCCTACAAGAACAAGGGCGTGCAGGAGCTTCTCGACGCCGTTGTGGATTACCTCCCGAGCCCGCTTGATGTCCCGCCCGTGGAGGGCACCAACCCCAAGACCGGTGAGACCGAGACCCGTGAGGCCTCCGCTGACGCTCCGTTCGCGGCCCTCGCCTTCAAGATCGCTACCGACCCGTTCGTCGGCAAGCTCACCTTCTTCCGCGTGTACTCCGGTCACATCGACGCCGGCTCCTACGTGTCCAACGCCACGAGCAACAGCCGTGAGCGCTTCGGCCGCATCCTCGAGATGAACGCCAACGACCGTATCGACGTCGACGGCGCCACCGCGGGTGACATTCTTGCCGCCGTGGGTCTCAAGAGCACCACGACCGGCGACACCCTGTGCGAGGAGGGCAAGGAGATCGTCCTCGAGCAGATCGAGTTCGCCAAGCCCGTTATCGACATCGCCATCGAGCCCAAGACCAAGGCCGAGCAGGACAAGATGTCCATCGCGCTGACCAAGCTCGCCGAGGAGGACCCGACCTTCCAGGTGTCCACCAACCACGAGACCGGCCAGACCATCATCGCCGGCATGGGCGAGCTGCACCTCGAGATCATCGTCGACCGCCTGCTGCGCGAGTTCCGCGTCGAGGCCACGGTCGGCAAGCCGCAGGTGGCCTACAAGGAGTGCATCCGCCGCGCGGCCAAGGCCGAGGCGCGCTACGTGCGCCAGACCGGCGGCCACGGCCAGTACGCCCACTGCGTCATCGAGATCGCCCCGCGCGAGCCGGGTTCGGGCTACGAGTTCGTCAACAAGATCGTCGGCGGCGTGGTGCCCAAGGAGTACATCCCGTCCATCGACAAGGGCATCCAGGAGGCGCTGAACACCGGCGTTATCTCCGGCTTCCCGGTCGTCGACGTGAAGGTCACCCTGTTCGACGGCTCCTACCACGAGGTCGACTCCTCCGAGGCCGCCTTCAAGATCGCCGGCTCCATGGCCATCAAGGACGCCCTGCGCAAGTCCGACCCCATCCTCCTCGAGCCCTACATGGCCGTTGAGGTTGAGACCCCCGAGCAGTACATGGGCGATGTCATGGGCAACCTGTCCGGTCGCCGTGGCAAGATCGAGGGCATGGACGACCGCGGTGGCAACAAGGTCATCCGCGCCAAGGTGCCGCTGGGCGAAATGTTCGGCTACGCCACCGACCTTCGCTCCCAGACCCAGGGTCGCGCCTCTTACACCATGCAGTTCGATTCCTACGAGCCGGCACCCAAGTCGCTCGTGGAAGAGGTCATGGCCAAGAACGGAACCAACTAAGGTCCCTCGCCCGTAGTAGTATCGACGCGAGGGTGTCCTCGCCCATCCCCTTTGGAGGTAGAAGTGTCCAGCCAGAAGATCAGGATCCGTCTTAAGGGCTATGATCATGAGGTCGTGGATCAGTCTGCGAAGCTGATCGTCGAGACCGCCCAGAAGACCGGTGCTCGTGTGTCCGGCCCCATTCCGCTGCCCACCGAGCGCAACCTGTACACGGTTATCCGCTCCCCGCACGTGAACAAGGACTCCCGTGAGCAGTTCGAGATGCGCACCCACAAGCGCCTCATCGACATCCTTGAGCCCACGCCCGGCACCGTCGACTCGCTCATGCGTCTCGACCTTCCCGCCGGTGTCGACATCGAGATCAAGCTCTAAGCTGCTCGACTGACATCAACGTGAAAAGCCGCTGCCTTCGGGTGGCGGCTTTTTGTTTACGGAACTATCGGCGATAAAAGGTATTCGGCTTCGCCGTCTTAAGGCGACGGTTTTTCATGCTCAACGCACAACGAGGTAGGGTTTTCACACTGTTTGGGCATTTTGGCAAGTAGAGACAAAAGCTGCAAGCAATTTACCTGTGGTTTTATATTTGGGAATCCGCGGTCTACTTGGACAAACCGGGTTTCTATGCGAAAATCCTGTCTCATTGCGCATTACAGTTTTCCCTACAAGATGGGTAGCTTAATTGCAAGCTGTGCGCTAAAGCGTGGTATACTACGCGTGTTTGTGGTTAATCGCTTGCATACATGAGCGCATATCTGGCATTGCGTTAAGGAGCCGCTGGTATATGCCACGTTTTACAAGCGATGCCCGGAACGGCGGAAGAACGTACCGCATTGATTGTCCTGCGTTTGCCCGGCGTGCCCAATCGGTCCTAACGAAGCGGTGGTCGCTTCGTGCAAAGATGCAGGTAATCCTGCGAATGGAGGCAATTATGGGACGTTTTACCAACCCGCGTGACCTTTATTTCGGTGAGGGCGCTCGCCACGAGGTCAAGAACTTCGTGGGCAAGAAGGCCGTCATTGTGACCGGCGGCGGCTCCATGCGCCGTGGCGGTTTCCTTCAGGATGTCCAGGCCGACCTTGAGGCTGCCGGCATGGAAGTCAAGCTCATCGAGGGCGTCGAGTCCGACCCTTCTGTTGAGACCGTTATGAAGGGCGCTGCCGTCATGGCCGAGTTCGAGCCTGACTGGATCGTCGCCCTCGGTGGCGGCTCTCCGATCGACGCCGCTAAGGCCATGTGGATCAAGTATGAGTATCCTGAGACCACGTTCGAGGATATGTGCAAGGTCTTCGGCCTGCCCAAGCTGCGCACCAAAGCCCACTTCTGCGCCATTTCCTCTACCTCCGGCACCGCGACCGAGGTCACCGCGTTCTCCATCATTACCGACTACGCCCAGGGCATCAAGTTCCCGATTGCCGACTTCGAGATTACCCCGGACGTCGCCATCGTCGACCCTGAGCTCACCTACACCATGCCTGCCAAGCTCTGCGCTCACACTGGTATGGACGCGCTGACCCATGCCATCGAGGCTTACGTCTCCACCGCTGCCTCTCCCTACACCGATGCCAACGCACTTTACGCCATGCGCGAGATCGTGACCTGGCTGCCCAAGTCCTATGACGGCGACAAAGAGGCCCGTCAGCACATGCATGACGCCCAGTGCATCGCCGGCATCGCGTTCTCCAGCGGCCTGCTCGGCATCGTCCACTCCATGGCCCACAAGACCGGCGCCGCCTTCTCTGGCGACCATATCATCCATGGTTGCGCCAACGCCATGTACCTCGGCAAGGTCATCCAGTTCAACGCCAAGGACGAGCGCGCCAAGGGTCGTTATGCCTACATCGCCAAGGAGATCTTCCACCTCGACGGCGAGACCGACGAGGAGCTCGTCGAGGCTCTCGTTCAGATGATCCGCGACCTCAACGACCGCATCGACATCCCGCAGGGTATCAAGAATTACGGTGCCAAGGGCGTCAAGGCCGACGAGTCCATCATCGACTACGAGGAGTTCGAGGCCAAGAAGCACGACGTTGCCGCCAACGCCATCCTCGACGCTTGCACTGGCTCCAACCCGCGTCAGCCGTCCCAGGAGGAGATGGAGCAGCTGCTCGAGTGCGTCTACAACGACACTCCGGTGACGTTCTAAATTCACTGAGCATCGCTTTCGTTGCTGATGTGCAGGGTCCGTGCAAGTATGGTGCGGACCCTGTTTTGTTGTGAAAGGCGTAACGGTGCTCTAGCATTCCGCCCGCGGTTCTGCTACGATAGCGAAGCTTCGGGTTGTGGCTCAGTTTGGTAGAGCACTGCGTTCGGGACGCAGGGGTCGCTGGTTCAAATCCAGTCAACCCGACCATTGCGTAATAGGCGAGCTCGCGCTGTTCAGCGGGCTCGCTTTTCTCTTATGGCTTGTCTGCTTTACTGCGGTGTGGGTGAACGTCCCGTTTGCCGCGTGGTCACGGTCATATGGTTGCTCCAGTTGGAACGTTGGAAGGGAAGACCGACGTGAACGAGTGGATTTATTCGCGTGCCCAAGGGGATCGTTCGCGCGTGGGCGCGCTGACGGGCATGGTGTGCATCATGCTCAACATCATCTTGTGCGCCGCAAAGGGCGCGATCGGCCTGGTGTCGGGTTCGGTGTCCATCGTGGCCGATGCCTTGAACAACCTCACCGACGCGTCCTCCAACATCGTGAGCGTGCTCGGCTTCAAGCTGGCGAGCCGCCCGGCCGACCCCGAGCATCCGTACGGACACGGGCGCTATGAGTACCTATCGGGCCTTGTGGTGGCGGTGATGGTGCTGCTCATTGGCATCGAGCTGTTGAGGTCATCGATTGAGAAGATCATCGCCCCCACGCCGGTGGACTTTTCCCTGGCGCTCGTTGCGGTGCTCGTGATGTCGATCGCGGTGAAGCTCTGGATGGCGGCGTTCAACAGGGGGCTCGGCAATCGCATCGACTCCGAGACTCTGATCGCCACTGCGCAGGACTCCAAAAACGACGCGATTGCAACTGCTGCAGTTTTGCTTACGAGCATCATCGGCCAGTTCACGGGGGTCAACCTCGATGCCTGGGCGGGCCTTGCCGTGGGCGGTTACATCATCTACAGCGGCGTGGAGCTCATCAAAGACACGATTGACCCGCTGCTGGGTGAGGCGCCCGACCCCAAGCTCGTGGAGCACATTCGCTCTACGATCATGAGCTACGATGGCGTACTCGGTACGCATGACCTTATGGTGCACGACTACGGTCCGGGCCGTCAGTTCGCCAGCGCGCACGTGGAGATGGCGGCCGAGGACGGCCCCTTGGTGAGCCACGATACCCTCGACAACATCGAGCAGGCATTTAAGGACAACGAGGGCCTGATCGTCACGCTGCACTACGATCCCATCGTCACTAATGACCCCGAGGTCCTGGATATGCGCAATCGGATTAATGACATGGCGAAGAGTATCGACCCGCGTATGAGCATCCATGATTTGCGCTGCGTGCCAGGCCCCACCCACACGAACGTCATCTTCGACTGCCTGCGTCCGGCGGGATGCGCGCTGTGCGCCGCCGAGATCAAGGAGCGCCTGTCGGAGCGTGTGATCGCCGTGTATCCCCAGGCCATCTGCAAGATCACGGTGGACGAGGATTACGTGAGCGCCGCGCAGTAGGCGAGCGAGTTCGGGGAGGGCGAGCAAAGATGTCAAAGCTGTATCTCATGAGACACGGGCAAACTGAGTACAACATGCAGTTGCGTGTACAAGGCCAATGCGACTCTCCGCTTACCGAACTTGGCGTAAAGCAGGCGCATGCGGCCGCCGCTTGGTTTACCGCACATGACGTGCATTTTGATCGGATGTGCGCCTCGCCGCTCGGTCGCACACGGGCAACCCTCGACACCATACGTGCGGACCTTACGGCCGCCGGCGATACAGCACTTCCGCCCATTGAATTCATCCCCGGGCTCATTGAACGCAGCTACGGAGTATTCGAGTCCGGTCCTCGCGAGGATGTGCCCGCGGACCTGTGGGATCCCGGCGATGCCTTGGTCCCGTATGGGGGAGAGGGCAACGCCTCGGTGCGGTCTCGCATGGTGGACACCCTGACGCGTATCATGCTTGCGCCTCACGCCGATAGCGTTCTCGCGGTGAGTCATGGTTCGGCAACCTATCAGTTCAAGCAAGCGTGGGAACACTTGGCAACGTGTCCTCAGGACGTGCATTTGGGAAATTGTTGCATCCTGGTCTACGAGTTCGATCCCGCCACGCAGTCATTTATGTGCGAGCAGATCGTCAACCACAGCGTGGAATAGGCGTTGAACGAATAAATAGGTTGGGGCAGACATAGCCCCTCAGCTCAGCTCTTCGAGAAATCGCCTGATGGGCTATGTCTGTCCATTGGACCCCATTATTCGATCGAAACAATTCGTTCCCATTACCTATGGCCTCTTGTTGTTGCCTATGGTTTTTGTCATTTGAAGGGCATCAAAATGCAGAATTCCATAGGCAATGGCCGACAAGCATAGGCAACAGCTGCTGACCATAGGCGATAGAAGGCACATCAAGCAGAACGGACATATAAGATCTGCCGCGAGTTCCGCACGAGCCGAAGGATTCAGTGAATCCTTCGTGCGAGCAGGACTGTTCGAGCGCCGGACCTTATATGCCCGCTCTGTCCATCTCAATTTGCATATCTTCACCAGCAAAAACATTGCGAAGACAATATGGAGACGCGCGGCAACGTGTACAATAGTCAAGCTGTGCTTACTAGGAGGATTATGCCTGTAGCATCTACGTGCTCAAATGGGTTGCCGTGCCGTGATGCGAGGGAAAATGCAAGCAGCAAGCGCAGTAGTCCGTATGTGGTCCGCTGGGGGCACTCGCAAGGGGTGAGTGCAAAGTCCCAAGACCACCGAGAAGTTGGAGATCGTCAATGATCAACATGATTCTCGGCCGCAAGATCGGTATGACCCAGGTTTGGGACGAGGACGACAACGTCGTGCCCGTCACGGTCATCCAGGCTGGCCCCTGCACCGTCTCGCAGGTTAAAACTGAGGCGACCGACGGCTATGACGCCGTCCAGATCGGCTTCGGCGACATCAAGGCCAAGCATGTGAACAAGCCCATGGCTGGTCACTTTGCCAAGGCTGGCGTCGAGCCCGTCCGTTACCTCCGTGAGGTTCGCGTCGAGAACGGCTCCGACCACAAGGTCGGCGATGTCGTGACCGTCGCAGATTTCGAGGGCGTTGCCAAGGTCGACGTCATCGGCACCTCCAAGGGTAAGGGCTTCCAGGGTCGCATCAAGCGCTGGAACCAGCGCCGCGGTCCTATGACCCACGGTTCCCACATCCAGCGTCACCCCGGCTCCATCGGCCAGTGCGCTTACCCGGCCCGCGTCCTCAAGGGCGTCAAGATGGCCGGTCACATGGGTAATGCTCGTGTGACGGTGAAGAACCTCTCTGTTGTCCGCATTGATGCTGAGCAGAACCTCATCCTTGTCAAGGGCGCTGTGCCCGGTGGCAAGAACGGTCTGGTCGCCATCCGCATGGCGTAAAGGAGGATCGTCGAATGTCTATGTTTGAGGTGAAGAACGCCGAGGGCAAGAAGGTCGCTGAGACCGAGCTCGCCGAGGGCGTGTACGGCATCGAGCCGAACATCCACGTCATGCACCACATCGTTACGTGCCAGCAGGCTTGCTGGCGTCAGGGTACCCAGTCCACCAAGGGCCGTTCTGAGGTCTCCGGTGGCGGCAAGAAGCCGTGGCGTCAGAAGGGCACCGGCCGTGCTCGCCAGGGTTCCATCCGCGCTTCCCAGTGGCGTGGCGGTGGTGTGATCTTCGGGCCCAAGCCCCGCACCTACGTCAAGCGCATGAACAACAAAGAGGTCAAGCTCGCTATGCGCTCCGCTCTGTCTGCGAAGGTTCGCGACAACGAGCTCGTGCTCGTGGACGACTACGGCTTTGAGAAGCCGTCCACCAAGGCCGCTGTTGCCATGCTCAAGGCTCTTGGCATCGAGGGCAAGCGTCTCACGATCATCGTTCGCGAGGACGACATCAACGCTTACCTCTCCTTCCGCAACATTCCCAAGACGTGGATCATCACGCCGTCTGAGGCCAACACCTATGACCTCATCAACAACGGCGCTCTGCTGATGCCCGCCGACGTCGCTGCTCACTTCGGGGAGGTGCTCGCTTAAATGACCGCTCACGAGATTATCATTCGCCCCATCGTGTCCGAGCGTTCCTACTCCGCTATGGAGGAGAACAAGTACACCTTTGAGGTGGCCAAGAACGCCAACAAGTACCAGATCAAGGACGCCGTCGAGGAGATTTTCGGCGTGAAGGTCGTTCGCGTGAACACCCTCATCGTCAAGCCCAAGACCAAGCGTGTGCGCTATGTCGCTGGCAAGACGCGTTCCTGGAAGAAGGCCGTCGTCACCGTGGCCGAGGGCCAGTCCATCGAGGTCTTTGGCGCCTAGGTCTAACGACTGAGTTATTTGTCGCTTGCCTCTCAAATGGGGAGGCAAGCGCAAGTCACACCGTGCGTTAAAAGAAGAAACGCCCGGTGCCGTGGTAATCCGGTGTCACCGTATCCGCACATCCCCGCTTGCGGTGGCCAACGGATCGATTTGAAGGGATAAGGTAATGGCTGTAAAGCACCTTAAGCCGACCAGCGCAGGCAGGCGCTGGCAGACGATCTCGGACTTCGCCGAGATCACCTGCACCACGCCCGAGAAGTCGCTTCTCGAGCCGCTGCCCGTCAAGGCTGGCCGCAACAATGCCGGTCGCATCACCATGCGCCACCAGGGTGGCCGCGTGAAGCGCCAGTATCGCGTCATCGATTTCAAGCGCAACAAGGACGGCGTGCCCGCCAAGGTTGCCACCATCGAGTACGATCCTAACCGTTCTGCTCGTATCGCCCTGCTCCACTATGTGGACGGCGAGAAGCGCTACATCCTCGCCCCCAAGGGCCTCAAGGTCGGCGACACCATCCTGTCCGGTGCCGGCGCCGACATCAAGCCGGGCAACGCCATGCCGCTGTCCGAGATCCCCGTGGGTACGCTCATCCACGCCATCGAGTTCATGCCCGGTAAGGGCGCCGCGATCGCTCGCTCCGCCGGTACCGCCTGCCAGCTCATGGGCAAGGAGGGCAAGTATGCCATCCTGCGTATGCCCTCCTCCGAGATGCGCCGCGTGCTCGTCACCTGCCGCGCCACCGTCGGCGAGGTCGGCAACGCCGAGCACTCCAACATCGTCATCGGCAAGGCCGGTCGTCATCGCAAGATGGGCGTCCGCCCGACGGTCCGTGGTACGGTCATGAACCCTGTCGACCACCCGCACGGCGGTGGCGAGGGTCGTTCCCACACCTCTGGTCGTCCGTCCGTCTCTCCTTGGGGCACCCCGTCTAAGGGCTATCGCACCCGCAACAAGAAGAAGACGTCCAACGACCTCATCATCCGTCGTCGTAAGAAGTAACCGATACCCGTTAGGAGAAAGCACTTATGAGCAGAAGTCTCAAAAAGGGCCCGTTCGTAGAGGCGCGCCTCCTCTCGCGTATCATCGCGATGAACGAGGCTGGCAAGAAGGACGTCGTGAAGACCTGGTCTCGCGCGTCCACCATCTTCCCCGAGATGGTCGGCCACACCATCGCCGTCCACGACGGCCGCAAGCATGTTCCCGTGTACGTCACTGAGTCCATGGTCGGTCACAAGCTGGGTGAGTTCGCTCCCAGCCGTACGTTCCGTGGCCACAAGGCCAAATAGGGGGTTTAGGTAAATGGCTACTACTTCCACCGAGACCCGCGAGGTCCGTGCCACGGCTAAGTACGTGCGCGTGTCCCCCGGCAAGGCTCGCCTCGTGATCGATCTGATCCGCGGCAAGAACGTTGCCCAGGCCTTCGATATCCTCCACTTCTGCACGCGCTCCGTCGCCGTGGACGTGGAGAAGGTCCTGCGCTCCGCTGTTGCCAATGCCGAGCACAACAATCAGATGCGCGCCGACGACCTGTTCGTCAAGGCCGAGGGCCTGCTGGCCTTCAACAACCCGGCGATGATGATCGCCGTGTACTTCTGCATCATCATGGTGTCCTGGCTTGGCGCCCAGTTCATCGTGGTGGACGGTACGCTGTCCTCCGGCGATCTCACCAGCCTGTTCAGCTACATCATGTCCCTGCTCATGAGCCTGATGATGCTGTCCATGGTGGTGGTGATGATCACCATGTCCCTGGCCAGTGTGCGCCGGATCAGCGAGGTGCTGGGCGAGGTCCCCGACCTCCACGACCCGGCTGACCCGGTGATGGAGGTCCGCGACGGCAGCATCGACTTCGACCATGTGGACTTCTCCTATAAGCACGGCAGCGGCAAGAACGCCCTGAGCGACATCGACCTGCACATCCAGTCCGGGGAGACCAT
>OLVZ01003456.1_pt1 | contig 10336 bp, 8 predicted proteins | sample 1673341 | NCBI WGS metagenome assembly OLVZ01 (sample SAMEA3178944, study PRJEB25190) | human gut metagenome | biome: human gut; feature: human-associated habitat; material: faeces | place: Austria | collected 2013
AGCTTCCACGCGCCGCCGTCGCACTCGATAAGCTTGCAGGCCAGCGGGCTGGACTGGAGGCGGAACACGACCTTGTGCGCGGGCTGCGCGACTTCCGCGAAGGTGCTGAACGGGAAGACGACCGCCGGAGACGGTACGGGGACTTCGGCCTTGCGTGCCGCGCCCTGCCGGATGGACACTTCCTGCGACACGCCGTCGTCCTGTACGCGGACTTCCGAGGTGTCCACGAGGTTGCCGCTGATCTTGATGAGCGCGTCGAGATCGTCCGAGGGGACAAAGCAGGACTGGAGATAGGGGACGAACTCGTCGGGCGAGGTCCAGCTTCCAAAACGGTGGGCAGGGATGACGGCGTCGGCCCGCATGTACGTGGTGCGCTGTTTCCAGCCCCCGAAGGGGGTGGACATAACCCTCACGGTCGTCACATCGCAGACGTGGACAAGGAGCTTGTCGAGGTCCAGCCCATCGGGGTTCTGGTTGAGGTAATCCACCACGGCCTGCAAGGTGCCCACGGTGAGCGTGTCCTGTTCCGCGTCATGGAGGCGTTGCCATTCCCCTTCCGGGTCAGGCTTGTAAAAGCGCAGGTCGTCTTCCGTGACATGAATGGGGAGAGCGGCCTTGGCCTTGCCGTCAAGGGATTCGAGTTCCCGGCCTACGCCGATGAGGTGCCTGTCAGCTTCAATACGGTTGATTTCCATGTGATTTTTCCTTTTGTTACTGGTTGATGGGATGTTCCTCAGCCTTCTTGAACGGGGTGACGTTCACGGTCACGCTGCCGCCTCCCCTGAGTTCCGTAGGGGACGTGCCGTCAAAGCGGTACTGGTCGGGGCGGTTGTCGGTGAAGGACTCGAAAAGCATGGGCGCGCCGTCCAGCTTGTCGAGCACGACCGGGATGGTCTGCGGCTCCTGCGGCTGGAGGTTGGTCGTCACGACCGCCTTGGATGCGATCAGCGTCCGGCTCTCGTCGGGCTTGAAGGTGATCTTGAGGGTGACGGTGCGGGGCTTGTCCGGCGGCGTGTTCACGTCCGCTATGTTGTCCGCGACCTTGGCAAGCGCGATGTTGACGGCTTCGACCACGCCGCCGTTGTTCATGGTTTTGACGTCGAGTTGGCTACTGCTCATGGCTCTTTCTCCTTTGGGTTGGATAAAAAGAAAGCCCGTTGTTACGCGGGCGGATTGGCATTGCGCCGGGGTACATGCCCCCCGGCGGGCTCTATGGGGACGGCGCGGGAGGTGGGCGCCGGTTACATGACGGTGACGGTGGCCACGGAACGGAGTTGCGCGAGGAGTTCCTGCACGGCCTGTTCGTGGGCCGGTTCGTAGGCGACGGACAGGATCAGGGTTGTCGTGACCGGGGGGGCCGTGGGGAAGTCGTCCTCTTCGATAAAGGGGGCTGCGGGCGGTGGCGTCGGCACGGCCTGCCGGGTCTGCCGGGCTTCCTCTGCTGCGGCTTCGCGCGCGGCCTTGTCCTTTGCCTGCTGCTCGCGCAGGCTGGCCTCCGCCGCGAAGACCTGCCCGATGACGCCCGCGGCTTCTTCGCTGGTGATGTCCAGCGACAGGCAGGGCGCGAACTTGCCCATCGGGAGGCTAAAGCCGTACTCCTCGGCCTTGGCCTTCAACGCGGCTTCAACCATCGTAGCGCGGTCGGCCTTGGCCCGTTCAAGCTGTTCGGCTGCGGCCTTGTCCTGCTTGTGCTTGAGGATGATGTTCTGGATTTCGGCGTGCAGTTGGGCCTGTTTGATGCTCTTGTTGAGCCACGGTTCCTTGATGGGGATGTCGAGTTCCGGCACCTTTTCGCCGTTTTTCAGGGAGTCGATGACGAACTGGACGCTCTTGCGGCGGCCCTCGCGGTCGCGCCGTTCGAATTCCTTGACCTGCCTGTTCAGGCCTTCACGGACTTCGACGACGCGGGCGACCAACGCCTTGGCTTCGGCGTCGAACGCGTCCAGCGGCCCGGCGATTTGGCAGGTGATCTCCTTGCGGGCGTTGTCGAGCCTGTCGCGGAGCTTGTTCAGCCCGGCCATTTCGGACTTGATGGCGGGCACGTCCTCTTCCTGCACCACCAGTTTCTCGTACTGCTCCAGCGTGGCGTCGAGCAGGGCGGACACGGCGTCCCGGTTCCAGTTGATGACCAGCGGCGTCGCGGTGACGGCAAGGTCGAACTGCGCCAGTCCGGTGGGTTGCATCTGCGCGGGCGGGAGGGCTTCCAGTATTTCTGCGGTCTGTGTCATGGTTGTATCCTGTTGGTTTTGCTAGAACGGAACATCGTCCATGCCGGAGGCCTCGGACGGGAAGGCGGGGCCGAGGTCTTCATAATCGGATGGGGGAGGGGCGTGGCGTCGGCCTTGCTGCCTGCGCCCGCCTTCCTGTTGCCCGCCGGGTTGCCCGTCCGCCTTGCGGTCAAGGAACTGGACGCGCTGCGCCTTGATTTCTGTGACGAAACGGTCCTGCCCCTGCTGATCCTGCCATTTGCGGGTTTGCAGGCTGCCTTCCACAAACACGAGGCTGCCCTTGGTCAGGTACTGGGAGCAGTTCTCCGCCGCTTTCTGGAACACCACGACGCGGTGCCACTCGGCACGGTCCACACGGTTGCCGTCGCGGTCCGTGTAGGATTCGTCCGTGGCGATGTTGAGCGTGCAGACGGGGCTGCCGCTCTGGGAATAGCGCAGTTCGGGATCGCGGCCGAGCCTGCCGATGATCATAACCTTGTTCAGCATAGTAACTCCTTGCAGGACGCCCTCTAGGGCTTGGGCGCCCGTTCGTTCAATGTGGCAAGTTCCTCTTCCAGCGTTTCGCTCAGCTCGTTGGCCTTGCGCGGTTCCCACTGGAAAAGTGCTTCCTCCAGATCCTTTTTGACGGCGGCGGCGCGCCCGATACCTTCCCGAAGGCCCTCGGCGACGGCTTGGGGCCAGTCTTCGAACGAAAGGCCGTTTTCCAGCGCCGTCACCAGTTCCAGCACGCCGCGTTTCTCGTCCGGGTACTGGGGGCGGGGCCATGCCAAGGCCGTCAGAGCGGGCCATGCCCGGACGACGTCCTCTTCGCGGTACGTCCATGCGCTGACGCGGATCTGGAGGAGTTTGCCCATGTTATTCCTGCTCCTGCCATTCGGTCTGGACTTTCAGCACGACTTCTTCGATCTGCTGGAGCTGATCCGGGGGGCAGACGCCGATCAGCGGGCTTCCCGCGTCATCCTTGATGATACCCGAGACCTTCAGCTGCGAGGAACGCGCCTGGGTGTCCGGGGCGGCTGCCGTCCTGTCCGGAGAGGCCGTGGCGGCCCCTCCCAGACAAAACAGACACAATATCAGTGTTATAATATGATATTTATTCATAACCGTATTGTATTCTTATTGGGTTTTACTCTCTTGTCGTGATTCTGATTGTCGTTTCCGCCGAATTGGTTTTGGAAGCCTCGTCGCATACGGTCTTCTTATCTTCGACACCCTTTTCCCAGGTTTTCTGGAAGACATAGACCGCTCCGATGCTGGTCGCCTGGTAGAGCGTCGCATCGATCGTGCACTTGCAGGTGCAGTTGGTGATTGTGGTGACCTTGTCATTTTCTATGGCGACGATACCTGCCACGATCGGGCGCCACTTGTCGGTTTTGTGGTTGGCCACTACCGTAATGTTGCCGTAGTTCTCGCAACCGTCGAACACGGCATTATCGTCTCCGGATACGGCGATGCCCGCGATGTCGCGCTCTACGGCCGCCGTGAGGTTGCCGCGGTTGATGCAGTTTTTCAACGTGAAGGCTCCGGCGACCTTGCCGGCGATGCCGCCCATGTAGAAGAGGTCGTAGTCGGCCATCGTGGGGCTGGTCATGTTACCTGTGTTGATGCAGTTTTCGATCAGGGCCGGCGACGCCACCTTTTCGGCAATGCCGATCAGACCGCCGACCGATGCCGTCGACGCCGCGATGTCGGCCTCGTTGCGGCAGTTGGTCATCCTGAGCGTATAACCCAGGCCGGCATCCGATCCGACGCAGCCTACGATACCGCCCGTGCGGCGATATTTCGTGCCGTTGGAGTTGTTGAACGTGATCTTGCCCTTGTTGACACAATTGTCGAACACGCCGTAGCCGGTGGCCAGGATACCGCCCAGCGAGTGGAACTGGTGCCCCGGATCGGCGAAGGTGACGGTGAAGGTGCCTTCATTGGTGCAGTTGCTGAACGTCCAGTTCGATTTCTCGGCATGGCCGAACAATCCTCCGTATTTGCCGGTGTCGACGGCGCCCGGGAAGTCGAAGCTGAAATTGCCTTTGTTCGTGCAGTTCACGAGCGATCCTTCCGTTTTGTCCGCGGTGCCTGCGACGATGCCGCCGATGAACTCCGTCCGGGCTGTCCCCGTGACGATGAATTCGCCGGTATTGTGGCAATCGGTGTAGACCGAACCGACGTTCGCCAGGCCGACCAGTCCGCCGAGATAACCTGCCGTGGCAACGGTTTTCGCCCCGGAGAAGGACAGTGTGGCCTTGTTGGTGACTTTCGTCAGTGCCGCACCGTCGTTATAGACGGCCAGCGTGCCGGCGACTACGGGGGTGGCTTGCGATACGGACATGCTGCCCGCCAGCGAGAGGTTCTTTATCTCGGCCGCTGCGTCGAGCGTGTGAAACAGGCCGAGTTCCTTCGAATCCTGATCCGCCAGCTTGACGGTGATCGTATTGTTCAGACCGTCGAAAGTCCCTTTGAACGGATTGGCGGCCGAGCCTACGAAGCTGGTTTGGGTAAGGGCGCTCAGATCGATGTCGCTGACAAGGACGATCCTGCCGCCGTTGGTGTAGGCGTCGAGCGGCGCCCCTTCGGTCACCGCGTTGCCGAAGGCTACGAACTCTTCGGGGGTTGAGATGCCCTTCCAGCTCAGGCGGACGCTGAACGATGCCGTGAGCTCTTCCGCCGAAACGGCTGCGAACTCTATCGTGCCCGCACCGGTGCAGTCCGCACCGTCGGCCGGAGCCGTGACTTTGAGCACCGAATTTTTGATGTCGAGTGCGATGTCCCAGCCTTTGAGCGCCGTGATGTCGCACGTGGCTACGTTGGTGACGGTACAGGGGATGTCGCGCTGCTCGCCGAAGGCGAATTTGTAATCGGCCTCGGCAAAGGAGATGATCGGCAACTTGGTCGAGAGTTCGACGGGGATCGACGCACCCTCGCCGGCCGTTCCGCGGACGCTCAGCGGCGTAACCTTGACGCTGCCTTCCATGGCCGGGTCGGCCTCCTCCTGCGTGGGCGCGGTGACGGTCAGCAGACCCGCATCGACATCGGCCGTGTAAGTCCATCCCTTGGGGACGCTTACGTCGAGCGACGCGGTGTTCTCGCTGGTGAATTCGAATTCCATGCTCTTCCCGTAGGAGAAGACATGGGTCTTCGAGGTCGTCTCTTCGTCGAATGTGAGCGTGATGTCGTTTTCCAGAGCGGCTACGGCGAGCGTATAGGTCTCCGTGCGGCCTGCCTGCGACTGTATTTCGATGACCACGTCGCCGCTGGCCTTGGCTCCCAGGTCGGAGGCTGGGGGGGCGGTGACCGAACAGCTCCGCGAGCTGGGGATCACGGTGCATTTCCAGCCTGTGGGCGGGGTGGCCACCGTGTAGGTGACGAATGCACTCTTTAAGGTATAGGTGGCCGTCGTGCCGAACCGCATGCTCTGGAGGCCCTCGATCAGGTTGCCCTCCGTGTCATAGAGTTCGAATACGATCGCACCGTCTTCTGCCTCTACATCCTCGATGCCGCAGGAGCTGCACAGCAATAGCGGTGCGGCAAAAAGCATGTAAATAAGAAAATGAAGAGATTTTCTCATAAATGAAAGTTTTAGGGTTGAATATTTGGATGAATGAATGGTTCGTAAAAGTCCGGTCGTAGTTTTTACTTTGTCATAGGCATCTTTGTATTTTAAAGGTTGGGAAAAAGATATTGAATGAGAAATAAATGAAAATCAAATAGAACTATAATGGATTTCTTATTGTGTTCTTTTGTGTTTATTTCAGAAGAAATTCCGCTTTGTTGTTTGTAAAAGTATGCTTTTGGAAAATGTGTGTCAACAGCATCAAAATGAAATATGAATGCGTATTTCCGACAATGAGCTGGTGGAAAGCATGTTATTTCCGATACCCGGGTGTTATTATATGAATCCCGTATGAATCGCCGGCGCGCGATTTCCGGCTGTCAGACGATCTCCATGATCCGGCGCTCGAATTCGGCGGGCGGGCATTTGGCGGCGTTCCGCAGCCGGTTGCGGTAGGTGTAGACCGTATTTATGGAGATATGCAGAAACTGGGCGATTTCGCTGTTGCCCGTGATGCCCAGCCGGATCACGGCCAGCAGCCGGAATTCAGTGTTGAGGCCGGGCGTTTTCATTTGCTCCCCGTCCCGCAGCAGTGCGTTGGCTTTTTCCACGAAATCGGGATAAAGCGATAGGAATACCCGGTCGAATTCGTGGAAGAACGATTTGTATTCCTGCTCGATGGGCGTAGGCGAGCGCAGCTCACGCAAAAGGCGCTCCTGCCCGAACGAGAGCGCAGTCTTGTAGAGGTGTGTGCGGTGACGTTCTAATTTGTTGATGTAGAACGTGCTGCGTTGCATGTAGTAACGCAGGTATTTGTCTTTGATGGTATTGGCCTGGGAGAGTGCCCGGGTGGCTGTTTCGTGGCGGAGGCTGCTGGCGGCGAGCTGTTCGCTGAGTTCGTGCAGCCGGGCGCAGGTTTGCGCGTGTTGCGTACGCAACTGTTTGATCAGGTGTTTTTGCCTGAAGGCGAGCGAGACGGCCGCCAGTAGAAGAAGTGCGCCCGTTGCGATGGCCGGCAGTGCGGCCTTGCTTTTTCGCGGGCTTCGGATGTGGGTGCCCCCTGCCGTTGCCGGCTCGGGGGCAGCGTTGCTTTTGCCGGCTTGGTCGCCGTTCGGGGCGTAGCGGATTGTTTGCTCCGGCAGGATGTTGCCGGTTCCCGAAATTAAAAGAGGGAAATCCCCCCCCCACGCATTGTGCGGGCGGTAACGTCGTTTTTCGGGACGCAGCAGCAGATCAGAAGGCCGGTAAGCAGAGCGAAATGACGGTTCATGTCTGGTCGAGGGTTAGGTTGTGGTACTACAAATATACATTATAAAATCGAGACTGTACGGGTTGTGCCCGGGCGGCGGCGTTTTTGGTGCTGTCTCAGTATGCCGCCGTCAGCCTTGTTGCTGCGGTAAAGCCGGCCCGGGCCATCGGGGCGCAATTGCAGTCGCCGCTTAGGGCATCCCCGGATGCCTGGTGTGCGGTTGCGTCAGTCACCCGGCCGGAGGCTGTCGCAGGACAAGTACGGCCGGTGGTGCCGACGACGATACCCTGACCGGCCGCGGATGTGCCGTACCCGTTTTGCAGGGCGAACGGCAGGGCGGGCGGTATGGACGGTCTCCTGCTGGGGAGGTAGGCCGAAAGAGTCCGGAATTTCTTTTCCATCGTTTTTAGGCTTTAAGATATGACAAATATATAAGTTTAATTTTAATACAAGTGTTAAAAAGAGATTAAAAGGAAATTTATTTTTGATTATTTGTTGTGTTTATGTTGTTATTTATCTTGCCTTTTATTACTTTTGTCCGCAACGTAGTCGAAGTCCGGTCAACTTCCATCCTCTTTCCATCATTCAATATTAAAGCAAGCAAATATGAAAATCATGCGATTTATCGGAATCGTCTTCGCGCTGTTTTCGGCGGGAAGCCCGTCGGATACGTCGGCGCAGGATTCCGGGAAAAAATACAAGGTCTATATGGTCTCCAATTCCCATCTCGACACGCAGTGGCGGTGGGACGTGAAAGCCACGATCGACGATTACCTATATAATACGGCTGTGCAGAATCTGGCGCTGCTCGAAAAATATCCGCATTACGTGTTCAATTTCGAAGGTGCCGTCAAGTACGAATGGATCAAGGAGTACTATCCGCACCTCTTCGAGCGCATCCGGAAATTCGTAGCCGACGGGCGATGGAACATTTCGGGGGCTTCGTTCGAGGCCAACGACCCGAACATGCCGTCGTCGGAGTCGTTTATCCGCAACATCCTGCTTGCACAGGAGTTTTATAAAAAGGAGTTCGGCATCAAGTCGAAGGATATGTTCCTGCCCGACTGCTTCGGATTCAGCCAGGTCATGCCGACGCTGGGACACCACTGCGGCCTGATCGGTTTCTCGACGCAGAAATTGTCGTGGCGCACCGAGCCGCTTGTCGGCGACTCCAAAACCCCGTTTCCGATCGGGCTCTGGGAAGGGGTCGACGGCGCCCGCATCATGGTGGCGCTCGAGCCGGGACGCTATTCGTGGAACGAGTTTCCCGAAGGGGATCTGAGCGCCAACGAGGAATTGGCCGAAAGCGCCCGGAAGTCGCCTTTCGGCATCGCTTACCGGTACTATGGCAACAAACTGGCGAACGGAGCCGGAGACCACGGCGGCTCGGCCCTGCCCCGCAGCATCCAGCTGCTCGAGGAGGGGATTACGAACGGCAAGGGGCCCGTGCAGCTTGTCAGCGCCACGTCCTCGCAGCTCTACGAGGATTATATGCCCTACGGGAACCATCCGGAACTCCCGGTGTTCGTCGGGGAGATGCCTCTCGACGTCCACGCTCCGGGCTGTTATACCTCCCAGGCCGAGATGAAGCGTTACAACCGCCGTAACGAACAGTTGGCCGATGCCGCCGAGCGTTCGGCCGTGATCGCCGACTGGATGGGAGCCGTACCTTATCCGAAAGAGGCGCTTAACGATGCCTGGAAGCGTTTCCTCTGGCACCAGTTCCACGACGACCTTACGGGAACCAGCATTTGGGAGGCTTATACCTATTCCTGGAACGACGAATTCCTGGCGCAGGGGCAATTCTGCGATGTGATCCTCGCCTCGGCCGGGGCTGCGGCATCCGTAATGGACACCCGCGCGAAGGGAAGTCCGGTACTGGTTTATAACCCCGCCGCTTATTCGCGCAGGAGCCTTGTCGAGGCGACGGTCGACCTGCCTGCGGAGGCCGAAGGGGTGGCCGTTTATGCGCCGGACGGGAAGACCGTTCCTGCGCAGATCGTTGCCCGCGACGGTGCCAGGGCGACCGTGCTGTTTGCCGCCGCGATGGAACCCGTAAGCTATGCGGTATACGACGTGAGGGCCGGCAAGGCCGGCAAGGGCAAGGTGCTCAGGGCTTCGGGCAATACGCTCGAGAACCGGGTCTATAAGGTGACGCTCGATGCCAACGGCGACATCGCCTCGGTCATCGACAAACGCAACGGCCGCGATTTGGTCGAAAAAGGCAGGGCCTTCCGCCTTGCGGTGCTGACCCCCAATGTGTCGAACCGCTATCCGGCATGGGAGATCCACAAGGCGACGCTCGACCAGACACCCGAACCCGTGGATACGGATGTCCGGATCAGCGTGGCGGAGTGCGGCGCCGCACGGGCCTCCCTGAAAGTAGAACGGCGGTACGGCGATTCCCGGCTGGTGCAGTATATCCGCCTGACCGACGGCGGGGACGACGAGCGTATCGATATCGTGGCCGACATTGACTGGAAGACGCCCGACGCCCTGCTCAAGGCCGAATTCCCGATGTCCGTTTCCGCCGAGGAGGCTGTCTACGACATCGGCATCGGCAACCAGCGCCGTCCCACCAACCACCAGCGGGCGCACGAAACATTCGCCCACCATTGGGCAGACCTCTCGGACGGAGACTATGGCATCGCCGTTCTGAACGATTCGAAATACGGCTGGGACAAACCCGCCGACAATACCCTGCGCCTGAGTCTGCTGCATACGCCTTCGACCGAGAAACGCTATGCCGACCAACGGGATCTGGATTTCGGACGCCATACGATGACTTACTCGCTCGTCGGGCACGATGGCGACCATAACCGCGCCGGGGTGGTGGAGAAAGGCGAGCTGCTCAATCAGCCGCTCCTCAGCTTCACGACGCCGAAGCATCCCGGGAAGCTGGGACGCAGGTTCTCTTTTGTCGCGGCTTCGACCCCGCAGATCGCCGTCAAGGCGCTTAAGAAGGCCGAGGACGGCAGCGGTTATATCGTCCGTGTATTCGAGACGACGGGCAGGGAGGTGCGCGGCGCCGAGCTGGCTTTCCCCGTGCGGATCGTTTCGGCCGAGGAGGTGAACGGAATCGAGGAACCGGTCGGGGAGGCACGATTCGAAGGCAACCGGCTGATCGTCGATGCCGGGCGTTTCGCACCCAAGACCTATAAGGTTACGCTGGCGGAGGCTCCCGTGGCCGCCCCCGCGATCGAGAATGCCTTTGTGGATTTTCCTGTAAACCAGAACTCCATTTCGAGCGACGCGTTCAAGTCCGTCGCCAAGGTGGCTCCCAACAAAACGGGGTCGGGTCCCCCTGCTGCG
>OLVZ01003459.1_pt1 | contig 10331 bp, 11 predicted proteins | sample 1673341 | NCBI WGS metagenome assembly OLVZ01 (sample SAMEA3178944, study PRJEB25190) | human gut metagenome | biome: human gut; feature: human-associated habitat; material: faeces | place: Austria | collected 2013
TCGGTCGATTCGATCCCCTCGTCGCAGGGGCAGGAAGACCATGTGAGCATGGGCTCCAACGCCGCCACCAAACTCTACCGCGTGGTGCTCAACACCGAGCGGGTGTTGGCCATCGAGCTGTTCAATGCCGCGCAGGCGCTCGACTTCCGCCGTCCGGCGCGTTCCTCCGCGACGATCGAACAGATGGTCGCCGAGTACCGCAAGCGGGTGCCGTTCATCGACAACGACTCGGTGATGTACCCCCATATCGAATCCTCCATCCAATTCCTCCGGACACTATGAGGCTGCTGGTAAAGAACATCGGTACGATCGTCGGGATCGAGACCGCCGGCCGCCTCCGCCTGTGCGGCGGGGAGATGGATCGGCTGGAGACGTTCGACGATGCCTGGCTGCTGGCCGACAACGGGCGTATCGCAGCCTTCGGGAGCATGAATTCGCTGGGCGAGATGGCCGCGGACGAGGTGGTCGACGCCGGGGGCGGGATGCTTTTCCCGTCGTTCTGCGATTCGCATACGCACCTGGTCTATGCCGGGAGCCGCGAACAGGAGTTCCTCGACAAGATCAACGGCCTGACTTACGAGCAGATCGCACGCCGCGGCGGGGGCATCCTCAATTCCGCCGACCTGCTGCACCGCACCTCCGAAGAGGAGCTCTACCGCCAGGCGATGGGGCGTATCCGCGAGATCGCCGCCATGGGGACGGGTGCCGTGGAGATCAAGAGCGGCTACGGGCTGACTACGGCCGACGAGCTGAAGATGCTGCGCGTCATCCGCCGCATCCGCGAGACGGCTCCGCTGGCCGTGCGCGCCACGTTCCTCGGCGCCCATGCCGTGCCGCGGAACTATATCGGCCGGCAGGAGGAATACGTGGAGCTGGTCTGCAACGAAATGCTTCCGGCCGTGGCGGCCGGGAAACTGGCCGATTTCGTCGATGTCTTCTGCGACGAAGGGTTCTTTACCGTGGAACAGACGGCCCGCATCATGAAGGCCGGGCGCAAGCTGGGCATGCAGCCGAAGATTCACGCCAACGAACTGGCCGTTTCGGGCGGCGTGCAGGTGGGCGTGGAGTACGACGCCCTGTCGGTCGACCACCTCGAACGCATGGGTGGGCCCGAGATCGACGCCCTGCACGGCACGGTGACCTCGCCGACGATGCTGCCCGGCGCGGCATTCTTCCTCGGGATGAGCTATCCGCCGGCCCGCGAAATGATAAATGCCGGGCTGGGCGTGGCGCTGGCTTCGGACTACAATCCCGGTTCGTCGCCCTCGGGCAACATGCGCATGGTCGTGTCGCTGGCATGCATCCGTATGCGGATGACCCCTGCCGAGGCCATCAATGCCGCGACGCTCAACGGGGCCTACGCCATGGGGCTTAGCCGTGACTACGGCTCCGTCACGGTCGGCAAGGTCGCCAATTTCTTCCTCACGGTGCCGATGCCTTCGGTGGCGTTCATGCCCTATGCCTATACCACGCCGCTCATCAGCCGCATATTCCTGCGCGGCGAGGGGGTCGTGGCGTAATATTTGACGGGAGAGCCGTATGAGATTGTTGGTTCTGATCATTGGCCTGGCGCTTGCCGGGGCCGTAAAAGCACAGGATATGAAGCCGTTGACACCGGAAGAAAGACGTGTGATCGTCGACAAGGGTACCGAAGCGCCTTTTTCGGGCCGTTATTACAAGCATCGCGGAGAGGGGGTTTACCGTTGCCGCCAGTGCGGTGCGCCGCTGTACCGTTCGCAGGACAAGTTCGATGCCGGGTGCGGCTGGCCGAGTTTCGACGACGAAATCCCCGGTGCCGTGAGGCGCACGACGGATGCCGACGGCCGGCGTACCGAAATCACTTGTGCCCGCTGCGGCGGACACCTGGGACATGTCTTTACGGGCGAAGGCTTTACGCCCAAAAATACGCGCCACTGCGTCAACTCCGTCTCGCTCGTGTTCGAACCCGGAGGGGAAGCTTCCTCCGGGGCCGAAACGGCCGTAAAACCCGCGGTTTCCTCCCCGGAATCCGAAGGCCGGACTGCCTCGCAGCCCGAAAAGCAGACGCAGCAGCCCGGAACCCAATTCGGGAGTCCCGGCGCTCAGGCGTCCGGGGCTGACTCGACGTCGGCCGCCGCCCGGCCGGGGGACGGGATGCCGCCCGCAGGGCAGGCCGCGGAGCGTGGCGCGACGGCGATCTTTGCCGGAGGTTGTTTCTGGGGCGTGGAATATATGCTTTGGAAAGTGCCCGGAGTCCTGAAGGTCGAGTCGGGCTACATCGGCGGCACGACCGAAAATCCCACCTATGAAGAGGTATGCAGCCACCGTACGGGACATGCCGAAGCCGTACGTGTGGTATTCGATCCTGCAAAGGTGTCCTACGAGACGCTGGCACGCCTGTTCTTCGAAATCCACGACCCGACCCAGGAAAACGGGCAGGGCCCCGACCTCGGCGACCAGTACCGTTCCGAGATATTCTACACCTCGCCCGCCCAGCAGGCGACGGCCGAGAGGCTCATCGCCGAGTTGCGGCGCAAAGGCTACGACGTCGTGACGCAAGTCACCCCTGCGGGCCGTTTCTGGCCCGCCGAGGATTACCACCAGCGATACTACGAGCGCAAGGGTACGCAGCCGTACTGCCACGCCTATACCAAGCGGTTTTGAGCCTGCGCCGGACTTGCCGTCGCATTGCGCCCGCCGCCTCCGTAAGGGCATTTCCGATTCCGATACGATTGTAAGACACCCCGCCTCACAGCGGGGTGTCGTGCCGTTCGGGCGTAATCCCGGCCAGGGGCGATACGGGGCCTCGGCGCCGAAGGGTTCTGAAAATCCGCTGCGACGAAACGCTCCCGGCCGAGGACAGATTGCCTTTCGGCCGTGGATTGGTTGCCTTCCGTCCGTGGACAGGCTGCCTTCCGGCTGTGGACAGGTCGCTGTGTTTTAGGCCGTTGCCGCGTGCAAAGCCTATTCTTCGGTGAGTTTCCCGATCTCGCCCTGCATGATATGGGGCAGATTTTCGCGGATTTTCCCGATGGGCCAGTCCCACCATCGCAGTTCCTGCAACCTGGCTACGGTGTCCGCGTCGAAACGCCTGCGGATCTCCCTGGCCGGCACGCCGCCGACGATGGTGTAGGGCGGGACATCCCTGGTGACGACCGCCCGCGCCGCGATCACCGCGCCGTCGCCGATCCTCACACCGGCCATGACGACCGCTTCGTACCCGATCCATACGTCGTTCCCGATTACGATGTCGCCTTTGTTGTCCCACGCCGCGGCGACATCCTTCCTGTCCAGCCCCCACTCCTCGAAAAAGAGCGGGAACGTATAGTTGGCCAGCGATCCCAGCGTGTGGTTGGCACTGTTGAACAGGAACTTGGCGCCGCACGCTATCGAACAGAACTTGCCGATCACCAGCCGGTCGCCGTTGACGGGGTAGTGGTACAGGACGTTGTTCTTTTCGAATTGCGTCGGGTCGTTCACGAAATCGTTGTAGATCGTGTAGTCCCCGACCTCGATCATCGGGTTGCCGATGACCGTGTTCAGGTAGACCGTCTGCCGGTCGTTCGTGCGGGGATAGGTCTTGCTATTCATGGTTGGTCGTTTCAGTCTGCTTTTACGGTGATGATCTGTTTCCAGTCGGTCGTATATTCCTGCGAGAGGTGCTGGCGGTTCATCTTCAGCGGGGCGAACCCCTGTGCCGCCACCACGACCCTGTTGCGGCCGTAGGTGCGGTTGGTCGCGTCCATGGCGTCCATCAGCCGGGCGTGCCTGGCACGATCCACGGGGTCGAACAGGTCGGTTTGCAGCCCCGTGCGCGACGAAATGTCCGAAAGCGTAATCCCGGCTTTCTTGTAGCCGTAGCCTTTGCGGAATATGCGTTGCAGGGCCTTTGCCGCCAGCGGCACCAGCTCCAGCGTGTCGTCGGTCGGCACCACGGGGCGCACGGTCTGGCTTTCGAAATACTGGGGCAGCTCCTCGCGGTGGCGGTTGGTGAGGATGTAGACCGTCACCTCGCCGCAGAGGCTTTGCTGGCGGCGCAGTTTCTCGGCGGCCATCGAGACGAACGCCGCCACCGAGGTGTGTATCTCCTCGTATTGGGTCAGCTCGTGCGCGAAGCTGCGCGAGACGGTGATCTGCTGTTTGGCCGGCGGGGCGCTCTCGAAGTCGATGCACGCCTCGCCCTGAAGCTCTTTCCATGTGCGCAGCCCCGTGACCCCCATGCGGCCGCGTATCCATGCCTCGGGACGCTGCACGAAGTCCCATGCCGTACGTACGTTGGCGGCCTGCAACATGCGCCGGTGCTTGCGCCCGATGCCCCAGACATCCTCTATCGGGAATTTGCGCAGTACCTTTTCGATGTCCTGCGGACGGTACATCAGGCAGGCGCCCTGCAACTTGGGGTACTCCTTGCAGAGTTTCGACGCGATCTTGGCCAGCGTTTTGGTCGGGGCGATGCCGATGCTCACGGGGATGCCCGTATTGCGGCGTACCGTGCGGCTGATGTGCCGTCCCAACTCCTCCAGTCGTCCGGTTTCGATGCCCCGCAAGTCGAGGAACGCCTCGTCGATGGAGTATACCTCGGCGGCAGGAACCATGCGGCGGAGCGTCCAGATCACGCGCCGCGACATGTCGCCGTAGAGGTTGAAATTACTCGAAAAGACGGCTACATTATGCCGTTTTTCGAGGTCGCGGATCTGGAAATAGGGGTGTCCCATGCGGATGCCGAGCGCCTTGGCCTCGTTCGAGCGCGCGATCACGCAGCCGTCGTTGTTCGACAGCACGACCACGGGCAGCCCTTCCAGTTCGGGGCGGAAGACCCGCTCGCACGAGGCGAAGAAATTATTGCAGTCGCAAAGTCCGTACATCGTTTTTTCGTGTTGCATGTCGTCCGTCGCCCTCTCCCTGGGCGTTGCCGCTCCCTCGCTGGGATATTGCTAGGGGTGAGGTAGTTGCGGCGTTTCGGCGGCCGCTTCAGACCTTTTTGATGGCGTACGTCACCACGCCCCATACCGTGAAATCGCTCTCCTGGCCGATCTCGATCGGTTTGTAGCGCTTGTTCGCGGGCACGAGGACGATCTTGCCCTGTCCCATCCGCAGGCGTTTGAGGGTGAATTCCCCGTCGAGGAAACATACGGCGACACAGCCGTCGTAGGCCTCCAGCGACTTGTCCACGACCAGCAGGTCGCCGTCGGCGATGCCGTCGTCCTGCATGCTGTCGCCCGCGACCCGAGCGAAGAATGTCGCACCCGGATTGCGGACCAGCTCCCGGTTCAGGTCGAGGGGCGGGTCGAGGTGGTCGTCGGCCGGCGAGGGAAAACCCGCCGAGACGCCGCTCGTCGCCACGGGAAGTTCCGTGCGGGTCGAGGTGTCGGGGCGGACGAGCCGGAGCCGTATTTCTTCCTGGTTGTCCATCTTGTTATCCATAGTCGCTGCAAAATTGCAAAAAATTTCGTGTAAACCGGCAATATTTCCTACATTTGCCTCCTGAAATCCCGGTTTTATGGAACGTGCCAAAGGTATTCTCTACGCGGCCCTGTCGTCGTCGACCTTCGGGCTGGCGCCGCTCTTCACACTGTTACTGCTCGGCCTGGGCTACTCTTCGTTCGAGGTGCTGTCCTACCGTTGGGGTGTCGCGTCGCTGTTTCTCGGTGCCCTGGCGCTGCTCGCCGGGCGCAGTTTCCGCCTCTCATGGCCGGAATTGCGGACGGTATTCTTCCTGAGCCTTTTCCGCGCCGCCACGTCGCTGAGCCTGGTCATCGCCTACCAGCATATCGCCAGCGGCGTCGCGTCGACCATTCATTTCATGTATCCGCTGGCCGTCGCCCTGGCCATGATGTGCTTCTTCCGCGAAAAAGGCTCCGTATGGGTCTTTGCGGCCATCGGCATGTCCATCGTCGGCGCCGTGCTCCTTTCGCTGGGCAACGTCGATTTCACCCGGGGGAATACCACGCTGGGCATGGTCTCGGCCGCCGTTTCGGTCGTCTCTTACGGCGGTTATATCGTCGGCGTGCGCAAGAGCCGTGCCGTGGGGATCGACTCCACGGTGCTGACCTGTTACGTGATGGGGCTGGGGGCTTTGTATTTCATTGCCGGCGGCCTCGTTACGGGCGGTATCCGCATCGAGACGGACGGCACGGCGTGGCTCTGCATCCTCGGGGTGGCGCTTCCGGCCACGGCCGTGTCGAACATGACGCTGGTGCAGGCCATCAAACGCATCGGGCCGACGCTGACCTCGGTTTTCGGGGCCTTGGAACCGCTTACGGCCGTGGTCATCGGCGTCGCGGTCTTCGGCGAACCCTTTACGGTGCAGGGCGCTGCGGGCATCCTGCTGATCGTCGCAGCCGTCACGATCGTCATCCTGCACAGCGGCCGCCGGAAAGCCTGACCAGGCCGCACTGCGGCGTGCTGCCGCCCGGGGAGCGCAGCTTCCGGATAAAGGCGGCGCGCATCCGGCCGCGGGGGACGGCTTCCCGGATATGGATAACGTACTCCCGGACAAAATAGAACCGACGGAAAACCCGTTTTACCGATATGATCATCAGTGCCAGCCGCCGGACGGATATTCCGGCTTTCTATGCGCCGTGGTTTTTCAACCGCCTGCAGGAGGGTTACCTCCTTGTACCCAATCCCTTCGACCCGAGGACGCTCAGCCGCATCAGCCTCGGGCGCGACGTCGTGGACTGCATCGTATTCTGGACGAAGAACCCGGCGCCGATGCTGCCGCGGCTCGGGGAGTTGTCGGGTTACAACTATTATTTCCAGTATACGCTCAATCCCTACGGTGCCGACCTGGAAAAGCACCTGCCGCCGCTCGAAAAGCGGATCGAGACCTTCAAACGCCTCTCGGATAAGGTAGGGCGCGACAGGGTGGTGTGGCGCTATGACCCGATCCTCACCAATGCGGCCTGCGACGTGGATTTCCACTGCGAGGCCTTCGCCCGGATCGCCCATGCCCTGCGGGATCATACGACGACCTGCATGCTGGGCTTCATCGACCATTACCGCCATGTCCGCGGCGTTCTCGGGGCGCTCGGCATCGGGCCCTTGCAGCGGGACGAAATCCAGCGGATGGCCGTGTCGTTCCGCCGGACAGTGGCGTCGACGCCTATCGCATTGAAGACCTGCACCGCAAAGGTCGACCTTCGGCACCTGGGCATCCCGGCCGGCATGTGCATCGACCGCGGGCTGGTCGAACGCATTGCGGGCTATCCGATCGCGGCGAAGAAGGATGCGAACCAGCGCCATATCTGCAATTGCGTCGAGAGCATCGACATCGGCACCTATGAAAGCTGTCTGAACGGCTGTGTCTATTGCTATGCCATCCGGGGCAATTACGGTACGGCGGAGTATAACCGCCGCAGGCACGATCCCCGCTCGCCGCTGATGATCGGGCATCTTTGCGACGACGATGTGGTGAAAGAGCGGCCGGTAAAAAGCCTCCGCAGCACGCAGCATACGCTGTTTTAACAGGACGGCGTCTCTTCGGGGGCGTGTTTCTTCGATATTTTCCCGGATAGCTCCCGGTATGTGCAGTTCATTATTTCATAGCGTTTTACTTCATGCGTCCTGCGGTCTTCCTGCACCAGATAGGCGCGTTTTGCCCACGCCTCGATCGTGAAATCGCATGCCGGCCCTTCCAATTTCAGCACGTGCGAGTCCATCAGGTTCCAGAAAATGAAGCGCAGCTTGTTGGCATAGCTTCCGTTTGCAAACGACATTTGTGCGCCTGTTTCGTCCTTAAAATAGACGCTGTTGAAATTTTCTCTTGCCCGTCCCATAGCAGTTGTGTTTAGTCGGTGCAAAGGTCGGAAGGTGTAATGACAAGTTTTGACACCGTTGCGTATTTTTTTGAATGCACGATGCCGGAATGGAGTTCTCAAACTATCGTTTCAGCACCTTTCGCAACCTGTCGAGCCCCTCGGCCAGCAATTTCCGCGGGCAGGCGATGTTCAGGCGGATGAAATCCCGGCCGGCCTCGCCGTATATCGCCCCGGGGTTTATGCGCAGTTTCGCCTCTTCGAGCAGCTTCGTCTCCAGCTCGTCGGACGTAAGCCCCGATGCCCGGCAGTCGACCCACACCAGATATGTCCCCTCCAGCGGCAGCACCGGGTACTGCGGCAGGTTGCGGTCGAAATACTCCCGCGAGAAGCGGTAGTTGCCATGCAGGTATTCGTTGAGCGCATCGAGCCATTCGGCGCCTTCGTCGTAGGCTGCGATCAGCGCTTCGATGGCGAAGGGGCCGATCTCCCCGGTTTCGTTGATCTGGAGCGAGTGCCCGATCCTTGCCCTCAGGGCCGCATCCGCCGCAAAGATGTTGGCGACCTGCAACCCCGCGAGGTTGAATGCCTTGCTCGGCGAGGTGCAGGTTACCGAGCGGCGTTCGAACTCCTCGCAGAGCGAGGCGAACGGCGTATAGCGGAATCCCGGCATCACCAGCTCGCAGTGTATCTCGTCGGCTACGACCACGACGTCGTGGCGCAGGCACAGCTCCCCGATGCGGTTAAAAAACTGGCAGCGGCGTTTCAAGTAGTCCAGATCCCCGTAGGGGTAAAACTCAATGTCGCAGCCAATTTGGGTACTGCCCAGCTCCGCGTGGTAGTCCAGCACCGCCGGCAGCAGCTCCTCCCGCAGGGGGTTCACATGGCAGCCCACAATCTGCAGGCCCAGGTCGTCCAAAAGTTTCTTCAGCTCCCGGGCCGGCATGCCGAAGCCCACCCCGGGGTCCTCTGCGGCGTTGTGGTTGGCCGCTTCCACATAGCGGTAGCCGGCCTCGGCGATCTGCCAGAGAACCTCGTAGGGTTTTTCCTGAATGGCGTTCTTCACCGAGTACAGCTGAATGCCGATTTTTGGCGCCACGTTCCTCCCCCCTTTAATAGCCCAAGTCTTCGCCTACCAGCACCACCCGAATCCGGTCGGTCCGCTGGTAGCCGGTGACCACATACTGGCAGCACATGCGCCGCTCGGAGGCGCAGCCGGCGGTCATGCCGCCCTCCCAGCCGGAGCACCTGCCCAAGCGGGAACAGGGGGTGTGGGTCTCCAGGCGCACCCCGTTGGCCGGGGCGGCCAGACACTTCACCCGGGAAATAGCCGCCTGCAGGTTGGGGACAATCTTATTCACCCCTGCCACCACAATCACCCGCTTGGGGCCAAAGATCAACGCAGCCACCCGGTTGCCGTTGCCATCCACATTGTAGAGTTCTCCCTCTTCTGTAATGGCGTTGGCGCTGGTGAGGAACACATCCGCCGAAAAAGTCCGGCGGTACACCTCTTCCGGCGGCAGCTCCTCCCGGTCTAAAAACTCATAGGCGCCGCTTTTCAGCAAATCCTGAACGCCGCACTCCGCCAGCGTCATAGACCCGCCGCAGGTGACCACCTCGCCGGGGGAAAGCATCCCCCGCACGGCCTCCACGGCCTCCTCCCGGGTGGGCGCGTACACGGCGGGAATCCTGTTTTGGGCCAGAGCTTTGATGGTGCGCTCCACCTGGGCGCGGCGCACCGCTTCCAAATTCTTATCCATAGGTTTCTCCTCCCCTAAAAACTAGTTGTAAATACAACCATATTCTACCGCCTTACTACGCTAAAATCAAGGGTTGGGCGCAAAGAAAAACGGCCTCCCGGGAAATTCTCCCGAAAAGCCGTTTTCGCAAAGCCTTTTATCATCTTTTTCTTTTAGTTGTCCACTTTGAACGCCTCGAACAGCTGGAGCACCCGCTCCCGCTGGGCGGTGTTCTCGGCACTGGTGCTGCCGTCGGTGTAGAGCAGCATGTACTTGCCATCGCTGTTCAAGGTGGCGGGCACGTCGTTATCCAGCATGGTGAAGCTGCCTTCGGCCTTCACACTGTCCAGCACGGTTTGGCCCTGCTCGTTGAGGTTATTCAAATCGTATTCATAGACCTCCACCTGCACGGTGCTGCCGTTTAAGACAAACCGGAAGCGGTAGCCGTCCTGGGCGCCTATGGTCTCGTAGGCCATCTCGGTGGGCTCCCCCGCCACAGCCTTGTTGGCGGTGAGGAAATCGCACAGGCCGTCTAAGGTATCGGGGAACTCCGTGTCAGGCACCTCTTCCACAGTGGGCTGGGCGCCGCTTTCCACGCCGGACACATCCGAGGCCGTGTTGGAAGCCGAGGGGTCCTCCAGCACCAAGGTGGGCAGCTGCTCCCCTGTGCCGCCGCAGGCCGCCAAGGTAAGGGCCAGCGCGGCCGCCGCGGCCAAGGCCAGAATCTTCTTGAACATTGGGGTATCCCTCCCAGAAATCGTTGGATAAAAGAAAAGCCCGGGTCTTGTAAGACCCGGTGCTCTCTGGTGACCCGGACGAGAATCGAACTCGTGTTACCGCCGTGAAAGGGCGGTGT
>OLVZ01003469.1_pt1 | contig 10285 bp, 7 predicted proteins | sample 1673341 | NCBI WGS metagenome assembly OLVZ01 (sample SAMEA3178944, study PRJEB25190) | human gut metagenome | biome: human gut; feature: human-associated habitat; material: faeces | place: Austria | collected 2013
TTTTAAGTATCTTTGAGTATGTTTACTCACGTTTGATAATATATTTAATTACTTAAATTTCCTCCTTTTTGGCCAAAAGCAGCCGGATACTATCGTCTTTCTGATAGCCGAGATGCTGCATCCGCGTCAGAAACTGACTGATCTGAAGCTCTGCCAGCTCACTGCGCACCTGTTCAATCAAAGCAGTATCTTCGGTGACCGTCCGCCCGCTGGTGCGACGCGTGACAATCAGACCGGTACGCTCCAGCTCGGTGAAGGCTTTCTGCATGGTGTTCGGATTGACGCTTGCCTGTGCAGCGAGGTCGCGGACACTGGGAAGCCGGGAGCCGGGCGGATAGAATCCGGATACGATTTCATGCTTGAGCCGGTCAACAATCTGGGCGTAAATAGGTCTGTCTGAATCAAGTTCCCATGGCATGTGAACACCTCCTTGCTTGTATGATTGATTTAATACAATAATACTTAAGCGGAACCCATTTGTCAATCCCTTGCGCGATATTCGGAAATAGGGTAATATAAAAGGTAAGACTATTGGAAATGACCGCCTGATCGGGAGCGTCCCGGCAGGCAAAATTGTGCAGAAAGGGGAACGCAAGTGAGAAGACTGGAAGAGCAGATTCTGACAGAAAAATACCGCAGAATAGAAGGAAAGCTGACGTTTTCTGTCCGGCTGGCAGAGCTGTCTGTTGCGCCGGGGGAAGCTGCAGAGGGCGCGTTTACCATTTTTGCATCACAGGAAGAAATCCCGGCACAGGGCTATGTCCTGACAAAGGATGAGCGGATGGAGTGTAAAACGGAGTGGTTCAACGGCGTGCAGGAGAAAATCGTGTACCGATTTTGTGCAGACGGGCTGCAGGAGGGCGATAGCCTGCAGGGACAGTTCCTGATCGTATCGGACTACGGGGAATACACGTTGCCGTGGAAGGTGACGGTGCGCAGAGAGGCGGCAGCAGGAATTGCAGGAAAGGTCTCGACGCTTGCCGGATTTACAGAGCTTGCGCGCACGGACTGGAAAACGGCGGTACAGTTTTTTTACAGCAAACCGTTTGCAGAAATCTGTAAAAAAGAAGGCGAAAAGACCTGGCTTTTGTACCGGGGGCTGTCCGCCGGATACTATAACAGCTCCAACGTCGAGACATTTCTGGAAGAAAACGGCTGCAAGCAGGCACTGACCTTTACTGCTGCTAAACCGGAAATTCAGGTCAAAGACGTACAGGAAACGGTACGGGAGGAGCTGCAGATTCTAAAAAATGGCTGGGGACCGGTCGGCCTGAAGGTGCAGACAGAGGACGATTTTTTGTTTCTGGAAAAAAACAGAATCGGGGAGGATGACTTTTTAGGCAATCTCTGTCGCCTGCCGGTTTATATATCGGAAGAAAAGCTCCATGACGGGAAAAATTTCGGGACGGTGACGGTTTCGTGGAGCCGGGGCAGCTTTTTGGTCGGTGTCACAGCGACCCGCCGGAAAACGGGACTGTCTGCGGAAACCGAAAAAAAAAGCCGCCAGAAAAAATATACGATCCGTCTGACAGAGCTTTATTTAAAGCTGCGCGCAAAGCAGATCGACCTGGCAGACTGGCAGGAAAAGGTGCGGGAATGTGTGGAAGAACTGGCTGTCCTGGATCGGAAAAGTATCGTGCCAAAGCTTTTTTCCGCACAGCTGTTATTGACGGAAAACAAAACAGAAGAGGCCGGCTGGATGTTAAAGCAGCTGCGCCCGATGCTGGAGGGAGAAAGCCCGGCGGTCGTCAGCTATTATCTGTATCTGACGACACTATACGATAAGCGCGAGGAATATGTGAAGCGTGCCGCCGCGCGGGTGGAGGAAATTTATACCCGTTACCCGGAAGAATGGCGGATTGCGTGGCTGATGCTGTTTTTATCCCATGAGATCAACCGGAGCACCTACCGGAAGTGGCAGTTTTTGCAGGAACAGTTCCAGAAAGGCTGCGTAAGCCCGCTGTTGTATCAGGAAGCGGTGCTTTTGCTGAACGCAGATCCGGCGCTTTTGACGGGGCTAGACCCGATTGTGCGCAGGGTTTTAGTTTATGGCGCACGGAAAGGGCTTTTGAATGAAAATCTTTGCGGACAGGCTGCAGAGCTTGCCTGCCGGGAAAAATATTTCGAGCCGGTTTTGTTTGAAATTCTGGAACGCAGCTGGGAAAAAACGCAGTCCACAGCTATTTTGCAGGCGATCTGTTCGTTATTGATCAAAGGGAACAAATGCGAGCAAAAGTGGCATGTCTGGTATGAAAGAGGTGTGGAAAACAAGCTGCGCGTCACGCGTCTGTATGAATATTATCTGTTGAGCACCGATCTGTCGCGGGATATTGAGCCGCCCAAAAGCGTGCTGCTGTATTTTGCCTACCAGTGCAACCTGGACTGGGAATATGCGGCGTGGCTGTATTCGTGCGTGGAGCGATGCAAGACAAAGGACCCGGAGCTTTACATCACCTACAAGCCGGAGATGGACCATTTTCTGCTGGACTGTCTGAATAAGGGAAGAATCAACCGGCATCTGTCTTGGCTGTACAGGGAAAATTTGCCGGCGTTGGCGCTTGACAAAACGCAGGGGGAGACGATTACTTCACTGCTCGGAAGCACTGAAGTTGTATTGAACCGCAAGGAGTGCCGCAAGCTGATCGTCGTTCATCGCAGACTGAAAGGCGAAGAGACTTACTGGCTGCAGGATGGAAAAGCCTGCGTGTCCGTTTACGATCCGGAGGATTTGCTTTTTACAGAAGACGAAGAGCAGAACCGCTGTCTGGTGACTGTTGACAGGAAAGAGCTGCTTTCGTTTCAGAATGCGGTTTCTGCCTGGGGAATGGAAGCACTGCGGGAATGGGGCACAGAGAGCATTGCGTTTTTATTGGAAGCGGAAAAAAGAAAGCTTTCGGAACTCGATCAGATCGCCGTCTGGACGAAGCTTTGTACAAACAGACAGCTGGAGGATGTTTACGGGCAGGAGCTTCGCTGCCGGCTGGCGGTGTGGCTGTCCGAACAGGAGAAAAATAAGGAGCTGAACGCCTTTTTGCGGACAGTGTCCAAAGAGCAGATTGCGGAAAAGGACAGGCTATGCATGGCGCGACTGATGATTCTGCACGGTTTTTATGACAAAGCATATGAGTGGCTTGCCGGTCAATGCTTTTGCAAACTTGAGCCGGCGGAGCTGATGCGCCTTTGCAGCAGACTTCTGGCAAAAGAAAGCCATCTCGAAGAAAAGCGCCTGATGCTTCTGTGTGCGCAGGCTGCGCTGAACGGAAAATATGACGATCGGATTTTACAGTATCTGGCGGATGCTTACGAGGGAAGCTGCAGCGAGCTGGAAGTGCTATTGCAGGCGGCAAAAAATTTTGAAATCGACATCTGGAAAATCAACAGGAAGCTGCTGGTTCAGCTATTGTTTACCGGGCAGGATGTGACGGAGCGGATGGATCTTTTGCGGGATTATATCAGTGCGGGCGGCAGTCCGGAGCTGGAAGAGGCATTTTTGTACCGCTGCGCCTATGCAAATGTGATTTTAAAGCAACCGATCCACCGATATATGGTGCAGATGATTTTGCGGCTCTGCAGATGGGGTGCAAAGGTAAGCAGGCTGTGCAAAATTGCGGCGCTGCAGTATTACGCCAAAAACAAAGGCATGTTAGAGGAAAAAAACCGCGGTCAGGTGGCTAAAATTATCAGGGAGTTATTTGAAGAAAACTGCCTGCTTCCGGTGCTGCAGCAGTTTGCAGACCTTGTGCCGGAGGTTTGGGAGATTCTGGACAAAACCTTTGTCGTATATGAAGGAGAACCCGAAAAACAGCTGGTTTTGAACTATCGGAGAGTGGAAGGGGAACTGGCGGAAGCGCAGTATCATGAAATGGAGCTTCCATGCGTCTGCGACGGCATTTATGCGGCGGGATTTATTCTGTTTCCGGGAGAGCGGCTGCAGTATTATATCACAGTGTCCGAAAGGCCGGAAAAAATTTTGGAAAATGGCATGTTGCTTGCACAGGAGGAAGCTGCAGAGGCAATGCAGGGCAGGTACGCAAGGCTTTATGAAATGGCACAGGCACAGCTTTTGCAGGAGGATTTATCGGCGCAGAAGGAGCGGACGCAAAGCTACCTGTATACCGCGTTTTGTGCAAAACGGCTGTTTGGAATGCTGAAATAGGGAGAAGGAGATATGTTTTTAGAACACAGGGAAAAAGAAGAAAACAAACGGCAGGCAACGGCTGGCTATGATCTGACGGATGCATATGCGCAAATCAGCTATTGTCTGCCGGGAGAACCCTGTCCAAAGACGATCAGCCTGCAGGCGGATCAGGAGCAGTATCTGATTCCGGCGCTGCTGGGACGGTATACCGATCAAGATCTTTGGGTGTACGGACCGAAAGCGCAGGCAGCGGCAGCGACTGGAGAGGTTTTTCTCGCTGACGGACTGCTGACGAAGGCAGCACACCAGGAAATGGTGGAGGTAGGCGGACAGAACTATAGTTCGATTGCGCTGCTTTCCCTGTTTTTAAAACGGACGATGTCGCTGCTTGCACCGATCGTGCGCCCGGAACGCCTGCAGGCGCTCGTCTTTTCTGTACCGGAGGTGTCTGTACCCGTATTGTCAGCAGTGACGGATGCGGTCGGCATGCTCGGTCTGAAAAATGCGAGTCTGTTTCTGATCGGACGCGCGGAGAGTTTTTTCTATTATAATATCTGCCAACCCGAAGAGCTCTGGAAACAGGACGTGCTTCTGTGTGATTTTTCCGGCACGTTTCTGCATACGCTTCTGTTTACGGCAAACCGGAAAACATCTCCGGTCGCCTGCTTTGTGGAGGAAGCGGACTGGAAGGAAGTGGCGGCAGGCAGAGAAGATCTGGATCAGCGCTTTTTAGAGACAATGAAAGCGGTGATCGGCGATAGAAATATTAGCTGTGTCTACCTGATTGGCGAAGGCTTTTTGGGAGAATGGTATCAGGAATCGCTGCGGTTTCTGTGCCAGGAACGCCGGGTGTTTCTGGGCAACAACCTTTACAGCAAGGGAGCTGGTTATGCGGCGCGCCAGCGTATGACGCCCGGCAGCGTTTCCGAAGGGTATGTGTTCCTCGGAAAAGACATGTTAAAGGCAAACATCAGTCTGTATGTGGAAAAGCGCGGGCAGGACAGCTGCCATCCGCTTCTGGATGCCGGGACGAACTGGTACGATGCAAAGGCGGAGATCGACTTCTTACTGGAAGAGGAGAACCGCTTTTCGCTGCGGATTACACCGCTAAACGGCGGCGAGATCCGGGATGTGGAGATCGCGCTGGCCGGACTTCCACAGCGTCCGGCGCGCACGACGCGTATCCACCTGCAGATCGACATGACGGATCTGACGACGCTGCGCCTGAACATGGAAGATTTCGGCTTCGGAGAGTTCTTCCCGGCGACGCACCAGTTCTGGGAGAAGACGATTTCGATCGGGCAGCCGGATACTGCGGCAGGCAGCAGCACTGCAGCCCAGGCGTCAGCAGGTGCCGATACGACAGACACTGCAACTGTTGCGTCAGAACAGAGTGCAGCAGGCGCTGATGCAAAATCCGCTGCGCCGCCGGTTTGGGCAGAATCATAGACGAATTTTAGAGGAAAATCATGGGACGTGTATATCTGTGCCTGGGGCAGAACGCAGAATTGCCCTACTATTTTGAAAAAGCAAAAGTACATATCTGGAATATCGAAGAACTGTGCTATTTTATTCGGGAAAACGCATGGATAATGGAGCCGGAGCTGCTGACAAAAGAGCTGATCGACTGGGTTGCGCAGCAGTGTGGTTTGCCAAAGCTTGCGGTGCTGTTAAATGACAGCCTGAAAGAAGAGGACTGTGTGACGGCGTTTGCGGCATGTCTGTTTTCGTATACCGGATACTGTCCGCAGGAGCAGGCGCTGCAGGTGCAGAAAATCCTGCAGACGAATGCGGGAAACAACGAAACCGACCGGGCGAAGGCACGGGGGGATTATTTCCTCGAATCCGGAAAATATTTCCGCGCGCTGCAGGAATATGAGCCGCTGATGAAACAGCTGACCGGCGCAAAGCCGGAGATCGTCGGGAGTGTGTATCATAATGCGGGCTGCGCTTATGCAGGTCTGTTTTTGTTCGATCGGGCGGCTGCTGCGTATGAAAAAGCATGGAAGCTTCTGCGGGATAAAAGAAGCGCGGCCGGATTTCTGGCGGCAAAACGGATGGGACTGTCTGAGCAGGAATATGTGGATTTTCTGGCGAAAAATCCAGAGCTGTACCAGATTTCGCTTCTGGTGGAGGAACAGCTAAAGGACTGCAGGCAGAAATGGCAGGGTACGCCAGGACAGGCCTTTTGTGCGTCCATGGAGGGGGCTTTGCAAAATGGTTCCGGAGATATTTGCCAAAAGCAGCTGGCAGATAAAATCAAAGAGCTGGAAAAAGAATACCGGGAAGCGGTTTCGTGATACCGGAGTTGTTATCGTAAGATGAGGCAGCCACACGTCAGTGCAGCTGCCTCATCTTTTCTGTAAAAGGAACATAAAAATTCCTGGCGGCTTGTATTTACAGCTTATGAAAAGCCGGTACCCGTTTCTCAAAGGTGCAGTAATACGAGAACCCGCACTCTTTCAGCACGTCAGCTGCGTGGTCGAAATGGCGTCCAATATCCTCCGGGCGGTGTGCATCGGAGCCGACTGTGATGATCTCACCGCCTTTTTTGCGGTACTGACGGATGAATTCAGTGCAGGGATGCTGTTCCTTTAAGCCTTTATCCAGACCGGCGGTGTTGATTTCGATGCCTTTGCCGTTGGCGATCAGCGTTTCAATGATGGGGTCAAAAATATCTGCATACTGCCCATAGCAGTAGTTTAAATCCTTTGTTTTGCTGTAACGGATCACATAGTCGATATGTCCGTAAATATCGAAATCGGTAAAGGAGCGGATGGATGTCAGGATTTCATTAAAGTAGGCGCGGTAGCCCTCCTCAGTTGAGATTCCTTCATAATAAGAGGGAAAAGCAGGATCCTGATGCTGTACGACATGGGTGGAGCCGATGATAAAGTCAAAATCATAGGATCTTGCGTAGTCGGAAATTTCTTTGAGGTAATCTGGCTGGAGTCCCAGTTCAACGCCGAATTTAATATTAATCTGTTCCCCGAATTTCTCCCTGGCGCGGAGCAGATCATAGAGATAGGAATCGGTATTTAATAAAAACATGTCTTCGGGACACTCTTCGGAAGCAGGATAGTGCAGGTCCATATGCTCGGTAAAGCATATTTCCTGATAACCGAGTGCGATGGCGCGCGCTGCCATGTCATGCATGGGCGCTCTGGAGTCTCCGGAAAAGCTGGAGTGCATATGATAGTCTGCTAAAATTGGCATGAAAAACTCCTCCTGTTGGTGTTTGTTGATTTTTCATTCCAAAGTATAGCATAAAAACGACGGATGTTTCCAATATTTTTAATTTTACATCTTGATATTTTGAAACAAATTAGGTAGAATAATTGTGCTGATAAAATTTTGTCAAGCACACTGCCCTTTGATCGGACAGCTTGTCTGACAAAAGAATTTCAAAACATTTTTAGGAGGAAACTAAAATGGCAGTAAAAGTAGCAATTAATGGTTTTGGCCGTATCGGCCGTCTGGCTTTCAGACAGATGTTTGGCGCAGAAGGATTTGAGATCGTTGCAATCAACGACCTGACATCTCCCAAGATGCTGGCTCACTTACTGAAATATGATTCCACTCAGGGCAGATATGCACTGGCTGATAAGGTTGAAGCAGGCGAAGATTCCATCATCGTTGATGGCAAAGAGATCAAGATCTACGCTAAGGCTAACGCAGCAGAGCTTCCTTGGGGCGAGATCGGTGTTGACGTAGTTCTGGAGTGCACCGGCTTCTACACCTCTAAGGCTAAGGCTCAGGCTCATATCGATGCAGGCGCTAAGCACGTTGTTATTTCTGCTCCTGCAGGCAACGATCTGCCTACCATCGTTTACAATGTAAACCATGAGTCCCTTACCAACGAAGATACCATCATCTCCGCTGCATCCTGCACAACCAACTGTCTGGCACCTATGGCTAAGGCTCTGAACGACAACTTCCCGATCCAGTCTGGTATCATGTGCACCATCCACGCTTACACTGGCGATCAGATGACTCTGGATGGCCCTCAGAGAAAAGGCGATCTGAGAAGATCCCGTGCAGCAGCTGTTAACATCGTTCCTAACAGCACTGGCGCAGCTAAGGCAATCGGCCTGGTTATCCCTGAACTGAACGGCAAGCTGATCGGTTCCGCTCAGCGTGTACCTACCCCTACAGGTTCTACCACCATTCTGACTGCAGTTGTTAAGGGCAACCCTACAAAGGAAGCAATCAACGACGCTATGAAGGCTGCTTCTAATGAGTCCTTCGGTTACAACACCGATGAGATCGTATCCAGCGATATCGTTGGTATGAGATATGGTTCTCTGTTCGATGCAACTCAGACCATGGTTCTGCCTATCAACGACGAGCTGTCTGAAGTACAGGTTGTTTCCTGGTACGACAACGAGAACTCCTACACCAGCCAGATGGTTCGTACCATCAAGCACTTCGGCAAACTGCTGAACGCTTAATTGGCGTTAGGCTTTTTCGTATAAGACAAAGGCCATTGGAGGTCCGGTCTGAGAAGGACCGGGCCTCTTTTCATCGTATCGGAAACTTTGTTTCCATACGATAACAGTTAAAATTTCAGGAGGTTCCTATCATGGGCTTAAACAAGAAAACCGTTGATGACATCAACGTAAAAGGCAAAAGAGTTCTGGTAAGATGCGACTTTAACGTTCCGTTAAAGGATGGCGTGATCACAGATGAAACTCGTATCGTTGCAGCGCTTCCTACAATCAAGAAGCTGATCAACGATGGCGGCAAGGTTATCCTTTGCTCTCATCTGGGCAAAGTAAAGAACGGCCCCAACGAAGGCGAGTCTTTAGCTCCTGTAGCAGTAAGACTGTCCGAGAAGCTGGGCAAAGAGGTAAAATTCGTTGCAGATTACAATGTAACCGGCGAAGCAGCTACCAAGGCTGTTGCTGAAATGAAAGACGGCGATGTTGTTCTGCTGCAGAATACCCGTTTCCGCGGCAAAGAAGAGACCAAGAACGGCGAAGAGTTCAGCAAAGAGCTGGCTGATCTGGCTGACGATTATGTATGCGATGCATTCGGTTCTTCTCACAGAGCACATGCATCTGTTGCAGGCGTTACCAAGTTCATCACCGAAAAAGGCGGCTCCAATGTTGTTGGTTATCTGATGCAGAAAGAAATCAACTTCCTGGGCAATGCAGTTGAGAACCCGGTTAGACCTTTCGTAGCGATTCTGGGCGGCGCTAAGGTTGCAGATAAGTTAAACGTTATCTCCAACCTGCTGGAGAAGTGCGACACGCTGATCATCGGCGGCGGCATGGCATTTACCTTCTTAAAAGCACAGGGCAAGGAGATTGGTAAATCCTTAGTCGATGATACAAAGTTCGATTATTGTCGTGAGATGGTAGAGAAGGCGGCGAAGCTTGGCAAGAAACTGCTTCTTCCGGTTGATGCAGCTGTAGCAGCATCCTTCCCGGATCCGATCGATGCACCGATCGAGGTACAGAATGTATCGGTTGACGCTATCCCGGCTGATACGATGGGACTTGACATAGGACCGGAAACTGCAAAGCTGTATGCAGACACCGTAAAATCTGCTAAGACAGTTGTATGGAACGGACCGATGGGTGTATTTGAGAACCCGACTCTTGCACAGGGTACAATCGCAGTTGCAAAAGCACTGGCAGACACCGAAGCGACCACGATCATCGGTGGCGGCGATTCTGCAGCAGCGGTCAACCAGCTTGGATTTGGCGACAAGATGACCCATATTTCTACCGGCGGCGGCGCTTCTCTGGAATTTTTGGAGGGAAAAGAGCTGCCCGGCATTACCTGTGTGAACGATAAATAGTCCAAACCGCAACAAGAAAAGGCTATTCTTTTCCTGCGCATAAACGAAAAGGCAATGGGCACGGAAAACACCGTGCCCATTGTTGCTTTTACCCGAAAAAATGGAAAGAAAAATTTCCTTTTCATAGATTACAATAAATCAAAGGAGAAAGCATCATGAACAAAGCAAAAAGGCAGGCGGTTATCGCCGGTAACTGGAAAATGAATAAAACCCGGCCGGAGGCAAAAGCTTTGATTGAGCAGATCAAGCCCCTGGTCAAGGATGCGGACTGCGGCGTTGTGGTCTGCGTCCCCTATACCAATCTGGAGACTGCGCTGGAGGCGACGAAAGGCTCCAATATC
>OLVZ01003471.1_pt1 | contig 10282 bp, 9 predicted proteins | sample 1673341 | NCBI WGS metagenome assembly OLVZ01 (sample SAMEA3178944, study PRJEB25190) | human gut metagenome | biome: human gut; feature: human-associated habitat; material: faeces | place: Austria | collected 2013
ATTGTCCGCGCCGAGCATGTCAAACAGACCGTCGTACAGCGGGCGCAGATACGGGTCGACCTTGCTCTGCAGGTCGCCGGGCAGAAAGCCGAGCTTTTCGCCCGCCTCGACCGCCGGGCGGGTCAGGATGATGCGGGAGACCTGCTTGTCCCGAAAGGCCGCAACAGCCGCCGCAACCGCAAGATAGGTCTTGCCGGTACCGGCAGGGCCAACACCCATGACGATGGTGTTCTTGCGGATGGCCTCCATGTATTTTTTCTGGCCGAGCGTTTTCGCCTTTACCGGCTTGCCCTTGGCTGTGATGCACAGCACATCGCGGCTCATCGTGTGGACCTCGCTCTCGCGGCCGTCCTTCGCCAGACCGATGACGTACTGCACGGTCTGGGTGCCGATGGATTCTCCGCGGCCTGCCATGGCCAGCAGCGCCGTAATTGCGCGTGCGGCGATGGAGACGCCTTCGTCCTCGCCGGTGATCTTCAGCTCCGTGCCGCGGCTGATGACCGAGACGTTCAGTTCCCGCTCGATCTGCTTGATGTTTTCGTCAAATGCACCGAAAACTGCCATCAGCAGCTCGGTCTGTTCAATCTGCATTACCTGTTCTATGGTTACACCCTCTTAAATAGTAGTTATATCATTTTCGTAGGGCGGGGTGCCCTCACCCCGCCGAATGTAGATTCATCTGCAACATTTATCCCGTAGGGGAGGCCATTGGCCTCCCACGCTATGGCTAAACGGATGCACGGGCGACCACTGGTCGCCCCTACGGTTACCCATGTACCGATTGTTTACACGGCGGGGTGAGGACAGAGGGTGAATTGCGACAAAGCCGCAAGAGAAGCCACTCTGGGGTGCCCCGCCCTACGGTATATTGTAAATTTGTGCAGCGATTATAACATGCGGATTATCGTTTATTTTTTCCGATTACGCACCAGAATCCCACCGCAAAACACAGCCACACCACCGAAACCGCCGTCGGCAGAAACATTGCGGCAGCTGTGGACGTCATAAAATTCGTCACGCCGAAAAACGGCACGAGAAACACACTAAACGGCAGCAGCACCGAATTTACTGGAAGGATATCCGCCGTCATAAGCAAACCGGATGCCGCACCAATCGCAATCAGCGCCGATGCAATCGTCAGCAGACACATTGCGGTATTGCGTTTCCGCCATTCGTACACCAGCAGCGATATCAGCACGATAAACACCGCGCTGACACAGAGTTTGCCTGCGCTCGCGGAACCGCCGTGAAGCCAGTCCGAGCCGTTTACGGCAAATGCTGCTGCGGTGCTCAGTCCTGCGAGAATCGTCGTAAGTTTACGGTTCATAGGCGTCTCCTTTTCTGTCTCTACGGCACCTGTTCCATCTCCACATTTTCCTCCGGAATGGCACTGTCATCCACGGCCTCGGTGCCGATCTGCTCCTCGGCGTGGACAGTGAGGTACAGCACAGCCGCGCCGTTCTGCTCGGTAAGCGTTTCGCTGTGGCTCGTCACCATGCCGTCGATATCTGCGGCGGTCTCGCCCAGTGCGCGTGAGAGCATATCCACTCGCACGTCCTCGGCGGTGCACGTTGTCGGCTCCCGCTCGTAGAATGTATACGTTTGTGTGACCAGCGCCACAGGCAGCACCACGCTGTCCGACAGCCAAAAATGCCTGGTCGTTATTATTTTATCACAAGTACCCCCTGTAATTCCACTACCAATATAGAAATTTAACCGTTTATTTCCCATCACCAGTGCATATTGATGCCGAATTTTACCCGTATACCGCTTGCTCTGCTCGGTGAGCGGCCGCGCCGCCTGAACCGTATGCGTGGTGTACGCCTGCACGGTGCCGCGCGCATGCGCTGTGCGGTACTTTCCGCCTTCGCGTGTTGGCTCGACAAGACCGCTGATGAGCGTATCGCCGGTCTGCACCGCGTCTCCTGCCCGCACCATTGGCTGTCCCTCGAGCGCACGCACCTGCGTTACCACGCCGTCCCGCGCGGCCACCACCTTGGTAATGGCGTGCTCGTCCAGCACCTCCGGCGGGTCGGTACTGCCGTAGGCGACCACGGTCAGGCTGTTGCCCCGCAGATTGAGCGAAAAGAACGTGATATTCGGCTGCAGCTGCATCATTTTCCACCGTATCTGACGGGTGTTCAGCTTCTTGATGGGCATGCCGATGCGCACGCCCATTTCGCTCAGCTGCTGCATGACAGACGTTTCGTCTATCGCCGGTGCGATCTCGGTCTGTATCGCCCATACATGCGTGCCGAGCAGCCAGCACAGCGCCGCGGCGAATACGGCTCCGCCCCAGAGCGCCGTGCGCGGACGCAGACGCGCCGCAAGGAACGGCAGACCGCGTTTTCGGAGAATATGCACGCGGCATCCCGTGCGGCCCATGTGCCGTCTGAGCGTCCGGAAATCCCGGATGGACAGAGTTGCGTGCAGCTCATTCCATGCCGTGCGGTCCATCTGCCGCAGCGTGATACCCTGCGCCGCGCACAGGTTGAGAAACCGCGTCAGGCTTGCGCCTGTCACGCGCACGCGCACCTGCCCGCAGGCCAGCAGCCACAGCCGCCCGATCATTCGCGCCCCTCCTTCCTCACTCGGTCGTGATGTACTCCACCGACGAAATCACGCCCATCACCGCCAGTTCGTCCATGGAAAGCGCCGTCAGCTCCAAATCCGCACCCAGAATGCGCACCTCGCACCCGCGGCACTTGACGCGCAGGATGCTGTCGTCGTATTCCTGTATGCCGCAGTGGTTCTCCACGATCACCCGGCTATCTCCGAGGATTTCCACACGCGGGCGGTTTGGGTGGAGGTCCTCCATGAGTTCGGCGTATAAGTTATCTTTTAGCATGTTGCGCCACCTTCATATCGCATTTTACCTTCTCCGCAGGGCGAGGCACTCCAGAGTGGCTTCTCTTGCGGCTTTGCCGCAATTCACCTTCTGCCCTCACCCCGCCGTGTAACTCATTTGCAGATGCGTAGCCGTAGGGGCGAACAGTGTTCGCCCGCAACGCGACCGGAGTCTGCGCAAGGAACGGCCAAAACCGCATGATTTCACGTTACGTGGGAGCACAATGTGCTCCCCTACGGGGTAGATTGTGCAGACCAGACAGATACGGCGGGGTGAGGGTGCCCCGCCCTACGGTATATCAGGTATAACGGTATATGTTATGTATAAACGTACTGAAACTTTCCTGCTTCTCATACACTGTTCCGAGGTGACGCTATGAAGCTGTTCTTATCGCTGGCTCTTTTTGCCGCGTTTTTGCTTTGCCCGACTGCCTGCGCGGATGGTGTCCGCGAGGGGCTTTCTTTAGCCGCAGTGCAGGCCTTACCGGCTTTATTTCCGTTTTTCGTTGTCAGCGGACTGCTTGTCCGCTGTGATACCGCGCGGCTGTCGCCGCTGCTGGCAAAGCCGCTTGCCCGCTTATACGGCCTGCCGCCCGAGGCTGCGCCTGCACTGGTGCTCGGACTCATCGGCGGGTATCCGGTCGGCGCCACGACCGCATGTGCGCTGCTCTCCGAGGGTGTGCTTTCCCGCGAAGCGGCAGAGCGCGTGAACCGGTTCTGCAACTGCGCCAGTCCGGGCTTCTGCATCGGACTGGTTGGTCTCGGCGTGTTCGGCTCCGCGCAGGCAGGCGCGATGCTATACGGGATACATATCGTTTCGGCACTGATCGTCGGATTGTTTTCCGCGCGTACCCCATTATCTGCCGTGTCGCAGCGTATCCATAACCGGAACCGCACCTCATTCCCCTCGATTTTCTGCGCGTCCGTACAGCAGGCAGCGTCCACGGCGCTGACCGTGACGGCATTTCTGACCATGTTTTCCATCCTGCTGCGGCTGCTTTCGCCGGTTTTTGCACTTTTGCCGTACGGAAACGTACTGGACGGCATGATCGAGCTGACTAACGGCTTAGACGAGCTGACGGTGCTGACGCTGCCGCGCAGGACACGGCTGACGCTTGCGTCCTTCCTGCTGGGATTTGGCGGACTGGCTGTGCAGTTTCAGGTGCGCGCCCTCGCGGAAGCACACGATTTGCCGGTGCGCGGCCTGTTTGCCGCAAAGCTGCTGCACGGTACGCTCGCAGCTGTGCTGACGGCTTTCCTGTTTTCCCTCTCGCCTGCCGTGCTGACGGTTTCCTCACCGGAGCTGACACCGATATCGGTACGGTTCCGGTATACGCTTGCTGTGCTGTTCGTTTCCGCTTTGTATCCAATTTGGGGGTGGAAAAAGCGCAGGAAATGATATATAATATTTATATATGTCTTGTGTCCGCCGATACTGATCCTGTCGGACACTTTTTCACCTGATTTTATCACGACTGGAGTGACCACGCATGAGGCTCAAAAAGCTGCTGCGAAAAAATATAGAACCGCGCTGCACCTACTGCGCGCACGGCTCTCCGCTGGCGGACGGCGAACGCATTGCCTGCCGCAAACGCGGTGTGGTAAACGGCACCGATCACTGCCGTTCTTTCCGCTACGATCCGCTGCGGCGCACACCGCCCAAGCCGGCGGTTCTGCGCGGGCACTTCACCGATGCCGATTTTTCTTTAGGAGATACCGATGAAGAGCAATAATTTCAAAAACCGTCTTACCGCACTGGCGCTGTGCTTTACACTGCTGCTTGGTGCGGCGCCGATCACCCGCGCTTATGCCGTGAATGACGAGAGTGATACCTCATCGAGCCAGTCGGATTCCGACAGCACGGACACCTCGTCCACCGATTCCGACAGCACGGACACCTCGTCCATCGATTCGGGCAGCACAGATTCTGCCGACAGCAAGGATTCCAAGGACGCGACCGCCGACAACGACAAGGACGTTATCGCAGCGGCAAGCGAAGCGCCTGCCGTAACGGCTACCGCCGCCCTGCTCATCAGCCCGGATTCCGACATGGTGCTGTATGAGAAAAATGCGGACGAAAAGCGGTATCCGGCGTCCACGACCAAAATTATGACCGCGCTGCTGACGCTTGAGAATGTCAAGGATCTGAACGAGACCGTCACAGCCGAACAGGGCGACTTCGCCAAGGTTACATCGGACAGCTCGAACGCAGACATCAAGGTCGGTGAGACCGTGCGCGTCATCGACCTGCTGTATGCGCTTATGCTGCCCTCCGCAAACGAGGCGGCGTACATGCTCGCGCGCCATGTCGGCGGCACGAGCGAGCACTTTGTGGACATGATGAACACCCGCGCCGAGGAGCTTGGCTGCACCGGAACGCATTTCTGCAACCCGTGCGGCCTGCACGAAGAAGACCACTACACCACCGCCCGTGATCTGTACCTCATTGCCCGCGAGGCCATGAAGAACGACACGTTCACCAACATTATCGACACCGTGCAGTACCGTATGCCCAAGACCAACATGCACGAGGAACGCATCATCTTCACCACCAACCAGCTCATCTTCAGCTCGTTCAATCCGTGGTCGTACCCGTACAACAAGGGCATCAAAACCGGACATACCTCGCAGGCGGGCAACTGCTTTGTCGGCTACGCGGAGTACGGCGATGCCAAGCTGTATTCGGTCGTGCTCGGCAGTGCCGCCTCGTCCAAGGAGTACCCGACGGTAGCGGCCAGCTTCACGGATACCAAATCGCTGTATCAGTGGGGCTTCACCCACTTTAAGACCAAGACCGTTGCGAAAAAGGGCGACACGCTCGCCCATGTAAAGGTGGATCTGTCCACGCAGACCGATCAGCTGGTGCTGACCGCAAAAAACGATCTGGTAGCGCTGCTCCCTGCCGATGTAGAGACCGATTCGCTGGAAGCGACACCCAATCTGCCGGAAGCCGTTGATGCGCCCATCAAGGCCGGTGATGTGGTCGGCAGCATGACATACAGCTACAACGGCACGTCCTACGGCACGGTCGAACTGGTCGCGCTCAGCGATGTGGAAATGAGCCGCGTACTCTATTACTCGGACAAGCTGAGCCATTTCTTCCAGAGCACCGTGTTCAAAATCGTGCTGATCGCAGCCGCAATCTTCATCGTGCTGTACATTCTGTTCAACATCACATTCGGCGGAATCCGGCGCCGCCGTCGCCGCAAGGCGATGCGCAAGCGCTACGATAACGATGATTATCCGCGCAGACACCGCCGATAAACAATCGCATACCGGCGGTTCAGCGAACTGCAAATACAGAGGCGGACCCATGTGTCCGCCTTTCATCTTACCCCCAAAAATCATACGTCAAAAGGAGCCTTTTCCCATGCAAATCATCGCAGACCTGCATACCCACACCAGTGTAACCGACCACGCGTTCAGCACGCTCACCGAAATGGTGCAGGCGGCCGAGGACCGCGGTCTTGCGGCTATCGCCATCACCAACCACGGCCCCACCAATCCGGACGGCCCGCACGAGTGGCATTTCTCCAACCTGGACCTTATCCCGCGCAAGATTGGCAAGGTAACGGTCATTCGCGGCATTGAATTCGACATCACTGCTCCGGCAGGCGGCATCAACGTCATTTCCAACAAGAGTCTCAAGCCCGTTGAGTTTGCGCTCGCATCCTTCCACGAGTGCATGTTCCCGCCGGTGGACAGCAGCGTGCACACGGCGGCGCTCGAGGCCATCCTGTACAACCCGTATGTCAACGCGTTCGGCCACCTCGGCAACTCCAACTTCCCGTTCGACCACGAGTACATCATCAGCCGCTGCAACGACCACGGCAAGATTGTAGAAATTAACAACGCATCTCTGTCCATCCGTAAGGGCAGCCATGACAACTGCATGGACATCGCCCGCCTGTGCATGAAGTATGAGGTGCCTATCTCGGTGGACAGCGACAGCCATATCTGCTACCGCGTCGGTCATGTGGAGGGCGCACTGGAAATGCTCGAGGAAATTGGTTTCCCGGAGGAGCTGATCATCAACAGCAGTGTGGAGCGGCTGAACAACTATTTCAAGGGCCGCGGCCTGCATCTGTTCGACGAGGAGGATTTGCTGTGAGAATCGGTATTGATCTGGGCGGCACGACCGTCAAGGCGGCGCTCTGCACCGAGGACGGCACGCTGCTGTGCAAAGACAGCCTTCCGACCCGGACCGGCAACGCAGCCGGCCTGAAAACGGATATGAAAACGCTGGCGCTCTCGCTGTGCAGGGCGCACAGCTGTGCAGTAGAGGACGTAACGGCGATCGGCATCGGCGTGCCCGGCTCGTTTGACAAGAAAACCTGCACCCTGCGGTTCGGTACCAATCTGGGTCTGAATAACGTCAGCTTTGCGGATGCGTTTTTGCCTGAGTTCGGCTGTCCGGTGCATCTGGATAACGACGCAAACTGCGCCGCGCTCGGCGAAGCGACTGCCGGTGCGGCCAAGGGCACACGCAACATGCTGATGGTAACGCTCGGCACCGGCGTTGGCGGCGGCATTATCATTAACGGCCAGCTGTACACCGGCTGCAACGGCATTGCCGGTGAGATCGGGCACATGGTTATCCGAAAAGACGGCGAGCCGTGCAACTGCGGACGGCGCGGCTGTCTGGAGGCGTACTGCTCGGCGGCTTCGCTCGTGCGGTTTGCCGAGCGTGCGCTCGAGGACGGACGAAAGAGCGTGCTTGCTGTACACAAGGGTCAGCTGAACGCCAAGCAGATCTGCGATGCGGTAGACGCAGGTGACGCGCTCGCGCAGGAGCTGTTCGACGAATACTGCGGCAATCTGGCGAACGGTCTGGCAAGTTTTGTGAATCTGTTCCAGCCGGAGAGTATCGTGCTCGGCGGCGGACTGGCGGGCTCTGCGGCGGCATACACCCTGGCCAAGGCCGGGGTGAAGGTGATAGTCATTGAACGCGGCGAGACCTGCGGCTGCAAGAACATGACCGGAGGGCGGCTCTATGGCCACAGCCTCAAGCGCCTAATACCCGACTATGAGAAGCTGGCGCCGCTGGAGAGAAGGATAATAAAGGAGCGCGTGAGCCTGATGAGCTCCGACTCCGCCACGACGGTGGAGTTCTGCGACGAGAAGCTGGGAGGGCGCAACGCCGCGTCCTACTCGGTGATAAGGGCGGATCTCGACAAGTGGCTGGCGGAGCAGGCGGAGAAGAAGGGCGCGACCTATATAAACGGCATCCGCGTGGATGAGCTGGTGGTCAGAAACGGCAAGGTCTGCGGCGTGAGGGCCGGGGAGGACACGCTGGAGGCAAACGTGGTCATCCTGGCCGACGGCGTGAATTCGCTGCTGGCCGTGAAGGCCGGCCTGGTGGAGCACCAGGACAGCCGGGAATACGCGGTCGGCGCCAAGGAGGTCATCCGCCTCATCAACGGCGTCGCCAATGTCGTCAACAACGACCCGCGTGTGAACGAGCTCATCGAGGTGTGCTTCATCCCCAACTTCGCCATTTCCAACGCTCAGCTCATTTACCCGGCAGCCGAGATCTCCGAGCAGATCTCCACGGCGGGCAAGGAGGCCTCGGGCACCTCGAACATGAAGCTCATGATGAACGGCGCCATCACGCTGGGCACGATGGACGGCGCCAACATCGAGATCGTCAAGTTCGCCGGCGAGGAGAACGAGATGATCTTCGGTCTTACCACCGACGAGGTCAACGAGCTGCGTGCCAACGGCCAGTATTTCGCATGGGACATCGTGAACAACGACCGTTCCCGCCTCGGCCGCATCATCGACGAGCTCGTCGACGGCACCTTCGCCGCTCAGTCGGGCAACTTCGAGAGCATTCACCACGAGCTCATGTTCAACAACGACCATGACCTCGTTCTCAGGGATTTCCACTCGTATGTGGACGCATGGGAGCGCCTCACCGCAACCTACTGCGACGCAGAGAGCTGGAGCCGTCGCTCGCTGCACAACACCGCGATGTCCGGTTGGTTCTCCTCCGACCGCACCATTCGCGAGTACTGCGACGAAATCTGGCACGTGTAAGGAGGCATTCTCGAGATAGGCATCTGGAAGTCATACTTGCAAGCAACGGTTGCGGCGGGCGCGGGTACGCCGCAACCGGTCACGGTAGGTCCCGAATCCATTATCTGTGTAGGTATCCGATCGGATCAAAGGGAGAGATCAATGGCAACCAAAGAATGTATCGCCATGCTCCTCGCAGGAGGACAGGGAAGCAGGTTGGGGGCGCTCACATCTAAAATCGCCAAACCTGCCGTCAGCTTCGGAGGCAAGTTCCGCATCATCGACTTCTCATTGTCGAACTGCGCCAACTCCGGCATCGACACCGTGGGTGTGCTGACCCAGTACCGTCCCTATCAGCTGCACGAATATGTTGGATCCGGTCGTGCGTGGGACCTCGCCGAGCGCGGCGCGGGCGTGTCGATCCTTCCACCGTACGCTACGCAGGAAGGCGGCGCCTGGTATGCGGGCACGGCTGACGCCATCACGCAGAACCTTGACTTCATCAAGAGCCACGACCCCGAGTATGTGCTGATTCTCTCCGGCGACCACCTGTATCGCATGGACTATCGCAAGATGCTCGAGAGCCACATCGCCCACAACGCCGACCTCACCGTTTCGGTCATGCCGGTGGCATGGGAAGAGGCGTCCCGCTTCGGCATCATCACCGCCGACCCCGAGGATGACCGCATCCAGAAGTTCACCGAAAAGCCCGAGAAGCCCGATTCCAACCTGGCCTCCATGGGCATCTACATCTTCTCGACCGACGTGCTGGTCAAAGCACTTGAGGACGATGCCCTCGATCAGCGCTCAAGCCATGACTTCGGTAAGGACATCATCCCCAAGCTGCTCTCCGAGGGCAAGCGCCTGTTCACCTACAAGTTCACGGGCTTCTGGAAGGACGTCGGCACCATCGCGAGCTACCACGAGACCTCGATGGACCTGCTGGGTGCCGACCCCGAGTTCGACCTGTTCGACAAGTCCTTCCCCATCATGTCTAACGACACTACCCGTCCCCCACACTTCATCGGGCCCGACGGCCGTCTGGACGACTGCCTGGTCTCCAACGGTTGCCGTATCGATGGTACCGTGCGCCACTCCATCCTTTCCACCGACTGCGTGGTGGGCAAGCGCGCCATCGTTGAGGACTCCGTCCTGCTGCCCGGCGCCGTCGTAAAGGACGGTGCGCACGTGGTTCGCGCCATCCTGGGCGAGAACGCCGTAGTTGAGGAAAACGTCAAGCTCGGTAGCGTTGACGTCACAAAGGACACCGCCGTCGTCGGAAATGACGTCGTGATCGGAAAGGGGGAATGATCCGATGATCAACCGTAAGGCCATCGGCTACATCACCGCAAACTATTCCAGCAAGGAGCACAGCGCTCTGCTTGAAAGCCGTCCGCTCGCAAGCTGCCCCTTCATG
>OLVZ01003472.1_pt1 | contig 10282 bp, 9 predicted proteins | sample 1673341 | NCBI WGS metagenome assembly OLVZ01 (sample SAMEA3178944, study PRJEB25190) | human gut metagenome | biome: human gut; feature: human-associated habitat; material: faeces | place: Austria | collected 2013
CGACACGGTGGTGGGCATTTGCTATATTAAAGATCTGCTGCCCTATGTGGGCCGGGAAATGCCGGAGTTCATCAAGATTACGGACCTGATGCGGCCCGCCTATTTTGTGCCGGAGACGAAACGGTGCAGCCAGCTCTTCACGGAGATGACAGAGCGCAAGGTGCAGATTGCCATTGTGCTGGACGAATATGGCGGCACCGCGGGGCTGATCACCCTGGAGGACCTGGTAGAGGACATTGTGGGCAATATTCAGGATGAATATGACCACGAGGAGGAGGAAATCCACCGGATGAGCGAGACGGAGTTCACCGTGGACGGCGCCGCCTCCATTGACGAGGTGGCGGACATGGCCGGCGTGGATTTGCCCGAGGGGGACTACGACACCATTGCGGGGCTTGTCACCGAGCGGCTGGGCCGCCTGCCCAAGGCCGGGGAGCACCCCCAGGTGAAGGAGGCTGGGCTGACCATCACCGTATTAGAGGTGGAGGAACAGCGCATCGCCAGGCTGCTGCTGGTGAAGGACGCCCAGGAAGAACCAACGGGAAAAGAGGAATCGGAACGGAAATGAGCCAATCGCAGACAACCAGCCAGGAAAACGCCCTGGCCACCGCGCCCATTGGGAAGCTGCTGTTTTCTTTAGCGGTGCCTGCCATCACCGCCCAGGTGGTGAACATGCTCTACAACATTGTGGACCGCATCTACATTGGGCACATCCCGGAAATCGGCACCGCGGCCCTCACCGGGGTAGGCATCACCTTCCCCATCATCACGCTGATCAGCGCTTTCAGCTCTTTGATTGCCATGGGCGGCGCGCCAAGGGCCTCCATCGCCATGGGCGCCCACCACAAGGAGCGGGCCGAGGAGATTATGGGCAACTGCTTTACGGCGCTGCTGGCGCTCTCCGTGGCGCTGACGGCGGTGTTCCAGATTTTCCAGGAGCCTATTTTGTGGGCCTTCGGGGCCAGCGAGAACACCATTGGCTACGCCATGGACTACATGGGCATCTACGTGTGGGGCACGGTGTTTGTGCAGATTTCCCTGGGCATGAACATGTTCATCACCTCCCAGGGCTTTGCCAAAACCAGCATGCTCACGGTGATTATCGGCGCGGCGCTGAACATTCTCCTGGACCCGGTCTTCATCTTTGTCTTTGACATGGGCGTGCGGGGCGCGGCCATTGCCACGGTGTTCAGCCAGGCGGTTTCGGCGGTGTGGGTGCTGCTGTTCCTCTGTGGCAGGCGCACCACTTTGAAAATCCGCCCCCGGTACATGGCCGTCCGCTGGAAGGTGCTGCTGCCTGTGCTGGGGCTGGGGGTCTCCCCCTTTATCATGCAGAGCACCGAGAGCCTGCTCAGCGTGGTGCTGAACACCTCTCTGCTCAAGTACGGCGGGGACACCGCTGTGGGCGCCTACACGGTGATTGCCAGCATTATGCAGGTGGTAAACCTGCCCTTGCAGGGGCTGACCCAAGGGGCCCAGCCCATCACCAGCTATAACTACGGCGCCCGGAACATGGCCCGGGTGCGCAAGTCCGTCCGCCTGCTGCTGACCTGCACCCTGACCTACAGCTGCCTGTTCTGGGCGGCTATCATGCTCATCCCCCAGGTGTTTGTGGGCATCTTCACCAGCGACCCGGAACTGATGGACACCGCTGTGTGGGCCGCCAGGATTTTCCTCTTTGGCGTGTTCTCCTTTGGGGCCCAGTCGGGCTTCCAGCAATCCTTTTTGGCGCTGGGGCAGGCCAAGGTCTCTCTGCTGCTGGCGCTGCTGCGGAAGATCGTGCTGCTCATCCCCCTGATTTACATTTTGCCCCTGTTCTTTGGGGACAAGCTTTTTGGGGTGTTTGTGGCCGAGCCCATTGCGGACATTTTGGCCGCCGCCACCACCACGGTATGCTTTTTGGTCTTTGCCAAGAAAAACCTGGGGAACAAACCCGGCGCTTCCAACTGAGCTTTCGCGCTGCGGGACGGCTCTTTTCGGGCCTCTGTCCTGTGGTGGCGCAGGCAAGCAAGATCCGCCACGGACCCCAATCGAGAAAGCCACCGTGCTGGTTTCAGAAGGCCGCATGGTGCCGCAAGGAAGCGACTTACACAAAGCCAGTATGTGCACTAAGGAAGGCCCCGGCAAACTGCCGGGGCCTTCCTTGCACTGTGTCTTATGGGTTTACAAAGGTCTGATGGAACTTCGTTAGAATGCTGGCTGCCTGGGCCCGTACGGTGGTTCCCAGGGGGTCCAGCTTGCCGGTATCTGCGTGGCCGTTGATAAGCTCGTTTCCGTTGGCCCACTGCATGGCCGTTTCGGCCCAGCCAGCCACGTCCCCACCGTCGGGGAACTTCGTCAGGTCGCCGGTGGCTGTCAGGTCATAGCCCTTGAACTTGGCGTAGTTAAAGAGCATCTGGGCGAACTCCTGGCGGGAGATGTTCCGCTTCGGCTGGAACGTGCCGTCGCCATAGCCGGACACCACCTCGTTTTGAGAGGCCCACACCACCGCGTTGTACCACCAATCCTTGGATTGGACGTCGGTAAAGCCGTCCTCCCCGGTGACGGTGGGCTGGCCCTCCATGTTGTAGAGCATCTGCACCACCTGGCCGCGGGTCACGCTGGACTGGGGCTCAAACGTGGTGTCGCTGGTGCCCACCATGATGCCACGCTCAAAGACGTACTTCACGGCTTGGAAGAACCAGTCGCCTTCCGCCACGTCCACAAAGGGCCATTCCTCTGGGACAAAGGTCACATCGATGGTCACTTTGACGCCGGGCTGGGTGAAGGTGTACTTCCCATCCCCCGCGGGCGTCAGCGTCACCTTTTGGCCGTCGGGCCTGGTGACGGTGATTTCGCCCAGCTTATACCCTTCATCGGGCTGGGTGGTGATGGTGACCCTATCGCCCTGATGGGGCCGGGCGGGGCTGACCGTTACGGTGCCATGTTCCGTCTCCAGAATGTTGGGCGGGTAAGTGGGCCGGGTGACTGACCCACCGCCATCGCCGGGATTGCCGCCGGTGCCATCGGTCCGGTTCAAGGTGAGGCTGTAGGTTTTCCCGCCGGACTCCACCGTGATGGTGCTGGTGCCGGTGGGGATGGCAACTTCCACGCTGCCGCTGTTCCCCTGTTCCGCGCCGTTGACTGTTACCACATCGCCGCTGACGAAAATCACGGAAGTGGAGGCCGGGGCATTGCCGGGCAAGGTGTAGGTGTACACGTTGGGATTGGCAGGGTCTTCCACAAAGTCGCTGAGACCCACGTTCATGTTGGTGAACCGCAGCTGCAGCCCTGTGCTGTTCGCGGGGGCATACAGCAGAATCACATCGGAGCCCTTTTGGCCAAATGTCACTTGGATTTTTTTCGTTTCCTCGCAGGAAAGGCCTGTATTCTCTGTCACGGCCTTGGTCTCCAGGGCGTTGCCGTTCTCGTCCAGCAGGACGGCCAGCAAGGTGCCCTTATCGGGCTGGGCTTGGAGGCAGTTATTCTGCAAGGTCACGTCCGCTGTGGTGGCGGCGCCGCTGTTGTCCAGGGCCGTGTCCAGCGTGGTCTCCTCTCCTGTGCGGGCATAGGCGCCGGTGAGTTGGACGCCGGTGCTGTTGTTGCCCTGGGCGTGTTCCGCCATGGTCTTGCCGCTCTCTTTCACAAGGGCGTTGGCATAGAGGTACACGCCGCTGGCGGGGACCTCCTCTTGCTGCAAGGTGCCAGTCACATAGCTCTTCAGGTCATAGGTGACCAGCAGAGCCATGCTGCCCTGGTCCAGGCGGCTTAAAGCGCTGCCGGTGAGGGTGATAGTATTCCCCGAGCTGGATACACCGTTTTGGCTTTCCAACAAAGTGACACTGGCGGGCTGGCTGTGCTCCGAATCGCTGTAGAAGCGCAGCTCCACCGTGCGGCCCGAACCCCCCGCCAGCTTGGCGGCAGAATCGTTGTACAGGGTCACCAGGACGGTGCGCTGGCCTTGGCTTTCCTCCACCACTTTCATGGTGGAGATGCCGATGTCGTTGTAATCCAGGTAGAGTGTACCGCTGGCCAACGGCGAACCGCCGGTGGTGATGGTATATGTGGGATTGGTAATCGCAGCGCCGGTTTTGTACAACACCGTTACGCTGGCGCTGTACCCACCAACAGTAACTGTGGCAGCGTCCAGCACGGTGGTGCCGGTGTTGCGCAAGGTAAAGACCACCGGTGTGAAGGAGTTGGTTTGCAGGTTGGCGTAATCCACCACAATAGAGTCCACAGAGAGGGCTTGGGCCTGCATCGTCCCGCCGCCGGTGAGAAGCTTATCGGTATCTGCCGCCACCTTGTATCCTTTGGTAGCCCTCCAGCTGGGCGCCAAAGTCCAGGTTGTTGTGGGTGCCGCCCATGGCGTTGAGGGTGAGGGTGTCCGCCGGGTCATAGGTGCCGGCCGCCATCTCCCCTATCTCGTTGACAGAGGGGACGCCAAAGTCCAGCTGCGGCTCCATCAGCTGGTAGTCCATGGAGAAGCCGTCCTGGGTGTAGTCGAAGTCCTGGAGGTTCAAGCTGTTGTAGCCGCCCCAAATCAGGACGTTGAACACGGAGTTGTCCTCCGAGGGGGTGATGAGCACCCGGAACAAGGGGTTGGTGACTTCCTGGATGTCTCCAAGCATATCCTCTATATTGCCATTGAAAGCCCGGGTGACGCTGTTGCTGCCGCCCGCCGTAAAGGAGAAGTCGCTGTCGCCATTGCCGATGCCATCCCTAAACCGGGCCGACATATCCACCATAACGGCTGTGGCATCCACATTGACGGGCTCTACCTCTGTCAGGTCGATGACCTGGAAGGGCATGGTGACCTGCTTGACCAGCTCCCCGTTTTGGTACACGCTGGCCCGCAGGGATTCGGCGGTTTCGGGCTCCAGCCAGCCGGAGTCGGTCATGGTGGCCTTGGTGAGCACTGTGGTGTTGGTGAGAATGGGAATGGAGGCAAAGGGGAAGGTGTCGTCCTTCACCAGTTGGCCTTCGGGGGCATAGCCGTTTTCCCCGGTCATGGACACGGTGACGCCGCCCTTATCGTTATCCACGCCCCACAGGGTGAAGTAGCTGGTGAGCTCTGCGTATTTGTAGGTGCTGTTGGGGCCCACCTTGCCGGTGGAATCCAGCACGTTGCGCACTTGCAGCTCGCCGGAGCCATCCTCCTCGCCGTAGGACAAGGTCTGGGCGGTGAGGTAGGGCTTGTTCTCCTCGCCGTCGGGGACCTCCTCCAGCACGACAACCGCGCTGCCGGTGCGGAGGATGCGGTCGGCGGACATACTGCCCTGGACGTTCACCAGGACGGGGTAATACTGATTCCCGTTCAGGTCGCGCAGCTCGAACCAGTAGTCCAGGGCCGCGTTGGTGAGGGGCCGGTGTAGCCGTCGGCGTTGAACTGGGTGGCGTCCATGTGCACCGTCAGCTTGCCTTCCCCATCGGTTTGGTAGGTCCCGTCCGTATTGCCGGGAACCAGGCTATTGGAATCGGGGCCCATGCGCACATCTTCGCCGCAGTAGTTGTCCTCCAGGTAGACGCCGCCCCGCAGGGTGACTTTCTGGTTGGCAAAGGGCGTGCCGTCGGGCTGCACCAGGTACAGCTCCGCCTTGGCAGCGGGCACCAAGGTGATGGCGTTGAGAGGATACCCCAACGGGCTTAAAACGTCTTAAAACGCAAAATACGGCGTCCTATGATTGCAATACGAAATGGGAGCGCCCCTATCTGGCGCTCCCAAATCTATACACAAGCGCGAACTCATTCCGAAAGAAGAATAGTTCGACGCTTCCTACTCTGGTGGAGCGTCCGCAACCAACAATGAACACTCTTCGCAGTTGGTCAGGTCACCCTCAAGCCCTTCCTCGATCTCGTCCAGCAGGATGTCATCAATTGTGATTGGTGTGTCGCTGCCGTTCAAAATCAAGGTGAACCGGTCATCATACAAATATACCGCCCGGAGGAAGATATTGATGATTCCACGCTTGATGTTCTCGTCATTCTTGTCTCCTTGCCTGAGCGAGTAGAGATAAGCTCTAACCTGGGGTGCTGTCAAAGTCACCTGCTTCGCCATCTCGACAGCCAACTGTGCTTGCAGTTCCTCTTTTTCGTGCTGGCGTTTTTCAATGCGCTCAGTGATCATGTAGGCGGCCTGTCCCCGCTCCAATGCCTTCCAGAGATTTTCAATGGCGGTGTCTGCTTCCTGGATGGCAGCTCTGATTCGTTTGACGGATGCTGTGTCCCGGTTGGATTCACAGACCTCGGATACTGAGGCCGCAATCCGCTCAATGTTGCTGTCTGTCAGCAACTTGCGGCACTCCAGCACAACACGATCCTCGATTTTCTCTTTACTGATGACCTTCTTTTTGCATTTGCGCCGTTTGAAATTATTGCAGGCATAGTAGTGATAGGTCTTGCCGGATTTTCCTGTACCACCGTAACCGGTCATCATCTCCCGGCAGTAGCCACAGAACAGCTTTGTGGTGAGCAGATACTCTTCCCGCCCTCTGGCTCGGGCAGGTGCTTTTTTGTTGCGATCAAGGATATAGTGGACACGCTCAAACAGCTCATCTTCGATGATACGAGGCATACCGCCCGGCGTTTCCTGTCCTTTGTAGAGGTAATACCCGATGTAACGCCGGTTGTTCAAAATGCGGTGGACGCTGTTTTTATTAAAGGGTTTGCCAAGAGAAGTCGTGAGCTTTCTGCGGTTCAAATCACGGATAATGTCTGCAACTGTTTCTCCACTGGCATACCGTTCAAAAATCTCCCGAACGATCTTTGCTTCTTCCTCATCCACATAGTACCGACGTTCAGAATCCACCTTATAGCCCAGACCAGGATTGCTGCCATTGGCCAAACATTTTTGCGCATTGATCTCCATGCCCCGGCGAATCTTTTGGGAAAGCTCCGCTGAGTAGTATTCAGCCATACTTTCCAGAACACCTTCCACCAGAATACCGCTGGCATCATCGCTGATGTTTTCCCGTGCGGAGATCACCCGTACACCGTTCTTTTTCAGTTTTGCCTTGTTTATGGCACTGTCGTAGCGGTTGCGTGCAAAGCGGTCAAGCTGGTAAACCAGAACCCCCTCAAAGGTATGCTTGTCACTGTCGGCAATCATCCGTTGGAACTCGGCGCGGCTATCGGTGGTTCCACTCTGGGCGCGGTCGATGTACTCCCCAACAACGAGATAGCCGTTGTTTTTGGCATACTCATAGCAGGTATGGAGCTGTCCCTCAATAGATTGCTCGGTCTGGCTATGGCTGGAGTAGCGGGCGTAAATGACAACATTCATTGTTTCGCCTCCCCAAGCATTTGCAGTAGTGTTTCCTTGAGTCGTGCATTCATAGGAGAGGCGGGGTCAAAGCACATCTCCACAAACTTCTGCATTTGGGGGTCATTCTGCTGGATTTTAGGCTTGTACTCATACAGCTTTCCTTGAGGATTATCCGTGCGTCCAAAGATATAGTCCATAGATACATCAAAGTAATCCGCATATCGGGCAAGTGTTTCAAATGTCGGTGAAGCCTGATTCAGCTCATAACGGTTCAGGCTGGATTGCTTGACGCCGACGATTTCAGCCATTTTCACCTGGGATAGCTTGACACTTTCCCGCAGAGACCGCAATCTTTCTGCTACTTCTTTCAAGAGATACACCCCCTTGTCCGTTAACTTAATTTTATCAGATAACAGGATAATATTCAACCCTATATCAACATAATATCATGGTGTCAGACCAGAAAGAAACGCAGGTCTATGCGATACTGTCCCGGAAGTCAAACATATAGGCGCAAGCAATGCGTGTGGATAGCCACACACAAATCCGGCAAGCAATGCGAGTGTTAATACACACTCACATTTCCTGCCGTCTGCTTGTTGAGGGCAGCGCCCCCAAGCCCCTTTTGAACACAGAATTTCATTCTGTGGCTGCGCGTTCTGCGAACGCTTTGAAAGGGTACGCCAAAGCGCCGTTCCCTTTCAGATGCCCTGGAACAAATCGTTCCACCCTTATTGCCTGATGGCTGCCGTAAAACACAGTAGCCCTCGCTTGATGTGTGGGCAAAATGCCTACCTATCGTTCTCTTTTACTCCGCATCCTGTGTTCTGCTTTTTTGCATGGTGTGTCGTGAAACGCGACATCCTATGGTGATTTTGGGGTACCCTAAAATGGGGCCCCTTTGGGATAATGGGGTGGCAAAACACCACCCCATCCGAGATACTTTTTAGCTGAATTTCTTTGCCCAAACTGCCGTCAGCCATTCCTTTTGCCAGAAAAAAACAGGAGCGTGCCACGCTCCTGCTCAAGCCAACAGGGAGAAGATTGACTTTGGTGCTAATTTCATCTGCGAGATTAGTATGAAAGTAAGCACCTGTTACCACCGAAAATCCGGGAACACTCCACGCTTGTCCAGATACTCCTGCCGAGCCTGCTCCCGTTCTTCTGCGGTGGGCGCAGTCTTATATTTTGCATACAGTTCATGCCGCACCATCGCATCCAACTTTTGCTCCAACCCCTGATGAATTTCCTCCGCATAATCATCGTCATAGACCAGATGATACTCCACCAAAGCTACAAAAAGGTCATAGGGGATTTGTACACTTTTCATATTCATTTCCTTTCCGCGACGGTTGCGACGATAGCGACGGTGTTTTTGACGGTATCATTTTCATCGTCGCGACCGTCGCTATCGTCGCGCACCTTATTCTTCGATTACTTCACAGGCAGTTGGCTCTACCAGCATATAGGTCAATTTCACTCGCCGACCGGAGTGTTTGGCCTTATTTTCATAGCCAACATGATATTCCTCCAGCAGCCTGCCTGCCTTGACATTCAGGTACTTGGTGAGGGCGTTGGAGGCCATTCCCGTTTGGATGGCTTCAGCCAGTTCGGATGGAGAGCCGATCCACTCCCGGCACTCAAAGGAAACCAACTTTGCAACCGCATCTAGCACTGGGTCCGGCGGTTCTTTGTACAGTTCGTTTTCCATGCGTTCCAGATTCCAGATCTGAGTCTGTGGGTCCTTTTTCAAGTAAAGGATCTGATCCGGCTGATCCCGCCCCACAACTTTGATGGTAGAGTCCAGCTCCGTGCGTTTTTTCTTCTGCATCAGCAGAGAACCATCTGCACAGCCCAGCAGCCCAGTGGTGCCGGAAATCGTCTCAAAGGAATCGTCTGCCTGCTGCTTTCGGGTGTGATGGACGGTCAGAACACAGATACCGTGCCGATCAGCAAACTGCTTGATTCTGCCGATGATTTCATAGTCGCTGGCATAACTGTACGCTTCACCACCTACCTCACGGATCTTCTGCATAGTATCAATGATGATGAGATTGGTGTCCGGGTGCTCCTGCACGAAATTCTTCAGCTGTTCATCCAACCCATTCCCAATCTTTCCGGCGGCGGTGGCGAAGTGGAGGTTGGGGGTATCGTTCACGCCGTACATCATAAACATCCGGCTCTGGATACGCTGAAAATCATCTTCCAGCGCAAGGTAAAGTACCGTCCCCTGATGGACTTTATATCCCCACAAATCCTGCCAGGTACTGACATGGTAGGCAATCTGAGCCACCAGGAAGGACTTGCCGATTTTGGGCGCTCCGGCAAGGATGTACGCTCCTGTATAGAGCAGGTTCTCAATCACCGCAGACTTGCCCTCGAACACATTGTCCATCAGCTCGTCCAGGGTCACAGTATGCAGGTAAGCTGGGTCGCTCATGCGGCGCATCTTTCGGTAAAGTTCCTCCAAATCTCTTCCTGGGGAATTGCTTTTTTCGTCCGGGTCTGGTATAGTGGTCTTGGAATTTTGAGAGATTGACTGCCCATCATCTGCGCCAACAGATGAGCCCTGGGCGGTCATTTTCTTTTTCTCATCGGTCATAGGCAAAATCCTCCTGCATCCCGTTCATAATGGTAGCAATCATCTGAATGGTGTCCAGCAGCTCATCGTTTACGCCCTGCCCGGTCTCGATCCGGCGCAGCTCGTCCAGCACGGCGGCCAACTGGTCCCGCAGGGCCTTGTAGACCCTGGGGTTGCCCTGGACCACCACATCCCGTTCCAGCAGCCGCCGGATGATGTAGTCCTGCTTGGTCAGGCCGGTGAGCTTCACCAGGGCTTCCAGATGGAGATCCTCCTCCGCCGACACCCGGAAAGCCACCGTCTTGTTCCTCCAGCGGTTGTGGTTGTCATAGTTCTTCTTGGACATTTTCTTACACTCCCTTCTCATTTTTCAGCAAATCCAACTTGTCAGCCATCTCCACCTGTCGGGTGGGGAACAGGTGAGCGTATCGGTAGGTGATGTCGATACTCTCATGCCC
>OLVZ01003473.1_pt1 | contig 10279 bp, 7 predicted proteins | sample 1673341 | NCBI WGS metagenome assembly OLVZ01 (sample SAMEA3178944, study PRJEB25190) | human gut metagenome | biome: human gut; feature: human-associated habitat; material: faeces | place: Austria | collected 2013
TATCGCCAGGATTGGCGTGTTACCCAGCGTGCGATTTCAACACCGCTTCTTAAGCGGGCCTTTGATGTCATGACAGTCTCTGATTTGGGACGCGCTGAGGATGCGTATGAGAGCTTCGTTATTCTTGCTATGGCCGATCATGCGGTTACCAGAAACGACATTATTGGGCTTCGGTACTGCTACGGACGTGGTGTGAACTCGGGTGACCCTCTTACACCCGAGCAGTTTTCCGAGGATGCCGCTGAGTTCTGGTCTTCGATTCTGGCAATCGATGCCTTTGCTGAAACACAGAATTCTTCGTCGCTGATCGAGTGTGCTCTCGGTGCTCGTCATAAGCTATTTGACCTTCTGTTCAATGATTGGCTCTATCGAGTTTCAGACAACGAAAAGGTGGATGCTGCAAATTTTGCAGCAGAGGTGTCTTCTCGTCTCGAATGTGCCGTACAACTTATGAGGCTCGTAAGAGATAAGGCGTACGGTCTTTGGGAACGCGGTGACATCTTATCTGAGGATGAACCGTTATTGTCTTGGTTTGATGCCGCTCAGCAGCTTGCGGGCAACGAGGGTGCCTGCTCTAACCGGTTCCAAGAGTTTTTCCATGCTGCAAAAGATCACATCGACGATTTGCGTCGTCAATCCCGGATAGCAGAATATGAAAAGCAGGATATTAGGATTTTTGTATCCACCCATAAGCGTGTCGATCTTTTTGACAGCCTGATCCTTCAGCCTGTTCAGGTTGGCTGTGCCTTAAGAGATTATCGTTATGACTGGGCATTGCACGATGATGAGGGAGAAAACATCTCCACTCTAAATGCAATGTATTGTGAACTTACGACGCAGTATTGGGCATGGAAAAACGTTGACGCCCCCTATGTTGGATTCTGCCACTATCGTCGTTACTTCGACTTTTCCCCTGAAAAGCATATGGAAAATTCCTTTGGCGAGATAATGGACGGTCGCATCGATAGCGTTACACAGTCGAAATACCATCTTGATGATGACTCAATTCGCGTCGCACTTGCCGGGGCGGACATCGTGACAACGGTCGTGCAGGATATTCGATCCTATATGGGTCCTCTCGCTACCCTTCGCTCCCAATATGGCGCAGCCGATCATCTTCATGTAGAGGACCTTGATCGAGTCATCGACATTCTAAAGAAGAATCACCCTGAATATTCTGAGGATGCCGATAGGTTCCTTTCTGGACATAACGCGTGTTTTTGCAACATGTTTGTTATGAGGCGCGAGATCTTCAACGAGTATTGTGAATGGCTTTTCCCTCTTCTCAGAGAGTTTGTCGACACTACGGATATGAGCCGATACAGTCGCGAGGGCGTGCGAACTCCTGGCCATCTTTCCGAGCGGCTATTGAACATCTTCTTGCTGCATCAACAGCGCGTTCATCCGGAGTGGAATGTCAAGCGTCTGCAGTGTGTTCATTTTGAGCACCCTGACTTCAACCCTGGATTGAAGATACCCATACGTTCAAATGATGTCAGGCCAATTATTCCCGTGGTGTTTGCATCTGATGACAACTATGTTCCAATGCTTACTACCACGATATATTCGATGCTTAAGAATGCGTCTTCGAAATACTATTTCGATGTGATCGTTCTCACTCGAGACATTTCCGCTGTGAACCAGCGTATTATGCGTGAATTTGTCCATGGATTTGAAAACGCTCGCTTGTCATTTTGTAATGTGTCTCAAATTATTGAACGCTACCAGCTTACGACCAACAATCCCCACATCAGCGTTGAGACGTACTATCGCTTCCTTATTCAGGATCTTTTACCCCATTATGACAAGGTGCTTTATTTGGACTCCGATCTTATTGTTGAAGGGAATGTTTCCGAGCTTTTCAAGATCGATTTGGGAGACAATCTTTTAGCAGCCACTCATGATGTCGACTTTGTTGCCAATGTTAATTTGAAGCGTGGAGATCGATTCTCTTACGCTAAGAAAATTCTCGGAATGGAAGATCCTTATAGCTATTTCCAGGCGGGTGTTTTGGTTTTGAATACCCGTGCCATGCGTTCAGAGTGCTCTATGGAGCAGTGGCTTGAATTTGCTTCAGACGATCGCTTTATATACAACGATCAAGATGTTCTGAATGCGCATTGCGAAGGTCGGGTCATATATCTCGATTATGACTGGAATGTCATGATTGATTGCGGCGGTCGTATCGGCAATTTGTTCCCATTTGCCCCCGCGTCCATGTTCGATGCCTTTATGGATTCTAGAAATCACGAGAAGATTGTGCATTATGCCGGTTGCGAAAAACCGTGGAAACAATCAAATTGTGATCGGTCGGAACTGTACTGGCGCTACGCACGCGAAACGCCGTTCTATGAGCGCTTGCTCGTGCAGCTTACTTCGGGTGTCCCCGTTTCACGTTCGACTGGTCGCTTTAGCAACGAGCCGCTCATTTCGCCGAACAGCAGGATTAGAAGGTTTATCGATCCTATTGCGCCGCTCGGATCTGCTCGTCGTGATTTTGCTAAGAAAGTGGTTCGCAAGATTCGTGGATAGCGACAATAGTGCTGTTTCGTTCATGTAAGGTGGCGCAGTCTCCAGTCGCTGTGGAAACACTCGACGCGTTTCCACAGCCTCGTGACCCTCATGGGTCCGAATCCCTGTGCTTGATAGCAAAACGCCCAGGTTCACAAGCGAGCCTGGGCTGAAACGTTCACTGGTGCGCCATGGGGGATTCGAACCCTCGACCATCGGATTAGAAGTCCGGTGCTCTATCCAGCTGAGCTAATGGCGCGTGATTGCCTGCTGAACGCATTCGCCCAACAAGAACCGCACTTGATTATAGCCGACCTTTCTATTTGCGTCCCCATGTTGTTTCCTCGTATAATTTCAACTTCAAGTACAGGTATTTGCCTCCACTCGCTATGCCAGGCTCAACCGGCATTCTCGCGCGGTGGGAAAAGGGGAGGTTCGCATGGAGCTCGGCGTCGCTATCGCCGTTATCATCGGTCTTGCCATCGGCGGAGTTCTAGTTGTGAGTTTTGAAAACCGCAAGCGCAACACGTCGCCCAGCGGCGTCTCGGCATCCAAAACGAGCTCTGTCGTCCAGCAAGACCAGTCCAAGGACGAACATCGCGCAAATGAGGTTCTTGTCAGCGCGGCGCATGTGTTCTGCACGGAGTCGTTTGCCTCCCGCGATGACGCCCTCTCCTTTATCTCCAACAACGCGGTCAAACTCGGTATGGCAGACGATCCCGATGCTCTCATGTGCGCCTTCATTAAGCGCGAATCTGAGGGCTCCACAGCCATGATGGACGGTTTTGCCATTCCGCACGCCAAAACCGACGCGGTCAAGAATGCCGGCGTCATTGTCCTCAAGGTCACCGAGGGAATCTCTGCTTGGGAAAGCGTTGATCATCAGCCGGTTACCTGCGCCATCGCCCTGCTCGCCCCCGAGTCAAAGGCTGGCACCACGCACATCAAGCTTTTGTCCGAGGTTGCCCAGGCGCTCATGGACGAGGATTTCCGTCGCACGCTCAAAAACGAGACTGATCCAGAGCTCATTGCAGACGTCGTCAATGTACGTCTCAACTGATTCGTTTGCTGCATCTACCTCGTCTTTTTGCATGATTTGACGAGTCCTATTCATCTTTGCGGTTTTATCTGCCAAATATCGTCCGTTCGTACTACAATAAAGCACGTCGTATGTTTGACTCGCACTTTGCGTGCGGGTCACATGAAAAAGGAGTCACGTTATGGTTTCTGAGAAGGCTACCCTCGTCAATCCGCAGGGCCTCCACATGCGTCCCGCCGGCCTCTTCGCCTCCACCATGGGCAAGTTCGCTTCTGAGGTCACGGTTGTCGCCCCCGACAAGGAGGTCAACGGCAAGTCCCCGATGGCCCTCATGGCCGCTGGTATCCCCTGTGGTACCGAGGTCGAGGTCAAGTGCGACGGTGCTGACGAGCAGGAGGCCCTCGCGGCCGCCATCGAGCTCATCAAGAGCGGTCTGGGCGAGTAACTCGCGCGCGGGCATCTTGATGACGAACATCTAGTTCATAGGTGTATTTGACAGGCGTCTGCGGATTCCGTGGGCGCCTGCATTTTGTATATCCCCTCCGCACGGAGAGGGGAGTACGGGATTTCCGTTAGCGATAACGGGACACAGAGAGAGGAAATGGGAATGTACCAGGGAGTCAATGCTTCCGAAGGCATCGGTATCGGCACCGTTATGGTCGCCGTCGACCCCGATCTGACCTTCGATCCGCATGAGGTTTCCGACACTGCAGCCGAGAAGGAGCGCTATCAGGCGGCCCTCGCGGTTTTCTGTGAGAAGACCCAAGCTCAGGCCGACCACATGAAGGTCGCCGTGGGTGAGGCCGAGGCCGAGATCATGGCCGGTCACATCATGCTCGCCCAGGACCCCGGTATGACGGACGCCATCAACGGCGCCATCGCGGCGGGCACCTGCGCCGAGAAGGCCCTCGTGGACACGAGCACCATGTTCGAGAACATGTTCTTGTCCATGGACGACGAGATGTTCCGCCTGCGCGCTGCCGATATCGCCGACATCCGTACCGGTATCCTCGCCGAGCTTCTGGGCGTCGAGGTCGTGGACCTCTCCGTTTTGCCCGAGAACACCGTCGTGGTCGTGCATGATCTCACGCCGTCCATGACCGCCACCATCGACAAGGAGCACATCGCCGGCATTGTGACCGAGACGGGTGGCCGTACCTCCCACTCCGCCATCATCGCCCGCGCGCTCGAGATTCCCGCGGTGCTCTCCGTGGCCAACAGCTGCTCCGCGCTGACCAACGGCATGCCCGTCATCGTCGACGGTGGGCAGGGCATCGTCATCGCCGAGCCCGATGACGACGTGTTGGCCGAGTACCAGACAAAGGCCAAAGAGTACGCCGAGAACAAGGCCGCTCTCGAGGCGTTCCGCGGCAAGGAGACCGTGACCGCCGACGGCATCAAGAAGATTCTCGGCTGCAACATCGGCAGCCCCGACGACGTCGCCAACGCGCTCGATCATGACGCTGAGGCTATCGGCCTGTTCCGTTCCGAGTTCCTGTTCATGGACGCCACCGAGCTTCCGAGCGAGGAGGAGCAGTTCCAGGCATACCGTAAGGTCGCTACGGCCTTGAAGGGTGCCCCGGTCATCATCCGTACGCTCGACGTGGGCGGCGACAAGGCGATTCCGTATCTGCACATGGAGCCGGAGGAGAACCCGTTCATGGGCTTCCGCGCCGTGCGCTACTGCCTCGAGAACCCCGATCAGTACAAGGTCCAGCTCCGCGCCCTGCTGCGCGCTGGCGCCTTTGGCGATGTCAAGATCATGATCCCTCTCGTCACTTGCGTCGAGGAGGTTCGCGCCGTCAAGGAGCTCGTCGAGGAGTGCAAGAAGGAGCTCGAGTGCGAGGGCCTGAAGTACGACGAGAACATCGAGGTCGGCGTCATGATGGAGACCCCCGCTGCCTCCCTCATCGCCGATAAGCTCGCCGAGGAAGTTGACTTCTTCTCCATCGGCACCAACGATCTTACGGGCTACACCATGTGCGCCGACCGCGGCAACGACCATATTTCCAACCTGTATCAGGTCTACTACCCGGCCGTTCTGCGCTCGATCAAGAACATCATCGAGAGCGGTGTCAACGCCGGCATCATGGTGGGCATGTGTGGCGAGGCTGCCGCCGATCCGCTGCTCGAGCCGCTGCTGATCTCCTTCGGCCTGGAGGAGTTCTCCATGTCCGCACCGAGCATCCTGCGCGCCCGCAAGACCATCTCCCAGTGGACCAAGGCCGAGTGCGACGAGCTCGCCGAGAAGGCCCTTGCCTGCTCCACCGCGGCAGAGGTCAAAGAGCTGCTTGAGGCTGCAGCACGCTAAGCTTTGAAAAACGGCCATGGACTGTCTGTTCGGTCCATGGCCGTTCTATGGCTTGGCACTTGGGCCTTGTGCCCGTGATTGTAACCGACACGCTTTTTCGCGATGCGCTTTGCACGTGGAATAGCGCAGATGAGGAGGCTTGCATGTTCTATACGCTTACAGCCAATCCGGCTGTCGATATGACGGTGTCCAGCTCCCCGCTCGTTCCCGATGAGAACGTGCGCGCGGGCTCTGCGAGCTACACCGCCAACGGCAAGGGTCTCGATGTTTCCTTCGCCCTCAAGAAGTTCGGCGTCGACTCCGTCGCGCTCGGCTTCTTCGGCGGCTTTACCGGCCGTTACATCGTCGAGGAGACCATGAACCTCGGTTGCCTGTGCCGTCCGGTGTGGATCGATGGCATTACGCGTATTTGCGCGTACATCAACGACGGTGAGCATGAGTACGGCGTCTTGAACCCGGGACCTCCGCTGACTCCACAGTATGAGGAGAAGCTTTACGACATTATCGACACCAGCTCCGATGTGAGCTGCCTGGTGGTTTCCGGCTCCGTTCCCCCGCGCACATCCAAGGACTTCCTTTCCAAGGTCATGGATCACGCTCAGGCACGTGGCGCCGACGTGGTGCTCGACCTCTCTTCCGAGACGCTGAAGGAGCTCGCTCACAAGAAGCCGCTGCTCATCAAGCCGAACCATCACGAGATGCGTGCCATCTTTGGCGTCCCGGTGAACACGGACGACGAGGTGCGTGTCGCTATGCGCATGGCTCACGAGGCAGGCGTTCAGAACGTTCTGCTCACCCGTGGTAGCCGTGGTGACGCGTATTTCTCCAACGGTGAGGACATCTGGTATGCCAGGCGCGAGTTCAACATCAAGCTCGTTTCCTCCGTGTGCGCAGGCGACTGCACGCTCGCTGCGTTCCTGCACAAGTGGTATAAGGATCGCGACAATGTCGAGGATGCCATGAAGCTCGCTCTTGCCACCGGCGCAAACGTTGCCGAGGCTGTGGGCTTGGGCGACTTTGGCCGTGTTGACGAGTACAGCAAGCGCATTACGGTGCGCAAGCTCGAGCGCGAGTAGCCTTTGCGATTTCCTCGCCGTCCAGCGGTGGCGTGCGTTTATCGGGCGGTTTGCTTTGCGGCGCTGCCCTGTTGTTCGATGAGGTTTGTCGCTGATTTGCATCACGTTTCGTGAAACGATCGGACGTCTCGACCCAGTGGTTCGGGGCGTCCGATTTGTTTTAGATGGCAAGCCCGTTGTATGGCGAGATTGGCTTAAGATGTAGTCAAACCCTATGAATGCAGGTGAATTGGGAGGCCCATGGAGCATATGACGGATATCGCGTTTGCCGGTTCGGCGCTCAACGGCGCGGTTCCAAGCGCAGCCGCGTTGCGTGTGCTTGAAGCCCTTGAAACACAGGGGCTTGAAGCGTGGCTGGTGGGCGGTTGGGTGCGCGACGCTTTGATGGGCGTTGCGTGCCATGATATCGATGTCTGCTGTAGCGGTTCATGGGAGCAAAGCGCCGCCGCATTGCGCGAGCGCGACATCGATGTCGTTGAGTCGGGTATGAAGTTCGGCGGTATCACCGCTGTAGTGGACGGTGAGCGCATCGAGGTCACCGCATATCGCTTGGACGGGTTTTATAGCGACGGGCGCCATCCCGAGCAGGTGGTGCGCGCCTCGTGCGTTGAGGAGGATCTCGCGCGTCGAGACTTCACAGTCAACGCCATGGCGTGGCATCCTCAACGCGGTCTGCTCGATCTGTACGACGGGCGTGGTGACATTGAGCGCCGCGTGATCCGTGCGGTGGGTGAGCCACGTCGCAGATTTGAAGAGGATGCGCTTCGTATGCTTCGTGCGGTGCGGTTCGCATGTCGCTTGGATTTTGTGATCGAAGAGCAGACGGCAAAGGCGCTTGCGACTTGCGCCCCGTTGCTGGATCAAGTTGCACGCGAGCGCGTGGGTATCGAGCTCAATGGGATGTTGCTTACACGTCACGGGGGGGACGCACTCCTGCGTTATCCGGAGCTCATGTGTGCAGCGATTCCGGAGCTTGCGGCTTCGCGCGGCTTTGACCAGCGTACTCAGTACCATGCCTTTGACGTATACGATCATGTGGCGCGTGTGCTTACGGTGGCAGGCGAGTTGTCGAGTTCCCGCATTGACGGGGGAGATCCGACCTCGCCCGTATCGGCTTCGCTTATGTGGGCGGCGCTGCTCCACGACATCGCCAAGCCTGATTGCTTTACCGTGGACGAGAACGGGCGCGGGCATTTTTATGGGCACCCTGAGCGCGGTGCGAAGGTCGCGCGAGACATCATGCGTCGTTTTTCGTGCAATAGCGACTTGATTCGCGATGCGTGTCTGCTCATTCGGTTCCATGACGAACCGATGCGACCCACGCGTGAGTGCATGCTGCGCATGATGGGCAATATGGCGGGAGAGGGCGTGGATGCGCGTCGATTGATGGACGAGCTGTTCGACCTCAAGCGTGCCGACACGCTCGGTAAGGCTCCGAGCTGCTTCTATTACGTTGAAGATATCGAGCATATGCGCGCAATGACACACGAGCTGTTTGAGCGTGGGGAGGCTTACAGCGTCAAGACACTTGCCTTGACAGGTGGGGATTTGATTGCAGCCGGCATGACGCCTGGTCCGCAAATCGGCGCGGCGCTCAAACAGGCGCTTGAGGCGACGATGCGCGGTGAGGTTGCAAACGAACGCGAAGATCTGCTCGCATACGCTATTTCTTCTTCTTGTTAAACGCCTTGGGCGAGACGGTAATGCCCGCCGAAGTGCGGCGAATGGTGCGCTCCTGTGCTTTTTTGTTGTGTTGAGTTGAAGAGGCGGCGGGTGCAGGGACATGTGTCGGCGCCGTGCTTTCGTGCGTGGAAGTCGTGCTGGCAGAAGCGGTGCGCGCAATGGGAGCTGACGTGGCCATTGCCACAGATTTTTCGTGCTCGAGTTTTTGAACCTTGCTGCGACCGAACTTGGACACCGCGCTATCCCAGCGGTCGTGTAGGCTGGCGTTGTGCGAGCTCTTGAGACCCAGTAGGGGAGCGGCCAGGATGGTGGGCGCGATAAAGGTAATCAAACGCCACAGCAGATAGCCGGCAGTCGCGGCGCTTCCATAGAAGTGACCGAGGAACAGCGCGAAACCGCCCTCGGCACCTCCTGTTCCGCCCGGCAGCGGCACGGCGGAGCTCAACAGTTGCACAAAGGCGCTGGCAGCCATGACCGAGAAAAAGTCGACGTCGTTATGGCCGAACGAGAGCATGAGAAAATAGGGGACGAGGTAGAAAAACGCCAGCTGCATCATGGTGATGACCACGGTGATCGCCATGGATTTGAAGTGGCCTGCGGCCAAACGGAATTTGTCTGAGAACGCGTGGATCTCGTTGTCGACAAACTCGTGCCAGCCTTCGGCTTTATTGCGGCCCACACCCATGCGTGTAAGCACGTTGATGCCCCAATGGGAAAGACGAATCACGGTGGTGGGCATCAAAGCGATGGCGAAGATGGAAAGCAGGATGAGTACATGCCCGCCGAAGCTGAACACGCACAGGAACGTGATGTCACCATACTGCTTTGCAAAAAACGGCATGCGTGCGAGGAGGAGGATGGCGCCCCAAGCTACCAGGCCAAACTGGTACACGATGAAACGCGTAAATTGAATGGCGCCTGCTTCGCCCACGTTTTGTCCCGCTTTGGTAAGGCGATAGATCTGCGCAGGAGTGGAGCCCATCATCATAGGAGTGAGGTTGCCGAAGAAGATGCCGCTCGCCTCAACGGAGATGAGGTCGCGCACGCCTACGGGGCTCTTGGGGTCGAGCCAGACGGCAATGGCGTAGGCTGCGATGCCGAAAATGAGGTACAGCAGCATGCACAGGCAGCTCACGATGAGCCAAGGGGCCTGCACGCTTTGCATGGCCTCCCAGAACTGGGCGATTTGGCCCGTGACCACAAGGTAGACAATGTAGGCGATCAACACGATGCCGATGAAAATGGCACCGCGACGCGCCATGGTTTTATCGTCGCCTCCAGCAGGTGCGTTGACCTGCGGAGCGGGTGAAGTATATTTGGAGGAGCTCGACAAGGAAGCCTCCTTGATAGGCGCTACAACACACCCATTGTAGAAGTTCTTTTCTATGTTTGAGTGCGCAATCGTTTGGTCTTCTTGTGAGGGATCGTTTGCCACCATATGGGCACGGCGGCTTCTCATTTTGTCCACAACACTAATTTTTCTTGATTTAGGGCTTGCGAAGACGGGGAACTTTCCGTATAGTATTTCCTCGCGCTAAGACCTAATGTGCATCTCATTGGGATGTCGTCTAATGGCAGGACAGCGGATTCTGGTTCCGTCAATGGGGGTTCGACTCCCTCTATCCCAGCCAGCGCTTTCGGTTTGGCCCGTTCGTCTAG
>OLVZ01003474.1_pt1 | contig 10276 bp, 6 predicted proteins | sample 1673341 | NCBI WGS metagenome assembly OLVZ01 (sample SAMEA3178944, study PRJEB25190) | human gut metagenome | biome: human gut; feature: human-associated habitat; material: faeces | place: Austria | collected 2013
TGAAAAAAACGAAAAACTGCCTATGAGAAGAGCCGAACAATGACCCTCGCCGGTCGTCCGGGGTGAATAAAAAAAGCTTGCAGATGGTCGCAACATCCGCAAGCCGCGGTCGGCCGTTAATCAGCTACCCAGCCTACTAACAACTAACCAATTGCAAAAGTATGAACAAAAAACGTATTCAGCAAATTAAATGCCTGTTTACACTCTTTTTTGTCGTGTGCGCATCGTTCTATGCCACACGGTCATACGCTCAGAATACCGCGGTGACGATCCGTCTGTCGGGCGTCAGCATGGAGCGTGTGATGAATGAAATCGAGAACCAAACCAATTATTTGTTCCTGTCGAACAAGGACGTGGACATCAACAGCGTCGTGAGCGTCGATGTGGAGGCGCGCCCGCTTTCGGAAGCGCTCGCGCAGATGGTGCGCGGAACAGACGTGGTCTACCGTTTCGACGGCAAATACATTCTGCTTTCGAAGGCCGACCGCAGGCCCGTGACCGTGAAGGGCGTGGTGACCGACGCCGACGGCGCGCCGGTGATCGGAGCTTCGGTGATCGTCAAAGGTACGACCGTCGGAGCTTCGACCAATACCGACGGCTCCTTCTCGCTGCAAGTTCCCCCCCCCGCGGAAAATGCGGTCCTGACCGTTACCTACTTGGGCTACGAGCCGGTCGATGTGACCGTCGGCAGCCGCACCGATTTCCGGATTACGCTCCGCGATTCGGCCGTGGCGGTGGAGAACGTCGTGGTGACGGCCCTCGGCATCAAACGTCAGGAGAAGGCCCTGAGCTACAACGTGCAGCAGGTCAAGTCCGAGGAGCTGACGACCGTCAAGGACGCCAACTTCATGAATTCGCTGGTCGGCAAGGTGGCCGGCGTGCAGATCAACAGCGGTGCGAGCGGCCCCGGCGCCAGCGCGCGCGTGGTGATGCGCGGCGAGAAGTCGATCGAGAAGGGCAACAACGTCCTCTATGTGATCGACGGTATTCCGATGTATAACTTCGGCGGTGGTGGCGGTACGGAATTCGATTCGAAGGGTGCTACCGAAGCCATCGCGGACATCAATCCCGAGGATATCGAATCCATCTCGGTGCTGACAGGTGCAGCAGCCGCGGCTCTTTACGGCTCGAATGCTGCCAACGGGGCTGTGATGATCACCACGAAAAAGGGACAGGCTGGAGCTTTGAAAGTGACGCTTTCGAGCAATACAGAGTTTCTGAACCCGTTCGTTCAGCCGGAGTTCCAGAACCGCTATGGCACGGGACTAAACGGTCTTCAGTCCGGGTCGGCCATTTACAGCTGGGGCGAGAAATTGGCACCTGCGGCGCGTCTGGGATATACGCCGGATGATTTTTTCGAGACAGGACACGTCTACACCAACGCCGTGACGGTATCGGGCGGTACGGACAAGAACCAGACTTACTTTTCGACAGCCTCGGTCAATTCGGACGGTATCATTCCCAATAATGAATACGACCGTTACAACTTCACATTTCGCAATACGTCCTATTTCCTGAAAGACAAGCTGCGTCTGGATGCTTCGGCCAGCTACATCTACCAGCAGGATCAGAACATGACCAATCAGGGTGTCTACTCCAACCCGCTGGTTCCTACTTATCTTTTTCCCCGCGGGACGAACTTCGACTCCTATCGTATTTTCGAGCGTTACAATCCCGCCTCTAAACTTATGGAACAGTTTTGGTCGGATGACCTTGAGGGCGGTGACCTGCGTATGCAAAATCCTTATTGGATTGCCCACCGCAACCTACGCAATACCGATAAGAAGCGTTACATGCTGTCGTTCTCGGCCTCCTATGACATTCTTCCGTGGTTGAACGTTGCTGGCCGTGTGCGCATCGACAATGCGAACTCGCTCTATACGCAGAAACTTTATGCTTCGTCGAATACGACGATTACCGACGGCGGTAAGAACGGTCACTATACCGAACAGCGCGAATACGATACGCAGACTTATGCTGACATTATGGTGAACATCAACAAGACCTTCGGAGACGATTGGTCGCTGCAAGCCAACGTCGGCGCTTCGATCAACAACGTCAAAATCGACCAATTGTCGTACCGCGGCCCGATTCAGGAAAACGGATTGCCGAACGTGTTCAATGTTTTCGACCTCGACGATTCGAAGAAGCGCGCCGAAAAATACGGCTGGCAGGAACAGACGCAGTCGATATTCGCCTCGGTGGAAGTGGGTTGGAAACAGATGCTCTACCTGACCCTCACGGGCCGTAACGACTGGGCTTCGCAATTGGCCAACTCCCCGCAATCGTCGTTCTTTTACCCGTCGGTGGGTCTTTCGTGGGTGCCGACTTCACTTTGGGATATGGGCAATGCGCTGACATATCTGAAGATTCGCGGTTCGATCGCTTCGGTAGGTATGCCTTTTCCGCGTCACCTGACCGTTCCGACCTACGAGTACGACGCAACGAATAAAGTTTGGACAGCCAAGACACACTATCCGATCGGCGATCTTTATCCCGAACGCACCCGCACTTATGAGTTGGGCCTCGACGCGCGTCTGTGGAAGCACTTCAGTTTGTCGGCTTCGTGGTATTGGGCCGATACCTACAACCAGACGTTCGACCCGCAGATTTCTGTATCATCGGGTTATTCGACGATCTATCTCCAGACGGGCCACGTCCGCAATACGGGTGTCGAAGCGTCGCTCGGCTATCAGAACCAATGGCGCGATTTCGGTTGGTCTACGAACTTTACCTTCTCGTGGAACAAGAACGAGATCGTGGAACTGGTTCACAACTATGTGCATCCCGAGACCGGCGAACTCATCACCAAAGAGCGACTGGAGATCAAGGGGCTGGGTAAGGCCAAATATATCCTTAAACCGGGCGGAACACTGGGTGACCTCTATACCAATTCCGATTTGGTCTATAACGACGACGGGTATATCGAAGTGGACAAGAACGGCAACGTAGCCGTCAAGGACGACTATATGGATGACATTTATCTCGGTTCAGTATTTCCTAAATACAACCTCGCATGGCGTAATGATTTCAACTATAAGGGGATCAATCTCGGCGTACTGTTCACGGCCCGCATCGGCGGTATCTGTTATTCGGCTACGCAAGCCAATATGGATTTGTACGGCGTGTCGGAGGCCTCGGCCGCAGCCCGCGATGCCGGTGGCGTGATGATTAACGGCCGTGACATGATCGACGCACAGAAATGGTATCAAGTAATCGGTTCGCAGTCGGGATTACCGCAGTATTACACTTATTCCGCCACGAATGTCCGCTTACAGGAGCTCTCGCTGGGTTACACGCTCCCTTCGAAATGGTTCCGCGACAAGATGCGTATGACCGTTTCGTTCGTAGGCCGTAACCTGTGGATGATCTACTGCAAGGCCCCGTTCGACCCTGAAGCCGTAGCTTCGACAGGCATGAACTATCAGGGTATCGACTACTTTATGATGCCTTCGATGCGTAATCTGGGCTTCAATGTAAAATTCCAATTCTAAAGAACAGCAAAACCATGAAAAAGACAAACAACAAAATGCAGCTACTGCTGCTTTCGGTGGTGCTGCTCGGTACGACTGCCTGTACGGGCGATTTCGCGGACATCAATCGTAATCCGAATGAAGTGACCGACGAACAGTTGCAGGCTAACAACTATAAGATCGGTACGAACCTCAAGACCCTTCAGGGCCTGGTCGTTCCGACGGAAGAGCACCGGTTTCAATTCGTCGAGAGCATCGTCGGATGCCCTTACGCTGGCTACAACGGTAAGACCGTCGATACCTGGCAGGCGACATTCGAAAACTACAATCCCTCGGCTGACTGGCGGAAAGTTCCGTTCGTGGATATGATCTCCGATACCTATCCGGCCTATCGTGCGATTATCAAAGGTACGGAGGACGTAGTGGCGCAGGCATTGGCCAAATTGTTCCGCATTGCCATCATGCAGCGCGTCACGGATAGCTACGGCCCGATTCCCTATACGCAGGTCATGGCCAGTAAGACCGAATCGCTGGAGGTAGCCTACGATACACAGGAAGAGGTCTACACGGCGATGTTTACAGAATTAGACGACGTGATCGCTTCGCTTCAGGACAACCTTTCACTACCCTCGGATGCCTTCGGCCGTTACGACGGTGTTTATTCGGGTAATATCTCGCAGTGGCTCAAATTCGCCAATTCGCTCAAGTTACGTATGGCCATGCGTCTAACGGAGGTTAAGCCCGATCTGGCGAAGTCGAAAGCTGCCGAAGCCATTGCCGCCGGGGTCATCACGACCAACGCAGACAATGCCATGATGCACACCTCGGACAACCGAACGACGCTCATTTACAACGACTGGGGCGACCATCGTATTGGTGCCGACATCATCAATTACATGAACGGCTACAACGATCCGCGCCGCGAGAAGATGTTTACGACTGTAACCCTTGTGGAGAACGGACAAGAAATACAGGGATATGCGGGTATTCGCATTGGTATCAACGTGACGAGTAAGGCGCAGGCCGTGTCGTCCTACTCGAACATGCGCGTTACGGGTACGGATCCCTATCTGTGGATGAACGCCGCTGAAGCGACGTTCCTACGTGCCGAATACGAACTGCGCTGGGGCTCGGCCGAAACTGCCGGAACACTCTATGAGCAGGCTGTCACGCTCTCGTTCGAGGAGCGTGGTGCCGATAACGTGAAGGGCTATCTTTCCGATGCGACAAGTACTCCGGCAGCCTACAAAGATCCGTTGAACAAGCACTCCATGGCTTCTCCGCAGAGCACGATCACCGTGGCATGGAACGCCGCGGCGGATTTCGAAACCAACCTCGAACGGATCATTACCCAGAAATGGATTGCCATTTTCCCGCTGGGAACCGAGGCGTGGACAGAACACCGCCGTACGGGTTATCCCCGTCTGCTGCCAGCTGTGGTGGATAACAGCGGTGGCGCCGTGAACGTGGCGCTGGGCGCACGCCGTCTGCCTTATCCGGTCGAAGAGTACACCGAGAACCCGACGAACCTGCAAGCCGCCGTTTCCGCACTGAACGGTGAGTCGGTAAACGGAGCGGGCGATACGCAGGGAACCCGAGTATGGTGGGATCGCAAAAACTTAAATTAGTATGGATATGAAACGAAATAAATTGATCGGGCTTCTCTCCTTATGCCTGCTGGCCGCGACGTTCGCTTCGTGTGAAGATTGGAACGAAACGGAAGCCGTCAAACAAAAAGTCGAACGCCCGGAGGATCAAAATCCAGAATTGTGGGCGGAATATACGGCGGCGTTGCGCGACTACAAGCAGTCGGAACATTTTATCGTCTACGCCCGTCTGTTCAACTCTCCCCAACCGGGTACCAGTGAAAAGGATTTCATGCGTTGCCTGCCCGACTCGCTCGATATCGTGTCGCTGACCAATGCCGACAACTTCTCGAAGTACGATGCGGAAGATATGCCAGCTATGCGTGAGAAAGGTACGAAAGTGCTCTATCAGGTCGATTATGCAGGCCGCAGCGGGGAACTGGCCGATGAAACAAAACTCGGCGCTTACCTCGATAAAGTTATCGCCGCGGTCAAGAAGAATGGACTGGACGGTTACTCGTTTACGGGTATCCCCAATGCGGGCGACGCAGCGACCGCAACGGCGGCTACACTTATCGTCGAACGACTTTCCGCGGCAAAGACCGAAGGACAACTGCTCGTTTTCGAAGGTAATCCGCTTTTCTTGACGGAGGACGCTTTGTCGAAGGTCGATTATGTCGTGCTCGACACCGAGGCTACGGAGAATGTGACCGACCTGAAGATGCAGGTACTCAACGCTACGGGGTATGCCGGCGTTCCGGCTACGAAGTTGCTGCTGGCCGCTGCCGCAGGCGCTCCTCTCTATGACGAGAATGTCGAGGAACATGCCGCTATCACGGAAATGGCCGAGCGGGTTGTATCGCTCGGGCCGCTGGCCGGACTGGGAACCTACGACATTTATAATGACTATTATGATCTGGACATGAACTATAAACTTGTTCGCAATGCCATCCAGACGTTGAACCCCTCAAAATAGTGAGCAATGAGAAGAATTAATAAATACTTATGGCTGATCGCTTCGGCCGCTTTCTGCTCCTGTCAGTCCTATGATGCCGACGACCACAAGTTCGGTAATGTGGTCTACCTCGACGTGGCGGAAACGACTGACGTGCAGACGGCAACGATCAAAAACACGCTCGATGAACTCGATCGGACATTCTCCGCAACGCTGGCTTATCCGTCCGGTGGCGACGTCACGGTCTCCATTGCAGTCGATCCATCGCTCGTCGATACCTACAACGCCCGTCACAACACCTCGTGGCCGATGCTCGATGCGAAATACTATTCGCTTTCCGACGAGCGGGTAACCATCCCGGCCGGCAAGACCGCTTCGGATGCCGTGACGCTCCATCTGCAGGAGTTGCTGGGCGAGGGCGAAGACCAGACAGGTGCGCTAACCCTCGATGCTACCTATCTGCTGCCCGTGACGATCACGAATGCGTCCGTTCCGACGCTGGACAGTTCTTCGACCGTCTGGTATGTTATCAAACGATCGTCGAACATCACTACGGCAGCGCAGCTTACCGACAACTGGATCAATTTCCCGACACTCGACAAGGATACGGAGCAGGCGATGGCCCTCAACAACTTGACGGCCGTGACCTACGAGGCGTTGATCTATATCGACAAGTTCGCCACCTCGGCTCTGAACTCGGCCGGTATCGCCAACCCCGTCAGCATCTCCACCATCATGGGTGTCGAGGACTACCTACTTCTGCGTATCGGCGACACGAATTTCGAGCGCCAGCAGCTGCAGTTCGACGGTTCGGGCAGCGGTTCGGCCTTCGGCAAGTTCCCGGGTCGTGATGCCGGCAAAATCCTGAACGAAGGCGTATGGTACCATATCGCATGCACTTATGACCAGGCGACGCGCACGGTACGGATTTTCGTCAATGGCGAGTTGCAGAGCGAGGGCAAGGATATGGGGCTTGCGTCGATGAGCGACGACACGCGCATCAATCTGGCCATGCGTGCTTTCTACGATCGTTACCTCAATAATCCGACGCCGGAGAACGAAGAAAAATACGGCGGTTGGGCCGATGCCCGCCAGTTCTTCATCAGCTATTCCTACGACGCCTACCGCCCGCTGAACGGCAAAATCGCCGAGGCCCGTGTCTGGTCGGTAGCCCGCACGCAAGAGCAGATCTGGGAGAACATGTACGAAATCGCCGATCCCGAAAGCGACCCGACGCTCGTCGGTTATTGGAAGTTCAACGAGGGAGCCGGCAATACGATCAAGGACTATTCGCGCTACCATAACGACGGAGAGGCCGAGTACGATCTGGTATGGCCCGACGGTGTGGAGATTCCGAAAATTAACGAAACGGAGGAGTAAACTATGAAAACAAGGATAAATAATGTAAAGAAGGGAGTAGTGACGCTTCTTTTCGCGGCGGTCATCGCGGGCCTTACGGCCTGCGAGACCGATCCCGTGAAATCGCAGCGCGGAGAACTTCCCGACAAAGATTTGTTGGAGAATACCTATGTCAAAATCCGCAGCATCAAATCCCCGACTGAATTTGCCGTCGTCAATCTGTCGGAGGGAACAACAGTAACAGAAGATCGAATTTACTGCCGGCTGACCCGCCCGGCAGAGAGAGCGATGACTATCACGGCTGCCGTGGACGAATCGCTGGTCGAAGCCTGTAACGAGGAGTACGGTACGGATTTACTCCCGTTCCCGGCAGGGAATGTTACCATTGCCGGTAACGGTATGATTGCCGTAGCGGCGGGAGAGCGTATCTCCGACAAAATTCAGGTATCGTTCAAGTCGGACGGACTGGCTGCCGGAACATACCTGCTGCCGATTGCGATCTCATCGAATGATGCGGCTCTTACGGACGGAGGCAAGGCGGTCTATTACGGCGTGAAAGTCCGCGGGATTGATATAGGCGACTACGAACTGGATACGGAATACTTGAACGTATTCTATCTGAACACGACCGAATACCAGCCGCTGTTGGCCGACATTTGGATATTGCAGAAAACCGAAGCCATGCCGCCGTTCAATACGCTCTGGGAGCGGACTTACGGCAATATCGTCAATCTGCGCATCGTGCAGATAGGTTACGAGGCCGATACGGAGCGTGCCTTGTTGGTGCTTAACTCTGACATACGCTATGTGCTGGAACATGCGGACAAGTATATCCGTCCGTTGCAGGACAAGGGGCGCAAGGTCTGTCTTTCGCTGGAGGGAAATGGCTCGGGACTCGGATTCTGCAACCTGACCGACAGCCAGATCGCCGACTTCACGGCGCAAGTGAAAGCCTGTCTGGAGTTGTATGATCTGGATGGCGTGAATTTCTTCGACCGCAATGCCGGTTACGGTCAGGTGGAAGGAATGCCGGAGATGAACACGACTTCCTATCCCAAGCTGATAAAGGCCATGCGCGAAGCCATGCCCGACAAACTGCTGACGCTGGCCGATTACGAAGAGCCGACCGAATATTTCGGGGACACCGAGGCGACGGGCGGCATCGAGGTCGGACAGTACCTCGATTATGCATGGTCGGGATATATGTCGGAGAGCGAGGATATCCAGTTGCTCGATCCGTGGGAAGTAATCGACCTCACACCGGGCGATGCGGCCGATTTGGGCATGATGCTCCCGACGACGAACCATCCGCGCCGGCCGATCGCCGGACTTTCACCCGAAAATTTCGGATACTTCGCTGTGCCGTGGTATCCGGCGGCAAGCGATTTCCTGATGACGGCACAAGGTTTTATGAATGTGGCCATCTGGGATATGATGGGCTATGCGCCGAACAATACGATCGTATGGGCCGATCTTATCTCCAATCAACAAAATGCATATGAATCGTCTTGGAACGCGGTTCCGAGTATGTTATGGGCCGTATTCGGCGATGAAGCTATGGATGGAACGTATATGTATAATGTCCTCGTAAATTACGGGTGGGGAGGTTTACACTACGGAGAGTTGGCGAAAGACTGGTAAAAACGATAAAATACGGATTTGCATCGTGCAATCACAAATTACAATCACCATTTTAAAATTATTAACTATGAAAAAGACTTTATTTATTACGACTCTGCTCCTTTCCGCGGGTGCAATGTTTACATCCTGCAACAAAGACGTGGAAAATCCCGACATGCAGGCACAACCGGAAGAAACGGCTCAGGTAACGCGGGCCTACGGCGACAAAACACCGCTGATCGAGGTGTATTACGAGATCAACGACACCAATCCGCTCAACGCGTTGTCGTACGAGATGAGCGGCAAGAAATTCATCGATCTCGTACAGCTTTTCGCTTCGAATATCCAGAAAGACGCGAATGGTGATCCCTGCATTTTCTTCAACGACAAGCTGGCTCCGGTGATGGCTGCGAAGGCGACCTATATCGAGCCGTTGCAGAATGCCGGAATCAAGGTGATTCTGAACGTTCTGGGCGACCACAAAGGGATCGGCATCTCGAACCTGACGGATGACCAGATCGAGAAGTTCGCCGCTATTCTCACCTACATCGTGAAGGAATACGGCCTGGACGGAATCGGATTCGACGATGAATATGCCGACTATTCGACTCCCATTGATCCCACTTCGGCCAGCAAACTCGTTCTCAAACTGCGTGAGAAATTCAATGCTGAATTCCCCGGCGAACGCAAAATCATCCAGATGTTCCAGTGGAATTATGTGTCTAACATTTCCGCAGCGGCAGGTGCGGAGATCGATTTGGCCGACCACGGAGCGTTCGGACATAATGTTTTCCAGGCTTCCAGCGCATTTGCCGGCGTAACGAACGACCGCTGGTGCCCGCAGGCTATCCAGATGGGACAATCGTACAATGCAATTTTCCTGAATCAGATCAAGACCCGCTCCTCGCAGGCTGCCAGCGGCAACTACGGCGGTATTATGATGTTTAACGTCCGTAAGGCATCGAATGTCAATCCGCTGCCTGTATTCCAGAAGATCGCAGAAGGTGCATTTGGCGCAACTGTAACTTATACCGGTACGGAGTATTCTCAAGATTGGACATTCAACCCTGCGGGATACACGATTACTTATGCAGATATTCAGTAGCACTCACTCGATGTAAATCCGTATAGGATAGACGTTAGGCGACGTCATCTGGCCCGTGCATCGACCGAAAGGCGGTGTACGGGCTTTTCTTTAAGTTAAATGGAAAATAAATGGATTTTGCAAAGGTGTACTTTTCAGTGATTTTGTATTATACATTTGCAGCAGAAAGCGACGCATA
>OLVZ01003475.1_pt1 | contig 10270 bp, 10 predicted proteins | sample 1673341 | NCBI WGS metagenome assembly OLVZ01 (sample SAMEA3178944, study PRJEB25190) | human gut metagenome | biome: human gut; feature: human-associated habitat; material: faeces | place: Austria | collected 2013
ATTTCGGCATCGCACCGGCAAATGTCGGCTCGAGATCAGTCCGTATGCTGCCGGACGACGGGGGTATCGTTTCTCAGGGGCGCAGTGTCCGGATCTGTCCGGTTTTTCCGTTCGTTCTTCCCATACCAGTGAAAGGGGGAAATCTTATTGTTCCAGGTAGACATGAAGAGCAGAAAGTCCATTTACGAACAAGTCGTAGATAATATCAAAGAATTGATCGTTACTGGAATTTTATCTGCGGAGTCAAAGCTGCCGTCGGTCCGCGAGTTATCGAAGACACTTACCGTCAATCCGAATACCGTTCAAAAGGCGTATCGGGAATTAGAACATCAGGGGTATATCTACACGGTTACGGGTCTGGGATGTTTCGTAAAGGAGAGAGATGAAATGCAGTTTGACGAGAAGCAGGAAAATGCGGTTATGGCGGCTGTGCGGAATGGAATTATGATTCTCACAGGAGGTCCTGGAACCGGAAAAACGACGACGATCAATGCCATGATCGAATATTTTCACAGTGAGAATATGGAAATTATGCTGGCAGCACCAACCGGGCGTGCCGCAAAAAGAATGACAGAGGCAACCGGATGGGAAGCGCAGACGATCCACCGGCTTCTGGAGGTGAACGGTAATCCGGAGGAGGATGAGAACCCGAACCGGAACGGATTTGCAAGAAATGCGGACAATCCACTGGAAACCGACGTGATCATCATCGATGAGATGTCTATGGTAGACCTGCCTCTGATGAATGCACTTCTTACCGCAATTGTACCGGGGACAAGGCTGATCCTGGTAGGGGACTGTAACCAGCTTCCATCAGTAGGCCCGGGAAGTATTTTGAAGGATCTCATCGCATCGGAATGTTTTCCGGTTGTCATGCTGACCCGGATTTTCCGACAGGCACAGGAGAGTGATATTGTGGTAAATGCACATAAGATCAACCGGGGAGAACCGGTCCTTTTGGATAATAAGAGCCGGGATTTCTTCTTCTTGAAAAGACAGGATCCGAATGTGATCATCAGTGTTCTGCTGACACTGATCCAGAAGAAGCTTCCTAAATATGTCAATGCAAAACCATATGATATCCAGGTACTCACACCGATGCGGAAAGGACTGCTGGGAGTGGAAAGGCTGAACAGTATTTTGCAGGAGTATTTGAATCCACCGGAGCCGGGAAAAGCGGAAAAAGAATATGGCGATCACAAATTCCGCGTGGGCGACAAGGTGATGCAGATTAAGAATAACTATCAGCTTGAATGGGAGATCACAACCAAGTATGGACTGACGGTGGATAAAGGGATGGGGATTTTTAATGGCGATATGGGAATTGTCACCGAGATCAATACATATACTGAAACACTGGAAGTTGAATACGATGAAAAGAGAAAAGTAAAGTATCCGTTTGAATTGCTGGAAGAACTGGAGCTTTCCTATGCGATCACCATTCACAAGTCGCAGGGAAGCGAATATCCGGCGGTTGTTATCCCTCTTCTGAGCGGACCGAGACAGCTGTTTCACAGGAATCTTCTTTACACGGCAATCACAAGAGCCAGAAAATGTGTGACAATTGTCGGAAATGACCAGACCTTCCAGGAGATGATCCGGAATACCAATGAACACAACCGGAATACCAGTCTGGCAGAACGGATCCGGGAGTTCTGCGGATAGTTACACAGAAAATGTAGAAAATCAAATCCGAAAAGCGGATGGAAAACTTAAAAAAGGTCAAAGAAACAATTCTGGAACTAATTTATCCCTCAAAATGTCCGTTTTGTGGAGAAATTGTAAGTGCAGGAAAGAAACATTCTACGGAACACAATGGAATCTGCAAGGCGTGCCGTGAAAAACTTCCTTATATTGGTGAAGTAAGATGCATGTGCTGTGGAAAGCCTTTGACAGATCCGGCTGAAGAATATTGCTATGACTGTACCAGGCAGAAGCATCTTTTTGTTGATGGCAGAAGTCTCTGGGTGCATAAAGATGCAGTGGAAAATGCAGTTTATGCAATGAAATATCAGAACCGGAGGATTTACGGACAAACGTTCGGAAAAGAAATGGCAGAGCATTTTCTTCCTTATCTATGGGAAAGAAAGATCACCTTGATCGTGCCGGTTCCGCTGCATTCCCGGCGAAAAAGAAAGCGGGGATTTAATCAGGCAGAAATTGTAGCAAAGGTATTATCAGAAAATACCGGAATTGCTATGGATGCAGGTGCTGTTAAGAGAATTAAGGCGACTAGTCCTCAGAAAGAGCTGGGCGATAAAGGGAGAAAACGAAATATCAGGGGAGCATTTGCAGTGCAGAAAAATGTAAAAGGAGAAAATATCGTTTTGATCGACGACATTTATACGACAGGAAGTACCTTAGACGAGGCGGCGAGAGTGCTTAAAAAGGCAGGAGCCGAAAATGTATACTTTTTGACGGTAAGTATTGGACAAGGAATCTGATATTTGTTATACTGAAAGTAATGCATATACGAATAAAACGTATGAGGTGACAAAATGTTAAATGAAAGCAAAGTTAAGCTGATGACAAGGATGGCGATGTACGAAAGCAAACAGGGAGAGGAAGATTTTAAGATCAGTTCTTATTATAAGAAAGATTACCGGAGCTTTCACACCATTGCTACGATCATATGGGTCACGGTCGGCTATGCTGTTGCAGTGGGAATCGGAGTTATTGCTTTTCTGGATGAACTGATGGGAAATCTGAATATGCAGTTTCTTGTGATGCTTGCGGCAACTGTGATAATTGGATATCTGGTACTTGTTATTTTTTATGGAATCGTTGCTTCCCATTTTTACGGAACCAAACATGAAAAAGCAAGAAAGCGTGTGAAACAATTCAATCACGATCTTACAAGACTGAACAGAATGTATGAAAGGGAGAAACGATAATGAATGATCTGATAGTATGGAGAGATAAATTACAGGAATTATACGCGATGAAATCAATCTATATTGATAAAGCTGTGCAGTTTGTTCTGGCACTGGTTACATTTCTTATGATCAACCAGAATATTGGACTGATGAAAGCGGTGGCGACACCGGTTGTAGCGGTGGCACTGGCAGTGATCTGTACCTTTCTTCCACCGGTTGTAACGGCGTATGTGGCGGCAGGACTTGTAATTGTGCATCTGTTCAAACTGTCTATAGGAGTGGCAGCGGCAGCGGCACTGATTTTTGTGGTAATGTTTATCTTTTACTGCAGATTTACTCCGAAAAAGGCACTTCTTCTGCTGGTCACACCGGTAGCATTTATGCTTCATGTTCCGTATGTGGTGCCGGTTGCCTGTGCGCTTGTACTTGGACCGATTTCAGCAGTACCGGTTGTATTTGGAACAATTATTTACTATATGATCGAATGTGTGAGAACCTCGGCAACAGCGATCACCAGTGCGGATGGAATTACCAGGCAGATTTCGCTGTTTGTGAAGACGGTATTCCAGGATAAAACTCTGTGGATCACTGTGATCGCATTTATTATCTCTATTTTTGTGGTATATACAGTGCGCCGGCTTTCGGTAGATCATGCGTGGAAAATCGCAGCAGCATCCGGTGCGGTTGTGAATATTGTTGTAATTGTGATCGGAGATATTGTATTCGATATACATACCTCTTATAATATGCTGATCGTTGGAAATATTGCAGCAGTCGTGATTGGTTTTATCATGGAATTTTTCCTGTTCTCGGTGGATTATTCCAGAACAGAACGTCTCCAGTTTGAGGATGATGAATATTACTATTATGTAAAAGCCATCCCTAAGATTTCGGTGACAGCTCCGGAGAAGACGGTCAAACATATCAATGAGCGGAAAGAAACAGGTGAGATTGTGGAAACAGAGCCGGAGAGAAGACAGAAGTCGAAGAGTGGGCAGACGGAAAAACCGGCAGTACGCAAAACAAAAACGGCTTCTAAGGTAAAATGGCCAAAGAGTCCGGCAGTTCAGCGACCGACAAGAGTTGGGGGCAATACAGATGAAATCCTTCTTGCACAGAGCCTGAAGGAAGAACTGGATATTCAGAGCATTGTGGAAAATGAACTGAATAGCGATAACAAATAGGGAAATATTATAAAAAACAGGGGTATAAATAACGGATAGAAAAAGGGGGTACACTGTTGAACACAGTATTAACACAGGTTTTAAAAGAATTTGTATCAGAATCGTGGTACTTTCCGCAGATCCGGGTAGTAGATGCTGTTGAGATACTGATTATTACATTTTTATTCTATCAGATTATTCTCTGGATAAAGAATACAAAAGCCTGGATGCTGCTGAGGGGGATTCTGGTTGTTGCATTGTTTATTCTGGTGGCTGCATTTTTTAAAATGTATACGATTTTGTGGATTGCACAGAATTCACTTCCGGTCATGGCAACCGCAGTCGTGATCATTTTCCAGCCTGAGCTCAGAAGAGCATTGGAAAAACTGGGGGAAAAACAATTTGTTCCCAATATGGTAGCACTGGATAAAAGAGGAAAAGATAATGTACGTTTCAGCCAGAAAACGATCGATGGAATCGTAGAAGCATCCTTTGCGATGGGGGCAGTGAAGACAGGAGCACTTATCGTCGTAGAGCAGGCAATCATGCTGACAGAATACGAGAGTACCGGAATCGCGCTGGACTGTATTGTATCACCGCAGGTATTGATCAATATTTTTGAACACAACACACCACTTCATGATGGCGCGATCATTGTCCGTGGAGACAGGATCGTATCAGCGACCTGCTATCTTCCACTGTCAGACAATATGGGAATCAGTAAGGAGCTGGGGACCAGACATCGTGCAGCAGTCGGAATGAGTGAGGTGAGTGATGCTCTGATCGTCACCGTATCAGAAGAGACCGGGTATGTATCTGTAGCGATGGGCGGACAGCTTGTGCGCAATGTTACACCGGAATATCTGAAAAAACGTCTGGAATCTATCAGTAAGAAGAGTATGGAGATCGGACGTTTGAAAAAAATATGGAAAGGATGGAGATCGCATGAAAAGGGCGTTGACTAAAAACTGGGGTCTTAAGTTGTTGGCATTTGTATTCTCTGTCCTTTTATGGATAATTGTTATGAATATTGAAGATCCGGTGGACGAACGGACATTTTCCGGAATCCAGGTGACAGTGACACATCCGGAAATCGTAACAAATCCGGGCAATACATATCAGATTCTGGATGACAGCAGGACGATATCCGTAACAGTAAAGGCAAAACGTTCTATTTTAAATAAAATTAAAACTGATGATATCAGAGCAACAGCGGATATGAAGAATCTGGATGTCAGAACCAGATCCCTGATCCCGATCGATATATCGATCCCTTCTTATGCAGGAAGGTTTGAGGCGACTGCCAATCCGATCAATCTGCGAGTAAGCATTGAACTTGGAAAATCAGAGACTTTCCCGATCACTGCAACCAGTTCGGGAACACCGAGAGACGGATATCAGGTGGGTGAGCTGAAAGCAAATCCGGAGAAGATTAAGATCAGCGGACCAGAATCAGTAATCGATTCAATCGACAAGGTGGTAGCACTTGTCGATGTTTCAGGACAGTCTAAAGATGAGGAAAAAGAAGCAGAGCTGATTCTTTATGATAACAATGGAAAGATCGTAGATTCGACACAGATTGAGAATAACCTGGGAGACGAAGGACTGAAGGTAAAAATCACCATGCTTCAGACAAAGAGTATTCCGGTAGAATTTGATACTTCACTGATCGGTACTGCGAGCGGATATCATTTCAGCGGAATCAGTATCCAGCCGGAAAGCATTCAGATCGTAGGCACAGAGGAGCAGCTGGAAACGGTAGATTCTATTGAAATTCCGGCAGAAGAGCTGGCAGAAGATGGTCTGGACCAGACAATAGAGAAGACAGTAGATATCGCCAATTATCTTCCGTACTGGGCAAAGACAGACCAGGACAGCGCAGGAGGCGTACCGATCGTTATAAAGATCCAGGTAGAGAAATTCGGAACTAAGACAGTTGAATTCCCATACAATTCCATTGCGCTGCTGAATGCACCAAAGGATTACAAGGTGTCATATGCAGAACAGGGCGATCTGGAAATTGTTGTGCGTGGTTCTAAAGAGGATCTGGATGATTTTACTCTTGAAAAAGGAAGTGTGTCAATCAATCTGAACGATTGCAAGACAGCGGGAACCTATAATGTTCCGATCCAGGTTACACTTCCTGACGGAATTGAACTTGAAGATACGATCAATGTACAGATCACATTGACAAAGAGCAGTGGAGGAGAAAATGATCAGTAAAAAGGTAACGATCAAAAATCCGACGGGATTGCATTTGAGACCGGCAGGACTTTTCTGCAAGATGGCACTGGAATATGAAAGTAAGATCACTTTCCGATATCGCGAATCGGAAGGTAATGCGAAAAGTGTGCTAAGCGTGTTGGGGGCATGCATCAAGTCCGGTGATACCATTGAGATCGTGTGCGAGGGGAAAGATGAGAGCAAGGCACTTGACGCTATGGTAGAATTAGTGGAAAGTGGGATTGGAGAGTAAGAGATAAATGAAAAAAGAGGGATTTTATTCATCGGGAGAATTTGCCCGTATGGCACATGTCACCGTGCGTACCATCAGATATTATGACAGCCATGATATATTAAAACCGTCTTTTGTAAATGAATCAGGAGCTCGTTTTTATACAGATGAGGATTTCACAAGACTTCAGCAGATACTTCTGCTGAAGTTTTTGGGTTTTTCGTTGAATGATATCAAAAATATGACTATCGGAGATATGGATTATCATTTTTTGTCAGATTCGCTGGAAGTACAATTAAAACTGGTTCGTGATAAGATCGAACAATTGCAGCTGGTTGAAAAGGCAATTGAAGATACTTCCGGTGAGATCAGAGAGTATCATACGGTAAACTGGAACAAAATGCTGGAACTGATTCATCTTACAGGAATGGAAAATGCGGTAAAGAAGCAGTATCAAAATGCCACCAATATTGCTTCCCGAATCCGCCTGCACCGATTATATTCGGTAAATAAAGAGGGATGGTTCCCCTGGATCTATCGAAATCTTGAATTGAAAAATGGACTGAAGGTTTTAGAAATCGGTTGTGGAAACGGAATGCTCTGGAAAGAGAATATACAGAAAATACCAGACAGCATCAGCATAACACTTTCTGACCTGTCCGAGGGTATGTTAAGAGATGCCAGAAGAAACATCGGTCAAAAGGATAAGAGATTTGAATTTGAAATCCTAGATGCAGAAAAGATTCCCTTTATGGCAGAAACCTTTGATCTGGTGATTGCCAATCATATGCTGTTTTATTGTGAAGATCTGAGTCAGACCTGCAGGGAAGTGGCAAGAGTATTAAAGAAATTCGGAAGATTCATATGCAGTACCTATGGAAAAAAACATATGAAAGAAGTAAGTGAGCTGGCAAAAGGATTTGACAATCGGATTGTACTGTCAGCTGACAATCTGTATGAGAAATTTGGGAAAGAAAACGGAAAAGAAATCTTGAAACCATATTTTCATGAAATTTCGTGGCAGGAATATAAAGATAAGCTGGAAATTCAGGATGCAGAACCGTTGATCGCATATATCCTTTCCTGCCATGGCAATCAGAATCAATACATCTTGAGCAGATACCAGGAGTTCAGAGATTATGTAAAACAAAAAGCTGGCAAAGGATACGATGTGACAAAAGAAGCAGGCATTTTTGTCTGCAGGAAATAAACAGTGCAAAAATGTCTGCCTCTATCTTGAGAACAGGATAAATAATATTAGGATAAATCCGGTCAAGAGGCTAGACTTCTGAAATCAGGATCTCCAAAAAAGTATATGCTTTAATCTAGAGTCTTTAAGGATATCATAAAAAAATACTTGAAGGTAACGTAACGTCATCTTTTATAATAGTAATTGTAAATAATAGAACTAAATTGCTGCATACAGACAAGATCGTGTACAGAGAGGAGAATTTTAGATGAAAGGAATCATTCTTGCAGGTGGATCAGGAACAAGACTTTATCCATTAACTATGGTAACATCGAAACAGCTACTTCCGATTTATGACAAACCAATGATTTATTATCCAATGTCAGTGCTTATGAATGCGGGGATCAGAGATATTCTGATTATTTCGACACCTGCAGATACACCGAGATTTCAGGATCTGTTAGGAGATGGACACCAGTTTGGCGTAAATCTTCAGTATGCTGTACAGCCAAGTCCGGATGGACTGGCACAGGCATTTATCATCGGCGAGGAGTTCATCGGGGATGACTCCGTAGCGATGATTCTGGGGGACAATATTTTCCAGGGTCAGGGACTTGTGAAACGCCTGCGTGCTGCTTCTGCCAAGAAAGAGGGCGCGACTGTATTCGGCTACTATGTCGATGATCCGGAGCGCTTCGGTATCGTAGAATTTGACGACCAGGGCAAGGCGATCTCCATCGAGGAGAAGCCGGAGAAACCGAAGTCCAATTACTGTGTAACGGGTCTGTATTTCTATGACAACCGGGTAGTAGAGTATGCGAAACAGTTAAAACCGTCTGCCAGAGGCGAGCTTGAGATCACCGATTTGAACCGCATCTATCTGGAAAATGGCGATCTGGATGTCATTCTTCTGGGACAGGGCTTTACCTGGCTCGATACCGGTACACATGAGTCCTTAGTTGAGGCAACCAATTTCGTTAAGACAGTAGAGACCCACCAGCACCGCAAGATCGCGTGCCTGGAGGAGATTGCGTACTTAAACGGCTGGATCAGCAAGGAAGAAGTGCTGGAGGCATACGAGGTATACAAGAAAAACCAGTATGGCAAATATCTGAAAGACGTACTGGATGGGAAATATGTTGATAAAATACATCAGAATTAAAAGGAGTTAAAACAATGAAGATTATCGTGACAGGCGGAGCCGGATTCATCGGCGGAAACTTCGTACACCATATGGTAAATAAATACCCGGAGTATCAGATCATCAATCTGGATCTTCTGACCTATGCGGGCAACTTAGAGACACTGAAACCGGTTGAAAACAAACCAAATTACAAATTTGTACACGGCGATATCGCAGACCGCGACTTTGTGTTTAAACTCTTCGAGGAAGAAAAGCCGGACATCGTAGTAAACTTTGCAGCAGAGAGCCATGTAGACCGTTCCATCACGGACCCGGAGGCGTTTGTCCGTACCAATGTCATGGGAACGACCACCTTGCTGGATGCGTGCCGCACCTATGGAATCAAACGTTATCATCAGGTATCGACCGATGAGGTATATGGCGATCTGCCGTTAGACCGCCCGGATCTCTTCTTCACGGAGACGACCCCGCTTCATACCTCCAGCCCGTACTCTTCTTCCAAGGCGAGTGCGGATCTGTTTGTACTGGCATACCATAGAACTTACGGGCTTCCGGTGACAGTATCCCGCTGCTCCAATAACTACGGACCATATCACTTCCCGGAAAAACTGATTCCGTTAATGATCGCCAATGCATTAAATGACAAACCACTTCCGGTATATGGAACAGGCGAAAACGTTCGTGACTGGTTATATGTAGACGATCATGCAAAAGGAATTGATATGGTTCAGGAACAGGGAAAATTAGGAGAATCTTATAATATTGGTGGACATAATGAAAAACGTAATATCGAAATCATCAATATTATTATTGAAACATTGCAGGAAATTCTCCCTGACAGTGATCCAAGAAAAGCAAATGTCAGCAAAGATTTGATCACATATGTAGAGGATCGTAAGGGACATGACCGCAGATATGCAATCGCACCAGATAAGATTAAAGCTGAGATTGGCTGGGAACCAGAGACTATGTTTAAGGATGGAATTAGGAAGACCATTGCTTGGTATCTTGCCCATGAGGATTGGATGAACAATGTTACCAGTGGAGATTATCAGAAATATTACGAGGATATGTACAAAAATAAATAAAAATTGGGAGCATCAGTTGTCGACTGATGCTTCTTGTGTGTTTTATTAAGGATAGGTGTATGAAGAAAACAATTATAGTTATGCCTGTTGCGAATGAAGAAGCTACAATGGAAAAAGTATTACAACAGATATTGGCGTTACCGTATGATAATTTATATATATATCCGGTTGTAGATAATTATTCAAAAGATAATACGGAGAAAATTATCAGAGATTTTGAAATGAAAACGGATAAAGTGAAATGCATTTTTTATAAAGAATCTTATGGTGTAATTAGTTGCTATCTGGAGGGATTTCGCAGGGCATTAGCAGATGGTGCGGAGTGCATTTTAGAAATGGATGGAGGAGGTAGTCA
>OLVZ01003477.1_pt1 | contig 10259 bp, 11 predicted proteins | sample 1673341 | NCBI WGS metagenome assembly OLVZ01 (sample SAMEA3178944, study PRJEB25190) | human gut metagenome | biome: human gut; feature: human-associated habitat; material: faeces | place: Austria | collected 2013
AGCAGGGAGGTGATGCGGGATGCCAGGACCGAGACAGCCCACGGATCTGGTGAAGGCCAGGGGAAAAAAGCATTTTTCCCAGACGGAGGAGGACCAGCGCAGGGACCAGGAGGTCCATGTGCAGCCGCCGGACCGGGCGGAGCCGCCCCGGTGGCTGGGGAAGAAGTTCCACGCTGAGTTCCGGGAGATCGGGGAGATCCTGCGCCAGGCCGGCCTTTACACGGAGCTGGACCGGGATGTGCTGGGCCAGTTCCTGGTAGCCCGGGAGCGGTGGCTCCGGTCGGACAGGCTGGCCTCCGCCGCCATCCGGGCCAGGGACGAGAAGCTGGCTAAGGAGTGGACGGCTGTCCAGAGCTCCTATTTCCGGCAGTGCCGGCAGTGCGCCGAGGTGATGGGGCTGTCCATCTCCTCCCGGTGCCGGCTGGTGGTGCCGGAGGTGCTGGCCAACGCGGCCAAGGACGAGGGCGAGGAAGACGAGTTCACCCGCGCGCTGAAGGCCAGGCAGGCCAGGGCGGCGGGGGGCTGAGCCATGGAGGAGCGGGACGAAGAGAGCGGGCGCTTTGTGTGCGACTTTGTGGAGCGCCTGCCCACTACGGACACGGGGAAGCCCTTCCGGCTGTATGAGTGGCAGCGGGAGACGCTGATGGAGTTCTACTCTACCATGGAGCGGGACGAGGAAAGCGGCCGGCTGCTGAGGAAGTATCAATATCTCTATCTGGAGATCCCCAAGAAGAACGGAAAGAGCGAGCTGTCCGCCGCCCTGGGCCTGTATCACCTGTTCGGTGACGGGGAGCTGAACGCGGAGGTGTATCTCTGCGCCGCGGATAAGGACAATGCGGGCATCGTGTTCCGGGCGGCGGTGTTCATGCTGGAGACCGCCCCCTGGACCGCCAAAATGATCGCCCGAGGAGAGCTGAAGGTCGTCCGATCCCAAAAGCGGATTGAATACCGAAGGCGGGTGAAGGCGGAGAACGGCGGCCTGCGCTGGGTCACGGTGGGGCTGATGCAGGTGCTCTCCTCGGAGTCCTACTCCAAGCACGGCTACAAGCCCAGCTGCGTGATCTTCGATGAGCTCCACGCCCAGCCTGACCGGAAGCTGTGGGACGTGATGACCGGCGCGGCCGGAGCCGCCCACGACCAGCACGTTCAGGTTGCGGTCGAGTTCGGGGTTGAACTTGGGGCGGTGCAGGGCGAGGCCGAAGTTCTGCGTGAAGATGAGGTTGTTGTCCTCCGTGGTGAGGTCGCGGAACTGCTTGCCCTCTTTGAGCGTGCCCCATCGTGCCGAACCGCTCTCCTCACCGGCGCGGAAGTTGCCCACGAAGGCGAGGTAGCGCAGCCAAAAGAGCCAGACGATGATGCACATGGTCAGGCCCGCCAGCATGGCATTGGGGGACATGTCGAGATGGGTGGGTGTATCGGCGATAAGGGGCCACATGAGGGCGAAACCATCTCCCCAGTGCTCGAAGAACTGCCCGCCGAGGGACGCCACCGCCTCCCAATAGCGATTGCCAAGATAGAAACCTACGACGGAGACCAAAAGCGTCACCAGAGCCGAGGTCGCGACCTTCTTGTTGATTTCAGGGTTTCCCTTGCCTTGAGCCATAAGCGACCCTCCTTCCTAGCCCTCGCGTCCCGGCAGGGCGCGGGAGAGCGAGACGGCGATGGAGGCGCGGGTGGTCGGCGTGGTGCCCTGCGCGAAGCGCTTGTAACACCCGAGACAAAAATCGTCCTCGGGTCGGATGCCGTTGGTGTCGCGGGGGCTGGTGCCGTCGTTGCGCTCAAGCGCCGTCGGCTCCCAGCTCATGGTGATGCCGTCCGCGCTGATGACGCGCTTGCAGCCCGACTCTATCTCGTAGAACAGGTCCCCGAGGTCGGTGGCGGCTGAACCCGGCGCGGAAGGGCACGCCGCGTCGAGGAGGGCCTTGAGGTTTCCGACCGTCCGCTGCTCCAAAGAGCACCAGTCGCGCAGGTAGCCGAGGCAGGCGTAGAGGAGCTGCCTCGCGCTCTTCTTGAAAGCCGCGTCCTCGTCGCATTCATCGCGCAGGACGCTGGCGCTTATCACCGCGTCGGCGATGGCCTCGATGTCGCTGTCGGATTCCATGGCCTGCAAGGGATTCGCCGCAAGGCGCTCCGGCAGGTAATCGTTCATATGGGTCATATCAGGCTCCCTTCTAGCGCTCTTGCTGGAACTTGTCGGAGATGTCGCGGTCGGGGGAGTCGTTGGTCTGCGAGAGCTGCTTGCTCGCGGCGCGGCACTCCTTGGCTTGAGAGTTCAGGTCGTACTTCTCGCGGCTGCGGTCGGACTGCTCGCGCACCATGGAAGGTGCCACCTCGGTGCCGTTCTGCTCACGCTCGATGCGCAGCGTGTTCACCATCGTGTCCATGCCGTCATGGGACTCGATGCCCTGATTGATGTCGGGGGTCGAGCCGTTCATGTCGAGGGAACCGTCGGTTATCTGCGGCTCCTGAGCATCCATGGTCATTGAACCGATGTCGTGGTGCGGTTCGAGGATGATGCCAAGTTCTTCCGGGGCGTGTCCGGGGAAGTGCTTCTCGACGGCATCAAATACCTGTTTCTTGTAGTCGATGTCCACGACGAACCCCATCTTGCCGTCTACGCGGTCGAGTGTCTGGATACCGCGTTCCTCAAGGTCGCTGCGTACTGCATTGCAGATGAGGTTCAAGTCCTTCTGCGGGGGGATGACCTCGCGAGTGGAATCATGTTCAGGGGCAGTAGGCTCCTTGGGCGTGTTCTTCTCAAACCAGTCGTGAGTGACATCACACTCGTACCTGTCGCGGAGGGTCTTCGCCCCGACAGACCAGTCCATCAGACCGTTCTCGTTCTCACCACGTGGGAGGAGGTCGCCATTTTCGTCGCGTCGAGCTTCGTAGAACATCAACTCGCCGCTCTTGCTTTCCGTGACACCGACATTTTCCTTGGCGAGTAGTTCCTTAAAGTCATTGAAGTCACGGCATTGCTCGCGGGCTGCGAGTACCTTGTCACGGATTCCCTCGGTATGATGGTAGGCATCGTTCACACGGTCGTCATGCACATGCTCCGATGCTTCATCAGTAGGACCGTCATGCCCATTTTCCGCGATGCCATGCGACTCAGGTTCCTTGGTCTGCGTTTTCGGAAGGTCGGGGCGAAGATATATGGTCTTCAAACTGTTGTACACATCCTCCGAGACGGGCGCAGCATCAAGCACCTTTGCGATTTCCTCTTCCTTGAGTGCGGTCATGACCTCGGAGAACTGCGGGATGCACTGTTTCACGTTCTCGATTTCAGCTTTCGCGAACTCGACATAGCCGTTACCCTTGGCATCGGACATGGCCGCAGCGGCGATGTCGTTCTCTTGAAGCACTCGGGCGAAATAAGCCGCATCGACCGAGCTGCCGAAGGGAATGCAGATATGCTCGCGGGAGGCCATCACTTCTGCCTTCGCGGCGGCATCATCCTTGGACATGCCGTTCTTCTCGAGAATCCTCTTGTATTCGTCGTGTAAGTGCTTGCTCTTCTTGTTTTTAAAGGCTTCCTTGCATGCCCGACCGAATGCCCGGACGAGCATATCGCCCATCTCGTCTCCAAAATCTTGCGCCATGGTCTTCTTCCTTTCTACTCGTGGACGCAGCGGGGCGCGGATGTCCCGACACCCCTTTCGCCGCATTATATCCGAGCACCCGCACGGTGCCCCACATCCCATACACGCAGACAGGGGAGTGGGTTGCCAATGCGGGAGGTGGAAGAGGGTAGATGGTGTGCATCGAATGTCATCTAACGCCATCAGAGGTAATCTACGGTAATCATCGTTCGTTTTTTTCAGTCCGGTACGGTGCCTGAAAGTAAAGCATCTCCACGTCTTCTACACATCTCTTCTTCTTAGAACCTTTTTCCCCGGCAAACGACCGGCGGCGTATCGTGTTCCTTGTGGAAAGGAGGAATCACGATGATTTCAGAAGAAGAGAAACTGGCGGTAGTCAAGATGTTTTGCGCCTATTGCAGGAGGACGCTTCGCAACGCGAGGACGGACATCATCCGCAAGCAGGCACGTGAGGCGCGATGGGAGACCGTGTTCTCCGACATGCACGAGAGCGAGCTGAACAGGCTGGCCTCACCCGATGACCTCATATCGGAGGAGGTCGTGTTCGAGGTGGTCGGTCGGGAGGTCGTGGTGATGGACACCGTTCTCGCCGAGGCCATCCACGGTCTCTCCAAAGGCGACCAAGCCATCGTCCTGCTCTACTACTTCGCGGAGTGGACGGACAGGCGCATCGCCGAGGAGCTTGGGTGCCCACGCTCCACGGTCCAATTCAGGCGCTCGAAGGCGCTCCTCGCGCTGAGGGCGCGTTTAGAGGAGGTGATTGGCGATGATGAGCTATGAGGTGATGGTCGCGGCGGTCTCAGGCGACCCCGTTGCCATGCAGAAGGTCCTCGCCTATTTCGACGGTTATATGGACCAGCTCTGCACGCACGCCTTCCTCGATGAGTCTGGGCGCGTCGAGTACGGGGTCGATACCCTGAGAAAGACGCAGCTCCAAGGAAAGCTGCTCGCCGCGATGCTGCGGTTCGAGCCGTGACAGGGAGGTGGCCGCATGGGTGCGAAGGACATACCCGTATGGGAGAAGTACACGCTCACCATCGAGGAAGCGGCCCGGTACTTCCGCATAGGCGAGGGCAAGTTGCGCCGCCTTGCCTCGGAGATGCCGCCGCCTGACTGGGTGGTGATGAACGGCAACCGCGTTCAGGTCAAGCGCAAGGCGTTTGAGCGGTTCATCGACTCGACGGACGTGATTTAGAGGATGAAAAAGAGCCTTGGATATGCTATAATGGAAATAGCATACCAAGGCTCTTTCCATATGGAAGGAGCGATATATGGATGTCACAGAAAAGACGGGACAACAGAAATAGGGTACTGAACACCGGCGAGAGCCAGAGGACCAACGGACTCTACGTCTTCAAATACATCGACAGGGACGGAAAGCCGAAGTTCGTCTATTCATGGCGGCTGGTGGAGACCGACAGGCTCCCTGCCGGTAAGAGGCCGTGCAAGCCGCTGCGCGAGAAGGAACGCGAGATACGCCGCGACCTTGAGGACGGGATAGACCCCATCGGCAAGAAGATGACGGTCAGCCAGCTCTACGCGAAGTTCACGAGATGCCGCCTCGACGTGCGCGAGGGGACGGAGAGGTCGAGGGCGCAGCTCAAGCGACTCCTCTTCGAGGATGCGATAGGCTCGCGGGAGATAGGCGGCGTGAAGCCGTCCGATGCGAAGGAATGGGTGCAGCGCATGAAGTCCAAGGGCTTCGCCTACTCCACCATCTCCAACCACAAGCGGTCGCTCAAGGCGGCGTTCTACTTGGCGATAGCCGATGACTGCATACGCAAGAACCCGTTCGATTTCAAGCTCGCGACCGTCATCAAGAGGGACGTGACGGAGAGGGAGCCGCTGAGTCGGGAACAGGTGGACGCGCTGCTCGGTTTCATGCGGTCGGATGCCGTCTACCACAGGTACATCGACGAGGTGGTCATCCTCCTCGGGACGGGGCTGCGCATATCGGAGATGTGCGGGCTGACCGAGGCGGACATCGACCTGACGAACAGGGTGATTTTCGTGGACCACCAGCTCGCCCGCGCGGTCGGCGGGGGATACCGGGTCGATGAGCCTAAGACGGAGAGCGGCAGGCGCTACATCTACATGACCGACGAGGTGATGGCCGCGTTCGAGCACGTCATGGCATCGAGGCCGAAGGCGAAGCCCCTGAGCGTCGATGGGCGGACGGGCTTCATCTTCCTCAACAGGGACGGGCTGCCGAGGGTCGGTGGCGATTACGACCGGGTGTTCAGGGGGCTGAGAGGCAAGTACGCGAAGAGGGGAAAGATGGAGCTTCCCGATGGCATGACACCGCATACGCTGCGCCACACGTTCTGCACGGAGATGGCGAAGGCCGGGATGAACCCGAAGGCGCTGCAATACATCATGGGCCATAAGGACATCAAGATGACGCTCGGGTACTACGCCCATATGGACGGCTGCACGGCTGCGGAGGAGATGCGACGCGTCGCGGCGTAGCAAAAACGCGTTTTACTACTCGTTTTACTACTCACGGCCATCAAGATGCGCCGGGATTCGCCAAGATACGGGAACTTCCCCAAAAGGCGAAAAAGCCGGGAAAGCCCTTGGAATCGGGCTTCACCGGCTTTCGGGAAGTTATGGGAACATGCTGGAAAATGTCGCGCTGATTTAAACTCAAAATTCTTATTTATCGAACTGATTATACCACAAAACTATGATTTTTTCAATAGAACAAAGAAACCTCTCTTGTCTTGGTAGACAAAAGAGGTTTCTTTGTTGTCATAACGCAACACTATAGATTTTTTTCGAAATTTACTTTCAAAAAAACGTCGTATGACAGCAAGAAAACCTTGATGCGCAGAGCTCACCTGCCTTTTGATTCTTCAGTTGTGTCAGAGACTGCTCCTTCCAGCAGATCTGTCACTACCTGATTAAGCTGTGCGGCATTCTTAGCAGTAATGACCGGCGTGTCTGACTGGGACTCAATGTCTTTTCTGGTTCGTCCAGCCACCTGACCGCCCGCCTTGGCAACTGCCAAATTCTCTTGGAAGGTCGTTGGTTTGCGATCTCTTGAAAACTGAGTGGTAGTGGCCTCCGCCAGCATATTCAGTACCAGTTCCAGCGTAGTCATGTTATCACGAAGGTTTTCCTTTTTCAAGCCCTTCAGATTTTTGTACTGCCGGGTGGACATGCCAGACCAGGCTCGGGAAATCTCGTCCGTGAGGATGGCGTACTCTACGCCTTTCTGCACACCGCGGGCATCCCATTCATCCGTCAGTTCTTTACGGACCTGGATGGCCTGCAGCCGCTGATTGATCCACTCACGGCTGTAACCCTTCTTGAGATAGGTTTCCAGAGCGCGGTCAATGGTCAGCTCCGGGTCGATGGTCTCCTCGATACGCTCTCGACCGACCTGTGCCAGCCACAACTTGAACGGTTCTGCCTTCGGGGAAGGAATAGACTGGATGATTCGGAGAAGCTGCTCGGTATCGGCTACATCAGTCAATCGTTTTTTGCCATCCGAAGCGGTCATTTTCAACTGGTTACAAGCTGTAACCGTTTCATTTCCCTCATCCTTCAGGCGTTTCTTCGTTACCTTCCAGTAGTTACGAGCTGCCTGATAATCTGGCTGATCAGTCAGCACAGCTACCACATCAACGACGGAAAAGTACCATTCTTCCTTTTCCTCATCCCATGCGGTTCGAATACGCTTGTCTTCGAACAGTTGGATATTATCGTTTTGTGCCATTTGAATCACCTCGTTCTGTCATGAATTCTTTCAAAAGTCCTTGGCAGCCATCCAGCACATCCTGCCAGGTCGCCTCGAAGTCCTCGGTGTACCATGGGTCTGCCACATTGCCGGGATGGGCGGTGTGATCCATCAGGAGGGACATCTTGCCGACATAGTCGCCGCCGCAGATACGGTACATATCCCGGAGGTTGGCCTGGTCCATGCCGATCAGGAGATCGTATTCGTCGTAATCCCGATTTGTCAACTGCCGTGCGGCATGGCCTTCGCAGGAGATCCCATGCTCGGCCAGCTTGCGCCGTGCCGGAGGATAGACTGGGTTGCCGATCTCCTCCCGACTGGTAGCCGCTGATTCGATATGAAATTGCGATGCCAGTCCCGCCTTTTTTACCAAGTCCTTCATCACGAACTCGGCCATGGGGCTGCGGCAGATATTGCCGTGACAGATAAACAGAATCCTCTTCATACTGCGTTCTCTCCGAAATCTCATCGTTGCCCTCATTATACCACACATCGACCTTTTCGTCGAGAACACTTTCCAGATGTGCGAAATCCTCGATTATTCGCAGAAGCTCCGCCTTGGATAGATTCCGTGCTGTAGCCTGCCGGATGTACCAGCGGCGCTCCTCTGCGGGCAGCTCTGCCTCCATGATCACAACGTTCTGTGTCCAATTCAAGTGAAGCGCTTCGCCAAGCAGTTCCGGCGTGCCGCTGTACAACTGCCAGAAATCCCGCATCCGGCGCACATTGCGCGGAGAGAAGCCGGTCATATCCGGGTATTGTTCTTTCAGGAACTCCGCAGCAGCTACCGCTGCACCCTTTTCCGAGTGGGCACAGACGGCCTTGCCGATTTCGCAGTACAGCTCCATCTGCGGCAGATCTGCTTTCATGACAGATTCCAGTGTGGCAAACATTGTGCTGTAGTCCACAGCCTTTCGGATATTCATAGTTTCTCCTTTCCGGCGCACAGCGCCTGATTCAACGCTCAAGGCAGAGAAAAGCACGGTAACATCGCCGTGTTTTTCTCTGCCTTGACCTGTTTCAGATAACTTGTACGATCTGCTCCCAGAGCAGTATGTGCTTTTCATCAATGGCCCGGTTGTCGTGGTAATGGCCGAACAGCCAGTAGTGATAATGTGCTCTCTCCTTGACCTCCTGCAGGAAATCTGTGAGCGGGTCTGCCTCATTGTGGCGGTTTTCCATGAGAACAATGCTGGTGGGAGCGCAGTGCGTGATAACATAGTCCACCGCCCAATCGACCTTGGCCAGATTTTTCCGTGCTTCAGCGTACTCCTCCTCAGAAGGCATCTCCTGCGCCCACCACGAAATGTGATTGATGCGATACCTCGCTCGGGGCTTTCTCTGCAGCATCAGGAGCTTTCGCTCAAAATCCGGAGCACCCGGTTCCAGAATGCCGTCCTCCGTATCATGGCTTTTTGCTCCGCCCATGGTAAAGAAGTGATAGCCTTCCAGCTCGAAGACCTGTCCACGCATCAGGTGCAGGACATGAGAGCGAATGCGGTGTACCTTGCCGCCGTGCCAGTCTTTCACCGGATATCGTTCCAGTGCGTCGTAGTTCTCATGATTCCCGCAGACGAAGGCCAGCGTGAACGGAAGACTTTCCAGCCAGTCCAATGCAGCCTCGTCACGGCCGTCTCCAAACCACACACCACCAAAGTCTCCGGCACAAATCACGATGTCCCGCTTTGTCATTTGTGCCTGCTCCGGGAAATATTTCGGCTTGAAGCGTTCAAAGTTTCCGTGGCAATCACCGGTTACAAAAATCATCTTTCCACCTTCTTTCAGTACATGACTTTCTGTCGGATCTCAATGCCACCCTTCAGGGTGACTGCGATCTCATCCTTGGAGAGGACTTTTACTGTCTCCACCAGTTGGCGAACGGCGCTCTCGTCCCACTCTGTAATGTAGGGCGATGCGTTTTCCAATGTCTGTGCGGCATCCATGATGCGCTGATTGGCTTTTGCCTGTTCGTTGTTATTCGCGAGGATCACGGACCGTTTTTCCTTCAGGAAAGTCTGCTCGTCCAGTATTTCTTTGAACTGACCGCCATAGGCGGCAGGATCATCCGTGGCCTTTTCCAGCAGTGTTTGGAACTGCTGCTCCAGCACCCTCAGCCTGCATTCAATATCTCCAAGGCTCATTGTGCCACCAGGGAATGGGATGAGCTCCGTTTCCATTGCAGCTGTGATCTGCCGAATCAAGCTATTCTTGTCAGCCATGGCTGTATTCAGGACTGCGAGGATCGCTTGCTGGAGTGGTGCTTCATCCAGTGTGGGCGAATTGTGGCAGTATTTCTTACCGTAGTCCAATCGGCTCACACAGCGCCACACGACTCGTTTTTCACCGTTTCGTGTCCATGTGCAGCGGCGATACAGGGTCCCGCACTCACCGCAGACCAACCGCTCCGAGAGCGCATACTTGCTGGCGTAGGAGGCCATCCCTGTGACTGCGTTTTTAGAAGGACTCTTTGCTGCATTCCGCCGTGCCATCTCCGCCTGTACGGCATCATACTTTTCACGGCTGACAATGCCCTCGTGGTGATTTTCAATGAGGTACATGGGAAGCTGGCCTGTATTCTTGATGGCCTTGCGGTTGATAAAGTCCTGCCGGAAGGTCTTCTGCATCAACACATCACCGCAGTATTTTTCATTCTGCAGGATGCTACGGATGCGGGAAATGGTCCACTCCGGAGAATCCTCGAAGCACTTGACGCCTTGCTGTTCCAGTTCCTCTTTGATCATCCGCAGGCTGGCTCCGGTGAGATAGCGCTCATAGATCCATCGGACGATCTCCGCCTGTTCCGGAATGATCTCCGGCTGACCATCCTCACCCTTGCGGTAGCCATACAGCTTTTTATATTGGATACAGCATCCAAAACAGTTGATGTGCTGCTTCGTGCATCATAGTAAAGTTCA
>OLVZ01003479.1_pt1 | contig 10255 bp, 12 predicted proteins | sample 1673341 | NCBI WGS metagenome assembly OLVZ01 (sample SAMEA3178944, study PRJEB25190) | human gut metagenome | biome: human gut; feature: human-associated habitat; material: faeces | place: Austria | collected 2013
CCCTTTATGATTACCGTAACCGGTACACGCGAAAACTACATTGCCAAAATGACTGCCGACCGCGGCACCCTGAACGCCACCCACTGCGATATTCCGGTGGAGCAGGGCGGCGACAACGCCTATATGCGTCCCGGCGAGACCCTGCTCTCCGCCCTGGGCGCCTGCATGAACATCACCGCCCGGAAGTATCTGAACCGGGACGGCCTGGACTATGAGAGCGTCACCGTCAAGGCCGAGATGGCACGGGAAAACGGCGTCACCAAGATCCGCACCAAGCTGGAGATCCACGGCGCCCTGAGCCAGGCCGATAAGGATCGGATCATTGCGGAAGTGGCCTCCTGCCCGGTATGCGAGATCCTGTCCGGCCCCATCGAGCTGGGCAAGCTGGACTGATTTTTCCTCCGGCACCTCCCACAGCTTTGCAGCAGAAGAGCCCTGACCAGGGCTCTTTTTGTTTTGCCGGAAAACGGAGCGGAGAATGGGGGGAGTCTGCTCATGGACAGGGCAGGAATCCGCCTGCTATAATAAAATAAAAGGAGCTGCCCCGGTGACAGTATACAATCGCCCGCATCATGTAAGGAGGGAATACAGTATGAGCGCTTCTTCCCGTGATCTGTCCATACCGGACGGCCTGATCCTGTTTCTGCCGGCAGTGCCGGGCATGCTGTTTCTCTATATTGCGGAGGTGATCCCCCGGATCTGCGCCGGACTGGGGCTGGAGCTGGGGCTTTCCGGCTATGCCCTGCTGGAGGCTGTCTTTATCGGGTGCGCGCTTTCCCCGGCGGCGGGGCTGCCGCTCTACTGCTGGTACTTTTTCCGGAGGGGACTGGGGAGCAATCCGCTCTATCCGGCGCTATTCTATCTGGCTCAGAGTTTCGCTTCCATTCTGGGTATGACGCTGCTGGTGCGCAGTCTCTTGTTCCCCGATGCCCCGGCAGAGGAGCTGTCCGGCTTCCTGCTGCCGCTGCTCATTGCCCTGGGGCTGCTCCTCCCGCTGATGACCGGCATATCCGCCGGGATCTGCCGCCTGGTGCGCCGCCGCATGGGACGATAGCCTGTCCGGGGCCTGCCTGAGCGGGTCCCGGATTTTATGGTTTTGCAGTTTCTTCTCTCTATATTCTTCAAAAATGCGGCTGTTTTTGGACAGTTTTCAGTCAAAATCAAAATATTTTGCAAAAATATTTTCATGTGCTCTGTAATATAAATACGGCTCTTCCGCTGTTGAAAATAACCGGGAAAGACTTCCCAGTATAATCAACATTTCTTTATACGCTTCCTGCTTTTCTTTCGGCTGGTTATCATAAAACACTTTCTCTCACCTCACGATAATCCATTAATTATTTCTGGTAATTCATGCATATCATAAGCTTTTACGTAGTAATTATCCGCATCCATTTTCGTTTTGTTGAAATAGCTGCCTGCCTTTATAACAAAATTATTTTGGATAAGATAAATCAACTCATCTCTTGATATATACCTTGGCATACAGTACTCCCATGACTGATTCAGCAGAATATCGATTACTTCTTCAGGGAGTTCAGAACCATAAAGAATTCTATTATTACGCAATATATCCTCACATGAGGGCCGTACTCTGACCAGCATATGATAATCATATTGCGCCATCTTTCCGCCATCATTTATATTAGGTATATAACAGCCTTGATCATTCCAGTCCCCTTTTTCCAGCAACAACAATTGTCCTCGCTCTTTCGTTGATTTTATAGATATATGACGGCCGTTACAATCAATATCAACATTATCCCAAATATTTTCTCCAAACACACCCAGGTCAGGTTCCTCAACCTCAAACCCGTATTGGCGAAGGCAATAATACACTACATATTCTGCTATTTTTCCCTGAAATGTATTTGCAAAAATTTCATTATTACTCCTTCTATGGCGTCCTCCCTGACGATGATCCCTATGATGTCCGTCTCCATATGACATATCTAGAGCAAAATTTAATACTTGCTCTACATCTTCCCGTGCAATCTGTCCCATAACTTTAAATGGCACTTTACGCCCTTCCGGGATAGTATGTATTTTCCAATCATGTTCATCTTTTTTTAATTTATAAAAATTATATTAACTCATCAATTTCTGATCCTTTCTCTGAAACTTTATTATATACTTAACAGATATTATACCATAAATTTAAACTAAAATCTGCTGTGCCGTTTTTATTTTTTTCAGCTATTTTATATAAATATGCTATAATAATATCAATCTACATTAACAAAGGAGCTTTTTATGGAGTTAGAACATTTATATTATTTATCCAATGGACAATACCTATATCTGGAATGGGTCTTCCCCCAATGCTGGCGTTATACTCTCTATAACACTAATGGTACAGCGTTAGATGGAAATGATGTTAACTTATATGAAATATCATCCTATGAAGCCGCCGAACTAGCACTAAAACAAATGCATATCGATGATGTATACATTCAGGAAACATCCCTTTCCATTCAAGATCTGATATCATAACTATTTCCATCTTTATCATACAGGGCGGTCTTATTCAGACCTCCCTGCTCTTTTCCATTCTGGTTATATTCTTTCTTTTTCCAAAATCTAAAGCACAACAATAAATTCTCCATAATGTACAATAGTCAATATTACTGTACAATGTTTCGTAATCCATCACCGCATTTCCGAAAGGATCTATATGACACCAATTCAAAGTATCTTCTATTCTCTGCATCATATGCTCATACACCCCTTGTTCCAGCAACACAGATCCTGGATCTCCTGGTATTCCTTCTTCACAAGTGTCTGGATTCTCTTCCAATCGTCTGATCTCACGCTCACATCCTCGGATCGTTTCCCTTAAAGTTTCAATTCTCTGTTTTCTATCTGATTCTAAATTCTTAATTTTCATAATTATCTTCCTTTCATATTATTTCTCAAATGAACCTAATATTTCTACTCTTATCCTCCTTCTAGGCGAAAATGAGCTCATCCGCTGTTTCATACCAACTTTCACTGTCTTTCTGATTTTCCTTATCGAATGATTGTCGTTCGATTTCATAAGGCGGAACGCGGTCTACCATAATTCCTAACTTTCCTCTCTCAATCAGATATGCTTTACCAATTGGCATAAGCAAAATGTGGTCTTCTGTTTTATTAGAACGATATCCGATATATCTAGCAGTCTCAATATCCTGTCCTCCCAGATACAAAAGATGATCGCAATTCGTGACAATCGTATCGGCCTGTTCTTTGGAATACATAGACTGCAACTGTGTCAGGCTCTGCAAAATGACACTGACCGAAATATTTCTGGATCGTATCACGGAAATCAGTTTATCAAAATCTTCAATATATACATTTGCTGCGAAATCATCCAGTATAAAACGTACCGGTCTCGGCAGTCTTCCCTCGTTACGAAGATCCGCTTCCGCACACAGAACCTGAAGTGCCTGAGTGTAAAACAGATTTGCGACTCTGTCCGCATATCTGTCTGTATCACTAATATTGAGAAAAATCACCTTTTTCTTTTCCCATAAATCTGACAGATTTATTTTTTTCCCCGCTCCAGTGCGTCCAAAAATATATTCCATTTCTCTAAAATCAAAGGGTTCCAGTGCTTCAGCAAGGAACTGAGAAATACATCCCCAGGTTCTGTCTACATTCATAACGCCACAAAACATTGCATACTTTTTAGCCGCAAAACTGTTGGGATGTTCCATACACCACACTTCAAATCGCTTTTTACCGTTTTCCATCCCTAACTGACGATATAATTCCACAATAGAACTCATACAATGGTCTTCTTCTCTTAACGCTTCCAGTGTAAACGCGATCAAAAAAGCCATAACTGTTCTTGCGCTTTCCTCCCAAAACGGATCATGCTTAATTCTGGTCGGAACAAGCACTCTGGATAAAGATATGATATCTTTATGATTGTAGTCAGCCAGGCCAAAATGATTTACAGTCCTGATATATTCGAGGGGATTATATGTATCTGACCGCTCAGGATTCACAAAATCCAGGATACTTACGTCATACCCCTGTTTTTCCAACTCCTTTCCTAATTTTTTATATAAAATACTCTTCGTATCGGTAATCACCATATTCCCATTTGCCTGGCGGATATTGGGGATCACATACCCGCCAGTTTTTCCGCTTCCGGTTCCTCCAATGATAAGATCGTTATTATTTAATCCTGACTTAATATCATCATTAGAAATCCACTGTCCTTTTCCTAAAATTCTGCAATTGTTTTTTTCATATATGCCCATGATTCTCATACCTCTCCTATTCTATTATTTTTGTAGCTATCCCGCATTTTAATGACTCCTCCGCATTCAGATAGCTATCCTTTTCTGTCTTTTGATATACCTGTTTTTTTGTCATTCCTGTCCGTTCCGCAATTATCCCTGCCAGTTTTTCTCTGGTATCCATAAGCTGATCCAATCTTTCCTGTATTTCAAGTGGCTTTTTCCCACTGATATTTCCCACGGAAAAACTGGGATCATGGATCATAATCTCCGAATTTTTTAACATACTCCTTTCTTTTCCCGCCAGAAAAAGGATCGCTCCCATACTGGCTGCCGACCCCATACAAACGGTATTGACCGGCGATTTCATAACTTTAATATAATCGTATACAGCCAGACCGCTGACTACTTCTCCACCAGGACTATTGATATACACCGTAACTGGTTTTCCTGTATCAATTCTGTCCAGATACATCAGCTGTTTGATCATATCTGTTGCCGACTTTCGATTCACCTCCTCTATCAAAAATACTTCTCTATGCTGTAACATTTCATCTTCAATTAAAATAGGCTGAATTCCTCTTACTGTTTCCTTCAGAATATTTGGCAGCATGCTGATCTCATCCTCCTTTATTTTTTCTTTCATCATATCATTCGGCAGCGCCAGCTGCTTTTCTCAACTTCTCTTTTACAGTCTCATAAGAACTCTGATTACTATGCGCATATGACTGGAACAAATCTACCAATAATGCTTTTATAATCTTATATCCCAGCTTTATGCTGTCTTCATCATACAACTCTTCCATATTTCTGCCTGAAAGGCATTTCTCCGTAGCATACCGGAGCAACTCTCCCACTGTCATTCTGCATACATCAGGAATTCTGTTTTCTAAACTTGAATAAGTATTGCGATATGAAACTGATTCATACACATCCCTATTTTGAGCAGCGTTTAATGCAAGAACCATATATAGCTCTTTTACACTGATGTGGAAATACAAATCCTGTATCAGCTGGGCATACGTTTTTTCCTCTCCGCAAAAATCAGAAATACTTATCTTATCCACTCGTCTTCCCTCCTTACTACCAAATAAAATACTTATACATCCTCCCAAACACGGTCAACACATCCATAAGCTGCATATCTTCCGCTGCTTCCGATTTCCTTCTTATTTCTTCATTGAGTATCAATGCAATTTCACCATATGGCAAAGCACCAAATGCTTCCGTGCCTTTTGGGATCAGCTCTTCCTGATCCGCAAATTCCTCGTAAATGTATTCCCACGGCGTGGGATTTTGATAGCGACATTTTGCATGAAATATTTCGTCAAATGGAATATCCCACATTTTTCTCACAACACTCAAAATCAATTTTGGCTCTTCAATATAATCAAAATTTGCAACTTGAGTAAATTTATTTAAGCTTACTTTTTCCATACAATTACCCTCCTGTTTATTTATGTACTAATACAAAAACTGAGAGTACCGGAAATCAGATGTGATATCATATCTGGTTTCCGATGCTCCTTAAATTTAAAAGCCTGTCTACAGACTCGGGTGATATTTGCTTCAAAAAATCTATCGGACGCCGCCAGGCGTCTTTTCCCTTCCCTTTTTATCTAACGAAAACTTTCCATTTTCCCGCAAAATACAAGCAAAAAAATTGCCTTCTGCCTCCGGCTTTTACGATCGCCGGTCAGCAAAAGGCTTTATACAAGGAAAATGAACCACATCAAAATATCTTCCGGACGCCGACAGGCGTCTTTTTCTACTTCCAAAAAACAAAAAAATCCCTTTGTTACCAGCCAGCTTATCCCAATTCCACAGCTGACCGGATAACAAAAGGCTCTATATAATAGAGAAGGCACTCACGACACACATTCTCTCGGACACCGCAGGTGTCTTTTTATTTACAAGTATATCTATATTACTTTTCATCCAACCTGAACCAATTAAAACAACTAAAGCCTAACATAAAAGCACCCCTTTGCTAAAGCATGGGGTGCTATGTTATGCTAAGTTATTTTATTCTTTTTTGCCTATGGCAAAATGAATATCGACTATACTGGATTTATTTTTCCTTTATTTACTTGATTTTCTCAACCTTTTTTAACAAAAACGCACTTTTTAATTATAATAATACTGCAGTTCAATACCGATAATTTCATTTCTTCCTAAATCTGTTTCTCCGATTATCATCTTGTAACCTGCAATTTGATTTTTCGCCTGATAGTATTCTAATATTTCCCTTACTTTTTCTGCCAGGAGATTCCACTTTCTTTTCTTTAGATATTTACTGCCGTCTAACTCTAAAGACAGGATTTCAAACATTCCCCTTCTATGATTTTTTTCATGAATGAAGCGGACGATACGGCTCATCTGCTTACCGCTGAACCTTGCTCTGTACGGCTTAGACAATAGTAGCCTCCTTGCCAGAAAATGTTTCAACTTTAAATTTTCAATAGAATTAGGCATCTTTTTCCCCTGTGACCATACACAGAGAATCTCCCGAGGTATCGTAAAAAATTGTCCGTTTGTCAGCTCCGCATAACGATATAAAGGCGGTGTCTCTAAAATACGGTAACTACTTTTTCCTTCTTTCTCTAATGGAAGAAACCTTCCCTCCAGGATGAGAGAGTCTTCTTCATCTGGGAAACAGAATCCGATTTTCCCACGAGACCGGTCAATCCGAATTTTCGTATCCATCATCTTTTCCAGACTTTCCTCTATACACTTTCGTTTATCAGATGCATCTTTTGTATGGCTGGCTGGTTTCATCGAAGCTTCCGGATCACCGGAAAGTAAAATCAGAATATTTTTAGGATATATTTTTTCTTTTCCCCAGACAGATAATGTATAAACGGCATCTGCAACCATGAGGTCAAAATAGTCTAGTCTCTGATCCAGAGAAAAATCTACCATCTTTTTCTGTCCATGGCACTCCCCTGCCAATACTGTATTATTTTCTTCGCACTGATAAGTTCCATTTCGTATCATCTTGCTTACTTTTGTTTCATTCGTATATAATACATCTACTGTCTGGAGCTTTCTGACAAATTCATTTTGAATTCGATCTGCATGTTCTGTTAATGTGACATCCTTCTTACTGCTTTCTAAAAAATAATGCTGGATTCTCTCCATCAGTTTCCCGCTGTTCATATCGGCTCCAGCTTCAGCGTAACTGACCATGGACTGAAGACGCTTTTCCGCTAGTTGAAAGATAATATCTTTTATCTCTTTTTCATAAGGCGATTCCTGGAATTGAGTATGTATCATTCCTTGAAAAATGCCGGCATCAGAAGGCGTATAATATAACACGCACTCGCTTTCCTCTCCATCTCTGCCGGCTCGTCCGATTTCCTGATAATATCCTTCCAGATCTTTTGACATATCAAAATGTAATACAAAACGGATATCTCCCTTATCGATTCCCATTCCAAAGGCGTTGGTTGAAACCATGATAAGATTCTCATTATGAAGAAAGGAGTGATAATTTTTCTTTTTTTCCTCCTCGTTCAATTCCCCGTAATAATACGTCACTTTATATTTTTTCCTTTTTAAAAGCTCATATACCCGCATCACATTATCCACTGACGCACAATAAATTATCCCACTTTGTCTTTCATGCTTTTCAAGGAACGCGTATATGGACCTGAACTTTCCTGCCGAGGATTTACAGCATTTCACAGATAAACTTAAATTCTTCCTCTCATAACCTCCATTCACAATAAAAGGATCATTCATCTGCAGCAATCGGATTACATCATTCTTTACATATTCTGTTGCCGTAGCAGTAAAGCCCGCTATTACAGGTCTGCTACCTGTCATCTGAAAAAACCGTGGAATTTTCAGATATTCAGGCCTGAAATCATATCCCCATAACGAAGTGCAGTGAACTTCATCTACAACCAGAAGACTGATCTTAAGTTTTTTCGCAATTCTTATAAACTTAGGAGAAATCAGCCTTTCCGGCGAAATAAATAAAAGCTTATATTTTCCCTCTACTGCATCCAATAAAATCTGCCGGCGTTCTTTTCCCGGCACATCCTTATTCAGACATGCTGCCGGGATATTGAGTTCTTTTAAATGTTTCGTTTGGTCCTCCATTAATGCAATTAACGGAGAAATTACCAGTGTAATCCCTGGGAATTTCAATGCCGGATATTGATAACATAGAGATTTTCCCGCTCCGGTCGGCAGAATTGCCAGAACATCTCTTCCAGATAGAATCTGTTCAATTATTTGTTTCTGCGAAAATCTAAATTCTTTTATTGGAAAATACTTCTGTACATCCTTCAACAATTCCATGTAGAAAACCTCGTTTAACTTTCACTAATACATACAACTCAATTCTTTTTTTGTATATTATTAAAATCTGAAATTTTATTCTTTCCTTTTTTCGAACATAACATCAATTATAATCCCTATCTAAGTAAATCAATTAGATATTTTGTAATAATCCAATCTTATTTATCTTCAGCACTTATCTCTAAATCATCATACATATATGCAACTGATTCAATTTCTTTTGTAGGCGGAAGTTCCCATCCCTTTTTCGTAGTACGCCCCTGTTCCGAAAAAAGATAGAGATTTTTTTTAGCACGTGAGCAAACCACATACAACAATTTTTTTGTTTCATCCGTCTGATAACGTAAAGGCTTATTATTAATAATATTCCAGTGCGGAACATAACCATATAGGAGCCCAAAAGCAATCACCGTAGTATATTCCTCCCCTTTCACTCCATGAAATGTATTAATAACCACACCTTCTTTTTCTTTAAAGCATTGTTTAAACGATTCTACATCAATCCTTATCATCAAAGTCCATAAAGTAGAATAAATCAGAAAGATGCGGATATAATTGCGACATTGAAAATTCAAGAATATCTTTATCACTTGTTCCTTCGACAAGAACAATCGTTTTTTCAATATTCTCAGTAGCCTCTAAGGCTTTTGGAATGCAATCATCATCCCAAAAAGCTAAATTGGAAAAATCTAATAATACTTCTGTATCATCTGTACAATTTTCTAATATTAATCTGTATATAAAAGCTCGATGAATTATTTCAGGATTTAATGCATAAATCATGCTATTATCCTCATCCTTCAAAGAATAAAATATAATTTTATCACATTCTGTTCTAATTGTAACATCAGAAACCGTTCCATGCCATGATATATTTCCGTTTGCAACCTCGTAGTTAATAATTTTTCTCATCGCATTTTTCCATTTTTTGAACGTAACGTTTTTCTTGATTCTCAGTTCTGTTTCTTGAGCATACTCGTCATAATCAACATGTAAATGATATAAAAAAGCTGAATAATCTATTGCCTGAAACATTTTATTATTAAATGTCTTTTCAAAATTATTAATTCCATAACCAAGTGCATCCAAACATTCTTTTGCACGTTTTACAGTCGTCCTGTAAATATATTTAGTAAATGTTCCTACTTCTTCACCATCTATTTTACAATCACGAAACACAACAAGATCATTTTTTGAGAAAAACAAACGAACTATCTCACCATCTAAATAGTTTCTAAACCAACATAATGATAACTTACCAATTACAATTTCCGCATACTCACTCATATAACTTATCTCTTTTCCCTGTATTCTATTTTCCTGGGATTTATTCCCTTGAACTTTCTTTTCCTGTTTTTTCTTTCCCTGCACGTTTTTTTCCTGCATTTTTACACCTTTTTTATTCATATTCTATCGACAATTTATTTCTTCGCTCTTATTAAATATGAATAATATAATAATCGTACTTATTAACATCCAAACATCCTAAAACAACGAGGTGACATTTATGAGCGAAACATCCACATCACAAGATCCTGTTTCTTACTATATTGACCATACTATATACACTGGCCGCCCGGCAGATACTACCAGCCGTCTTCCAAAGGAGATACGCACCTATGACCTGTTAGACTCCCTTGGAATCGCCTATGCCCGTGCAGACCATGACACACTTCCCACTATGGAAGCATGCCAGGAAGTAGGTAATCTTTTAGGCA